>SXGT01168920.1_pt1 | contig 36508 bp, 51 predicted proteins | sample 3176221 | NCBI WGS metagenome assembly SXGT01 (sample SAMN11356862, study PRJNA531348) | freshwater metagenome | isolation source: freshwater sample F1-120 | place: China: Fuxian Lake, Yuxi | collected 2017-12-25 | reverse complement strand
AGGACCAACGGATTAAAAGTCCGTTGCTCTGCTGAAATCCTTTGCCGGTTTCAAGCCCCATTTTCCCCGGGCGAAACCTCACTGCTGAGCGGTGGATTGTATCGTACGAAACAACTCAGATTGGACGTGCATGATCCCAATAAACTGCGTTCGTCATGTGTGCCAAGACACCCTTGATCGAGGCCTCCCGACTACCGGCCTTGACCTTTGCGATCACCTTCCGCAGTTCCGCCAGGGCCAGCCGTTCGGACTCGGTGTCGATGATGTTGCCTGCTGCATGGGGTGAGTTGTCATTCCAGGACGTTACGTCACTGATGAACTGCGCGAGATCCGCTTCAAAGGCTTCAAGCCGCCCGACCAATTCCCCGTGTGTCATGTTGATCTCTTTGTATCGTACGAAACAATAATGGCTATAGGTGGAAACCCTGCAACAAAAATCAACCCCCACCCCCCTCATTTTTCGCCAGAGTCTTCACAGACCGCGGTGTGGGGTTACCGGATCGATCCGGAAAAGGTTTCGAGGCCCCCCTGGTCGGTCAGCGACCACCCCTGACGCCTTTTGGCTTGCGAGGATGCCCCAGGACGCATCGGCAGGGGTCAGGACGTCGTCACGATCGCTTCAACCGTCAGCATCACCTAGCTCGTCCTGGTGATCGTGGTACGGCGCTTCAGGTTGGCGTCCCAGGGGGTGGACTGGGCGGCCTGGCGAAGCTGTTCTATCGCGGCGGCGGAAAGGAAGTCTGTCGTAATATGTGCCAGCCTTCCCGCGACAACGGCCAGGGACCAAACGTCGCTGACCAGCTGGCCTGCCTCATAGATGCCCCAGAACGCAATCACCTGGCTGTCAGTGGCATTGATGTGATTGAGTTCGAGCAAAGTCGTGTAAGACGACCTCGACTCACCTGCGACGTCCTCATGCTCCGTCAGAGACTGGTATGGCGTCGTCGCCCCGCCTGGTGTCTTGAAGGTGCCATCGTGCCAGTCCAGGACCTCGTCATCCAGCCAAACGCGAACCGTGAGAGATCGGCCAGGGGTCGTCGTGATCGACAGGGGAATGAGCATTAGAGACCTCCAAAGTTGACTGAGATATGCGACAACGTCGACTCGCCACTATTGCCCGTCGCGTGGGTTGTGACCACACCGGTCGGCGGGGCCGCCATCAGCACTTCCTCGCCATCAAAGCCAGACCCTGCGTTGATCTGCACGCTGTAGCTATCAGGGGCCAGCTTCGTCACCACCACCTGGAACGGAATCGGGGCGGAACCAGGATCAGGTACTGACCATTGCTTGACAGTCTCGGTGGCACTCACCAGGTTGGCCGTCCCTGAGTATGTTGCATCGAACTCATCCTCTTCGTCGTACGCATGAAACACCCAGCTGACGACCTCAGGAATCGCCATCCCTTGACGGGGTGACCTCGCGGACAGCTCGTTATAAAACACGCTCAGGGCCTCACATCACCAGGGGGGTCAGCCAGACCGTCTCGGGGATGTTCTCCGGGAAATTCGGTCGGGTCATCTTCTCGAAAATCGTTGCCCCACTGCCATGAAACAGCACTGGCGAATAGGGGTTAAACTCATCGACCTGGGCTGGTCCCTCGAACCGCCACATGTCGCCCAGGGAGAAGGGAATCGGCTGGCCCTCTCGCATGTTGGGCATATTGCTGGCGGGAAAGGGGTTGGGAATCGCGTTCGCACCCGGTGGGGCAGGGTAATAATAAAACTGCCAATAGCGCATTTCCGGTCCTCCCAGGTTCGGTTCGGCAGCACGAATCATCAGACACCAATAGCGTTTGTCGGCGGTGTCCTGGACCGGCAATTCAGTATAGATTGGCTGACCTGGTTCGTTGTTCAATTCGATGTAGACCAGGTTGTAGTTGAACGTCAACTCCCAGACGTAGCGAGCGTGCAAAAACGCTCCTGAGGTATCGAACCGCCCTGCCTCCCCAAAGTCAGGCCTCGTCAGCGCTCGCCAGATCAAGGCCTTATTGGCATCGTTGTAGTCATGGTTCGTCCACTCGGCGACGTCGTAGACATCACGGTACAGTGTCAACAGGTGATTGCCCCCGATGTCGGGACACACCTCAGACAGGCGAGGCCATCCAGCGGCTACCCGATCAGGCACACGCAACCCGAACTGCTGGGGGATCGTCAAGCGGTCCGTCCGGACGGGCTGATCCCTGCCGTTTCGCAGGGTATGCGGGTTACCGTTCGGTTCGTGAGGATTCCCGATCCACATGGCCACATCCTCCCAATTTGGATCCTAAATAAGGATCTTAAACAGTCCCGTAGTTCTCGAACGTGTTGATCAGCGGAATGTTGCTGAGATCTCGCAAGTCGAAACGTCGCGGCTCGGCAGATGTGATCTGAAACCCGCCACAGCTGGGGATGTAGCTGACAACCACCTTCGACCCCGGATTCAACACCAGGTCCGCATTGAGCATTGACGAACGCACCTGGAAGGCCGCCTGCGTCCCGACCAGGTCGGTCGGCGTCACAAACGGCCAGACCGCCACACCGTCCGGAATCAACACCGGATCGACTTCAACCAATGGTCGTCTGACCGCACTGAAACTGATGATCCAGCGAGCCAGTAAAAATTCAGCCCGCTTCTCTGCTGTGAATTCTCCGGTCTCGATGTCGCGTTCCTGGGCGAATACTGTCCCCAGGCTGACAGACAGGTTCTTCGCTTCCGCAGTGAAATATCGCATCGTTTTCAGCTTCGACAACACCATCAGAGCATTGTCAGACAATTCGATACTTGGAGACGCTTCGTCGGCAATCTTCAGCTTGAACGTCTTCCTGGCCCCAGGACCGACCGATATCTGGCCGTTGATACTGACGTCGAAATTGTATCGCTGATTGCTCAATTGCAATGGCACGCACCAGGCCAAATTCGGCGGCTCGACACGTTCGGCGATGATCCCCATGAAAGGATAGACCAAACCCGCCTGGTTCGGAGTCGGCAAACCTGGTTGAGTCAGCTGAACGATCTTTTCCTTCATCCAGCTCATCGTTTTGATGGTGTCCGGATGAAGCACAGAACAGTCTTCGATATTGACCGTTTCCATTACGACACTTTCATCGGGCCGGTGAGGATCGCATCCGTGGCGGTGACCACCGCACTGACCGACGCCTCATGCGCTTTGTAATTGACCTTCCCCAGGTTGATTTGGCCGCCATTGGCCTGCAGCAGGTTAAAGCTGGCCTGCTCCCCCGCCATCAACGCGACGGACACGTTCCCGCCATCGACGCGGATCTCCGACTGATCGTTGTCGACCAGGATCTGCACCGCCCCCGCCGGGGCCTCGGCATTGTTGGCCGTTCTCAACACCCGGAAATACGCCTCATCGGTCCCGATGTCGATTTTGGTCATGCTGGACCCGTTCCCAGTCCCCTCGCCAATGACGCAGATTTTGTCACCCATGAACCCAATGCGCAGATGTTCGGGTGACAGCTGATAAAGCCCCTCCTCATCAAATCGAGGCAACCCGACGTCGCCATCGAAACTGGCTTTCTGGCGGTAGCTGTTGAGCTTCACGCCGATCGTGTGCACCCCGGTGCCTTGATTCGTGATGTTGATAATGGTCGTTTCCCCAGCCAATGCGAGCTTGATCCAGCTCGCATAGGGATTCGACAAAATGACCACGTAGTCTTCATCGACATCCAAGGGGGCCGGAAGCGTTCCGGTCGTCGTCAACCGGACAATCTGTCCTGACTTCAGACTATGTTGCTGACAGTACAGTTCATCGGTGGTCGGGTTGGCGGTGAAGACTCCCTGCTGGACCAGGCCAAACCGGATATTCAAATCGGCCTTTTCCAGGAAGACGTCGTCGCCCGTGTGCGGAATTCGCAACTGACCTGTTTCCATGACCCGCCAGTTTGAGCCGTTATTCCAGTGTTCCGGCCCATTGGCCGCCTGGACGTAGACAATCAGATCCGCTGGGTTGGCCAATACCAGGTCATTTTCGTTGACCTGCAGCTCGCTCACGTAACGGAAGGCCCAATCATTCACGAACCCGATCAGGTAGATGCGTGGTCCTCCAGATGCAACCGTCACGTTCCCAGCCCCGACGACGACCTCGAGCGCGGCTTGCAGCTCTGACGCATCAGCGTCGAAGTCGACCCGGTCGGCCCGGATGTTGTCGAGTTCCAGACGCCAGGTCCCCCCCGACGCCACGCCTCGCAATTGCACCTTTTGGGCTTCACTGGCTCCCGGATCAGCGGGTGTCGTATTTAACAACACCAGCCCGCCGGTCACCAGGCTGACATCCGCCTGCAACGCGGCCACGTTCTGATTCCCCAGGGTGTCAATGAACTCCACGAACAGCGGCGAATCCACAGTGAGGTTGCCACCGGTGACTGTGACGTTCCCGGCTCCGATCGTCGAGATCGTTTCCAGGTGGGCTTGCATCGCCGATGCTGTCGTCGGGAAGGCCAGAGTTGCAGGGGCGGTCACATTGCCAAACTTCATCTTGAGCGTCCCGCCGACACCATTGATGACCGCGATTCGCTGGATCTCATTGATCGGTTCGGCTCCGACGACCATCGTGGTGATCGTTCCCGTCTCGAAACTACCGCCGACCATGCCATATGTGAAAACCAGCTCCCCCAAATCCAACTGCGCCAAATCCTCTTTCATCATCACCAGGTAGGAAAAGACTTTCGTTCCATTAAGTCCATCTTCCTGATAGATCAGCGTCGAGGTGTAGTTGTCGGCCTCGAATGCCGACGTCAGCAACGCGTTGATTCCACTAATTGCCACGCCGCTAGCCTCATACTGCGTCCCATCATAATCGAGGCGGAATTTCGCGTTTGATGATCCGCCCGTTCCAAAAAAGACCGTGGAACCGCTGATCACGAAAATCTGCGATGTTCCTCCAGTCAGCGGATCATTCACCGACGTCAGCGGATAGGTTCCATCGGGACCATCGAGCCGGACGGCGGGCAATGTCCCCCCTTCAATGAAGTCGCCACCAAAAGCGATAAACAGCCAGTCGTCACCATAGGTCGGATCTCCTGTCGCGACCTTGAACAACTCGATCTGATCGCTGCCCAGGGCTGCTTTGATCTGCGTGAGCAGCTGGGCCGTCGTCCCGTTCAGGCTTCCTGACGAATTGACGATTAAGCCACAATTGATGTCGTTGACATAAAGTCTCACAGAGCTTGTTCCGCCCAGCATCAAACCTTGTCTGAGCAGCTGAAACACCGCCTTGCTGTTCGCCCCCGAAAACTGGGTTGTTGTCACCTGCAGCGCGGCCTGACCAGTGAGATTATTACCGTTCGCCGTCACGGTCGACGTGGCCCCCAGGTACTGCCCATTGAATTCGAGTCGATACGATCGCGGCCCTGTTTTCGAGACGATGATTTCCCCAGGGGCCGGGGTCGCCAATCCATCGACCGCTGTCTGTAACGTCGCGGCGGAGAGATCGCTAGCGAGTGCCCCCGTCGTCTCCCCGTTGATGGTCAGTGTCCACGTCCCGCCGGTTGTTGTCGACGGCAAACTAATATAAGTAATCTGGGCCGTCTTCGGGCGGCCATGCTGAATCGTCTCGATGTCGATGGCAACCCGTACAACAAGGCTGACGACGATGTCCCGTCCCGACGTGTCTTCCAGGACGATATCCGACCCGCTGGGCGTGGCGGTCATCGCCGACAAGGCCGTCCGTCCACTGGTGTTAATGCTTTGAGAAATCGTTTCGACGTTCCACTCGGCGAAGAAAAAATCGATGCCCTGAATCGTCAACTGAACGTCCCCTTCCTGGCCAGGGTTCTTAATCAATACGATCGCCGATTGCGGTTCGGAGTTTCCGGTATAAAGCAGCGTTGCCATTGTCGATATCCTTACGACAGATTGAAGACAGAAAACGGCCGTTCCTGGGCCGTGCGAAACGTGAGCAGAACAACCTTGGCTTTCCCCGACCTAATCAGCTCGTTTTCGATCTGCTTTCCTTTCAGGTCGAGGTACAGCGGGTTATCTGGCTTCTGGCCGTTGGTCGTTATCTGCTGCTGCATTTTCTTGATGACGATTTTCCCGGTTGCATCGCGTTCCTCGCGTTCGACCAGCTCGACGAACCCGCGATTGACGTATTGCGTTTGCCAACCATCTTCGCGCAAATGCAGCTGAAAAGTCATCTCACGATACTTGATGTCGCCCTCGCGTTCGTTGTTGCCGATGCCCAGGCCCTTCAGCTTCATCGTCTTCGGCTTGAACGTCTCACCGTCAACAGTCAGCGTGTCCGCATTGATCGCGTTTGAGTACGATCGGAACCAGGCAGGCTTGGCAGGCACTTTGAGGCTGATCGTGGCGACCCAGGTCGTCTCCTCAATCAGCACATCTTTCAACGGCTCACCCGCCGTCGTGACAAACGGCTTCCCGTCCAGGTCGACCAGCGCTGCCCTGGTGTAATCCTGACTGGACCAACTGACGTCGATGATTTTGAACGGGTCTTTATCGTCTCGGTCGATCTGGTCGGTGTAGCTGGCCGCCACGTCATAAATCAGCTTCGTGCTAGCTCGACGAACAACACTGACTTCATCGGCATAGAGTCCCGGCAAATAAGGGTGAGCATCAAACCGCTTCGGGCATTCGCGATATTTGCGGACGGTCAGCGTATTATCGCGTGGGTCATTACTGACCGCCGTGAAGGCCATCTGGGCCGTGCCCTCACCATCAGACAGATTGTCACTTTCCGCCGTTTTGATCCATTCTTCAATCATGAGGGCAACATCCGAAACACTTTGAGTTTGCCGATTTTCTTCACGCTCTGGGCGATCTGCGTGTCCAACCCGATCAGCGTCTGGTTGTCCTGTTCGAGTTTCTTCTGATGGGCCTTGTCGGCATCGACCGGATTGAGGCTTCCACCAAACAGAACCTGCTGCAGACTGGCGACGGCCTCACGACTGTTGACCTCAGTGGCGGTCAGATCGCGAGGGGTGTTGTTCTTGCCCTGTAACTCACGGGATTGTTGCTGGAGACGATTGAGATTGCGGGCGTACGCCTCCGGGCTGAGTTCGTTCTTGACACTCTCCAGTTGGGCAAATTCAGCGGCCAGCTTGTCGGCGGGTGTCATCGCCGACTGAGCAAACCCCTCGATCAACTTCTGTCGATCGTCCTGCTGGCGTTTGACTTCGTCCTTGGCTTCCTTCTCCATGCGGTCCGCATCTTCGGTGTCTTTCTTCGCCTGGGCCAGCTCCTCTTTCAGTCGTGCGTACTCTTCCGCCAGTTCACGCGGAACGCCTTTGGCCAGCATGTCCCGCATTGCCAGGCCCGCTTCCGTCGCCTCGCCATTGACCAGGGCCAGTTCATCCTGGATCTTTTTCAGATCCCCAAAGATGCCCGTGTTCTTGTCGATGGCCATCTGCTCAAACATCGCGGCCTGGTCGCGAGAAATGTTCCCCGCGTCGAACGCATCGCTGATGGCCTTTAGGTCCGCGTCGAGCTTGGCGGTCTCCCCCTGGTAGGCCTTCTGCAGGTCGGTTAGCGTCTTCACTTCCGTCTGGATCGCCTTGAAGCCACCGGCGGCCCCGTGAGCAGCCACTTCCACCCGCTTCACGTCTTCGGCACTCTGGCCCACTTTCTTCGACTCTTCAGCGGCCAACTTGGCTTGCTCGACCGTGTTATCCATGGCGTAGTCAATCGCCATGTACGCCCCAGCGGCGATCACTGCCCCAGCGGCCAGGACAGCCCAGCCCTTCGGTCCTGCCAGCGACAACACCAACGCCTGGCCAGCAGCAATGGCCTTCTGCACTGCAGTGATCGTCCAGAGAATCGTTCTCACGCCGACGATGGCGATCCCCACGGCGGCCAGCTCGTCACCCCATTCCTTCCAGAACACAACGATCGTCCGCACGCCTTCGACGGCAGTCTCGCGAAACTCGGAAATCCCTTCGATCCAGCTCGACAACTGGCCTTGAATGTCCAGCTCGTCAATCAAGACCTGGCCGATGTCACGGAACGTCTGACCGGCGGTATCCTTCAGCGTCGAAAACAGACCATGAACCGATGCCGACTGAGCAGCCATCAGCCCGTGGAATTTCCCTCCCTCGCTGGTCAGGTTGATAAAGACCTGTTCGAGATCCCCGAACCCGACTTTCCCTTCGGTGACCATCTTCTTAATTTCGTTGGCCCCGACCCCGTAGACCTTCGACAGCTCGTCAATGATCGGAATCCCGCGTCCCTGCAGCTGGTTGATGTCTTCACTCATCAACTTGTTTTGAACGCGGATCTTGCCATAGATTTCGGACAGTTCGCCGATGGGTGCACCAATGCCCGATGCGACGTCCCCGATCCTGGTCAGCGTATCGACGATATCTTCTGCCGGTGTGCCAAAAGCGACCAGCTTTTTCCCAGCGTCGGCCAGCTCCGGGAATTCAAACGGGGTTTGTGCCCCCAGCTCATTGAGATCCCCCAGCATCTTTTTAGCGGCTTCGGACGATCCTAACATCGTGCCGAATGAGATCTCTAATTGCTCCATGTCGGCGGCCAGCTTCACGCCCCAGCCGATCGAACCCAACACCGACCCGATGCCCACTGCCCCCGCGATATAACTAGAAATCCCACCGATGCCGGACATGGCCTCTGCGTGGAAATCGTGCAGCGCCTTCCGGCCTTCATGCAGCGGGCCATTAAACCCGGTTGTGTTGGCCAGCAGGTTGATAATCAGATCGCGGGCGGCCATGATCACATTCCTTTGTGATACCGCTTGGCGGCGGCTTCCATCTTCAGCAGCGTCATTTCCCAGGGTTCTTCCTGGTCGTCACTTTGAGCCGGGACATCCTCCGGCAGCTTGTATCGGGACTGACTAAAAATCTCCGAAGGGAATGGTTTCTCATTGCCCATGAACACCGATAGCACTGCAGCCATCAGACCGAACAGGTTGTCTGACCGCTGCAGGCTGAACGGCTCAATAAAGCGATGAAAGGCCCACCATTCCTGAAACTGGCTCTCACTGATCTGATCTAAAAAGCGATCGACATCGGCCCGCCCGAACTCACGGGCCATCATCAGCGAGAACCGTCGACGGGGATTTAGGAGAAGTTTTTTGCGATGTCCTTCTGAGGATCAACCGTCTGACCTGGTGAAGGGTCTTTGATGTTGTTGACTCGCCTCACAGCAGCGATAACAGGGTCCACGTACGAACTCGGCATCTTGCCGACGCGCTCGAGGTGCGACAGGTTCAATGTGCGCTCACCTCGTTCGTTGCCCAGGCTGGCGATCATCATGCACGAATTGAAGCTACTAAGGTCATCCCCGACGATCTTCTGCCAGGCCATGATAGCTTTCGTTTTCTCAGTGGCTGACAGTTCCCAGGCGTAACATTTGACGATCTTCATCTGACCGTCTGGCCCTTTGACCTGGAGTTTCAGTTCCTCGAATCGCAGGTCGCGGGGATTGAGGAATTCTTCCGCCGTCATCGTCGGAACGATCGCAATGGGTGGCTGAGCAGTAGGCTGAGCGGTGACAGGAGCTTGCATAATTTCAGGGGTTTGAGTGGTCATCGGGTCGAAGTCCTTTCGGCGTGGATCAGGAAGCCCGTGGGTAACTCACCGCACGAAGCTTGCCGGTGAACAGCGTGATTCGTCGCTCGTCCTCGTTCGTCGCATCAATGACGTAATCGTAGGTTCCGGCGATAAGTGCTGTCTGTTCGGCGGTGAACTCAAGCGCCACAGCGATACGGCCCGTTGGGACCAACACTTCGCCAACTAGGCTTCCGATGGTGGTTCCACCGGACCAGTGAATGCGAATTGTCCAGCCTGCGATGTTGAGTTCATCATTAGAGATCCGTTGCTGCAACGTGATCTTTCGCCCGTCCTCACCTACGTAAGAATCGCCGACGACAATCGTGATGGTGTCATTTTCCGCCACCGGGTTCACCGTCACCGCCTGGCCGACTTTGCGCTGCAGCTGGGCCAGGGCCGTCGACTCGAAACCCGACACCCGACCATCAGCCGCGACCCAACTATCCAGGCGGCCATTGACGACCATCCCTTCCATAATGTCACTGATCGGCTCGTCAAGTGAATTGGGAACCGGGTTATCAAAGACAGCCCAGAAGATGCAAGCGGGCGTCGAGGTGGTGTTGACCAGGTTCAACTCGAACAGGACGTTGTAGAGTTTTTCTGGACCTAAGATAGCGGACGTCGCCACCATCGGAAGCCAGGGAGTGACTTCGGTCCCCACGGTGACGAACGTCTCCGTCGTCGTATCAAAGACAGTCACGTCAGCAGTCAGCAGGTTGACCAGGAAGATTCGCAGATAGCAGTTGCGGCCTGGCGTGGTCTTGAATGTGAACGGTGTGAGCATGGGCCATCCTAGCGCAGCGTGATGATTGACTTGGAATTGAAGGTGGTGACCGGACGGTAGGTCTCCGTCATCGTGGCGTAATCCATCAGGCCTAGACGTTGCTTATTGTCCGTCCCCCGCATTTCGAGGTGACCTGATCCCAGCGTGTACAGACCCCGCTCATCGTCCTGCAGGTTGTACTCTGCGATCATGACTTGCCCGGTGGTCGGGTTCCTGAGCCGGAACATCGGTGACCGGCCTTGGATGGCCTTCTTGCCCGTCCCGCTGAATAGCTGGTATTGAGGATAAGTCCCTTCGACGAACCCTGGCCCGCAGCTCATCATGTGGGTGTAACCCTGGCCCCCCATTCGCATACTGCCAGCAAACGTGGCCGAACGATTGATCACGCCGTCACTGCTGAGATCCTGTTCGGTGTCGACGTCGAGATACCCGCCCCCATGAGGAACCCAGTTGATCCTGGTTCGCTGTTTGATGGCGAACGAACGGAAGACAAAAGGCACTCCGACCGTCAGCGTTGTCACGATGCCATCAACCAGGAACTGAGGAGCAACCAGGTTGCTTTCCCCGCCGTGGAATCCACCGCCCCACAGGTTCGCATCCCAGTCCCAAAACGCGTACCAGTTCTCTGACTCACCGTTCGGGCAATACATATTGGCGTTGCGGAAACTGGCATAGGTATCGAGCGTCGCCCCTCGCGTGGGCGGATGTTCGAGGGAGCAAAAATGGATCCCCAGGACGTAGACGACTTTTGTGCCCGATCCGTTGCCGATGTGACGAACTCGAATCGTCCGCTGACCTGGCTGAGTCGTGATCTCGCGAATGATCAGTTTCGAATTGCCCGTCGTCACGTTGGTGTTGACGACCGCGAGAATAGACCCGCTGTCTGATAACTCCGCTTCGCCACCATTCCCTGAAGTTGATCCCAAAAACGCGAAGCGAAGTTTCCCGTCCGGCGGCACGGTGACCAGGTAGTCTCGATTGGCATTCGTCTGGTTGGACCAGACAGCGCTGATCTGTGTCCCAGCGGTCGCTAACGGCTCCCCATCAGCCACACCGATATTTGTCACCGTCGTCCAAGTTCCGCTGGTTGTGTTCGCAACCATCCTGTAGGCCCAGACGGATGATCCGATCATGTTCTGGACACGCCCCAGCCCCCATCGCTCTTGAGCCGTCAACAGCGACAGATCAAGCGACAGCTTGTTCATGGCCATTTCGGTCTGGACGCCACCGATCAGGCCGCCCCCGGCTTTGCGAGTCCAGATCAGCAGCGTGTACAGATCCAGCAGCAACCCGATCTTGTACGACGACGACCGATTCTGATCATTCGTTGTCAGCAACGACGTGTACGGTCGCTTGGAATAGGCGGTGGCGTGTGGCACAAGAGCAACCCTTCCCTGGGCAGATAAAAACAGAGGCGGGCGGATCTCGTCAGACCTACCCGCCTCGCACTAGTGGACGATTTCTCCGACTTACTCAATCAGGTCTGCAGCGGTGGCATTGGCTGGCTGAGTCTCAACAATGCCGACTGGTGCCTGGTCGAATATGCCAGGGTGCAAACTCTTCTGGACGCCACCGGCTTCACGGACTTCCAGGACCGGCACAATCGGGGCAGGCGTAGCAGCTGCAGCGGGCGGCACTGCGACCACAGCTTCCACTGAGACGTCTGGACCAGGGGCGAGATCCATCCCGCCGTATGCGTAGGCTGGGATTGCTGGTTCTGGCGTTGGGCCAGGTGGGTTCGTCGTGGCTGGCTTCTGGATTTCCGTCGCCTGGTTGTTGAGACGTTCCAGGAACAACGCCTGCTCTCGATCGACTTCCGCCAGCGACGGTGTCGGGATTTGCTCTGGAATAATCATCGTTTCCGGCTTGGCTGGCTCAACGGGTGGGACGTCGTACCAGATGGCGACTTTGGTATCAACCAGGACATTCCCGTCCGGGTGATCGATGATAGACCCAGCTTTCGCAAGGATCTCATAGGGGTTTTCCGCCGATGCTTTTCGCGTGTAGTCGAACAGCGGGTTGACGGTCGACACGTCCTTGATCAACTGGACGGGGCGATTCTTGAACGTGTTTGCCATGGTGGGATTCCTAATGAAAGCCAATCCGCCCCCGGCCTCACGGGGGCGCCTCGAACTTTCACGGACACTGGCAGAAGCCAGAGGCGGTCCGCTTCACACTGACCCTACCGGGTCGGGTTGTTAGCTTGGTGTCCAGTTCAACGTGGCGACACGCTTCAGCGTGATCGTCAGTGGTTGTTTGTGAGCAGCCCCCGCTGAAAAGTCAGGTTCGAGCTTGTTGATAATCCCGGTGAAGGCGTGGTAAGCGCCGTTGGGGTACAGCTCACGCATGGCGATTTCAGCGCCGCGGTTCGTATACAGGAACTGGTGAACCGTGTTGGTCGGATTAAAAAAGATTTCCGCCGTCACCTGGCCCGGCTTCCCATTCCCGCTGGCGATGTTGACGGTTTCGTCGAGGCCTTCACATTCGATGGTCGGGAACTCATCGGTCGGCCCCTTGATGTTGGTCAGGCCGGGAATATCTGTCAGGACCGTGGCGATCGTGACTTGAAGTTTTGCGCCCTTGCTGGCGATTGGGTCCATGCTCGCATCCCTGCTGCTACGGCTGGAAGTTGGCTCCAACCTGGTACTCGATTTGAAACGCGACGACCGTCACGAAATCGAAGTCGTCCGGATCGTCCTGATACACAACCAAACCGTTGCTCTCATTGAGCAGTCGAGCGTTCGAAATCGTGAAGTCGCCCGCAGGTCCGGCATAGCCCGCCAGCCCTTGTGACGGTTGATACTGACCGTTGAACATCACCGCTCTGGCCAGGTCTTTGGCTTCCTCCGGGGAATTTCCGTAGCACATGACCTGCACCATCGCCGTCGCGAAATAGATCGTTCCGTTGTCGTCCTGGTTGCTGTAGTCGACGTCCGGATTGACAAAGACGATCGCGGGATTGATGTCGGACTTTTCGAGGGTATACGCCCTGATGCGATGGTCCCCCGCTTTGATCTCCGAATTGTCAACCAGCTCGGTCACCTGGGTGAATGACTTCAGGAGAGTCACTAAACCCTGTTCGAGATATCGTTCGTTTGCCATTGGTCAGTTCCACATCTGCTGGAGTTTTAAGTCGATGGTCTGCGTGATCTTCGCCCTGGCCGCATCGTTGCCAGCTGCGAACGCCTGGGGAACGAATTCGATCTTCTGAACCCGTCCGCGATAAACGATCTGTTTTCCGTCGAGGCGAACGAACTCCCCGCGCTTCCCCTTCTGCATCGTCGAGAACCCCGACCATCGGTCATCGGTTCCCAGGGGAAGGAAGTGAGCGTGAGGGACCGCATCGTTCGGGCCTGACTTCCCCTCTTTGTTCGGATCTGCCTGCTTCCGTTTCTTGCCGACGTTGAACCCGACGATCATGTCGAAGTAACCGTCACGCTTTTGGAGCTTGAACCGCTTCCCGACTGATCGTTTGATTGATGCCAGGTTGCTTGGTTGCCTGCGTGATTTCCGCTTAAACTGACCCTTCGCATCGCGTCCCCCGCCCGACACCTTCGGCGGCCTGGGAATGATGTACGATCGCAGGAACCGCACGAATACGGTTCCACCCTGGCCCAGGGCCGAACGCATAATCCGTTTGAAAACTCGGTTGTCCTGGACCAGGCGATTCAATCGCCATTGGATCTCACGTATCCCCAGGACTTCCCACTTTGCAGACATCAGGGTTTCTTTCGTTCCTTGCAGAGGATCGTGATGGTTCGGTCGTCTTGGTTGATGTCTGCAGACGACGTGATCGAAAAGACCTTGCCTCGATAAACCAGACGATCATTGCTGGTGATCGTCCTCGTCACCGAGTCGGCCAGTAGTTCGACGCTCCACTCCGCGGAGTCCTGGACCTGCATGGCTGATCCATTCCGGACTTCGTTGCCTCGCAACCACACGACGCACGCCAGGCGTGTCGCGATGGCCTCGAACGTCTTCGTTTGGTTGTTCATCGACGTCGACGTTGTCTCAGTCACCCGTTCGATGATGACCCGCTTATCGAACTTCCCGGCCCCTCGCTTCATTGGCATGATCAGCCCTCGTATTGATAAATGAGTGGGTCGCGGTGGACGTGAGGAGCGATCAGGCCTTCGACACCATTTGGCAACGTCGTCGCGATCGTGCCGGTCAGGACGGCTTCCCGGTTGGCCCACCAATGGCCGACCGTCAACAGGATGGCGTGGCGGATGTCTTCCGGAACATCGGTCGAGGCGTCCCCGTAGCCGACGACGAAATCGATCTCGACCGCGTCCGGACGATCTGCCGTCTTCGGCCAGCTCCGGCCCTTTTTCATGTAGACGAACGGGGTATCGAACATCGCCTTAAACAGGCGATAGTCACCCGCCGTCAGGACGGTCATGTCTTCCGCGTCATCATCGGCGTAATAGCGGATGGCTGGCACGCTTTGAATCGGCGGCCTGGGCAACGGGAGCGTGTTGTCACCAGGGAAGCCCGGCAGGGTCAGAGTGAGCGTCTGAGTGATTAAGGGCCGCCACAACTTCTGCTCGATGCTCGACGTCGCGGCCTTGATCAGTCGCGTGATTTGTTCCTGAAAATCGTCGGAGTCGATCGACAACTGGTCTTTCGCTTCAGCCAGGGTGACGGCCAGGTTCGCGGGGGCCGTCGTGATCGCCAGGTTGTACATGATTGGCTATCCATCGTTTGTATCGTACGAAACAAAATGAGGGGGCTGGAATCGATCCGTCGCAGCCCCCTCCCATCTGGCGTTCCGTCGCCAGCTTATGCCAGTCAGCCAGCAGCCCCCACAGCGTCGAGGATGCGTTGTGCGTAGACGGGGTTGATTCCTGGGATCTCAGTCAAGTTCGCCGTCCGGATGGCGTCCTTGGTGATCAGGCCCTTGCTACGCAGCAGCAGCTTCAGCTCGTCTTCAATCGCCAACGGGGCCAACTCGTCCACCGCCTGGGCCTGGGCGGTCCCCGTCGTCGCGGTCTGCTGGTTCTGGTTCCCCTGGTTGCCCTTCTTTCCGCCGGTCTGGCGAGTCGTCTGCGTCGGCGGGGTGTCGCCAGTGGGCGGCGGGTCATCGACCACAATGGGGATCTGGCCAGCTTCACGGGCCAGGCGCTCGGTCGTCTCGCGACATTTTTTTTCCGCCCGTGGGTTGAGCTTGAAGATCATGTCACGGACAGCAGGATCAGCAGGAATAGCGTGTCCATCGTTGATGATGTCATTGGCTCGCTTATCTTCGACTTCGACTTCGCCATCGTTTGGTTCACGCCAGATGGAGTCGATCAGCATTCCAATCAGAAGGATCAGTTTCATATCAGCCCTTTCGGCTTGACAGATTGATAAAAGAAATGAGAGCAAAAGGAAAACCCGCCCCTGATGAAACAGGGGCGGGGATCGGGTCATGCTCCCCCCGGATCATGACCCGAATGTGATTAGCTCGGCAGGATGTCAACGCACTTCGCCAGGGCGGTGGCGTGGCGTCGAACCACATCACCTTCCATCAGGCTGGTGACATAGATTCCGCCGGTCGAGGCCTTGGTGTAAGGATCGACGATAACATCGATCGCCCCACCGTATTGAGCGACGACCAGAGTCGACCAGTCTCCGAACACCATGCCCGATAGGGTTCCGCTAGAAGTCCCCTTGGTGAGGTTGGCAGGGATCGAAGTCGAGGTGACCACGTTGCGGCCTGCCATCGTTCCACCTTCCCCCATCAGGAAGACCGGCTGACCGGACACCTTCGGCGTCGTCATGCAGTGGCCGACCACCTGGGGATTCGTGACATAGGTCATATTGGCGACGTCGGCATTCGCAATTGCGACCTTCGTCTGGAACTCGATGACTTTCGCCCAGGTCAACGCCCCACCGTTCGTGCCGATGGCGACAACCGGGACGTTAGCATCAGTGAAAACGCCAGTCGGTTGTCCGTTGCTTCCGGTGCCATTGAAGGCGGCGGAATCGAAACCCAACGCCAGGCTCAGGGCCTGATCGTTCCGTGTCGTCATCTCCAGGGAGAAGTTCCCCGATTGCTTCATCAGCGATCGGGTCGTCAGTGAGCGGGCACGCAAGTGTTTTGGAGAGATCGGAACCGATCCGATATCCAATTCACTTTCACCATCGGTTGACGTTGCTTCGTCATACCAGCTGGCTGAGTGACCGCCGTCGAGACGCGGCATCTTGAAAGGCGCATTTAAGCCTGTCAGCATCGTCACGCCCAGGCGAACCAGCAGCATTTTCGCTCGCAGCAATTCGATCATCGTTGGGGCCTGAATCGCAGTGATGATCCCAGGGTTCCCGGCGGTGTCGTTTGCCAGGTACTCCGGGTCCAGCGGCTCCGTCAGCATCAACTGTTCGATCGACATGTGGGTCGGCATCCTCATCCCTGGGATGTTGACCGGCAGACCTAACGGCATGTAGAACCCTTCCGGTTCATTGCCTTTGTGGTACAGCTTTTCGATCTCGCGACTGACTTCATGCTCAATGCCGTCGAGCGCCTGACAGTGGTGCCGACGTTGCATCGCACGCAGCAGGGAGTAACGCCCGATTTCCAATCGTTCTTCGTTCGCTGGTCCGATGAACGCCCCGGACTGCATGCGGAACATCGGATTGTTGCGTCCGTTATTCGACAGCTGCTCTGAGCGCGACAGCAACGCGGCTTGACGTTGAGCGCGGGCGGCGGCGTCCTGCTGGGACTGCTGCTGCTGCTGCTGTTGTTGTTGCGTGGCCTGAGTGGCCAGGGTCTCGATTTGCGTGTCCAGGGTGTCGAGTTCAGCGGCCAGGGTTTCTCCCTGGGTGATCTCATCATCGGACAGCTGCTCACCTTTCGAGGCCTTCGTCTGGATGCTGGACAGCGTTTCCATTTTCGCCTTGCGGGCTTTCTGCAGGGCAGCCAGATCCTTCGGGTCCGGCGGTGTACCGGATTGGGGATTCTGACCATCGGCTGAGAGTCGTTCGGCTGGTCGAGGGTCCGGGTAAGCGGGGTTGGTGACAGGGGCGTGTGGTTGAGCCATCAGCGTTTCGACAGCGCCGGTAGCCAGAGTTTGAGCGGTTGCTTTAACCATTGAAATCAATCCTTGATAAACACGATGAAGACAGAACGCGGTCGGCTGCTGTGCTGCCGGAAAACGCATGGGCGTCATCAAGGAAAGTTGTTGCTCTATTGACGGGACAACTGACGGATTCTCGCGTCCAGCCACAGCTGGCGGATGCGGCGGTTGGCGTCGAGGTGTTCAACGTCCTCACCTGGTTCCTCACTGGTCAGACTGGCCACGGGTTCCCGGACACCGCCACTAGCGACCACCGTCGTCGCAGTGAAGGCGGGTTTGAAGACTGGCCCGATCTCATCGATCTTGTCAGCCAGGACGTAGCGGATCAGCTCGCCTTTTTCCTTCGTCAGATCTTCCTTGAGAACAAAGTGAGTGACCGACGACCCCTGCAGGATACCCGCGTCGGCCAGCGTCCAGACCCGTTGGCTGATCACGTCGTCCAGGACGTCGACCCAATAGCGTACGCCCAGCTTTTCTTCACTGATCCGAAGATTGATCCCCACCCGCCCCAGGATCAGATCCGGGTTGTGATTGAAATGCGACACTTGACCACCGGCGTTCAGCCATTCCGTGGCGGAACCCGGTAAGAATCGTTGCTGGACCCACATGCCTTTCGTCCCCGGACCATCAGGCCGATGAAAGAGCAGCTGCTGCGTTGCGGGGTTGGTCTCATCCCAATAGATCAGCCCCAGGCCTTCGATCTTTTTACGCCCGTCGACCGTCGTATTGAGTGGGGCCGATGGCGTGTAAAGATATTCGGCTGGGCCATGTGGGATCATCAGACTTTCGAGCTTAGACATCGGCTTCCCTTCGCGATGATTTGCAGGCAGTTGGCTGGTACGTCATTGAACCAGCGTCGAGTCAAGGCGTCGTAATCGTCGGACGATGGATTCATCGCGGCCAGCTGTTCGGCCTGGAGACGGTGAGACCGGATGTAGCTGCTGACCATCGCTTTCGAGGCCACGCCCTTGAGCTTGGATCGAACCAGGTTCTCGTGTTTTTCGTACCAGCTCGAAACGTCGGCCAGCTTCTCCGCGTTGCCAGCAGCTCGCATGAGATAACTACGTTCGCGGTTGACCAGGCTTCCCAACTGTTCGCTGAGCAGCTTCGCGAATTGCTTCTCCATCGCCGGGGCCTGGGCGGTTGCCTGGTTGTTCCCCCAGATGTTGGCCGGGAACGCCAGCTTGTCCCCTTCGGGTAATGGTGGCATGTCTTCGAGTGCGCGCACTTCGTTGATCGTAGCGATCGAATAGCTGATCATCGTCTTATAGATTTCGTAACGTGACTTGATGTCGCCACGTTCGAGGCCAGCGGTTTTGAACTTCAGATAGAACCGGCCACGCTCCCAGGGGGCGAACAGCTTGCGGTTCAGCTCGGCTTCGTCGCGACACAACCAGGGCGTGATGGTGTACTTCGTGAAGAACGTATCCATCCCCATCATGCTGTTGTAATTCGCATCGGTCATGTGACCCAGGAACGACGCGGGCAGCTTGAACAGGCACATCGCCAGACGCTTCCCCTCGAACACGCGAGAGTCCAGCAGCTGGGCGTCGGCCAATGGCAGCTGGTAATGATCCAACTGCATGTCGTTTTCAAGAATCAGCGGACTGTTTGGATCGTCTCCGCTGACCTGGCGTTTGAGACTCTTGATGAAGCGGTTGGCGGCTTCATCGCCTGCGAACAGGCCTTTCATCTTGAGCGCGAGGAAGGGGCGGCCCAGGTTGTCAGTCGTGACGCGGGCAAACTTGTCCTGGGCTTTCTTCAACCTCAATTCATCCTTGAGGTACTTAACGGCGGACTGGCCGATCAGACCATCGAATGAGAATCCCGCCGTGTGGACGATGTTCGAGAGGTCATACCGATTGCCTTTGACCTTGTACTCTAATCGCTCATTAACCAGCTGAGGCGTCACGTTCCACGGCATCATCGGAATCAGCTGATACACTTCGCCCGTCGTCCAGTCGCGGTTGATGCCACAATAGGAATTGCCCCACAGCAGCAGATGCGCCATGCGGGCTTCGCGAAAGGTGAAGGCCGACTGGTTGGGGTTCGGCTCCCCGGTCAACAGATACTTGATGGGGTGATCATTGACCTCGACGTCGCGTGTCGCCTGGCGTTCGTAGATGTCGACCGGCAGGCTGGCAATGGCTTCGGCGATGACGCGAACGGCGGCGTAGACTTCCGAGATCCGCATGGCTCCGGTCTCGCTGACGTCCATTTCCCCCAGGCTCCAGCCCGTGCCGTCGTAATAGTAGCCACTGGCGGCACTCAGCTTTTCGGGTTGGCCCCACAGTTCAGTCCTGACGGCGTTGATCACCCGTCCGATGCGTGACATCACCATTCGTTATCCAATTCGATTTCGTCGAGGTTAATAATGGTCACCTCTGAAGGTGGAGCTAACGGCGTGTTGTCGGCCCGCTTGTAAACAGCAGCCTCATTCATGGCCATGAACATCGCACAACACAGGTCGATTTTTTCTTCCGAGTAACGGCGGTCTGGTTTACTCTTTCCCTCTCGATCCTCATGGGCGATCAGGTTCGAGAACGACCAACGCATAATCTCGTTACCCCCGTGAAAAATGTTGCCCTTCTTCAGCTCGTTTTTGAAAACCAGCATCGGTTCGTTGTAACGCGACGTGTTCTGCCAGAACTCGAAAACGTCCAGATGGAATCGCTCTTTCAGGTCGATCCCGATCGTCCTGGCATTGTTTGGGTCGATTGCAATCGAAGGGACTGTGTAGGCCGATTGCAGTAACGCGATGCGGTCCAGGATCGCGTGGTGGTCGGTGACGTTTCCTGGAGTGACTTCGAGCAAACCCCGGTTGATCCAGGTAGCCCAGGGATCGGTGGTCAACTTGTGGTGACGGGCTCCGTCCTGGGGAGTCCAACACCAGGCCTTCAGCCCATAGCGTTTCACGCCATCACGATCGAACGGAAAGATCGCAGCCAGGGCGGCCAGGTCATCACTGAACCCGATGTCGAGTCCGAGATAACACAAGGCCTTCGACCCCAACGGTGGCAACGGATTATTGCCCAGTGCCCAGATCTCAGGGGACATCCACTTGTTGAGAGAGAATGTCATCTTGTTGCAGTAATAGCGTTTTAGCTTCGCCCAGACGGATCGATCCTCTTTGGCATCATTGGCCATGCCCCTCAACTCTTCTTCTTTGACCGTGATCCCCAGCATGGGATTGGCTTTGGGCCAGACACGCGGATCGGTCGGTTCGTCGTTGTCGTCGATCTCATGGATCGACACGAACATCCGGTCGTTCGGGCCGTCCCCTGTCAGAACTTTGCGCGCTCGCCTGTAGACTTCCAGCCAGATCCTCGATCGCTCACTACCGGCAGTCGTGATGTACACAACCAGCGGCTGATCACGCTTGCCCATCCCCGTCGTGATCTTGTCGAACAGTTCGCGGTGCGCCTCTTTCCATGCGTGGATTTCATCCATGACCGCGACGTGCAACCCGGCTCCGTCTTCGCTCGAACCGTTGGCTGACAATCGCGTGATCCAACCATCGTCAGAAAAGCGGATGGTATCCTTAAGGATTTCACAGCGATCCATCAAACAGGGTTGGCGTTTGATCTGCCTGGTCAGCTCGTTATAAACGAACTTCGTCTGGTCTTTCTTCGTGGCCGCAATGACGTTCTCGCTTCGATGCTCATAAGGCTGATCGAAGAATGTGGCCGTGCTAAGGATCAAGGCGGCCTGGGGACTCTTTCCGTTTCCCCGCCCCTCACTGATGAAGACTTCCCGGAAGCGCCGATAGTTGTCAGAGATCCGCTTCCAGCCAAAGATGTTGGCCATGCGGAACTTTTGGTGGGGCTGAAGCGTGTAGCACTTCCCGGTCATTCGACCGGTGGTGATGACCTGAGACTGTTGATAGTCCAGAACCTGGACAGCTCGCCTGGCATCAAACCAGTAGCCTCTTTGCGGGGCGTCTTTCAGATCCGTCTCGAACCGCTGGGCGGCCAGTATCTCCAGCTCGCCCGCGACTCGTTTACCGTCGAGAACATCATCCGTGTAACGGCGGATCTGTCTGATGTGCGGGTGGTTCTCCCATACCCTCTGACTCGGTGGGATAGCTAAAACCATCCTGGTTTCCTGCCTCGTTATTCAACAGCATCTGGCTCAAGGCATCTTTTTTCTTCGGAGCGAAATCAAACTTCAACGCAGCTCTGGACGATGGGGTCAACCCGAATTCCTGACAGAACTTTTGAAACGTCGTCTGGAACATCTTCAACACCGCAAATCCTGGGTGCATGTATTCGGTTCCCGACTCTTTCGACGTCGCGAGGAAGTCGACGTTCGTGAGTTTGTCTTCCAGCTTCATCAACCGATTCGCCTGGCTCATGCCTGCATACCAGGCCATCCGATCAGCTTCACAGAGAACGTGGTGTTCGAGTAACAGAGCGACCAGGCGAGTGTGTTCGTCTTGAACTTCGGGAAGCCACCGTGTATCTGGCTCCCATTCGAGGCCTTCATCAGGAGCGTCGATCTCGACTCCCTGACCATCGCGATCCGTGCGATACGTCCCCCGTGCCCTCTTGACAGCGGTGGGTTCTGGCCTGCGTCCACTGCGCCCGAGTCGTCCTGCCATCGAAGATGCTTCCTAGTGCGGGGTGTCGAGGTCGTATTCACCGAACGGCAAGATCTGTCTCAGATCTAAAGTCGGTTCGTCAGTGTCGGGCTTCGACTTCTGGTGATGTGATTCGCGGGGGCGTGGCATAGTGAAGAACGTCGTCTCTGCTTTCAGGTCGTCCACACTGGCATGATGAAGATCCGCCCAATCGAGAACATATTGTTTGAACTCCTGGGCTTCCTCACGAACCGCTTTTAATTCATTCCGTGCCCTCTTCAGCGAATCAGCTAGGGCGAACGTGGCTGATCCAAACCCAACGACTCCCAGGCAAAGTACTGAGACAATCCCCATCATGGTAAACATCAGACGATTCCTTCCTCGATCAACCAGGTCATCAACGCACAGGCGAGAAATCCGACCAGGATTCCCGCGACGAAATCAGGCGTCATTACTTCCCCGGTTTGTTGCGTCTAGCGGTGAGGGTGACCGACCGAATCCGCCATCTTCCGTAGCGGTTTTCAGATCGTGTTCTTCTTTGCTCAATGACTGGTGATTGTTCTTGTCCCAGAACAAAGTCAGATCCCCACGATGAGGAACGATGTGGTCCGTCACTTCGGCGGGAACAATCTTTCCCTTTGCCAGGGAACGAACGCAAAGAGGGTGTTGAGCCAGGCGGGCTTTGGAATACTCCGACCAGCGGCGGTCGTAAAGGTGAGACCAGGGCGACTTGCGGTTCGCCTTCTTCGATCCGTTACGCCACCGCTGATTATTGGTCGGGCGTCTGTCTGGTTTCGTAGGCATGATCAGTGAATCAGATCATTGGCCGTCGCCTGGTGAGCAGGGGCGGCGGGTTGCGGTTGGGGATGTGGTTGCGGTTGGGGAACCGGCACAATCGCGGAGTTGTGGAATGCGTGGGGCGGAATGTGATGCGGGCCTGGTTGTCCAGGGTGTCGCGGATCATGGCCAGGGTGGGGCTGTCGACCGTGACCGGTCGCCGCTCCGATGGCCGCTTTCCCAGCGGCGGTTCCAGCTGACTTGGCGAACAATCGAAACAGAGTGGTGAAGATCGAACCGGCTCCCATCGTGCCCAGGACTTCCGCTCCCAGGCCCGTCAGGATCGATAAGATGATTGTTGGAATAGTAACCATGTGGGGGAACTCCTCAGGGATGGATGGGGTGGGTTATGACTTTATGACAAAGTCCTAAAACGCTATGTCACCTGGTAACCCAGCAGACCACGGATGCGCTTATAGAACTTGCACTCTTTGACTAGCCAGGCGATCGGTCCACCCCAGGCGACCTGGTCGCGATGCGGCCCCCAGGGATCAGAGGGCTTTGGTGGCGTCGAGGGCTTCGGCGCGAACGCGATGTCTTGAATCCCCTCGAACATGCTGGCCGATTCTTTTTCCAGCAGCGGGTGGATGTGCAGGTTCTGCAGTTTCGCTTCGACGTGGTCAGCGATCGCGGACTTGATCTTCTCCACGATAAATCCCTTGATGCCTTTCGAGCGTTGAGGGATCAACGCATAAAGGCGAAATGGATCGGGCGGGTCGACCGTCAACGCGATGACGCGGTCATAGCTCTCCGGATCAAACTGTTTCGCGATGACCTTCACTCGGATCTTATCAGAGATTGCTGTGTGAAGTTTCTCGCGTAGACCGTTGGCCGCATTCAGAACGAACTGCTTCACGAACGGAACGTCGAGGATCTTCGTCAGATCCCCAACGACCAGGACGACTGACACGCCGTCGAAGTCTTCCGCCTTCATAACCACCTGGGGTTGGTATCCCTGAGGCGTCTGCCCCTGCAGCTGCTGCTGATAGGTGGCCTGGTTCATCTGCATCTGGAAACCCGCCTGGCCGCCATCACCAAACGGGACGACGCCATTCACGGACGCATTTAATTGCGGTTGTGGCTGGGGAATCGGCTGACTGGTCGATCGTTCGGTGAACGCCTTGGCTTCTCGCATGGCCCAGTTCGTCAACTCATGACTGGCAGAGGATTCGTAGCCGACGCGATAGGTCGATGATCCAGGGAACCAGAAGATCGGATACGACAGGTCCGCCGTCTTCGTCGGTAAGACATTGAACTCCAACATGCCAGACTGGCTGGCCCGCTGGAACGCGGCGTCGTCATGTGGAAAGGAATTGCCGAACTGTTCCCATCGGGCCGGATCAGTCCAGCGCTTTTGAGGAGCGTTGTAATAAACCTGAACCAGATCGACGCCTATCAGGCGTCCGGCCTTGGCATCGTTGGCCGCGTTCGCACAGGCCGTGCAACCAGGCGTCGAGAACATCGCCAACTGGACGATGGCCGGTTGATCGTATCGACGACGGAACGCCTCCATCTGGGGTTCGGCTCCATGCGCCGGGTGACACCCGCCGATAGTACAGACAATGATCAGGGCTGCGACGATGATCAGCGTCCCGCCTCCCCAGGCGGCCAGCTTACTATTGCGCTGCTGGTACTCTGAACGAGTGACAGGGACGTTCGACCGTAGTCGGTCGAGGGTAGACATTTCAGATGGTTTCACGGTGAGCCTCCAAAGTGATTGGCCCCATCCGATGCAGACAGGGCAGAAGTGAGATATCGCCAGGGCTGGCCAGCTCTGGTCGAAGCGCATCGTCGAGGGGCAAGCGCAGCCCCCCATGTTCGAGGGCAAGGGCAACGGCGTACGAACAGAAGTAGCGGTTGCTGTCGATTTTCGTCGGGAGTCCCATCGACTCCAGCAATGGCACGGTAACGAATGAGCGAAACAGTTGACGCGGGCTGGCGTATTGATGACCGCGACGTTCCATGAACCAGCTGACGGACTTGCATCGATCGACGGTGGGATCGGTCAGGCGGAACCAGTCGATCTTCACCCCCTGGCGCAGATAGACCTCAATGGGATAGCTCCGACCGCCGACGCCTTCCATGAATTCGAGGCAGTCCACGTACTCACGGCAGGCGGCTCTGGTCCGCACAGCCAGGGCGACGTGAGAGTATTCGGATTTGGTCCAGCGCTGAATGACTCGCGAGTAGAGGGGCGAGCCTCGAAACAGCAGGACGTCACTGTCCAGGACCTGATCCAGGAAATCGCTGTATTGCATATCCGCCATCCTGGTGATAGAAAGACAAAACCTGATGACCCCATCTTGGAAATCATCAGGCACCCGAACCCCCATCCGTGGTGGTCCTTTTGCACTTAGAAAAGTGTTGCTCTCTCTGGCGGGAAAGATTCCTGGCTGGAAGAAAAAAAAGGAGAACCACAGATGGTTTTGACCCAGGACGGTCAGCTTGCTCCCCAGGATCGCCGCGAGCGAATGGGGTCTTACGAATGGTCAGCAGACTGGAAATCGAACCACGGCGATCCTGAAAAATGGCAAGCCACGGCGATTGAGCGACTGCATGAATCTGGCTGGACGAAATCCCAGCTCGAACGAATCTTCCGACGTCGGCTGGAACTTCCGCCCGATGTTGAACGCGAAGCCACGCAGGCCAGCATCGTGCTATGGGCGTTGCTGGATTCGTACGCTACCACGAAATGGCGACGTCAAGGGGCGGCCATGTGGTTTCTACATCACCGCTGGGCCTGGTCCTTCGAGGCCTTGGCGATGGCATTCGGGCGTGAGCGGGGCCGATGTTTTCACGTCGTCAAGCGGACTCATCGCGAGTTGCGTCGGCCTTATCAAGTGCAGCTGAAGTTGTTCTAACTATCAGGCTCCGGGCAATCTTCATGCCCAGCTGCATCCGCGTTTCGAGGCGGCGGCGGAAGGCTGGATCATTCGCGATCGCGGCCATCCGCTTCAAGTAATCCGGGTTCAGTTTAACTTCGGTTTTCATGGTCGCCTCTTGTGAAAATTGCTTTCCAGCCCTGAATGGTGTTGTTGAGTTCTTTAAAAAACTCCGTTGCTATCGTGTAGATCAGGTTGTGGAACGCCTGGCCCGCCTTCTCCATCTGGGCTTGCAGAGATTGATCGTCGTTCATTGTCGCCCTCCTTTGGTGTTAGTGCTGCCTGCAGTTCCTCCAGGCTCAAGTGTGTTTGGTTGTATTGTCTAACAATCCACCCAAGATCGACTGGTTCAATCGTGATTCCCGCCTGGGTAAAGTTCTTGCACTGCCTCTTGATGTCTTCGATCTCGACATCAGAGAACGCCATGTTTCGCAGTTGACGATTAGCCAGATCGTCAGTCGGTGGTGACGGTGACCCAACGACGTATCGCATTTCAGGTGGCGTCGAGATGTATCGAATCAACGTAACCAGCCGCTCTGGTATCACGCGTGAGAGAAAGCCGCCATCCTCGTGATCATCGGTCAGGAATCGATCGGGGTTTACTCCTTTGGACATTCGGGAACCTCCCCCATTTCCATGCGATCCAGAAGTTGAGCGTGAGCGATGAGTCTCTGTTCGTGACGGGCCTGTTTTGCCCTATCCCTCATGGACTCGCGATAGTAATCAACCACTTCTCTGGCGTCTAATGCAGCCACACGGTCTCGACTGACAACAATGGAACGTGCCACTGCAACACGGTCTACTAGATCCGGCAACGCAGCATCACGCACCTCGACGGCATAGTTGCCAGTCTCCCCTGGTCCACAGAACGTGATCGACTCACCGGCTCTCAGGCTGGCCAGAATCGCAAGAATATTCATTGTGTGTCCTCTGTCTGTTGGGATCGAAAGGCTTCGATGTGCTTCGACGCATTCCTCTCGAAACTCTGCAGTTGGATCTCGGCTCCATTGATCGCTATCCCGATACGGTGCCATCATTTATTCCTTCGGCTTCGTGTTGGTTTTTATAGTCTCAATCATTCGACAGATGCGACCAACGATCATGACGGCGGCCACCATGCCGCAAAGATAAATATCGAATTCGTGATTCCCGGTCATGCTATTCCTTTGGCTTCGGGCCAGGCTTCGGGCGGTTCTTCGCCCATTTTTCCAACGACGATTTCAGAACCAACACAGTCCCTCCCGCCGTCGTGCCAGTGATGATTTCCTTCCTCGCCTCTGATGCGGCCCAAAGGATTGTCGTGCGCAGAATGCCGGTCAGCTCAGCGGCTTCGGTCGGGGTCAGGTACTTGGAGATATCGGCCATCAGCTCTCTTTCCACGGGTCAGGAAATCATTGACGAAACGCAAATGATATCCCGTTCCCGTCTGTTGATGCAATCAGGCCACCCGCAGAATAAAGACATCAAGGCCCTCGGGATCTTTGGTTGTCGTCTGATCCCCCTTTGCCTTGGCGGCCTTGCGACACCAGTCGCCAACGGCTTGCGCTTTGGGGAACGTCAGACCGATATCGACCATCAGGACTTCGACCGCTTCGGGGTCGGACTTCTTCCAGGTGGACCGATCGGCATACTGGCCATCGGTCGGATTGTGAACGTGAATCAAAAATGACATGGGGTTCCTCTCACATCAATCGGATAATGAAGAACGGATATCCGTTCTCACAGGTGACTTTGGTCATCGTTCCTGGCCGGGTTTCCTGACACCAGAAACGGACACGTTCGGCCAGGTGATCGGCGACGTCGGAATCGAGCAACGTCTGCTCGACGTCGTCCGGATCACGATGGGTCCAGTGTTCTTCGCAACCTCCCTCATCGTGCATGTAGATCAGAAACAGCGGCTTCATTGGTCGTCATCCTCAACGTCTGATTCAACCTCACCGGACCCATCGCACAAATCACAGATCACCGGTCCACCTTGTTCATCCTCGGTTTCCCCGGAACCGCCACATTCAGCACATCGAGCCATCTTGATTTCCCTTCAGGTAAAGAATCCCCGCCGGTTGGCGGGGATTGTATCGTACGAAACAAAATTACTCAGCCAGTTCCATCAGCTTGTTACACTCCCAGCATCCGACCTTGATGTCTGGCTTTCCCCACACGTTCAGCTGGCAGGTGGGGCAGGTGTACTTGACTTTGTTTTTCTGCTTTGACTCTGACTCAGATTCACCTGCAGTCGAGACGCCAGCCAGCAGCAGGCGTTCGTTCCAGGTCAGTTCGAATCCGGTCTCTTTCAGTTGTGCCAGGACTGACAGGAACGGCCCGTCCTCAGCGGGATAGTCGGCGATCTTCTGGCCTGTTTTCTTTCCACCTGGTCGACCCGTTGACGATGGGATCAGACCGACCGCTTCCATCTTCTGTGCCCACTCTCTGTTGTGGTAAGAGACGCGGCTTGGTGTTCCGAAGTGGTACTGCCATTGATGGCACATCTCATGAACCAGTGTCTGCATCGCCTCTTGAAATCCCAGCTCTCGGACGACAGTTGGGTTGATGCTGATCTCGTCCGCCTTGCGTTCGTCGGTTCCCTGCCATCGCTCATTGCAGTAATGCCCGGCTGTCTTCTTGGCACGCTGCAGAACAAAGATGACCGGCGGCAGGTCACTCGCGAACAGACGCTGATTGAAGAAATCGAATGCCAACTGCAGCTGGCCGTAGACTTCGTTGGTCGGGGTTTGCTTGTTAATCGCGATCATCGTTCGTTCCTGATTAGCTGGTGTTCGTGGCTGACAAGACTATTATTGACGAATCGTCAATAATAGTCCAGCGGCTTTCGCTCATATTATTGACAATTCGTCAAAATCTTTGCCTCTCCGATTTCTTCGCGTCGACCCAGCTTGAACGACAGCTCACAGAATCGGTCCAGGAAATCGCGGAACGCAAACCCGGTTCCGAACCATCTGAGCGGGGCAATGTCCAGATGCTTCAGTTCCTTCGACTGGCAATCCGGCAACCACTCATATTGGGGCTCACCGACCAGGTAGGGCTGGATCAGCTGCATTTCCTTTTTCAGAACTGCCTTGTCGGCCCGCTTCAATTCGTCGGGGGGCGGCGGCTCCAACTCGAATCGACGCCAGGTCGCGTCGATCCAGGTCTGTTCGTAGGAGTCCATCCAATCGGCTTGCAAGCCAAAGGCCCTGGCGATCGCGGCCCGCATACAGACCGTCACGTCCCCGATGAACGCTTCGTGGATGTCATGCAACAACCCTTGGAGTGCCCACCGCTGATCGATTTCTTGAGACACCAGAATCGAGTGTTGAGCGACGGAATAGAAATGCGCCAGGCGTCCACTCCAGCGGGGTTGATTCGATAGCGTGTACGCCATCTGGTCGACGGGAACCAGGCCCATCGCCTGGTCAGGATCGTCCATCGAGAACTTGATACCCATGTGGGTCCATGAATCTGACCAGTTGACGTTAGCGGGGCGTTGGATCATCAGAGATTCCTTTCAAAGTTTTCTACGTCGCATCGGCAGATAGCGCCTGACAGCCACCACGTTGACTCCGGCAGACCTCCACCGTAGGCGGGTTCAATCAACCAGAGCAGCTTTCTATGACGCTCAATCAGAACGCCTTCATCCGCCCGCCACTTCTGCCGACAGATGCGGAGAACGACATACGCAATCGCCCCCGCCTCAGTCCATCGCCTGGCGACCAGGCGTTTCGATCCGTCTTTGTTGCGTTCGTAAATGCGGTATCTCATTAGGTCACCTGGCCCATTGGAAACTGGTTGTGGATCTGGCCGTCGAGTTCACGTCCGGCGGCTTTCTTTCCGACTCTCACGAACCCGATATCTGATTCATCGAAAAGGCCTGGCAAGTTGGTCACATCACTACCATTCACATCAACCCGTACCGTGCCCGCTTCAACCGTTGTCGGTAACCACTCTCCCCACTGCTTAAACAGATAAGCGATACCGGCAGCGTCGCATTGATCACGGGTGAACCTTGCCCAGGCTGGATGACACCAGCGTGCCCCGTCCTGGCTCTCTCCGCCTTGGATGACCCAATCGATCAATGGCTTGAAGAACGGCGAATCTGACAGCAACCAGCGAGACAGGTCGACCGGCCCCAGCATCGGTTCCATCGACAGCCACAACACGGGGGACAGGTCGCGGAGTTTCAGCAGCTCCGGAATGCGAGCGTCGGCGGCTTCCTGGTTCTCGACGGACGTCCCGATCCAGACGTTCTTGAGGTGACGGGGAACGGACCCCGCTTCGTCCAGCTGGCCCAGCTCGACGGACCACAGCTCGGGGTCATCATCGGCGTCGAGGTGACGCGGCCAGAATCGCAGGACGTTCTCGGGACGCTTCGTCAACAGCAGCCAATCGAGATAGGGCGTGGCCTGGATCAGCTCGAACAGACGACGGCGGACGTCGTTCATGGACAGCTCTCGACCGGTCAGGCCTGGATCGATCACATGGCCAGCGGCCCAGCGGTAGGGGTGACCGTTCCACGCGTCCATCTTCCACAGGGGGATATTGCCTGAATGAATCATATATCCCCGCCAGTCCTCGAACGGATCACACATCGACGGGAACACGCGAAGCCGAACACCTGTTTCTTTTGCGATCTTGTTCCAGCGGATGGGGTCTTTCCAACCCGCCTCAGCTCTGACGCGGCGGGTTCCCTTCGGTCCCCAGACGACACGGCCCCACCGGCCATCGGCTTCGTTAGCGGCGTAGCAGTTGGCACACCCAGCGCTGACTTTCGTGCAGCCTTCCCAGGGTGACCAGGTGTGATGGGTCCATTCGATCTTTGAGTTTTCAGCCATGACTAGATGCCTCCTTCGTTTTGATTAAAACCAACAACCCAGACCATCGGGTTCCGCTCCCAGGAACCTTTGCCGTTGATGTCTTCCCAGAGAGTTCGATAGGCCGCCCGTGGGTCGACTTCCCATTTCGTCCAGGGCCAGCCGACGTCGTAATTGCCAGGCAGACCATCACGATCAGGGATGCCATACTTGAACAGCTTTCCGTCTTTGGTGACTTTATGCAGGCCTTCCGCGATCGCATCTTCAGCGGTGATGTCCTGCAGTCGTTCCGCTCGAACGGCCGTCACGTCCAGCAGGAATCGTGAGACCCAACGTGGCATATGAATTGAGGGGCGCCAGTGAATCGAATTTTCTGGGCAATCCGCCGCGTACATGACGTCGTATCTGGGATCGATATATTCTGAGTGGCTTTCGTCGTACTTCACGTATTCAAACAAAGGCAGCTTCTGTCTGGTTGTGACGTTTAGTGTGTCGAAAATCCCCCATGTCTCTCGAACCCACAGTCGATCACCTGGTTTCCCATATGGGCACTTCCAGAGCGACTGAATCGATTCCTCCAGAGTTCCGAATCTGACCTCGCGTGTCCCTTCTCGCTTGTTGACAATCTCCAGCTCCAATGAACTTTCGCCTGTCCCTCGAATCTTGACCCATCGTCCATCGTCCCGCCGTTGCGGTTGGGGATCGAGTAGCCGACGTGTCTGGAACTTTCGGCGGGCTTGAATCGCGTGAATCATCGCGGGCTTGAACAGGATCGGTCGTTCCTTAACAGTCATCAAAACAGCTTTCCTTGCACGGGTTTGGAAACGGGTTTCGGGGGCGGTGGGGGCGGCGGCGGTTGATCAGGTCGAGGCGGCGGGTCCGGCAATCGGACAAGGGGAATCACGACGGCTTTCAGATCGTTCCATTCCGTCTGCTGTCCTCGCGTTGCGGTGTACCGGTTGTGCATTCGGTCGAATTCTTTCTGAGCATCATCAACATCAGAAAGGCTTCGAGATCCTTCGAGGTAATTGAGCAGATGGATAAACCAGCTGGGTTCGATCATCAAAACAACTCCAGCTGTCTTGGCTTCGTTGGTGGGCAGATCAGACCTCGAATCGATCGAGTTGCTTTCCGGATGTCTGCATCAATGCGGCGATTTTGTTTGTTGCACAGCTCAATCAGATCGTCCCTCTGTGCTTCATCGAGATGCTTCGGCCAGGCGGCCCAGATTTCGAATCGCACGCGGTCCAGCCAGTCTTCAATCGCGATCTGACGGATGAGGTTGGCGACCTTGTCAAAGTCAGGCTGACTTACTCTCGGCATCGAACACCAGACCTTTCGCTTTGGGCAACAACGATTCCCGGTAGGTCTTGGCATCGTCGTAATCGGGTTGGGTGACTTTGGCCCGCCAGTTCTTTCCGAACTTGTCGATGCCACCTTGCAGCCCGAACAGAAACAGACCAGGGCGTTCGCTTGATTTCAGTCTTGAGCAGTATCGACCCCATGCCAGGAACCAGGTCATGAAGTCGTGATCATCGGGGTCCAGGCCCATGCGTTGGGCCACCTCCCGACGCAGGCCGCGTCCATCTAGGTCTCTGAGGTATTGCATCAATCCCAGGCGGGTGAGCGTTTCTAGTTTCGCTCCTGGAAGGTTCAGAGGGTTCGGTATCTGGCCGCCAGGCTCATGATCATATGATTTATATTTCTTTAGATCATATGATTTATGATCATATGAGAAACCCTGGCCATTTTGTCTAGGGGGGTGGACATTTTGGCTAGGGTCTGCAGGGTTTGCCCCGTGTTTGACAGGGGTTTTGTCTAGGGTACCCTGGCCATTCTGTCTAGGGGGTTGGACATTTTGGCTAGGGTATAGAGTCTTTTTACTCTCTCTAGCTGTGCGTACTAGGCAGAACTGACCGTCTTTTTGTCTAGGGGGGTGGACAAAATGGCCAGGGTCGGCATCGCCAAAGATGGCTTGATAGTGAATCACGAACTGATTCTCACCACCATCACCTGGGCGAACAGTGACAAAGGCCGCCGATGCAGCCTCTGCGATGTCTCGCGTCATCGTGCGCGGTGAGGTGCCGGACATCTCAGCGAGACGTCCCCGCGATACTTTCACAATGACGTCACCGTTGCCCAGGTCGGTGAAGTCCGGCCAGGCGTTCGGATCAGCTTCAGCGGCCTGGCGTGCCTGTTCATGGGCATCGACCAGGCTCAACAACAGACGACGGATCGGGCGGCGGATCGGCAGATCGCGAACGCGATTCTTCACCGACGCCAGACGCCAGTTAATCTCAGGTTGGTTACTCATGGCTCCCTGCCATTCTGGGGGGCCGTAATGGCCCCAGGTTCGTCTACATTCCCTTGGACGTTCTACGCGTTGTCGACTTCGCCTCGCATAATGCGGGTCGACTGCGCTGCTGTGATCAGGAGACGGACAGTTCCCTTCGTCGTCTTGACCACCTTCACCGTACAGGGTCCGCTGACGTTGATCGTCTCGTTCTCATTGCGTGATAGCGCGAGGTGACCGAGAGGATCATTGGCATCATGCGGCGGAAACGGTTCGGGTTTCATAGCTTCATTCCTTTGAAGTTTGTGGAGAGAAAAATTGGTTACAGGTTGCCAGAGCAGAAATAGCCCTTGCCGTGTTCGATACACCATTGCCAAGCGGGCTTCTTCACGCCCTCAAACTCAAACTCAGCTTCGTCACTCAGTTGATCCCAGCTCTCAGGTCCGCGATCATCGTCCGCCCCACAAGTCTGAGTCATGATCTCTTCCGCTTCCTCGAATGAGGACGCAACAACGTACTCATCGTCACAGTCGAAAACATGCAGGTCACTAAGTTCGAGCCATGCCAGGATGTCGCTTCTCAGTTGGCCGTTTTTCGTGGCGATGGCATAGGCTTTCAATGCCTCGATCGCTGCAGGATCATTGATAATCCCAGGGGCATCAAACGGGATCAGAGTGAAGGATCGGCGGTTCTCTTGTGAGAATTGCAACCCGCGTTTTCGCAGGATCAGATAACGATCCTCCAGGCCTGTCGATGCGGCGGGTGTTTCAGTTTGTACGTCCGATGTCATCTGTCGATCTCCATGAAGAGTGAAGCGGTTGAAACCTAGTTGCCGTTGTCGGCTTCATTACTGAGCGATGCCCCGACCAGTTCCTGGTCAGCCTGGGCGAATTCAAAGTAGCGGTGAACCTGTCCGTCCTGATCTCTGATTCGAAGTGGGTTCAATCCAAACAAGCCACCGCCTGCGTAGTCGCAAGGCCCTGGGCCTTTCCCACCGAACGCTTTTCGAGAAGCTGGCATCATGCGACCGATGCAGCTGTAACCAACCATTCCCTGACTGGCTCCTGCAGCCTTGTATTCTGCGACCGATGCGACGTGCTTACAGACAGGACAGACAAATTTCCAATTCATCATGTCGTGTCCGAATCGGCGTTCACCTTCTTTGTTCCATTCTTCAACGGTCATTTCTTCCGGGATCTGATCGACACTCATCGGGAAACTCACTCTCTATGGGGCTAAGGGATTGAGGGGAAACGACCGGCCAGGCGAAGTTGCCATAACCGTCTCGATACCAGATGCGGATTCGTTTGGGGTGGACGTCGGTGATCGTGGCGATGATCTCGATCGTCGCCCGACCCCGACCACAATGGCGGTGATAGATCACCTTTTGTTTGACCTGCAGTTCCATAGGTTCCTTTCCCTATGGCGGAGGTTGTCTCGACGCTGCAGCATCAGCGTCGAGGGATCAACGTCGCGATGGTGTTCGCCCCCTTTGATCTTGAGAGCGATGCGGACCAGGTGACCGTGGACCGACTTCACGCACGCCTCAAAATAGCGATTGTGGCCACCTTCACCTGCCCAGCGATAAACGACGTGATCATTGGGAACGAACTTGATCATCGGACTTCCATGTCGACAAAAAGCACGGGGGAACCGGGGCCGACTCAATAGCCCGGCGGATACGTTCGGTCGGGAAATCGTAGTTGGTATCTGTCACGCCTTGTTGTGCGTGTCCTGCCATCCACTTCCCCAGACCAGGATCAGCGGCGTTGTACCGCGTCACCATCGATTCTCTGAGGTGCTTGAAGGTGACACCCTTGAGGCCAGCCGCTGGCAGGATCTCCTTGCGCCATGTGGTGCGCCAGCCACGCTTCCAAGTCCCATCCTCTCTCTGGTGGCCGACCGTTTTGAATGATGAAAACAATCGGTCGGATCGCTTGCGGATTGGGTCCAGGTGATCCAACACCACGTCGATCAATGGAAGACCCTGCAGCTTGGACACCTTCATCGCTTCGAACGAAATCAGTCGATCGTTCAGCATCAGGTTTTCTTTGGCTGACAGTCGGACGACGTCCCCAGATCGTGGACCATAGGTATAGAGCAAAACCAGAAAGGCCCTCCAGAGCTTGACGCATTGAGGATGAACGGGATACGTGGCCGCCTCGCAGGCCTCCCACAGAAGGCACATTTCGTCGAACGTCACGGTCTCGCGTTGCCTCTTTGGGCCAGTGCGAACCAGCTTCGATTTTCGGCGGAACCCCAGGGACGGGATGGTGTCGATGATCCTCAGTTCGTCCTTGGCGTGACGCAGCATCGCCTTCAACTCGCGCCATATTTTGTTGATCGTCGGGCCAGCTAAACCACGCCCCTGCAGATAGGCGACGAACTTTTCCAGGTGACGGCGCTCGAGTTCCCGGATATCCGGGTCTCCTGTCCCCTTCCGCCAATGCTTCAGGGCTGTTTCGTCCTCGACCAGAGACCTCAGGCTGACTTCGCCCACAATCAACGGTCGATACTCTTCCGCGTACAGAGCAGTCAGTGAGCACTTCCGCGAGTGCCAACCAGCCTGGGCTGGAGAAGTCGGCGTGAAGAGTTTGAGGACATGCGGGGACGCTTGAATCATCAGAGGTACTTTCAGCAGTGGGGGTGATTTCCTCCCTGGGAAATGTTCGCATAGAAGCTCCGTCATGACCGTCATGTATCAACGGCCATATATGCGTAAGCGACCGCGTCCGTGACAACACAGACGGGATACAAATCAGCGGTGTCCAAACAGAACGGACCGAACCAACCGACAATGCCGGTTGATCCGATCCGTTGCGTGGAATCTATGCGTCAGGAGAGCGCATAAAAAAACCTGCTGGAATGTGCCACCCAAACCGCTCAGTCAAGCGGTGCGGGCTTACGGTGAAAGGTGAGTTCCACCAGCCGCGGCACAGTCAGCAGGGGGTAAGCCCGTGAGCGTTTAGCGTTGACGTTCGAGACACTCGAACCAGGTGGACTGGATTTATTAGGTGTCCCGAAAATAACGTCATTCCATCTCGCGTCAAGTCAACTTTAAGAAATTTACTAAACGTCAATAATTATCTGGGGGTTTCTAGCCTCACAACTTCGGCGGGCACAAAGCACTCTCTATCTTGATTTGGCGGCTCGATCGGCCTGACGGTCATCGTCAGAATCCCCGTCGAAATTACTTTTACTTTTTGTCCGGCCGTGAGGGTTCCGGCCTGCCCAGACCTGATCAACTGCTGAATGCCGACCGCGTCTTTCGCCACTGACCGGCGCGAGATTTCATCAATGGACTGCTGGCTGAATCCGCAAAATGTTTGCTGTGTGATGATGGCGATGTCGCCAGTCCTCGGACGGGTCGACGGGACACGGGGCTGATTCGCACAGGACCGGATCATGAGCAAACCGCCGATGATTATGACGGCGGTGATGATGTAAGCCAAGTAGCCTGGCTTGTCCTTCGAGCCTAACCAGGGATTCACGTTGTCGGTCATCGGTGGGTTCTCCTCAGTGGGGATTCAAAAGCGTCCCCGTGAGTTTACAGAACCTCACCTGAAAAATGTACCACCCCTGGAAAGTGGGCCGACCTACCTAAATCCAGTCGGAAAAGGTTGGGCCGTTGCCGGTGATCCCCGACCCAATTTCCAGAGGCTGTTCGCTGAGTTGAATTGCTACGCCGGGAGCAACGGACTACTTGTCCGATGCTCCGACGTTTTATTTTCCTAAACCCTTTCGGGTTAAGT
>SXGT01516221.1_pt1 | contig 36512 bp, 32 predicted proteins | sample 3176221 | NCBI WGS metagenome assembly SXGT01 (sample SAMN11356862, study PRJNA531348) | freshwater metagenome | isolation source: freshwater sample F1-120 | place: China: Fuxian Lake, Yuxi | collected 2017-12-25 | reverse complement strand
GGCCGGAGCGCGGGTGGGGGTCTGACCGCCATTGTCGGCGAGCGGTCCGAGGCGCGCGTCGACTCCGATGAGGTTCGCCTCCCCGACCAGAGCGCAGCAGGGGATCATTCCCGGCGCGGTGAAGCAGTCGTAATCCAGTGCGTCTACCAATTCCGCCACTCTCGCATTTAAGTAAACAGCATTTTAGCGCTGCTTGAAAACAAGCCGGCATTATAGCGCAAGTCGCGCTGCTAGCAACAGCTAAAAAGAGAAAATTGGCATATATTTATGCCCTGAACTTACAGGCAAATACTAGGCTAAGGCATCTTCATTCCTCACTAGCAAAATATCGGATGATTGTGCGAGAATGTCACAAGATGCACCATGCCATCGACAACCACTTAAGAGTCCAGCCATGCAAACCAATATCAATGAAAATGAAATTAATATGCTGCGAACGGAGCTAGAACTGCTCATGCGTGAGCGTCTTTCCTTACTAAAAGTAACGGGGGCGGCAGCTGGATTGATTGCAGAGATGGATAGCCATGACTTGCCGATTAGCACGGTAGAGGCGGCAGACCTCCTGGCCACCAGTATAAACGGCTTAAGTGAAGAAACCTTGCAAGATGCCTTGAGCGCCGTACATGCAGAAATCATTGAATAACTTCAGCTGGTAAATTAACCAACAACGTAACCCGAACTAGTCATACCCTTTATTTTGCAAAAACCAACCACCTCATTATTTAGCTTGCGAGTCAAACTCAACACCTTGCGCTTAATGCTCATTCCATTAATGCTGAGTGCTTGCAGCTTTCAGCAATACCAAGCTAAACCCATAGACGCCCAAGCTTATTTAGCTAAGTTAGCCGAAAAAGACCCCAGTAGCCCAGCATTTCAAGCATTTCTCATGGCACATGGCTATAAATCCGATCAACTGCCTATACAAAATTGGGGGCTTGAGGACCTAAGCTACTGCGCATTGTTTTTTCATCCCAGCTTAGACTTGGCCAAAGCCAAATCTCAAGCTGCCGCCTTATCCGTGGCCACCACTGCCGAATCAGCCATTCCAACCTTGAATGCCAACCTTGCCCGCAGCAACGATCCCGATCCAGTAAAAAAACCATACGCATTAGGATTAAGCATAGACCTGCCCTTAGACATAGCCAACAAAGGTGAAATGCGGGTTGACCACGCTAAACACTTAGCCGAAATAGCCCAATTACAAATAGCCCAGACGGCTTGGGAGTTGCGCAGCAAACTCGCGCAAACCTGGCTAGACTACCAAGCAAAGTTAGATCAAATCCGCCTATTAAGTAAGGAGCAAACTGCCTACCAAGCCATCGTTGCCATCTATAAAAAACGCGTCGCATTGGGTGCGGCCTCAAATGTAGAGCTGAGTGCTGCCAGCTTGCAAATGCAATCTAATGCAGCCATGCTAAATCAAGCTCAGCAGCAGTCGCAAACACTACACAATCAGCTAGCAAGTCAGGCTGGCTTGCCGCTGGCGCAGTTTAATAAATTAACTCTTAAAAGCGATCTTAGCCTGCAATCCAATCAAGATTGGCCATTAGCCGAGCTGCAAAAAAATGCATTGTTGAATCGTTTAGATTTAAGAATCGCCCTATTACGCTACGCCAGCATGGAATCCAAATTGAAGCTGGAAATAGCCAATCAATACCCCGATCTAATTATTAGTCCGGGTTACGCTTATGAATTTGGCGACAGCGTTTGGTCCTTAGGTTTATCCGGCTTGCTAAGCCTGTTGCATAAAAATAAATTAGCCATTGCTGAAGCCACCCAATTACGTGAAGTGGAAGCGACTCAATTCGAAGTACTGCAAAACCAAATCCTGACTGACACAGTGGTTGCTCACGGTGAGCTAAGTGAGGCGCGTACGGCTTTAATTAAACAAAAAACGCTGCTAAATGCGCAACAGTTACAGGAAAAACGCATGGCTAGCTTATTGGCCGCCGGTCAAATTGACCGACTCGCTTTCACCTTAGCAAAATTAGAAACCGTGCTGGCAGAAAAAAACTTAGCGACAGCCCAATATCAATATAATGACGCGGTCAGAAAGCTGGAAAACTTAATGGAAAAACCGCTGACTAGCGCAGGAGTTAACTATGAATCGTAAAGCAACCATGGTTATTGCCATCCAAGCCATACTGATTATTCTATTATTTTGGTTCATGGTCTATTTTGCTAAAGATGAATTTGAGGCTACCGCCACCGGTGGTGCTGAAGAGAGCATCAATAGCACCAGTTTGCTCAGCAACAATAATGCGGAAGATAAAGGCGCAGCTACCTTAATCCTGAGCAAAGCCTCACAACAACAAAGTGGCATCAAAACGATAGTATTAAGCAGTGCACAACACCATGCCGCCACCGCATCCTTTGCTAGCGTTGAGGCTGTTGATGGCTTACTGGACATGCGCACACGCTACCTCGCTGCCATGGCCGATAGCAATGTGATACGCAGCAGCATGCTAGGCAAACAACAAAATCTACAGCGACTGCAATTGCTCAATGAGGACGACAAAAATATTTCGGACAGCGTTGTGCAAGAGGCACGGGCAAGCCTGCATGCCGAACAAGCCAAGCTAAGCGCCAGCCAAACTCTGGCAAAAGGCATACTCGACAGCATGCAACAACTATGGGGACCAGTTTTAAGTGCATGGGCTAGCAACGCCACTCCCAAGCAAGAACTGGACTCACTCATGCGCTTTCAGGCAGTGCTAATAAAAGTAAGCTTGCCATTAGATATTACGCCCAATGCGAAAACGGCATTACAAGTCAGCCAAATTGGTGGCAAGCTTATTAGCAAAGCCACTCTCGTTTCAGCCGCACCTCAAGCTGACACTACGTTGCATGGAAAAACTTACTTTTACCTAGCTCCTGCAAAAAACTTACGGGCTGGCATGCGCGTGAGCACCCGTCTGGACAGTCAAAACCAATCCAGTAAGGGCGTTATCGTGCCGCACGAATCGGTAGTGTGGTTCGCCAACCAAGCATGGGTATACCAAAAACTGCCTGCTAACAAAACCGGCTACGATAAATTTGTCCGACGCTTAATTAGCACCGAAGTTGAAATTGAAGGCGAGAAAATGAGCGGTTGGTTCAACAGCATGGGATTTATTGCTGGCGATGCATTGGTGAACAGCGGAGCACAACTTCTGTTATCGGAAGAACTCAAATACCAAATCACCAATGAAAATGATGATTAAACGGTTAAGTTTGATCATCATTTCAGCGCAGACTAATGCCGGCTTTATGGCGTTAGGTCGGAGCTAAAATGACCATTAAACTGCTAGGTTTGATTATCATTTCAGCGCAGACTAATGCCGGCTTTATGGCGTTAGGTCGAAGCTAAAATGACCATTAAACTGTTAAGCTTTATGATCCTAGGTCGGATAAAACAATGATTAATTTAAAAGGTTAGTCCTAGCCCATGATGTCCGCATTAGTTCGATTTTCCATTCGATTCCATGGCGTAGTCATAGGCTTAGCCTGCCTGGTTGTCATTTATGGGCTATACGGGCTATCAAGAGCCAATTTAGACGTTTTTCCTGAATTCTCCCCTACTCAAGTGGTCATTCAAACCGAGTCACCTGGTTTATCCTCTAAGTTAGTTGAACAACTGGTCACGCAACCCATAGAAAGCACCCTATCCGGCACGGTTGGAGTCGAATCCATGCGTTCACAGTCCATACCAGGCCTGTCCATCGTTACCATTATTTTTAATGAAAAAACCGACATCTATAAAAACCGTCAGGCTGTGGCCGAGCGGCTGGCTACCCTAAACAACCAATTACCAAAAAACATCATTCCCAACATCACCCCTCTGGCATCCAGCGCCAGCACGGTGTTGGGTATGGGCATTAGCTCCAATAAACGTAGCCTGATGGAGTTGCGCACTATGGTGGACTGGACCATCAAACCGCACATCATGGCAGTGCCAGGCGTAGCCGATATCAACGTGCTCGGTGGTGACGTTAGGCAATGGCAAATTTTAGTCGATCCAAATAAGCTCTTACGCTACCACCTTTCCATACAAGAGGTATTAGCGGCGACTGCAAGGGTAAGCGGCGTTAGAGGTGCGGGCTACATAGAAAACAATAACCAACGCATCCTCATTAACACCGAGGGCCAAGCTAAAAATGCTAAACAATTAGCGCAAATGCCTATTCTTCATAGGGATGGCCGAACCGTTCGGCTGATGGACATCGCTCAAGTCGTTGAAGGTGCCGCACCAGCGATCAGCGCCGCCGCCATCAACGGCAAAGAAGGCGTTTACTTCTCGGTACAAAGCCAGCTAGGTGCCAACACCAAAGCCGTAACCGAGGCCGTTGAGAAAGCCATGTTAGAGTTGGCGCCAGAATTCAAGGCACAACAAATCGACTTTTACCCCAGCTTATTTCGCCCAGCCAATTTTATCGAAACGGCCATCGATGGGGTTAAAACAGACATACTCGTTGGCTCAGTTCTAGTCATTGCGGTCTTGTTCTTATTTTTATTTAACGTACGAACGGCATTCATTTCCGCTACTGCCATCCCCCTATCCCTGCTGACCGCAACCATCGTGCTCTCCTACTTTGGCATGGGCCTAAACATCATGGTGCTAGGTGGTCTAGCTATAGCCTTAGGAGAAGTAGTGGACGATGCCATCATAGACACGGAAAACATTTTTCGGCGTTTACGTGAAAATCGCTTGCTGGCCCAACCATTACCGGCTTACCAAGTGGTGTATCAGGCTTCAATGGAAGTCCGTAGCTCGGTGGTGTATGCCACTATCATCGTGGTCATGGTGTTTCTACCCTTACTCACACTATCAGGTGTTGCTGGCAAACTATTTGCCCCACTCGGCTATGCATACATTAGTGCCATTATTGCCTCATTGGTGGTGGCTTTAACCTTAACACCTGCCTTATGTTACCTGCTGTTCTCAAAAGGGCAGCTAGACAGCCAAGATCCGCCTTTAATGGTCTGGATGAAAAAATATTATGTCGCGGCGCTAACCAGCATAGAGCAGCATTACATCACGGTGATCAGCATGGTTGCCTTGATTATTGCCCTAGGCATAGGCGTTCTCCCTTTATTCAAAAGCCAATTTATACCGAGCTTGCATGAAGGCCACTACATCATGCACATGACGGCCGTCCCTGGCACCTCGGCACAGGAATCCTTACGCATAGGTAAAAAAGTGGCCAAGGTAGTCAGCGGCATTAAAGGCGTTAAATCGGTTACACAATGGGTAGGCCGAGCACCCAATGCGGCGGACACCTTTGGTACCCACTACAGTGAGTTTGAAGTGGAATTGAAGCCCAGCAGTGGCCCCGAACAAGATCAAATTCTGAATAGAATTCGTGAGGAATTGGCTGGCGAAGTCGTTGATGACGATGGTGATGGCATAGCTGAAACCGGCTTCATCGGGGTTAATTTTGCCATCAATACCTTTTTGACCGAACGCATAGAAGAAACCATATCGGGCTACACTGCCGCCATGGTCATCAATGTGCATGGCCAAGATCTAGATACCTTGGACCACGACGCGAGGCGAATAGCCTCCCTACTCAGCAACATAAAAGGTGCTAGTGAGGTTCAAATTCAATCGCCGCCAGGCACGCCAGAATTAGCCATTCGATTAAGGCCGGAGCGCTTGGCCGCATACGGACTGCCATCATTGGATGTGCTGGAAAACATACAAGCAGCCTACGAAGGCGTGCAAGCTGCCCAGATTTATCAAAATAATCAAATCATCAGTGTCAACGTGCTTTTTAATCAAGTGGTACGTGACGATTTGCGTGAAATTGGGGCGCTACCCCTTAAAAATCCAGATGGCAAAATCGTTTATTTACGTGACGTGGCCGACATCAGCCAAGAAAATGGCCGTTCAAAAATCTTGCATGCTGGGGCCAAACGCATACAAACCATTACTTGCAACATTAAAGACAGAGACCTTAACAGCTTTGCTAAAGAAATGAAGCAACGCATGAATGCTGATATAAGCTTATCCAACGGCAACTTTGTCACCTACACGGGTGAAGCCGAAGCCAATGCGCAATCACGCGAAGATTTAATCGTGCATTCCATGCTCGCTGGCGTGGGCATTTTCTTAATGCTCTACATTGCCTTTGGGCGTTTACGTAATTTATTGCTCACTTTTGCCAACCTGCCATTTGCCCTAATAGGAGGCGTGGTGGCCGCCATGTTTACTGGCGGCTGGATATCATTGGGTTCGCTGGTGGGCTTCGTCACCCTGTTTGGCATCACCCTGCGCAACTCCATCATGATGGTCTCGCACTACCAACACTTAATTGATGAAGAAAAATGCGTTTGGGGTATAGAGACCTGCATACGTGGCGCCTCGGAACGCCTGCCCTCTATCTTAATGACCGCTTTGGTCACGGCACTAGGTTTGTTACCGCTAGCCTTAGGCAGCGATCAACCGGGCAGGGAAATTGAAGGGCCGATGGCCACCATCATCGTCGGCGGACTAATCACTTCCACCCTACTCAACCTACTCATACTGCCTACCATCATGTTGCACTTTGGTCGCTTTGAAAAAGAACCCATTAGCTAATGGTTTGTTAAAGCAGTCTGGCCTTTTCCTGCAAGCATTGAGTGCACAAACCCTGCTCAAATAAGGCGTAATCGCTTCTGTTAAGTAGGCGTGTTTGATAGCGCTGACCGGCAATGCCATCCAAGAAACAGGCATCGACCACGCCGTCATCAAGCAAAGCTCGTGCAAGTACAGCCTGAGTTTGTTGGTAAGGGCTTAAGTCCACCGATTTAATTAGCAGCAACTGATCTGCCGCCAATTTGTTGGCTAACCACGCACTCAAACTGTCCGATGTCACCCGCCAGCTTTTTTCAATCGTGGCATCAGCCAACACCATCTGGCTAGGCAACCATACCACGGCCTTATGCTGCCAACCACGTTCGGCTATTTCCAATTCGCTGCTCGCCGTGACTAAACCAGGCTGCATGCCCGCCAACAACAAACCGAATTGATCCATGGCCAGCAAAGCCAATTCATGAGCCAAAGCATCGCTCACTCCTGACAGCCCTTGCGCTTGCCTAACCGCATCGGCAAAGACGCTGCCGCCAGGCACAATTACCACTTTGCCATTACCGTGCTTAGCCAGCAGCGATAGCCAATGTGGCAAAGTCGCCGACCCTAACAAGCTGCCACCCAGTTTAATGACCCACAATTGATTGTTCTGCATGACTGTATGCCTAGCTTAAATTAGGGTGTCGCTTGCTGGTCGCTAAAGAAATGCTGCATGGTTTTTAATAAACTCGATGCCTTATCTTGAATTTCAGCGTATTCCTGCTCCAGCAAGGAATCACTGACTATGCCGCCGCCCGCATAAAAACTCATTTCACCGTCGCCATGATCGCCTTCACGGTAAACAGCGGTGCGTATGGCAATATTGCTGTCCATATTGCCATCAAAGCCTATGTAGGCTAAGGCACCACAATACACTCCACGTCTATCTGGTTCCAATTCCTCTATGATTTGCATGGCTCGCAATTTAGGTGCACCGGTAATCGAGCCACCTGGAAAACAGGCTCGCAATAGGTCAATCGCGGTCTTGCCTGTTGCCAAACGGCCGCGCACTATGCTGACCAAATGGTGTACGTTGGCAAAACTTTGTAAGCGAAATAGTTGATCGGCTTGAACCGAACCGATTTCACAGCTCTTGCCCAGGTCGTTACGCAACAAATCCACTATCATTAGATTTTCTGCCTGATCCTTAGTGCTGCCTTGCAAATCCGCGGCCAAGGCCGCATCCTCAATAGCATTTAGGGCACGCGGCCTGGTGCCTTTTATCGGACGCGTTTCAACATGCCGATTTCGCACCTGCAAGAAACGCTCAGGCGAACCGGACAATATTTGCCAGCTTGGAAATTGCATGTAAGCCATGAATGGTGCAGGGCTTAGCTCGCGAAACTTTTTATAGACCAACCAACTGTTGCCCGCGGCCGGCGCAGCGAACCTTAACGCAAGGTTCACCTGATAGCAGTCACCGCCTTTGATGTAGGCTTTAATTTTGTTAAAAGCCAGGCTGTATTGGCTAAACATCATGTTGCTACTCGGCATGGCTTTTAGTTGAAAAGTCGGCTCAACCGCTTGGTGCTGCTCGGATGAATGCGCATCAAACAAGCGGCATAAATCTGGCCAGTTGTCATGAGTGCTTGCGCACAAACCGTATGAAACCAATGCGGCGGTCTTTTCCTGATGATCCACCAGCACGGCCCAATCGTATAAACCAACTTGCATATGCGGGCTAGCCTTTTCACCAGCCGACAGCTTTGGCAAGGTTTCCAATTGCCTAGCCAAATCATAGGAAAAGTAACCTAGCGCACCGCCAGCAAAAGGCCATGCACTGCTTTCATTGACTGGATAGGCAGCCATCAGTCGCTTTAATACGCTAAAGGCGTCCTCTTCAGTTACCGTCACTTCACCCTGCTGGCTGACCTCGGTTTTTATGACTGGTCGGCCACTGTCTAGCACTTCATCGCTGGTGACGGTAAGAAAGGGCTGCGCTACCAATATGTCAAACCGACCGTATTCACTTTTGGGTTGGCCGCTGTCTAAAAACATAGGCCAAGGCAAGTGGGCAATGCGTTCAAACAAACGGCTGCTATCAACGCAATATGGAATAGCGTGCTTAAGCATGCCCCCTCCCCAAACTGGCCACAGCGTAAGCAGGAAAGCACACGGCAGCCATGCGCTGCGCGGATCCGCCAGTTTGCTGTGCTAGCGGCATAAAATCGCTCACTGATGAGTAAGGCATATTTAATTGCTGAGCCAAACCGGCTAATAAAAAGTCGCCCACCCCTGCCCCAATCAATACGCATTGCGATTTTTCAGTGAATGCAGCGAGATGCTGTTCTACGGCTAACTGCAGCTGTTGCAACTGTAGCCGCTTAAAGGCCTGGGCTAAGGCTTGCCAATCCGCCAAGGGTGCATCGTCGGCGTCGCGCCCTATCATGCGCGCTAGACGTCGCGCACAGGCCGCTAAGCTCTTGTCTAACCCATCAGCCGTTTCCACGCTGTATTCGCTCTGCAACAAATCACCCGTTAGGCTGTATACATCTGCCGTGGTCGCAAAATGCTCGGCAGCTAGATTAATCGATTGATCCTGAAACTCGATTTTTTGCGCCAAGGCCATTAAGGGTGTGCGTACCACCCCAGTGTAAATTAATTCGTTTGTTTGCATGCGCGTGGCGTCGCTAAAGCCCATGATTTTTGGCTCGCCATTGCAAATTAAAGCCAAATCGGTAGTGGTGCTGCCTATATCGATAAATAAGGCATGGCTAACATGGCTGGCTAAGTATTCTATGCTGGCCATCCAATTCATAGAGGCGATACGATGCGTTTGGCTTGCCACTTCAGGCAGACTTAGCCAATGTTGGTAGCCCGCATAAAACAGCATGGGCTCGGCTAATTTCTCACTTAATAAGCCGGCAATTTGCCGGACGCCGGCAGTGCGATTGGGGAAAATATCCGCCAATTCCCCGGTCATGGTAACGCAATGCGCATGCCCCATCGCAGACACAGAAAATTCCGTCAAGACCTGATCGATGGCTGCACTCAAGGCATCTAAACCACGCCACAATGGGCAATACACCTGCATGACGGCAAGCTTACCCACGGCATCGATGCGCACTGCTTTAAGGTGTGCGCCACCCACATCCCATCCTATAACAGGCAGTATGGCGTGCTCAAGCGAAGTACGGTCAAGCGTCGTTTTCATGCAAGCTAATGTCCACTCGGTTTTTTTCTATTAAGGGCAATTTAAAGTGCGCAGACAACACGCAAGACAAAATAAGTTCGGCTGGGTTGCAAGCCATGGCCTCACGCAAGCCAACGTAACTGCTGGTTAAACGCGGATTAATGTCTATGACATAAAGGTCGTCGTTCTGCGTATCAATAATGACATCTACCCCTATATAAGCCAAGGCATCCGGTAATATTTTAGCCATTTTGCGAGCCAGCGTCTCAAAACGAGACCAATATTGACTGAGGCCATTAACGCTAATACCCTGCAGGACAAATCCATCATCCACCATGCTCACGTGTTGCCGATTGACACTAAGCAACCAGGCCTGACCATCCCGACAAAGCATGCAAAAACTAGCAGAAATCCCCGCCTGGTAGGCTTGCGCAAGAAAATGCTGACTGCGATCCTCTTGTTTCATCCATTCGCGCATGGCCATGATGCTAGCAAAATACTGTATGCCATCACATCCGGCGCCATCTTCGGGTTTAACTAACCAGGCTTCATCGGATTGCGCCAATTGGGCAAAATAGTCATCGCGAACGACGTCTTCTCCGGCATGCACTGGCAGCGTGTGGATGCCGGCAGCCTGCATGGCTTCAAAACTTAAGGTTTTACTGGTGCCAATTAAGCTGGCGTCGTAGCCACAGCCTATCAATATGGGCCCATTCGCTTTGTTTTCCGCTTCCAAACACAGTTCAGTTAGCCTAAGCAAATGGCCGTCTGACTCTGGTGCAATCAGCCAAACAAAATCCACCTGCAGAAGTAATGCTTCAAATTCCTTAATGAATTCGCCAGCGGCCACTGCCGTGCTACTTGACACCAAGCGTGAGGGACCTAGCCTAACATCGTGCAAACTAATCAGTTGGTAAGCATTAAGTTCAGTTAGGTCAGTTATCAACGCATCACGCATCATTGCCCCTTCTTTAGCCAAGGAGCAAGGCAATGGGGCATCACTAAAGCCACCAGCAGTGATAAACTCGCATACTAATATTTTTTGACGCTGTTCGATGATGCAAGTAATCCCGGTAATTGATTTATTGAATGGCGAAGTGGTGCATGCTAAAAAAGGCCTTAGACAAACTTACCAAGGCATGCAGTCGCCACTTTGTTCGTCTAGCGACCCATTGACTGTCGTCGCTGCGCTAATGGCCATCTACGCATTTAAGCAATTATATATCGCCGATTTAAATGCCATTCAAAAACTACCGAATAAGACCCGGTCAAATTACGCCAGCATTGCGCAGATAAGACTCGCTTACCCCGAACTGGAAGTATGGCTGGACGCCGGCTTTCAGCACTCAGCTGAACTGCTTGAATGGCAAACACTTAATGTACGCATTATTCTAGCCAGCGAAAACTTCCATGACATGCAGGATTACCTGGCGCTTAGCCAGCAGCATCAGTTTGTCTTGTCACTGGATTTTTTTAGTGATGGCTTTCATGGACCGCTAGCATTATTAGAGGAAACGCATAATTGGCCAAATGAAGTCATCATCATGTCGCTGTCGGAGGTGGGTGCCAATCAAGGCTTTAATAAGGCCAGGCTGGTAGAAATCATGCAGTCCAATAAAGGCAGTCGTTTGTATGCGGCTGGCGGCGTAAGGGATGAACAAGATTTGCTTAGCTTAAAAGCATTGGGAGTGCACGGCGCAATGGTGGCCACCGCATTGCACAATCAACAAATCAGCGGAGCGTCATTATCAAGGCTAGGCATGTAAAAAAGCTCGCCTAAGCGAGCTTTTTTATTCATACGACTAAGTGCTTATTAGCTTATTCCAAATTAGCATGTATGGCGCGCATGCCCTCTTCGGTCAAACCTTTAGCAAAAATCAAATCGGCAATGGCCGCTTCCAAGAATAACAAGGTTGAAAGTTCGAACTGCGAACCCATAGGCATACCTTGGGTTAATGGGAAGCTGTTGTCGTTACCAATTTGGATGGTTAGATCAGCTGCATCGGCCATAGGTGAAGATTTTTTCATGGAAATCACCACTAATTTCGCGCCCACTGATTTGGCTTTTTTAACAAATGGCAACAAGGTTTCTGTACCGCCAGAACCCGAAACCAATAACAACAAATCACCGGCTTTAATGGCTGGGGTCACCACTTCGCCTATCATGCTAACGTTATAGCCAGCGTGCACCAAGCGCATTGCAAAAAAACGCGATACTAATAGTGAACGACCGGCACCACCTATGAATGTGCGACCCGCACCTTGAACCAATTTTAAAAGTTCAGCTGATTTTGAGTTATCTGTTTCAGACAATATGCTGCTTAGTTTGTCTAAAATTAATTTTTGACTGCTGCTCATAATTTTTTCCTTATATATTTAATAACAGTGCATTTAACAGACCATTAAAAAAAAACCCGACTCGATAAAGAGTCGGGATTTCTAATTACTCATTTCAATAATTGCTTATTGAAATCGCTTAAATTAAGCGTGAGCAATAGCTGTGATTTCAGCAGCAGAAGCAGCTGGATCAGTAGCGCCGTAGATTGCAGCACCTGCTACAATGATCGTTGCGCCAGCATCACGTACTTGTGCAGTTGTTGCAGCTTTAACACCACCAGCAACTGAGATTTCAACGCCTAATTTCAAACCAGCTACTAAACCTAAGTCAGTAAATGGAGTTTGACCAGCAGCTTGTTGATCCAAACCAGTGTGAACGCCAATGATGTGCGCACCTAATTTAGCTACTTCTTTAGTTTTAGCAGCTTTATCAGCCACGTTGATCAAGTCAACTTGTGCTTTTTTGCCGTATTTGTTAGCTACATCGATTACACCTTTGATGGTACCGATATCAGCACAACCTAAAACTGTACAGATATCTGCACCAGCTTTGTAGAATGGCTCAGCTTCGTAGAAACCAGCATCCATTGTTTTCAAATCAACTAAGATTTGGTTTTTTGGGAATTTAGCACGTAATGTTTCTAGCAATTTGATACCGTTGTGCTTAATGCATGGTGTACCGATTTCAAGAATGTCAACGTGCGGTGCTACTAATGCAGCTAAAGCAACGGTGCCGTCAAAGTCTAATGAATCTAAAGCCATTTGGGTTAATGCCATGGTGTTTCTCCGTTTAATAATTTTTTAAAATGATACAAATTTATTGCTATTTTAGTAATAAAAACCGTTCAAAATGGCTTAAGCCCAGATGGTGCTTCAGGCCATTATAAAGGCTTTTACACTGCAATTCTTGCCTTACAAAAAACTGGACACTTATAGTAAATGTCCAGTAAACATATGTCAATTCTAAACTTAGTGGATTACGCTTTTATTACAAAATACTTACACCAAGCCCAGACTTAAACATGGGCTTATAGTTTTTCGCTTAAAGCTGCTTCCAGTTTGTTTTGATCAGCCACAAAACCACGGATGCCTTCTGCTAATTTTTCAGTGGCCATGGCGTCTTGGTTCAACTCAAAACGGAACTCTTCTTCAGTTAACTTAGCACCCGGTTTTTTCGTTGCGCCATTGTCTTTCAACACTTGCACCAAATTGCCTTCGGTTGCCGCTAAATCTTGTAACAAGTTAGGTGAGACAGTTAAGCGATCGCAACCTGCCAAAGCAATCAATTCGCCGGTATTGCGGAATGACGCACCCATCACCACGGTTTTGTAACCGTGCTCTTTGTAATATTGGTAAATAGCACGAACTGAAACCACGCCTGGATCGGTTTCTTGTGTGTACTCTGTGCCTGGGTTTTTAGCTTTATACCAATCTAGGATGCGGCCAACAAACGGTGAGATCAAGAATACGCCGGCTTCTGCACAAGCACGTGCTTGGCCAAAACCGAATAACAAGGTTAGGTTACATTGGATGCCTTCTTTTTCTAAGATTTCACCGGCTTTAATGCCTTCCCATGTTGAAGCCAATTTGATCAACACACGGTCTTTGCTCACGCCAGAATCTTGATACAACTTGATCAATTTACGGCCCTTAGCCACCATTGCATCCAAGTTGAATGATAAGCGCGCATCCACTTCAGTAGAAATGCGACCCGGCACCACTTTGGTGATTTCCGTACCGATTAACACGGCTAATTTATCGGCCGCATTATCAATTTGTTCGGCTTTAGTGCCGCCTTGCGCTTTAGCGTAGGCAATGGCCGTTTCAATAAGGGGGGCGTATTGTGGCAATTGGCTTGCTTTTAATACTAATGATGGGTTGGTTGTTGCATCCACAGGCTTAACTGATTTGATTGCTTCAACATCACCGGTGTCTGCCACAATGGTGGTCATAGCCTTTAATTGGTCTAATAAATTTGCCATTACTTGCCTCCTGAAAATTAACTTAAAATCAGCTGATGCTGCAGTCTTATATAAAATCTAGTGCAATATTATATCTGAAATTTGCCCGCAGGCGTTAGCCTAGCGCATTTTACTTGGCTGCTTCAGCCACACGCAGTTTATGCTATGGCCATGCCTAACTGTTGCAATTGATAAGCCAACAGCGTAGCCACCGTAAGGTCTGCGCTGGTGCCGGGATTAATATCACGCCGCTTTAATGACGCATCCCAGTCCAGCAATCGCGCTTGCATTAGCTTGGGGTTGTTAATTTTTGCGTAATCCGCTTCGATGGCTTGCGCTTCGAAACGGACCGCTTGCGCTATGTCCATGCCGTGTTTACGCACAATGTGGCTGTCCGGGTACCGTGCTAAAAATGTCAAATAGACTGCCGTCGTTGCCCAAGCTTCGCTATTTACTTTAGCTTGATCTTGCCAAGCTTGTTTGACATTCAAAAAAAGCGGCAAAGCATCAGAAAAAATAGTGTTGTAATTGTTTGCGTATTGCCATGCAATAAAATCCCTATCCGCCGCTGCTACCATCATTTGTTTTAGGTTAACTTTTATTTCAGCCTGGACATCGTGCTTGGTCACATTCCCCAAACCCGCCGGCTTAGCCAACAATATGGCTTGCGCCGCTAATGCACCGTCGTCCACCGACAATTCTTCCAATACCCTCGCTAGATTTTGCGCCAGATCCAATTCCCTAGAAGGCGACAAGGCTGCCTGTATGAGCGGCGCGCACAATAAAATCAATCCTAGATTGGTGTTCATGCCCACCGCTGCATGGGTCGCTTGGACCGCTTGCAATAGGCGCTGACCCACGGTCAGGCCTGCTTGCGAAATTAGCTCCGCCGTGACGTCGGCGCTCTTGATAAAATCGTGTACCGTCATGCCATGACCGTCGGCAAAGACATGCACGTTGCCAGGCTTAATGGCTTGCAATTCTGTCAGGCAGGCATTCCGGTAGGCCTGTGCAACGACAATGGGACTTAGTGGTTTGCAGCGCACGGCAATTTGGCCAAAAAGTCGTCCACTAACAACTGGGCAATATTTTGCTCAGCCACACTTTGCAAGCCCTTCCAAGCCGGCATGCTGTTTACTTCCAACACATAGTATTCGCCGCTTTGCGCCTGCATGATGTCTACCCCACAGTAATCCATATTCAGCGCCGATGCTGCGGTCAAGGCTAAATCCGTCATGGCTTGATTGGCCACATAAGCCTTAGCTAAACCACCGGTGGCCAGATTATTCAACCAAGCCGCACCGCAGCGCTTCATGCTGGCCACCACCTGACCATTAATCACAAATACCCGGTAATCGTGGCTGGCACTGCCTTCGGCATCGACTGGCGGCGTAATCAATTGCTGAAAATAATAGACCCCATCGACAAACTGCTGCATAGGCACCGGCAAGGCCTCCGCAAAAGGTAGCTTACGCACGCCCAAGCCTTGCGATCCGAACAAGGGTTTGATCACCAACTCCTGTTGATTAGCTTGCGCCTCTTGCCGAATTTTTTGTGCTTGTTGCCTGGATTCGCACACCCAAGTAGCCGGTGTCTTAACGCCATGCATACCGAGTAAAAAACTGGTCATAGCCTTGTCCACCGCCCGCTCTATGGCCTTGCCGTCGTTGTATACAATTACGCCCCGCATGGCCAACATGTGCAACACATTTAGGCGCGTCACCACTTGCTGCAAGCTACCGCCAGCCACGCCGCGAACAAATACCGCTTGCGGCAATGCCTTGTGGCCAGGAATGCTTATCGCCGGACCTGGACCCGACATATTGATTAGGCAAGCGTGCAAAGGCACACAATGCGCATCCACGCCGCGCGCCTTGAAAGCCTGAATTAATTGTGCGCCGTGCCAACCGGCCTCATCAGTAAATATGGGGATTTGCATTCAGTTTTAACTTAGCCTCAGTCGGAAAAAGACCGCTTCAGCAAATCGGCGTTTAATTGCCCTGACTCAAAAACGGCGCCCGTTTGTCGATTGCTGACGGCCACCTGTGCTGGCGAAAACAGCATGGGGTCTATCTTATAAAAGTCCATATTGGCCGCTTTAAACACCTCGGCAAAAGTGAGGCCGTAATCTTTGGAGGCACAACTGGGTAAGCGACTGGCCAATGACTGGGCGGCCGCATCATCGCAATCGACCAGCAAATTGACCGTGCCGCCGAAAAGAATCGCATCGTTGGTGCGGCCCATGGCGGTCATAAAATCCTTGGCCACTGGCGGCAATATCGCTACCCCACTGCCGCTAACGATGTTGCTCAAAGGAAAATGCAGGGTATGGGCTTTATGCAAGGCCACCTCCAACACCCGCGCGACAATTTGCACCACGCCGGCAATGCTGGTGGTTGGGGTTAGGATGATGGTCAAATTGGCAGCTGGCACTTGCGTATCTTGCAGCACCTTGGCTATCACTTGCTCAGGTGGCATGCGGTCAGTTTCCAAGACCAAACAGGTGGACGTGGCAGTATCTTTATAAGCCAGTTCGGCGAACAAATCCTCTCGTTGCGCCAAGGCGCGGGCCGGCCCCGAGCCCAAAGCATAAAAACCCTCGTGACTCAAAGCCCAGCCTGCGTATTGACTGGCTAAACAGGCCAGCACTGGCTGCTCGGACGTCACGCCAATCGCCATCGGCCAATTAAGAGACGGATTAAAACGCTGATCCGTTGCAAAGTCCACGCGAGCTAGACCACCTAGGCATATTTCCGCTATTAAGCGCCCTGATTCCAAACTACCCGCATGGGTTATGCCCGCATCGACTATGCGGCAACCTAGCTGGTGCTGGGTCACACCTATGTTTAAAGCCGATGCATTCGCTAGCAGCGTAGCCAACAAAGGCGCGCTTAACTGGTTCACACTCGCGTGCACGGACGCGCTAGTAGGGGCTTGCATCTTTATCTTCTTTCAAACAATTAGCCAATAAATCGTTGAGCATTTTAACTCGAATTGCCAGCAATTGCTTTGCCGCGTCTGCCTTGTCGGCCGAGGCCAAGACCGTGCATATGGGCGCACCCGCATGTATCTGGGTCGATGATTGAAGGGATGGGCAGTCTTGCACCCAATCTGGCCAAGCGAAGTTGGCCGGGATACTCAAGGGCAAGGCACTGTAAATGACTGCTTGCGCCACACTGCCTGACTTCACGGCAACGGAGGAAGGCAAGGCATAGGTTTGGTCTTGCGCGCAGGCGGCGACGTGCATGGCCAATAAATTCAATTCGCCGTCAACTGTTTCATACAAACCCACGCTGGCACTTAAACGCGGATTAATCTCCAACACATAGGCCACGCCATCTTGCAGCACGGCATCCAGACTGTTTAAACCCAACAAGGAAAATTCAGCCGTCAATTGCTGTGCTGCCTTCAAGAGTTGATCTTGCTCACTTGCGGTCAAATCAATTTGACTGACCGCCCCACCATATCGGTAGGGCAAAGCCTCGGTCGGCGCCAGCATTAATTCATTAAACCCCACCAGTGTAACCTGCTGACCATGGGCTATAAACAACACCGACACCGGCAAGCCATGCAGTTTCTGCTGCGCATAGCATTGCTTATTCAGCGTTACTTTGCCATTGGTGTAGGGCTGAACATGGCTGCCACCACTGGCCCCTACAGCCTTAACTAAGCCATCTAACGGTAAGCTTGCATTAGCCTGCGTCCAGGTTTGCGGGTGAGCCACACCCCATTTCGAGCAAGCGGAGAAAAAAATCCGCGGGGACTTAACGCTAATCAGCGTCGCCGGGAGGTTACCCAGCAAGGGCATGCGCTTAGCGATCTCAGCCAGCAAAGCTGGTTGCGCTTCAAAGCCACTGCCGTAAACAAAACCGATATAGCGACCGGTATCCAGCGTATCGATAATTGCGAGCAAGGCCTCGGCTTGAAAGCCATCTTGTTCAAAGGGGGCAACCTCGGTCAAAGTGGCCATCGCCTGGGTTTGGCTATCAGCAAAGCCATCGATGCTGCTGACCTTAAAACCGGCCTGCACTGCCGCAGCCACAAAAGGCCGAGCAGAAAGCGCGATAATCAATAAGGTTGGGCTAAACAAATGCGGCGGTGAAACAGCTTAATGCGAGTGCAGGATGTCGCGGGCAAGCTTAAATGCCGCATTAAATTCCAAGTAGACAGGCTGGTCGGCCGTGGTCATTTGCTTTAACAATTGCAATTGCGTTTGATACTTAAGCTGGCCTACGGCTAAGGCACCCACTGCGAATGCCCTACCGTTTAATAGAAGCTGCCCATCCATGTCCGAACTGATGCCATCCACCGCCGAGGGTGGCACGGCATTCACATCCACCAAACCTGTTAAGTTTTTTGCTCGCTGCAATTGCGATTGACTAATCAGCCGCACGCCAGCGGCCGCAGCGCACACTAACAATTGCGCCTGCTCTAAGGCCTGTTCTTTAGCCTGTTCCGTTGTACCGTCCATCACCTGCATGGACAATTGGTATTGCTTGTTCCAACGCGCCACTTTTTCCGTCAAGGTCGACACCGATTTGTGCGACACCAATTGCACCTGCATGCCTAATTGGGCAGCGATAATAGCCACGCAACCACCAACCGGTCCATTGGCACCGAAAATGCACAGCGTCTTACCTGCCAGCGCCTGATCAAATTGCTGTTTTAAATGCCATTCTAATTTAGCCACAATGGCTGCCGCGGTGGTAAACGCGCCGGACGGGTCTGCAAAAATGGAACAGGCAAAAGGATGGAACATGGTATTTTTGGCGGCTGCCATCATGGCCACAGCCAGATCAATATCACGCCCGCCTATGAATAAAGCTTCACGCTTAACGCCAGAGGGACTGCGCGAAAAAATAGCGTCTTGCGCCAAGCCTGCCACCTCAGCGAGCTCCAGATTGGTGTATGGCATGACTTTATCAAAGCCGGCATCAATAGCCATGTTGACGTCAAATGGACTGGCATTTTTAGCCGTGGTCAATAAATGCAAAATACTGGGTTTTATGGTCTGCATGGTCTGCCGTTTCTTTGTAGTTTAGCCTGCTTTAATAACACCTTAATCGACTGCATCGGATAATTGGGCACCGTGATTATAGCCGCTGCAGATGATCCAACTAAGCCCAGTTTGCGCAAACTTGGTTTTCAACTGGCTCAAGTGCGCTTCAGCCGATGCCGCATCGGCAAAAACCGCAAAACCAGTCGGCCCCCATGAGCTCTGACCAAAACAAGCCACGCCAGACGCCGACAAATATTGCAACACCGCCGCCACCTCAGCACTGGCGTAGCGACCGCCTTGCACGGGGGCAAAATAATCGCCCACGTGTGATTGCAACACTTGTATTGCCTGGCCAAAAGCACTCAAATCATGCTCCAGCATGGCCGGCATCGCTTGCATTAAGACATGTCGGCACAAATGCGCTGCCAAGCTCTCTGAAAATGGCGGCAATTGCTCAAAGGCAGCACGCTCATGCTCACCGTGCACACCGGCCAAGCTGTTGTCTAGCACCAACAAAATGCGCCAATCATCAGGGAAATCGTAGCGCGCTAATAAAGGCGGAATACCTTGATTACCGGCCTCCATGCGACGGCCACCGTCTATCAACAGACCGCCATGGTCAAATGCCGCAATACCTATGCCTGAGCGCCGCCCTCTTCCGCTTAACCCTGCTAATTCTTGAGTGCTTAAATTCAACTGGAATAACTGGCTAATTGCCGCCCCTATAGCCAATGCCAACTGTGTGCCTGAACCCAATCCGGCATGCTCAGGCAAGTTTTGTATAAGATCAAGCTTAAGGGCGGAATTTAGCTTTAATTTAGCCATCAGCGATTGGGCCATGGCCAAAGCACGGGCGTTGGCTGCCGACTCAGCCGACCAAGTCTTAGCTAAGCTTAAAGTCAGGGTTTGCACGGGTGCCGACAAGCTTAATCCTATGCCACCGTATTGGCGGCCCAAGCCGCCATGCAAATCAAAGAAACCCATGTGCAAACGCGCACGGCTGGTTACTTTAACTTGCTTGGCCTGGCTTAATTGCATAGGTATTAATCGCTGTTTTTGTCTGCTGTTTTGTCTAGCGTGCGCTGAGGGCATGGGTATCACGAGCCATGGTCTAAGGCATTTTAGACTAGCGGATTAATTTTTGATAGGTTTATGCTTTTGTAGCCGTAATTTTCAACCCTAGTATGCTATTTCAGGTGACAGCACCGGTGAATTTAGGCAAAATGTTAACTAATCATAATTTACCCGTAGTTAGAACACCTAAGGAACTCACATGTCTGCCCACGTTATTCCATTTGAAAAATTAAGAAACGTCGATGTACCTTCTGTAGGCGGCAAAAACGCCTCTTTAGGTGAGATGATTTCTCAGCTATCGGCGAAAGGCGTGCGTGTTCCAACCGGCTTTGCCACCACAGCAGACGCCTATCGCGAATTTTTAAAAGTGAATGGTTTGGACGTTAAAATCAATGCTGCCTTGGAAACGCTCAACGTAGACGACACCCAAGCCTTGGCGGTATGCGGCAAACAAGTTCGCGAATGGATTATGGCCGCACCGTTCCCAGCCGCTTTAGATAAAGCCATCGCTGAACACTACGAGAACCTGATTGCCAAATCCGGTAAAGGCGCAACCTTCGCCGTACGCTCATCAGCCACCGCAGAAGATTTACCCGATGCGTCGTTTGCCGGTCAACAAGAATCCTTCTTAAACATACATGGCCTTGATAACATCCTGCACGCCATCAAAGAAGTGTTTGCTTCTTTATACAACGACAGAGCCATTTCTTACCGTGTGCACAAAGGCTTTGTGCACGCTGATGTCGCCCTATCGGCTGGCGTTCAACAAATGGTACGCAGCGACATAGGCTGTGCCGGCGTCATGTTTACCATAGACACCGAGTCCGGTTTTAAAGATGTGGTCTTCATCACTTCGTCCTATGGCTTAGGCGAAACCGTGGTGCAAGGCGCCGTCAACCCGGACGAATTTTACGTGCACAAGCCTACTTTGGCGCAAGGCAAAACTTCCATCGTGCGCCGCACCATGGGTTCAAAATTGATCAAAATGGTGTTCTCGGACGCCACCCAAGCCGGTAAAAGCACCCACACCATAGACGTGGATGCGGTTGACAGCGACCGTTACTCATTAAGCAATGACGATGTTTTGGAATTGGCACGCTATGCCATGACCATAGAGGCGCACTACGGCTGCCCTATGGACATAGAATGGGGTAAAAACGGCATAGACAACAAACTCTACATCTTGCAAGCACGCCCCGAAACGGTGAAATCGCAAGAATCCCTAAACAACGTTACGGAAACTTTTAAGCTTAACAAGCACCAAGCCACCCCTTTGGTAGTGGGCCGCGCGGTGACACAAAAAGTGGGCGTAGGCCCGGTACGCATTGTGCTTGATCCAGCTGATATGCATTTGGTCCAACCGGGTGACGTGCTGGTGGCTGACATGACAGACCCTAACTGGGAACCGGTAATGAAACGTGCCAGCGCCCTGGTCACTAACCGTGGCGGACGCACTTGCCACGCAGCAATTATTGCGCGTGAATTGGGCATTCCTGCCATCGTGGGTTCAGTCAATGCTACCGACATCTTGCGTGAAGGCGAAGTGGTAACCGTATCTTGCGCGGAAGGCGAATCCGGCTTTGTTTACCACGGCGCATTGGATTACGAAGTCAGCACACAAGCGGCAGCGGCTCTAAGCAAAGCCCCATGCAAAATCATGATGAACGTAGGTAACCCAGACATGGCTTTTGGTTTTGCCAAAACGCCTAACGACGGCGTAGGTCTAGCCCGGCTGGAATTCGTGATTAACAATATGGTGGGCATACACCCTAAAGCCATATTGAACGTCGACGCCATGCCTACAGCCGTCAAGGCCACCATTAAAAACCGCACACGCGGCTACGCCAGCCCCAAACAGTTTTACATAGACAAAGTAGCCGAAGGTGTCGCCACCATTGCCGCAGCGTTTTACCCAAAACCGGTCATTGTGCGCACCTCGGATTTTAAATCCAATGAATACAAAAAATTGGTAGGCGGCGACATCTACGAACCGGACGAAGAAAACCCAATGATAGGTTTCCGTGGTGCGGCGCGTTACATGGCCGAAGACTTTAAAGAATGCTTTGCCATGGAATGCACGGCCATGAAAAAAGTCCGCGATGAAATGGGTTTAACCAACGTGGAACTGATGATTCCATTCGTCCGCACCTTAGACGAGGCCAAAGCCGTTATCGACATCATGGCGGCCAATGGGCTTAAACGCGGTGAAAATGGCTTACGCATCATCATGATGTGTGAGATTCCATCCACCGCCTTGTTGGCTGAGCAATTTTTAGCGCATTTCGACGGTTTCTCTATCGGCTCTAACGATTTAACCCAGTTAACGCTGGGCATGGACCGCGATTCTGGCATCTTAGCCGACGGCTTTGACGAGCGTAATGACGCGGTCAAGGTCTTAATCAAAATGGCCATACAGACCTGTAACCGCTTAGGTAAATACGTAGGCATATGCGGCCAAGGCCCATCTGACCACCCAGACTTTGCCGAGTGGTTATTGGCTGAAGGCATCCAATCCATGTCACTCAACCCCGATACCGTGGTTAGCACTTGGCAACGCCTTACCAAAAAATAAGCGTGCACAGTAAGCTTATTAAGCAAGCATGATAAACCGGACCGTTTTTTTCATCTCAGACGGTACCGGTATTACCGCCGGCGCCTTGGGTAAATTACTGGAGCATTTTCCTAGCACCAGCTTTACCCAAGTACGCATGCCGTTTACCGACACCCTAGATAAAATCAAGCTGGCGCAAGAGGCCATTTTACAAGCAACCGAAGCAAATGGCGGCCGTCCTGTGGTCATCATGTCGATTGGTAGCATAGAGCTGCGCAATACCTTGAAGGAATCCAACGCTTACTTTATCGATTTGTTCAGCACTTTTATCGATCCACTGGGGGTGGAATTAGCCCAGCAACCGCTAACTGGCGCAGGCATTGCCCATAGCGTCATGGGCAGCAAATACAATGACCGCATGGAAGCGGTTAACTTCACCCTAAACCACGATGACGGCATGACCAATTCCGGCCTAGAGGAAGCACAAGTCATCTTAGTCGGCGTATCCCGTTGCGGCAAAACCCCTACCAGCGTTTACCTGGCCATGCAGTTTGGCATCAAGGCCGCCAACTACCCGCTGATACCAGAAGACTTTGAGCGCGGCACATTGCCTGCCATATTGCATAAACACATCGATAAAATTTTTGGCCTAACCATCAAGCCAGAACGATTGCATGCCGTGCGCAGCGAACGTCGATTTGGTAGCTTCTATGCCTCGCTTGAGAACTGCCGTAAGGAAATTGCCACCGCAGAAAATCTGATGCGTAATGCCGGCATCACGTGGGCAGACTCCACCAGTCGCTCAGTAGAAGAGCTGTCTGCCATCATCATGGAAAAGACCCACAACCTGACGCAGGGCTAACCACCTAAAAGACAAAAGGCGCTAAGTAGCGCCTTTTTTATTGCTGCTCACTTACTTCAAGTTAGCTTTAATTTTATTTAAAATTTCAGCCGAATCCGGTTGCGTCATGCTGCCGTAGGCATACACCTGCTTGCCAGCAGGCAAGATCAAGTATTTGTAAAAATTCCATTGCGGCGCCTCGCCGGTTTTAGCCAACAACTGCTTGTATAAGGGATTGGCATTCACGCCCGTCACTGAACTTTTGCTCATCATAGGGAACTTGACTGCATAAGTTAATTTACAAAAATCACCTATTTGCTTGTCATTACCCGGCTCTTGCCTAAAGTCGTTGGAGGGAAAACCCAAGACCAATAAGCCCTTGTCCTTGTATTTGCTGTATAAGCCTTCCAAGGCATCAAATTGCGGGGTGAAGCCGCATTTACTGGCCGTATTCACCACTAAAATTACCTTATCTTGGTGATCGCACAGCTTAATTTTTTCACCTTGCAAGGTGGTCAGCTCATGGTTGTAAAGCTCATTGCAAGCGGCATTGGCCATGCTGGTGGCTCCTAGTAATAATACCAACAAAAGCAGTTTTTTCATTATGTCACCCTTATAAAATATAGGCTTGATCAAGTCATGCACTAAGGTGTTAAAATTAAATTCAATGTAACAGACTAGGCGCCATGCATATGGTTCACTCTGCCAGTCCCACCCGCTTATCAGCTTAAACGCTAAGGCATTAACAACAAAGGTTTACTACAAACTTAATCATGCCCCTAACAATTAAAAACACCATCAAGATTGGCCTTGGACTAATCGTTTTGCCCGCCCTGCTATTTAGTTTATATACCTGGGCTAGCCTAAACTGGGTTTACTCCTCAGGCGAGCGAGCCGGCTACGTGCAAAAATTTTCGCTGAAGGGCTACCTATGCAAAACCTGGGAAGGCGAGATTGTATTGGTGTCCATGCCAGGCACCCAAGCAGAAAAGTTTTTCTTCACGGTTCATGATGCTGCGGTAGCCAAAAAAGTAAACGACTCAATGGGCCTAAGGGTAAAAATCCACTACCAAGAACACAAAGGCATCCCCTCTTCTTGCTTCGGCGAAACGGCTTATTTTGTCGACGACTTAATCGTGCTAGAAAAGTAAGCATGCCGCATAGCCATGGCTGACGAAAAAAATTACATCACCCCACAAGGGCATGCCGCGCTTGAGGCGGAATTTCAGGCCCTGCTCAAGGTAGAACGACCGGCCTTGGTCAAGGTGGTGTCATGGGCAGCCAGCAACGGCGACCGCAGTGAAAACGGCGATTACATTTATGGCAAACGCCGCTTGCGGCAAATCGACAGCCGCTTACGCTTTTTGATGCAGCGCATGGACGCCGCCGTCATTGTCGATCCGGCCACCCAACAAGGCTTAGAAAAAGTATTTTTTGGCGCGTGGGTGAGCTTGTACGCGCTCAAAAACGACAGCGAACATCGCTACCGCATCGTTGGCAAGGATGAATTGGAGCCCTCTAAAGGCTACATTAGCTGGGTATCACCACTGGCCAAGGCCATGCTAGGCAAACAAGTAGGCGATGTCATCAAAGTCAGCACGCCAGCTGGAGACGAACAATACGAGATCATCGAAGTGAGCTACCAAGCAGCAAAACAAGATAGCAGCATGCCCACTTAAATCGTGAACCAATCCGCCTTACAAACTTGGGATGTATTTTGCAAAATTGTCGACAACCATGGCGACATTGGCGTGTGTTGGCGCTTATGTCAGCAGTTGGCAAATGAACAAGCTTTAAGGGTGCGCCTATTCATAGACGACATGCCGGCTGCCGCCCACATAGTGCCGCAATTACACCCCAAGCTAGCGCAACAAGACATAGACGGTGTGACGGTCTGCGCTTGGCCAAATGAGTCCATCATGCCTGCCGCTACCGTGCTAGAGACTTTTTCCTGCGGTTTACCTATGGCATACCTGGAAAAAATGGTGGCGCAGCAATCGCATTGGATTAACTTAGATTACTTGTCCGCCGAGGACTGGGTGGCCGATTTTCATGGCAAACCCTCCCCGCAAACGCAATTGCCCATCACCAGGCATTTTTTCTTTCCTGGCTTTGAAATACACACCGGTGGCTTACTGCGCGAGCGCGACCTTATCGCTAAGCGCATCGCTTACAGCAAGGATGCCCTAACACAAAGCCAATTTTGGCAAGCGCTTGGCTGTGAGCAGGGCCAGGCAGCCATAGAAAACAGCCTGAAGATTTCCTTATTTTGCTACCCGCAAGCCAACGTGCCATCTTTGCTAGCCGGCTTGCACAGCTTGGATCAAGCCGTCACCCTATTCTTTCCAGCCAGCCTGTTACACAGCACAGCCGAGCTCTTCCCGGATTTCGCACGGGGTGCTGGGCTAAGCTTGAATAAGCACAACATCACCGTGCAGCCCATCCCCTTCTTAAGCCAAGCCAATTACGATAGATTGCTTTGGTCATGCGACTGCAATTTTGTGCGTGGCGAGGACAGTTGGGTGCGCGCCATATGGGCAGGTCAAGCCTTTATTTGGCAGCCCTATATACAAGAGCAAGGCACGCATTTGAAGAAAATGCAGGCTTTTTTAAATCGCTACAGCCAGCAGGCCAGTCCGGAATTAGCATCCTTACTCAGCGCAGCCCATTTTGCCTGGTCGGCTACCCAAGCGCACGACAGCAAGATTTTTACTGAGCTCATGCAGGCCCTAAGCCTAGTTAAGGAGCATGCGCTAGCGGAAGCCAATAGACTGGCCAAGCAGCCGGATTTGCTCAGCAAATTGCTGAGTTTTAATGAAAAATTAACAGAAAATAAGGTATAATTCGCGCCTTTGATGCTTAGCACAGGTTGTTTTTAAAGCCATTTTAGATGGCTTTTTCTTAACCTAAGCGCAGCACTTAACTATTTACTAACCCCTTATTTTGGCAGGGCAAATTTATGAAAACAGCACAAGAACTTCGCGCCGGCAATGTGATTATGGTCGGCAGCGACCCATTGGTCGTGGTTAAAGCCGAATACACCAAATCTGGTCGTAGCACGGCTGTAGTAAAAATGAAATTTAAAAACTTGTTAACCGACACACCTAGCGAAACCATTTACGGTGCCGGCGACAAATTTGAAGTCGTTATTTTAGAGAAAAAAGAAGCGACCTACTCTTACTTTGCCGACCCAAGCTATGTGTTCATGGATGCCGATTACAACCAATACGACGTGGATGCGGAATTCATGGAAGACGTGCTTCCCTACTTAGAAGACGGCATGCCAGTAGACATTCGTTTTTACAACGAAAAAGCCATCTCAGTTGAATTGCCAACCACCGTCATTCGTGAAATCACTTACACCGAACCAGCGGTTAAAGGCGACACCTCAGGTAAGGTAATGAAACCGGCTAAATTGGCTTCAGGCTTTGAATTACCAGTGCCATTATTCTGTGCACAAGGTGACAAGATTGAAATCGACACCCGTACCGGCGAATACAGAAACCGCGTTTTAAAATAAATGTAGGCTTCATAAAGCCGTTGCAACGAAGATAAAAAGGGAGCGAGCACGCTCCCTTTTTTAATGCCTAAAACAGCCTAATCGCGTTATGATAACGCTAACTAAAAAAGTCCTTAGCTTGTTGATATGGCTTGATGATATAGCTTGGAGATAAAGCGACGTGAACGATAAACAATCCGTTGCCCTAGCGGCAGCAAAACACGTTAAAAGTGGTATGCTGGTTGGCTTAGGCACTGGTTCCACAGCCAATTATTTCATTGCCGAGTTGGCTAGACGGCAACGCGAAGAAGCATTAAAAATCACCACCGTGGCCAGCTCGGTGACCAGCGCCATGTATGCCCACTCCTTGCAATTACCCAGCATCGCCATTGAGCAATTAAGCACCATTGACTTATACGTAGACGGCGCCGATGAATACACCTCCGACAAATGCTTGCTGAAAGGCCGCGGCAGCGATTTAGTCAAAGAAAAATTGCTAGCGCAAGCTGCCAAAACGTTTATCGCCGTGGCCGAAGCCAGCAAACGGGTAGATTACCTAGGTCAAAAGTTTGCCATTCCCATAGAGGTCTTGCCCAATGCTTGGCAATTAGCCAAGCGTAGCTTAGAAGCCTTAGGTGGCGTGGGCGAACTGCGCCCCAACACCAACAAAGACGGACTCTGGGTCACCTCACACGGCAGCTTGGTATTGGACATGCAATTTCAAGGCAGCCATGATGCCGTCGCCTTAAACCAAGCGATTAACAACGTCCCTGGCGTCGTCGAACACGGCATTTTTTGTGGCCTGTGTGACGCTTTATTAATTGCAGAAAACGGCAAGGTTAGCGAGCATTGGGCTTAGGTAACTTTTTTAGCAAACCCCGCAACCTGGCTGTTTTATGCCTACTGCTGGCTTTTGCTTTGCTATTGGTATACCTTCCGCGCAATGCCGTGGATTTTGCACCGCGCATCGATCCCAATAAAAAAGAATTAGTCTTTGTTACGCACAACGGCCCCACCACCTATTACTTAGGCAACGACAACTTGCCGGCTGGCATAGAGTACGACTTGGCCCTGATGTTTGTTCGCGACTATTATCCAGATCATGAGATACGCTTTGTCTTAGCCAACAGCATCAGCGAAGTCATCCCCAGCTTATTAAAAAATAAAGCCCACATTGCGGCGGCCAACTTAAGCGTTACGCCATTACGCAAGCACCAAGTACAGTTTTCCATACCCTACCAAGAAACGCAGCAGCAACTTATTTTCAATAATGAATTAAATAAAAAACCGCAAAATCTCGATGCGCTATTGGGTAAAAAAATCAGCGCACCCAAAGGCACCAGCTACGCAGAACGCTTAACGCAACTACAAAAAAGTCACCCTAGGCTTAAATGGGCAGAAGTGAATCAAACCAATACCGAATCGCTGCTAGAAGAAGTGGCGGACGGCTTATTGGATTACACCGTGGCTGACAGCCATTTAGCGGCCTTAATGCAAAACCATTACCCCAACCTAGACGTGGCGATGAACATAGGTCCTAGCGACCAGATCGCTTGGGCCATGTCAAAAAATGCCGACCCACGCCTGGTGCGCAATGTGCAGGCGTTTTTTGCCAAAATTAAAGCCGACGGCAGCTTGCGCAACTTATTGGACCGCTATTATGGTCACAATGAGCGGCTCAACACCTTGGATGTCAGCACTTTCCTCAAAGATTGCAACAGCTTGCTACCCAAATACCAACGCTTATTTAAACAAGCGGAAAACATCACCGGCATAGACTGGCGCTTGCTGGCCGCCTTGAGCTACCGCGAATCGCATTGGGACACTTACAACACCTCGCCCACCAACGTGCGCGGCTTAATGATGCTAACCGAAGAAACGGCGGATTTAATGGGCGTGACCGACAGGCTGGATCCCAAACAAAGCATCCCGGCTGGCGCTAAATATTTACTCAAGCTAATAGACACCGTGCCAGACAGGATACCCGAGCCGGATCGAACCTACATGGCTTTAGCGGCCTACAACATAGGCTATGCTCACGTTGAAGACGCCAGGGTGCTGGCTGCGAGACTAAACCTTAACCCCGACAGCTGGGCAGACGTGAAAAAGACCTTGGTTTTATTAAAGCATCCGGAATACTACAACACGGTTAAATTCGGCTATGCCAGTGGCGGTGCGCCTGTGGTGTTTGTTGAATCGGTGCGCAGCTACCAGCGCATATTGGAACGCCAGCAACCTAAAAATGTTATCGATTTAAACTTGTTTAAATTGGCCTTTGCCGCTTAAGAAAACGGCCAATTTAAACCGCTTGAATCAGCGCTAGATTATTCATGTAAGGGCGTAATACTTCCGGCACAGTCACGCTGCCATCGGCATTTTGGTAGTTTTCCAAGACTGCCACCAAGGTGCGGCCCACGGCTAAACCTGAACCGTTTAAGGTATGCACCAATTCCGGTTTGCCCGCCTCGTTTCTGAAGCGCGCTTGCAAACGGCGCGCTTGAAACGCCTCGCAATTCGATACTGAGGAAATTTCACGGTAAGTATTTTGCGCCGGCAACCACACTTCCAAATCGTAGGTTTTGGCCGCGCCAAAACCCATGTCACCCACGCATAAGGACACCACGCGATAGGGCAGAGCTAAGTCTTGCAATATGCGCTCGGCGTGCCCGACCATCTCTTCTAATGCCTCGTAACTTTTGCTTGGGTGGACTATCTGCACCATTTCAACTTTATCAAATTGATGCTGACGTATCATGCCTTTGGTATCACGGCCGTAAGAACCGGCCTCAGAACGGAAACACGGCGTGTGTGCAGTGAGTTTGATAGGCAAGGTTTCCAAGGCGACGATCTCATCGCGCACCGTATTGGTTAAGGTGACTTCCGACGTAGGTATCAAATACAGCTTGCTGTCGTTGTGATTTAAGCTGAATAAATCGGCTTCAAACTTAGGCAGTTGCCCAGTGCCAACCAAGCTATCGGCATTTACCATGTAAGGCGTGTAGCATTCTGTGTAGCCGTGCTGCTCAGTCTGGGTATCGAGCATGAATTGCGCTAAAGCGCGGTGCAATTTAGCAATCGCGCCACGCATAAAGGTAAAGCGCGCGCCAGACAGTTTGATGCCGGTATCAAAATCCAAGCCCAGCGGCGAGCCGACATCGGTGTGGTCTTTAACGGCAAAATCGAATTGGCGCGGCACCCCGATTTTACGCACCTCCACGTTATCGGATTCGGATAAACCAGCCGGTACGCTGTCGTGCGGCAAGTTAGGCACGTTTAATAACAAGGCTTGCAGCTGCGCTTGCAATTCAGTCAATTGTGCCTCATCGGCTTTTAACTGATCGCCCAAACCGGCTACTTCGGCCATGATGGCGGACACATCCTCGCCTTTGGCTTTGGCCATGCCGATTAATTTAGAGGCATTATTGCGTTTGGCTTGCAACTCTTGGGTGCGGGTTTGCACGGTTTTGCGCGTTTGCTCCAAGGCCAAAAAGCCGGCGGCATCAAAATCAAAACCGCGTTTTTTTAAGGCGCTCACCACCCCATCTAAATCGTTGCGTAAAGCTTGTATGTCTAACATAGTCTGATCCTAAACCTGATATCACTTGGCTCCAAGCGGCCAATTGAGCTATTTTTTGGCTTTTTTGTCCAAATCACGCAAGTGCGCTAATTTTTCAGTAATTTTACCTTCTAAGCCGCGCGGCGTGGGGATATAAAATGGCGGCGGCGTCAATCCGTCTGGGAAATAATCCACCCCAGCGGCATAGGCCTCCGGTTCATTGTGGGCATAACGGTAGGCTTTGCCGTAGTCCAAGTCTTTCATGAGTTTGGTGGGCGCGTTTCTTAGGTGCAAAGGCACGGGGCTAGAATCGCCGTTGGCGACAAAAGCCTTGGCTTGATTGTAAGCTTGATAAGCCGCGTTACTTTTCGGGGCTACCGCTAAATAAATAACCGCGTTAGCCAAAGCCAACTCCCCTTCAGGCGTGCCCAAGCGCTCAAAAATCTGACAGGCTTCCAAGCACATGCTTTGTGCCCGCGGATCGGCCAAACCAATGTCTTCTATGGCCATGCGCACTATGCGTCGGCCTAAATACAAGGGGTCGGCACCGCCATCTAGCATGCGCAGAAACCAATACAAGGCAGCATCCGGATTGGAGCCACGCACTGATTTATGCAAGGCTGAAATCTGATCGTAAAATGCCTCACCGCCCTTATCAAAGCGACGCATTTTGCTGGCCATGGTGGTTTGCAAAAAGGCCAGATCGATGGCCGTTACCCCGGCACTGTCGGCCGCATTAAACAAGCCTTCTAAAATGTTTAGCAATCGGCGCGCGTCGCCATCGGCATAAGCGATGATCTGCTCGCGCGCATCCGCACTTACATCAACTTTAGCCGCCACCAAGGCTTGTGCCCTATCCAGCAAAATGCCTAACTCCTCATCGGACAAGGCATTCAAGACAAACACTTGCGAGCGGCTTAATAGCGCACTGTTGACTTCAAATGAGGGGTTCTCGGTAGTGGCACCGATAAAGGTAATCAGGCCACTCTCCACATAGGGCAAAAAGGCATCTTGCTGGCCCTTATTAAAGCGGTGCACCTCGTCTACAAACAAGATGGTTTTGCGGCCGGATTGCTGCAAAGTATGCTCGGCCCGCTCCACGGCCTCACGGATGTCTTTAATGCCGGATAAAACTGCCGAAATGGGGATAAAGTCGGCATCGGCGGTGTTGGCTATCAATCTAGCCAAGGTGGTTTTACCGACGCCCGGCGGGCCCCACAGTATCATGGAGGGCAGTTTGCCGGATTGAAAAGCCAAGCGCAGCGGCTTGTTGGCTGCTAATAAATGCGATTGCCCCACCACCTCGTCTAGGCTAGTGGGTCGCAACTGTTCCGCCAGCGGTGCAACTGGGCTAGGCGCTGCAAACAAATCAATGGACATGGTGTATTGTCATCCCATGCAAGTTCCTGTTGTTGCCTTGCGTTAAATACTGCATTCTAGCGCCCCGTCATCCTCGCCATCCAAGCTGGCTGGCAACATAAAACTCACGCCTGGGTCACGCGTTAGGACCACCGGCGGTAAGTTCGGTGGCGCAAAGCCAAATTGCCCCGCCATTAAATCCACGTAACCCAGCTCATTCGTCACCACGATGGCGCCAACTATCACGGCTAAATACGCCCCTTCCGCCAGCCCATCGCAATCGTTCTTTTTATCTGGCAGCGGTTCGCAAACGCGTAGGTCGTATTCCGTGCCGCGTATGCCTATGGTAGCCGTGTGCGTGTTGGCTTGGTAGGCATCGCGCTGGCCACGCTTACTGATTAAGCCAGTGATGGCGCGCAAGCCACCTTTCAGCGCAGAAAAAACAAAACGATCTTGATCGGGTTGCTCTTGCTCAAAATGGTAGGCGTCAATTTTAATCTCGGTGTTTGATCGCAGCACCATTTGCCCACCATCACTCATCAACACCCGCACGTAACCGTCGTCACCGGTAATCAAGCTGTCACCTTGCTTCACGGTCATACCCTTCTTAGCGTCGACCAAACTGCCTATGGCTTTTTGCACCCGCACCTTACCAGTCAAATGGGTCAATTGACCATCGGCCAGCGCAGGACTGCTTAACAAACACGCCAGCAAACTGGCTAACAGCAATTTCCACCAGGTCAACGCTACTTATCCCCCACCACATCGATGCCTTTGGGCACCTTAAAGACAAAGGCGCGCGGGTCCATTTTAGGATTAACTTTAACCTGACTAAATACAATGCGGGTTTGATGGCCAAAGCTGTCCAGCATATCCATGGCATGCAGGCTGTCGTCCTTGAAGCCCAATGAAATTTTACTAAAGCCGGCATCGCCGTCTTTGGGTTGACTGCTCACCCAATCCAGCTTGTCTTTACGGTAGGCATTGACTAACTTAAAGCTGCTCTCTAGGCCACGCTCGCCGGCCAACAAAGCCGCCGGGCTGGAGCCCAAGGCAGTGCTTAAGGCACGCACCGTAACTTGCGCTAACTCGGTGTCGTACAACCAAACTTGTTTGCCGTCGCTGATGATTTGCTGCTCAAAAGGCCGGTCGTAATCCCAACGAAATTTATTCGGCCGTTGCAATTGCATGTGACCGTAAACTTCCTGAATCTTATTGCCTTTTTTGTCCGTCACCACTTGGTAAAAATCGGCTTGCATGGCTTGCGTGTCTTGGTAAAACTTAGTCAAGCTGCTGATGCCATCTGCCAGCCCAATTAATGGCAATAGCATCAGGCTTAGCAATAAGCTGGTGTTTAATTTATGCATGACTGGCGCTCAATTTAACTAAGGTTGGGAATCGCAAGCCTAGGCTTCGTGATGGGGCGCAATGACTTCGCGGTTGCCGTTGCTTTGCATGCTGGACACCAAACCGGCCCGCTCCATGTCTTCAATCAAACGAGCGGCGCGGTTATAACCTATGCGCAATTGACGCTGTACACCGGAAATACTGGCGCGACGAGTTTTAATCACGATGGCCACGGCTTCGTCGTACAAGGGATCCACTTCGTTAGACCCAGCGCTGTCGCCGAAATCGGCCCCGCCTTCTTCCGCTTCATTGGTTAAAATGCCGTCCACGTAATTCGGTGCGCCTTGCGCTTTAAGGTAATTCACCACCTTATGCACCTCTTGATCCGATACGAAGGCCCCATGAATACGCACTGGGTAACCGGTACCCGGTGGCATATACAACATGTCCCCTTGGCCCAGCAAGGCTTCAGCGCCCATTTGATCTAGGATGGTGCGTGAATCGATTTTGCTGGAAACCTGGAATGAAATACGGGTAGGCACGTTGGCTTTAATTAAGCCGGTAATCACGTCCACCGATGGGCGCTGGGTAGCCAACACCAAGTGTATGCCAGAAGCACGCGCTTTTTGCGCCAAGCGCGCTATCAACTCTTCCACCTTCTTACCCACTACCATCATCAAGTCGGCCAGTTCATCGATTACCACCACGATCAGAGGCAATTCAGTTAAGGGCTCTGGCTCATCCGGGGTTAAGCTGAATGGGTGCGGAATTTTCTCACCGGCTTTTTCGGCATCGCGTATTTTTTGGTTGTAGCCGGCCAAGTTGCGCACGCCCAACATGGACATCAATTTATAACGCCGCTCCATTTCCGCCACACACCAATTTAAGGCGCTGCCGGCTTGGCGCATGTCGGTCACCACCGGCGCCAACAAATGCGGTATGCCTTCGTAGACCGATAACTCCAACATTTTTGGATCGATCAATATCAAACGCACTTGGCTGGAATCGGCCTTGTATAGCCAACTTAAGATTAAGGCGTTTATGGCCACCGACTTGCCAGAACCAGTGGTACCGGCTACCAAGACATGCGGCATTTTCGCTAAATCCGCGACCGCGGGGTTGCCGGCAATGTCTTTACCCAAGCAAATGGCTAGTGGTGACTTAACATCCGCATAAGCTTGGCTGCCCATGATTTCAGACAGGTAAACAATTTGCCGCTTAGGATTGGGTATCTCTAAACCCATGCAGGTTTTGCCAGGTATGGTTTCCACCACACGCACACTCACCACCGACAAGGCCCTTGCTAAATCTTTAATCAGATTGGTAATTTGGCTGCCTTTTACCCCGGCCGCCGGCTCCAATTCAAAACGGGTAATCACCGGTCCGGGTTGCGCGGTCAAGACTTTAACCTCTATGCCAAAGTCCATCAGCTTGCGCTCGATCAATCGCGAGGTGAAATCCAAGGTTTCAGCAGCGGGCAACTCGACACTGCCAGTGGGCTCGTCCAACAAATGGATAGGTGGCAAAGCGGAATCGGGCAAGGCTTCAAATAGTGGGGCTTGCTTCTCTTTTTGCGCACGGGCGCTTTGGGCAATCTCCACCACCGGCGGCTCAATAAATACCGGCTCGCGGGTTTCCACCCGTTTGCGCTCGGTTTCAACGAATTCAGCGCGCTCTAACTCCACTGCCTTACCGGCTTTACGGTCTTGCCAATCTTGCCATTTATACATCGCCCATTCGTAGCTGTTGATCAAACCCGCACCGAATTTTTCCGTCAGCATGATCCATGACCAGCCGGTAAATAAGCTAAAACCGACCACCAACATGGCCAACAACATCATGGTAGAACCGGTATAACCAAATAGGCTACGCAACAAACCATCCACGGCCACGCCCAACATTCCCCCCGCCTCATCCGGCACAGACGCAGGCAAGCTAATTAAATGGCCGGCCTCTAAGGCGCTGGAGGCCGTCAACAATATGGCAAAGCCAATAAAATTAAACAGTAAAAAGGGTTTGTTGCTGCCCTCCACCACTTCCAGTTTTAAATAGACCAACCACATGGCGTAAAAGGCCAACACCGCCCACCACCATGCGGAAAAACCGAATAGGTAGAGCATCATGTCCGACACCCAGGCACCCACGTAACCACCGCCATTTTGCACAATGGCGTTTTCCGCCGCCATGTGTGACCAAGACGGGTCTTCCCGGTGGTAAGTGGCCAATATAACGACTATGTATAGGCCAGCCAAGACCAAGCCTAGCCACCATGCTTCTTTTACTAATTTGTTACTGATGGTTGGCGGAGCAGTGGCTTCAACGGCACGACGCGCATTCACTGGAGTGGATTTTTTTTTGAAAAACAAGATAGTAAAACCTTACAAATTAGTCGTTAAATTTAATTATAGCAGTATCAAAGTCGCTTAGTAGCTAATACAATATCTATCTATCATTAACTGCGTTTTACTGGCTTTTTTAGGTGAATTTTCTTCGGTTTTTTGCCTCTATTGCAGCATTAACGCAAGCCACTTTTTTATACGCTATTTAGTAAAGGTTTTAACCATGGCAACACGTCACGCGAAATTACTCATTTTAGGTTCTGGCCCTGCCGGCTACTCCGCTGCGGTTTACGCAGCACGCGCCAACCTCAACCCCGTTTTAATCACCGGCATCGCGCAAGGCGGTCAATTAATGACCACCACCGAAGTGGATAACTGGCCTGCCGATGCCGATGGCGTGCAAGGCCCTGAATTGATGGCGCGCTTTCAAAAGCACGCCGAGCGCTTCAATACAGAAATGGTGTTTGATCACATCCACACCACGCATTTAAATGAAAAACCCATACGCCTAGTTGGCGACAGCGGCGAATACACTTGCGACGCCTTAATCATTGCAACCGGCGCCTCAGCCAAATACCTAGGCTTGCCTAGCGAAGAAAAATTCAGCGGCAAAGGCGTGTCTGCCTGCGCCACCTGCGACGGCTTTTTTTACCGCAATCAACCGGTAGCGGTGATTGGTGGTGGCAACACCGCCGTTGAAGAAGCCTTGTATTTATCCAACATCGCCAGCAAGGTCACCGTGGTGCACAGGCGCGATAAATTTAAAGCCGAAGCGATCTTGATCGACAAATTACACGAGCGCGTGGCCGAAGGTAAAATCGTTTTAGAAACCCACCAAACGCTAGCGGAAGTGTTGGGCGACGACAGCGGCGTAACCGGCATGCGTTTCAAAAACGTAAACGATGGCAGCAGCAAAGACATCGCCTT
>SXGT01037915.1_pt1 | contig 36518 bp, 35 predicted proteins | sample 3176221 | NCBI WGS metagenome assembly SXGT01 (sample SAMN11356862, study PRJNA531348) | freshwater metagenome | isolation source: freshwater sample F1-120 | place: China: Fuxian Lake, Yuxi | collected 2017-12-25 | reverse complement strand
GGTGTTGCCGTCGTCGCACTCCTCGCAACTCAGGACAATTCCCTGGCCCTTCACGTCAGTGCAGCCGCCCGTCTGGCGGGCACCGTCGCCGCAGTCGCTGGCCGGGGTCGGTGTCGGCGAGGGTGCCGTGGTGGCCGTCGGCGCGGGGGTCGGGGTCGCCGTCGGCGCGGGAGTCGGGGTCGGCGTCGGCGTCGGCGCGGGGGTCGGGGTCGCCGTCTGCGTGCATTCGTCGGGCTCGTACCCGGTGCAGCTCCAGCCTGCCTCGACGTTGCAGGTCGCGTCGCAGCCGTCGCCCGCGGCGGTGTTGCCGTCGTCGCACTCCTCGCAACTAAAGACGATTCCCTGGCCCTTCACGTCAGTGCAGCCGCCCGTTTGGCGGGCACCGTCGCCGCAGTCGCTGACCGGGGTCGGTGTCGGCGAGGGTGCCGGGGTGGCCGTCGGCGCGGGGGTCGGGGTCGCCGTCGGCGCGGGGGTCGGGGTCGGAAGAATCGTGCACACGGACGGCTCCCCAACACAGCTCCAGCCCGGCTCGATAAGGCAGCCAGCGGTGCAGCCGTCGCCATTGACGTTGTTCTGGTCGTCACAAGACTCCAAGCCCCAGGGACCGGGAGGGGCGATATACCCATCTCCGCAGACGTAACCGGCGTTCGCCATCCGGGGCGCGAACGCGATCCCTACCATCACCACCCCGAGGACGAGCGCGCCGGCCCAGACTCGTTGCCGAGAGATCGCCTGCCGCCGTCTCGAGATCCACGTACAAACCATGTTCAAGTTTCCTTCTGCTGGTGCGTTGTGGGTGCCGGAGTACCGGACGAGATGTCCACCATCTCAAGGCAGACCATGCTCATTCGGGGGGGGGGGGGCGCAAGTGCCATCTTCTCATCACGGCTCCAAATCCGCTTTGTTGTCCCAGCAATCGGGATGACTTCGCCGAATTGCAGGCCTCAGCCGGTGCCCGACCACGGCGGGCGGCTAAAGGTCCGCAGGCCTTCGCCCCCGCCGGAGCAGCGTCGGCACGGCTCGCTCAGGCGATGCTGCGTGGTCGCAGCAGGTGGTCGCAGAGGACCAGCGCGACCATCGGCACGATGCGCACGGCAATATACAGAGGTCGTGCCGACCCTTGCCTTCGATGATCGCCGGCTCGCTTCGCGTCCAGGCTGAATCCTGCGCCTTGCGAATCGTCGCCGTCGGCTTGAACGCCACCCGGACACGGACGTCCTCGCCCTTGCTGATCCCGCCCTGGATGCCCCGACACCGAGAAATCGGAGTGCGACGACCTGCGAGCTGCGGGACCAACGTGGCTTCCCGGCTCAGTCTGACGGAGCGTCGGCAGCGCCTGGATTCGGCAAGGGGCTCTCCAGGAGTTCCCGGGCGCGAGCGAGGGCCGCGTCGATTCCAGCGACGAGATTCGCCTCGCCGATCCGGTCGAGCATCCCGGCACGGTCCATCGCCACGAGCGGCTGGGCGTGGACCCCGGAGAGAATCAGCGCACCGCCCTCGCGCAGCGTGCGCTCGCGGGCCTCGTCGAGTGCGGTCAGGCCGGTGGCATCGATCGAGAGAACCTTGCGCATCCGCAGGATCAGGACGCGCGGCCTCGGTTCGACGCCAGTGATTGCGTCCTTGAAGCGCTCGACAGCGCCGAAGAAGAAAGGACCATCGATCTCGAAGACTTCCACTCCCACCGGGAGGGTTCGGGTCCGGATGGGTGCGGCATCCTCCTCCTCGTCTTCGTCCTCGAGCAGGCGAGTGACGTTTCCGACCTGCGTCACTTCCGCCATGCGTCGCATGAAGAGCAGTGCGGCAAGCACGATACCGACCTGGATCGCCACGGTGAGATCCACCAGAATGGTCAGGCTAAATGTTGCCAGCAGCACCGCGACATCACTCTTCGGGCCGCGGAAGAGTCGAAGAAAGAGCCGCCACTCGCTCATGTTCCAGGCCACGACCATCAGGATCCCGGCCAACGCGGCCAGCGGGATGAGCCCGGCCCAGGAGCCGCAGCAGAGCAGGATCAGCAGCACCACCAGTGCATGGGTCATGCCGGCAAACGGCGTGCGACCGCCATTTTTGATGTTGGTGGCGGTGCGGGCGATCGCGCCGGTGGCCGGGATGCCACCGAAGATCGGCGAGGCCAGATTCGCGATGCCGACCGAAACGAGTTCCATGTTCGAGCGATGACGGCGGCCGGTCATGCCGGCGGCAACAACGGCCGAGAGCAGCGACTCGATGCCGGCCAGGAGGGCGATCGTGAGCGCCGGGCCGAACATCATTCGCGTGAGTTCCCAGGAGACGAGTGGCAACCGCGGTGCCGGAAACGAATCGGGGACGGGCCCGAACCGGCTCGAGATGGTCTCGACCGGGAGATCAAGCCCCTGAATCACTGCCGTCGCGGCGATGAGCGCGACCAACGATCCGGGGACCCGATGCGTGACGCGCGGCCAGAGCAGCACGATCCCCACCGTGAGCGCGCCGACCGCGAGCGCCCAGGGATTGGCCGTGCCAGCACGGGTCGCGAAGGCCGCAACCTTCTCGACGAAACCATCGGGGACGCTCGTCATCGCAAGCCCGGCGAAATCCCGTACCTGCCCGACCGCGATGATCAGCGCGATCCCGCTGGTGAAGCCCACCGTCACCGGATAGGGGATGTACTTGATCACCGCTCCCAGCCGAGCGATGCCCATCAGCACGAGCATGATGCCGGCGAGGAAAGTTGCGGTTGCCAGCCCGTCGTAGCCGTACCGACCGACGATCCCCGAGACGATCACCACGAAGGCGCCGGTGGGGCCGCCGATCTGCACCCGACTGCCGCTCAGAATCGACATCAGGAAGCCCGCGACGATGGCGGTGTAGAGCCCCTGCGCGGGCTGCACTCCCGAGGCAATGCCAAAGGCGAGCGCCAGTGGCAGAGCGACAATCCCGACCACCAGGCCAGCGGCCAGATCGGCGAGCAACTGACGCGCCGAGACCCCCTCGCGCAAGACGGCGATCAGCTTCGGTTCAAGTCGAGTCGTCGGCATCCGGGACCCTTCCGGCCGCTGCGGGTACCATCGAGGCCACGCGAGATCACATCACCGGGCGGCGACAGGATCGGCGGGGCCCGTTTGACTGTCGCACGTCGCGCCACAGAAACTCTCGACCGACCCGAGTGCGCACTCGGCCTGTTCGACCGGAATGTGCTCCTGCCTGCCGAGGCTCAGAAGCTCTCGAGCAGCCAGAGCGCGAGCGCGCGGCGCTGAGCATCGTCGAAGGCGTAACGCGGCATCGGCGGCTTTGGCGCGGCGAGCCACTTTGTCAGCCGGGTGACGTCCCATTTCGCGCGCAGTAAGACCAGCGGCCGGTACGGCGCCCCGGGCGCAGCTGGCTGATGGCACGCCGCACAGCCCGATTCGGCCCAAAGCCGCGCGCCCGTGACTCGCGCCTGCTGCCTCTCCTTGACCGACGCACCCGCGAAGGGATCGGCCGGGGCCGAAACACCCGAGCCACCCGCCGACGCCGCGGCTCCCGACCCGGCGCCGGGCCGTCCGGGATCGAGCACAGTCCGGCCGCCCTCGCCCCAGGCGACGCGATAGATCTGGCCCGTGAAATCGTCCGAGACGTAGAGCGCACCGTCAGGACCGGGAGCGACGTCCACCGGGCGGCCGACGACCTCGTTGTCGCTCTCGAAGCCGGTCACGAAGGGCTCTTCTCTGAATTTATCCTTGCCAGAAGGGAGCAGCGCCACGACCTGGTAGCCTTGCTTGGCGCGCCGGTTCCACGAGCCATGCAGGGCGACGAAGATCGCGCCGCGCCACGGTTCCGGAAAGGCGAGCTGGTCGCCGAAGGTCAGGCCGAGCGGAGCTGTGTGAGCGCCGAAGGAATGCATCGGCGGGAGCGAACGCGCCACCGCGGCGGCGTTGTCGGCTCCAAAATCCGGATCGGGCACACGCGCGCCGTTGGCGAAGGGCCAGCCATAGTGCCCGCCGGCGACGACGCGGTTCAGCTCGCAGGGCGGGAAATCGTCGCCGAGCAGATCGCGGCCGTTGTCGGTGGCCCACAATTCGTCCGCGCCGGGGCGGAAGGCGATCCCAACCGGGTTACGCAGGCCCGCGGCGAAAATTCGCTCGTCGGAGCCGTCGAGAGCGTAGGAGAGCACCCCAGCACGACGCGCGTCCTCCTCCATGCAGACGTTGCAGCTCGAGCCGAGCGCAACATAGAGCCGGCGGTCGGGGCCGATCGCAATCGTGCGCGTGTAATGATTGCCACCCGTGGGGAGCCCGCGCACGACCCGGTCGAGCGGACCTGTGACCCGCCGCGCCTTCACATCGAAGGGCACCCGCGCAACGGCGCCGGTCTCGGCGACCCAGAGTGTGTCGCCATCGATCCAGAGACCGTGCGGCAGATTCAGGCCCTCGAGCAGGACACGGGTGCCACCCGAGTGGCCCGCGCCCGTGGTGTCGCCTTCGAGCAGGAAGACCTTGCCCTCGCCCGGCGACGACACCAGCAGGTCGCCCGCGGCCGTGAAACGCAATATTCTGGCGCTCTCGATGCCACTGGCCCACACCCTGATCGAAAAGCCCTCGGGCACGCGGACACGCTGTCCGATGTCCGCATCTGCCATCGGCTTGCCGCTGAAACCGGGGAAATTGACTACGATTCCGCCGGGCAATTCGATGTAGGAGCAGCCGCTCGGCAGCGTCGCGGCGGCGAGCGCCACCAGCAGGAAGATGCCGACACCGAGAGTGCCGCGCCGGGCGATTCTCGCCATCCGCGTTGAGTCCGACGCTGCCATATGACGATGCCCCGCGCTGCCCGCTCGTCAGGAACCCCCGGCGGGTGCCGGCGAGCCCCCGGCGGCGTGGCGATCGACCGTCGACGCGATCTCCGTGGCGAGGTCATCCAGCAGATCACTCATCGTGCGCGCGATGGCCTCGCCATCGGTCACGACGACGGGCCGCCGACGATCGAACTCGGCGCCGAAGTCCGAGAATCCACTGGCGCTCAGATCCACCCACCAGCGCGCCCAGAGCCGCACGCTGCCGGTGCCCGTAGCGGCGTCGGTTACCGGAGTGCTTGCACCCGCTTCCGCCTCGAAACGGATCACATCGACGCTGATCTTGTAGTCGATGCGCTGGTTCGCCCACCACGGAAACAGCAGTATCTCGCCCGCGCCGAGCCGAAGACCGAGGTCATCTCCAATAATCGAGAGCATACTCGTCGAAAGCGGCTCGGCCCAGCGCGCGCCAGGCACCGGCGCCACCCGATTTGCCTCGATCCGCACGACCATCTCCGGCCGATCGAGATATCCGGGCATACGCAGCGGCCCGACTCCGACGCGCAATGCCCGCTCGCTCGATACCACCGGAGAGGTGCCGTTCTGCGTCAGAACGAACAAATTCGTCGGTGGCTGCTGGCCAAAGAGCAGACTGCAACCCGTCAGGGTCAAACAGGCCATCAAGCCGCAAGCGCCACCCGCCCCTACCCGCCGCATCGCCCGCCCAGATCCAGCGCTCATTCCGTGTCTCCCTCGCGCCCGAAGAGCAGCGCACGCGGATTCTCCTGAAGGTACCCCGCCAGCAGATCGACCGAGTTCGCAGCCCCCGCGACCTGCTTGAGTGCCCGGCTAAGCTCCCAGGTGACCGGTGAATCCGGCGACACCAGTTGATCGGCGTGGGCCAGCACCTCGTTCATCCTGGCCAGAGCGTCGCGCGCCTCGCCCGCCACCTGGTGGATGTCGTCGGCGATCGGGCCGACCTTGCCGTCGATCGTGCGCGACGCGTCGCGCAGACTCGCGATCGTCTCTTCGAGTGCGGCCAACGTGGCATCGACCTTCGGCGAGTTCACCAGTCGGTCCATCCCCGCGCTGGTCTTCTCGAGATGCGCCATGATCTGCTCAAAGTTGACGTGCTGAACCTGATTCAAAACGTCCGTCAGCGCGTTCTGGAACTGCTGCAGCGTAGAGGGCAAAGTCGGGATCTCCGCGATCTTGCTGGACGTCGCCACGAGACGCACTGGCGTTTCCGGATAGTAGTCGAGCCCGACGAAGAGCAGCCCGGTGACCATGCTCTGGCTCTCGAGCTTGGCCCGGAGACCGGCCTCGATCATCGCAACCAGCGTCTTCTTGTCGTCGAAATCGATCTGTCCGCCGAGCGAATCGACGATGACATTGCGGTTGATCGCGAGCACGACCGGAATGTCGGCCGAGTCGTCGGCCTTGGCAAAGCGCAGCCGGATGTCCGCGACCTGGCCAACGGGCACGCCCTTGAATTTGACCGGGGCGCCGACCATGAGACCATTGACGGAGTTCTCGAAGTAGCAGACGAAGCTCTCGCTATCGTCGAAGAACTTGCCGGAGCCGAACGTCACGACCCCGATCGCGGCCAGGACCACGGCCCCGATCACGAAGCCACCGATACGCGCCGGATTTGCCTTCTGGCTCAAGCGAGAGCCCTCCCTTCCGAAGTGTCCTCACCGCGGGTGAGAAAGCGCCGCACACGCGGGTCGCCGTGATCGCGAAGCTCGCGCGGATTGCCCACTGCAAGCATTGTCTTTGAAGCCGGGTCGAGGAAAACGGAGTCATCTGCCACCGTGAAGATGCTCGCCAGTTCGTGCGTCACGATGACCACGGTCGTACCCAGCGAGGCCCGCAACTCGAGGATGAGATCGTCGAGCAGTCGGGCACTGATCGGATCGAGGCCGGCCGACGGTTCGTCGAGAAAGAGGATCGCCGGATCGAGCGCCATCGCGCGGGCGATCGCCGCCCGCTTCTGCATCCCGCCGCTGATCTCGGAGGGCAGGTGATCCTCGAAGCCGCGCAATCCAACCAGCGCCAGCTTGAGCACGGCAACCTCGCGAATTTCGGCCGCCGAGAGTTCAGTGTACTCCCCGAGCGGGAGGCCGACATTTTCGGCGAGGGTCATCGCCGTCCACAGCGCACCGCCCTGGTACATGACGCCAAAGCTCCGCAACATGCGTCGGCGCTCGATCTCGTCGGCGCGAGTGAAGCTCTTGCCACCGTGGAAGACCTCACCCGCCGCCGGTTCCTCGAGACCGACCATGTTGCGCATGAGTGTGCTCTTGCCGCAGCCGCTGCCTCCCATGATGATGAAAATGTCGCCGGGATGGATGTCGAAGTCGAGGTCGCGCATCACGACGTAGTCGCCGTAGGCCATCGTGAGGCCGCGCACACTGATCGCCGCCGGGACCGACACTCTCATACGCCGATCGCGTTGAAGATGACCGTGAAGATCGCGTCGGCGACGATCACCAGCACGATTCCGGTCACCACTGCAGACGTCGCGGCCTGCCCGACCGCGGCCGAGCTGTTGCCGCACTGACTTCCGCGCAGACAGCCGGCGATCGCGACCAGCACGCCGAAGACCGAACTCTTGACCAGGCCAACCACGAAGTCGTCGAGCCCGATCGCACTGGCCGTCTGGTCCCAGTACTGCTGAGGTCCGATGTCAAGCATTGTCACGGACACGAAGGCGCCGCCCGCGATGCCGACGAAGTCGGCATAGAGCGTGAGCAGCGGCATCATGAGCGAGAGCGCCAGCATCCGCGGCAGGACCAGAAAATCAAAAGGGGCGAGACCAAGGGTCTCGAGCGCGTCGATCTCCTGGGTGACCCGCATCGTGCCGAGCTGAGCCGCGAACGCCGCCCCGGTACGGCCCGCCATGATGATGGCCCCCATCATCGCCCCCATCTCGCGCACCATGGCGATTCCGACGAGGTTGGCGACGTAGATCTCGGCACCGAACTGCTCGAGCTGGATCGCTCCGACAAAGGCGAGAATCAGCCCGACCAGAAAGCTGATCAACGTGACGATCGGCAGAGCCTGCCCGCCGCACTGCTCGAGCAGCAGAAAGAAATCAGAGCGACGAAAGCGCGCCTGCCCACGCACCATGCGGCCGACGCTCAGCCCGGCTTCGCCGACGAAACCGATGAAGACGGTCGTGCCATCGCGCAGCCGCAACGTGGCCGAGCCCACCCGCTCGAGGAGGGGAACGTGCCGGGCGCTGCGGCGCGCGCCTTCCTTCTCGGGCACGGCCTGGGCAAGTTCGAGCAGCCGGCGCAGGCCCTCGGGCAAGCCGGCACGATCGACCTCGACCCGTGCCGCCGTGCAGGTTTCCTCGAAGGTGAGCAGCCGGGCGACAAGCGCCCCGTCCCAGTCCTCGACCGCCGAGGCATCGTAGGCCAGCCGGCGCGGTGGCGCGCTCGCGAGCTGCCGGCGGACGCCCTCGAAGTCGGGCAAATGCCCCGCGAGCCGGAACGTGCCCGTGAGCCGCACCAGCAGGAGGCCATCCGCGCCCCGCTCGCAGCTGATCCCGGAAACCGCCACCGCATCTCGTTTTAACGGAGAGAAAGGAAAATTCGAGCGAGCAGGCAGCGCCAGGAGTCGCCGACGGCGACCCGAACCGGAGCAGGATTTCACATCGACCGCGCGGTCGAGGGCCACGCGATAGACAGCGTCAAGGAACTCGTGGTCGGCCTGGGGGTGCCGGCTCGTCTGCGCGATCGAGAGGTTGGCGAGAGACGGCGTTGGCAGACTCGTGCTCGGCCTGGAAGATGGAGCGTCGTCTGTGCCGGCCGAAGGTCCGGCGATGATCCCTCCGCGGGAGTTCCTGCTCGGGCCCGATGCTTCGCGCCAGGCCGCGCGCTCGAGGTCCGGCGCGAATTCCTGCGCGGGACAGCCGCCCCGGGGTTCGTCTCGCGCCTCGCCCGAGGCCCGGGATCGGGCCGGCTGAGACCGGCCGCGGGACGGTAGCTCAGGAGCTCTTCTCGCCCGTCGCCGGGGGCCCGGCCGGTGCCGCCGACGCGCCCAACCCCGTCTGTCGGAGGAGCCCGGACACCGCCGGAATCAGCGCGAAGGCCGGGAGGGCCAGCAGAAACGTCGCTGCAAAAAATGCGGCGTATCCAAACCGCGCCGCCGCCAGCCCGCTCAACGTACCGGCCAGAGTTCGGCCGAGGCCGAAGAGCGCACTCAGCAGGGCGTACTCCGTCGCCGCGCGCTCGCGCTCGCAGACGCTCATCAGAAAGGCCAGGAACGACGCCGTGCCGAGACCACCAGTCGCGCTCTCGACCAGCGAGGCCGCCCAGATCGCCTCGCGGCCGATGTCGCTGAGGGCGACCGCGGCGTAGCCGAGATTGGAGAGGGCCTGGAGCGCGCCGAGCCGCCAGAGCGCCGGGACGATGCCCCAGCGCCGCACGAGCCCGCCGCCCGCGAGCGCCCCCAGAACCGTCGCAAGCGTGCCGAGCGTCGTCGAGACGAGGCCGATCTCCTCGACCGAGAGTCCGCGGTCGAGCCAGAACGGCTTCACCATCGGCCCGAGGGCGGCGTCGCCCATTTTGAACGTCACGACAAAAATGACCAGAGCCACGCCGGCGGGCCGGGCGAGCCAGGCGGCGAGCGGTCCGAAGACGTGGGGCGGTTGCGCCGCCGATGCTCTCGTGGCGGCGTCGGAAGGCGCCCGTAGCGCCGCCACGGCGAGAGTCGCCATCAACGCCGCTCCGAGTCCGAACGCAAGCGGCCAGCGCTCTCGGCCGGCCAGCACGACGAGCCCGCCCCCCGCGGCGATCAGGGCCGCGCGGTACGCCATGACCCGCACGCCGTTGCCCGGCCCCTCCTCGCCCGGATCGAGCACCCCGATCGTCCAGGCGTCAATCGCAATGTCCTGCGTCGCCGATAACGTAGTGAAGGCGAGCAGCGTCACCCACAGAAGTAGAGTCGGCTCGGCCGGCGGCAGAAGCGGCAGCAAAGCGAGCAGCAGTGCCATGCTGCCCGCCGCCGCGGCGATCCAGTGGCGGCGCTGGCCGATGCGATCGACCAGCGGTGCCCACAACACCTTGAGCGTCCACGGCAGACCGAGCAGGCTCAGGAAGCCCACGGCCTCGAGCGAGAGCCCGTGCACGCGGAAGTAGACCGGCAGCACGTCGATCGCGATGCCGAGCGGCAGCCCCTCGGCGAAATAGAGGAGCCCGACCCAGAGGAGCTTGCGCCGCAGCGTCATGCGCGCAGGCCCTGCCATCCCGCCGGGCGGTAGCGCAAGCCGGACGCGGCCACGCGAGAGCGGCGCCGTCGCAGGGCTCCTCCCCGCGGATGAGGCGCGTGTCTTCGCGCCAAAGGCCGCGCGCCGGCCCTCCAGGCGATCGGGCCGGATCGCTCGTGCGCCGTCCCCTCCGCCGGACGCTCGCGGGGGCGGTCGAACCCACCGCGGCTCCGTAGTCGCGCTGCTGTCGCGTCAACTCGGCGTGGCCGTCGTCACCGAACTTGATCTGCGACGGGCCCGCGTGGTGTGGTCAGCGTGAGCCTCGCGCTGCCGATCCAGGCGTGTGGGCGCTGCTTCGCGGTTCAATCGAGGAAGCGCACTCTACCGGTCTCGACGTCGTACATCGCGAGGATGATCTCGAGCTTGCCTTCGGCCGCCGCCTACCTGAGGATGTCGCTGCGCTTGAGAAGTTCCGCCGCCTGCCAGCGCGCGTTGGCGACCTCGGCATCCGCGGGGCGGACGGTACCATCGGTGCTCCTTGTCAAGCCTGCGAGGGCGGGCCTGATCGCGGTTGCGAACGTCGGGGCAGTTGTCCTTGCCGTCGGGCACTGAATCGCCGTCGCGGTCGTCGTCGCATGCATCGCCCCTACCGTCGCGGTCGAGATCGCGCTGGTCGGGGTTGGAGCATCCCGCGCAATTGTCGCATTCGTCGCCGCAGCCGTGGTTCGGGTGCAGCGGCGCCAGCCCATCCGCGCACTCCAGCGAGTCTCCATCTGTGTCGCGCTGATTGCGGTTGTACCGGCTCGGGCAGTTGTCGGCGCCGAAATCCGATGCCGGGCAGAAGCTGGGTACCCCTGAGGTGCCCGAGATGGGGCCGCCTTGGTCGCAGATGTAGTCTCCGTCCCGATCGAGATCGCAGGCATCGCCGATACCGTCAGAATATAAATCGGTGACCACCGATGTCACCATCGTGGGACAGTTGTCCGATGCCTCGTTGCGTCCGTCGCCGTCGCTGTCCTGGCAGGCGTCGCCGATCTCATCGCCGTTGCCGTCGGCCTGGTCGGTATTCGGGGCGAATCGGCAGTTATCCCGCGACAAGACGGGGTTCGGGTTGCAAAGCACCGCCGCTCCGGGTGTGCCGGCCGCCAGCGGCCCGCCGACATCGCAGATCTGATCGTCGTCGTCGTCGCCGCAGATGTCGCCGAAGCCGTCGGCGGCGACAGTAGGACGTCGCGATTTGGTCCGCAATCGGGGAGATTGCGGCCTCGCCTGTCGCGTCAGCTCGGCGCGGGCGCGGTCGTCTAATCTGGCCCGCTACGGCGCGGCGCCGCCAGCGTGAGTCCCGCGCCGGCGAGCGCGGCAAGCCCGGCACACACGGACAGGGTCGCGCGGAGACCGAGCACACTCACGGCAAACCCGATCACCGCGAGTGCCGCCGCGAGAGCGAGCCGCGAGACGACATTCATCAGCGAGAGTGTCGTGGCACGCACGTGCGACTCGGCGCGACGGTTCATGTAGACGTTGACCAGCGGCATCCACAGCCCGTCGAGCAGTCCTCGCGTCAAGATCGGGAGCGCCCCCGCCGGGCCTGCCACCACTGCCATCGCCCCGAGCCCCGCCGCCGGCACGGCTCCCATCAGCGCGGCAGTGCCACGCTCGCCGAGCGCGGCGTCGATCCGGTGCGCCACCGACGCGACCATCGCGGTCAGCCCCTTGGTCGCGGCGAAGACCAGCCCGAACGCCCAGATGGGCACGTGGATCGTCTGCAGGTAGGGCTGTTGCAGGTAATAATAGATGTGTGACACAACGACGGCGAACGTGGCCAGAGCGACCGTCCAGCGAACTCCGGGGGTCTCGAGTGCGCGCCGCGACGCCTCCCGCAGAAGGCCGAAATCGAAGCGCCGCGACGCGACCGATGAGTGCTCCCGCGCCTCCGGAAGCCGACTCGCCAGGATTGCCGCCGCGGCCGCGGCCAGCACGCTTGCCGCGTAGGCCAGCCGCAGGTCGATCGCAGCGAGAAACCCACCGCCGATCGCTGCTGCCCCCGAACCGATGGACGAGAAAGCGTGGCCACGGCCCTCGTTGCGCGGATACTCGGCGAGGGCACCGGCAGCACGGAGAGCGTCATAGAGCAGCGCCGAGTCGGCCCCCGAGCGCAGCGCCGTCGCGGTCGCGAAGAGCGTCTCGGCAATGAGAACCGTGGGCAGCGCGGGATGGATCAGGAGCAGCAGCGAACCCGCGAACACTCCCAGCGCACCCACAACCAGACAGAGCCGACGCGACTGGCGGTCCGCCAGGGCGCCGAAGGGCAGATCGAGCACGGCGCGCAGCGCGGTCGCGTAGGCCGTCACCAAAAAAATTGTTGCGGGCGAGAGACCGGCCTGCTGCTGGTAGAAGACAAAGAAGATCGCGTTGTGGAAGACGAGCGACGAACTCGCCTGATACAGCGGCCAGAGCCGGTTCAGGGCCTGCGGCATCGCACCCGAGCCTACACCGAGTGGCGCGATCTGGCCTATGGCGGGCGGCGGCGCTGTGGCGGAGGCTGACCTCAGATCAGTCGTGCCCGCGGCCGCGTGCACCGCGCGGCATAGACGACGCGGGCCTGCGGCCCGGAGCGAGGCCACCATCGTCACGCCGCGAAGTCCCGCGCGAGGGGCGCGAATCCCCGCCGATCGCGGCGAGCGGCCTGCGCAGCGCCGCGGCCGCAGGTTCCAGAGCCGCGCTTCGCTCAATGCTGCCCGTCGCTCGCGGCGAGACGCCGCGGCAGCGACACAAGCTCGGGGCCGCGCTGATCTGCTAGGCGTGTCGGCGTGTTGCGCCCCCGTTGCCTGCGCCAGCTTGGTTTCGTCGTCCTCCTGCTTGCGGCCTGCTCGCGTACGCCGGGCGACGACACGCCGCGGGTGTCACGGCCCGTGGCCCGGCTGGCCGATGGGCGCTTCGAGCTCCGGCCCGCCACCGGAGTCCGGGTTCGCCATCCGGTTGGACTCGCCGGCGTGCATCGCCCGGCTTTCACTTCGGCTCGGCAGAACGGCGCGCTGGCGGAATGCACCCCTGACGCGGCGGCGCCGGACGCGCGTCTCGCGTGCGAAGCCGTGGTCCCGCCGGCCCGCCCACCCGCTCCGGTCGGCGGCATCGCCCTCGTCGGTCCGTACGATCCGGCCAGCGGAGAGCGCACGGCTCTTGCTCTGCCGGTCGACACCGGGCGGGCGCGTTTCTCGGTCGAGAGCAGCCGCGGCCCGCTCGGCCGCGCGTACCGACTCTTCCGCGCTCCGACACTCCCGCATCGCGCTCTGCGGACCGCCGAGGTGAACGTGCCGCCCGAAGCGACGCTGCGCTTCTCGATCGGCGTCGAGGAACCGGCGTGGCGGGCCGACACAGCCCCCGTACGCTTCGGCATTACGGCGGGGCGCGAAGGCCTCGACCTCGACCTCTTCGAGGCCACGCTCGACCCGGCGCGCGTGCCGACCGATCGGGCGTGGCGGGACTTCGAGGTGTCGCTGGCGGAGCTCGCCGGTCAGACGGTCCATTTCAAATTTTCGACCCGACCGGAGAATGCGCACGATCTCCGCCCCTCGCTGCCGCTCTGGGGCGACGCCACGCTCTTCGCTCCGGCCGAGCGACCGCCAGGCCCCAACCTGCTCGTTCTCTCGCTCGCCCCGCCCGCCCCGACGGCGGCCCTCGACACCCTGGCCAGGGAGGGAGCGGCCTTCGACCTGGCCTTGCGCAACTCCACCACCCCGAGCGGAACACACGCGAGCCTGTTCACCGGTCTTCTGCCCCACCGCACCGGCGTCATCGGCCGAAACCGCTTCGAGACCCTGGCGCACCCCCTCCCCCTGCTCGCCCAAACGCTCCGCGAGGCCGGCTACCGGACGGCCGGCTTCAGCAGCGACCCGAACCTGGAGGCCAGCGCGGGTTTCGCCGAGGGCTTTGAACTTTGGATGGACCACAATGCCCTGCCGACCGACGGCGAGGGTTCTGCCGACGCGCTCGCCGCGGCGCGGGCATGGGTCGAGCACACGCCGGCTGCCGGCCCGTGGCTCGTCTTCGTCCGCACCCGCGCGACCGATCGCGATCTCCTCGATTTCGTGAAGGACCTGCCCCGCGATGCCGGCCAGAGCGGCCTCCTCCTGGCCGCGGTCGCCGACCCGAGTCAAGCGCCGGGACGCCAGGGGGTGAAGGCGCGGTCAGCGCTGTCCGACGCGATGCTGCGCGTGCCCCTGGTCATCCACTGGCCGGGCACCCTTCCGCCGGGCCAGCGCATCACGACTCCGACCTCGGTCGCGGATCTCGCGCCGACCCTGCTCGATCTCACCGGTCGGAGCGACACGACAGCGCGCGACGGGAGGAGTCTTGCCGGCCTGCTCGACCCGACTCGTGAGGCACCCGCCGAGCGCGAATTCGTGGTCTTCGAAGGACCTGGCCGGGCGGTCGGGGTGCGCTCGTCAACCGCCAAATGTATCGCCGCGCCTCCCCCCGCGGTGACCCAATGCTGGGACCTCAGCCGCGATCCCGAGGAGACGCAGCCTCTCCAGATCGGGCCCGGGCACCCGCTGGCCCGGCTGCGCGACGCCGCGACCGAGCTTGCTCACGAGTTCGCGTCAGCGGATGAACCGCCTCCGCCGGCAAGCACCGCCACGCCGGCCAGCGCACCAACGCCGCAGCGCTCGGGCGGCCCCTTTCTCATCCACCTCTCGGGGCGAGGCAGCGCACCGACGCCGGCCCCGGCGCGATCCGGGACAGCGCGATGAGGCGTCGCATCGCGCCGGGGCGCCCGCGCCTCTGGCAACTCGGTGCTTGCACACTTGCACTCACGCTTGTCGCGGCCTGCCATGCGGTCGTGTCTCCGGCCCGCGTGGTCGCCCACGCCGAACCGGCCCCGGCGACACCCGAGCAGGCCTGGGATCTCCTGGACCGCATTCTGGACGTCCATGTCGACGAGCACGGCCGGGTGAACCATGCCGCGCTGGCGCGCGACCCGCGCGCGCTCGAGCGCCTCTACCTCTGGCTCGCGCACACCAGTCCCGACGCCACGCCCGAGGCCTTTCCGAGCCGGGCCGACGCGCTCGCCTACTGGATCAACGCCTACAACGCGCTCGTGCTGATCTCGGTGTCACGGCACTGGCCGATCGCCAGCGTGGCCGAGGTACCCTCCCCCCGCCTGATCGGCCTCGTCTCGGACACCGCAGGCTTCTTCCGCGTCAACCAGTTCGTGCTCGGCGGCGAGCCGCTCAGCTTGCAATATTTGCGCGACGACGTGATCGGCGATCGGTTCGCCGACCCCCGCGTGCATTTCGCTCTCTCCACCACCACCCGGGCCTCACCGCGATTCCCCCGCCGGAGCTTCCGTGCGGCCGATCTCGACGCTCGCCTCGACGCCGACACGCAGATTTTCCTGGGCAGGGAGGATGCTCTCCATATCGACCTGGTACGACACGAGGTGCTGGTCTCTGCCATCTTCGGCGAGTACGCCAACGATTTTGCAGCATCCCCCGGGGCGCAGGGCAGCATGCTCGGGTGGCTCGCCGGGCATGCCCCCGCCGGAGAACGCCCGGCGCTCGAGAGGGCACGCGAGCAGGACTGGCCGGTACGCACCTCGCCCTGGGATCCGCGTCTCGATCCGGGCCCGCCCGTCGTACCTTGACGAGGGGAGATCGGTCGGGCGTCGGTCCCCGCATGGCCACGCCACACACGCGCACGCGCCGTGCGGTACCGGAGAAGTTCCTCGGCAAGCTCGTGATTCGCTTGCGGCGGGCGCTGGCTCAATGGGAGAGCTTCTCGAAAGAGCCCGTGCTTGGGATCTCGCGCCCCTGGGCAGCCTTCCCGTCCCGACACTGTCCCGACCGTTGTGTTTGGGCTCAGGGGCGGGTGATGGTCGGCGCCCGGCAACAGCGCACCCGTCCCGACACTGTCCCCACCGTTGTGTTTGGGCTCAGGCGCCGCCGGGGCCCGGGCGGCCGACGATCAGGCGAGCGTCTCCGCCTGCGGCCAGAGTCAGCTGCGCCCAGGCGACCTGGGTCTCTGCCTTGCCCGATGCCGTCGTCCAGGCAACCGAGCAGAGGACGAAATAATCGCCCGCAGGCAGCTCACTGAAGGAGAACCGTCCGCCCGTGTCGGTATTCTTGACCCACCAGATTTCGCCAGCGTCGACCCGCTTGGGCAGCCGGTCCGCCCCGACCACCTGCTGGCGGACCTGAGCCTGCATCCAGGTCGTTGCGGGCGTCAGGAAGACTGGCGTTGCGGGCGGCACGACGATCAGGCCACCGCCGACCGGCAGCCGGATTTGCCCCTGGATTCTCGCCGTTCCCGGCTGTCCGTAGGGCGCCGACTGCTGGCGCAGGAGAGCCAGATCCGTGCCTGTCGGCCCGTGATCCCCGCCCGCATAGATCGTGCCAGCAACGCCGGCGGCGAACCAGCCACAGCCCGCAGGCGCGAGCAGAAGAACGACGAATCCAAGGGCGCGTACGCGCGGCAAAAAGGGTGACATGAGTGTCTCCCTTCGGCTGCGCGCGCCCTCGTGTCAACCGAGACCACCGGCCGCTGCGGCCGATCCACGCGCGCGCGTCGCGGCGCGGCCTGTCAACCGAGACCACCGGTCGTGTTCGAAGCAGCGGAGAACAGCACCGCGCGCGCGCCCGGCCCGCGTTCGCGCACTCCGTTCGTGCGGGGGCGATCGTCACGCTGGGACCGCGGTGGTGGATGGCGGGCCCGCGCGCGAGGTTGCTAGCTTCGCCCGGATGCACCGCGCCCTCGCCGTCCTGCCGCGCCCCGTCCTGCGGGCGTTCGGTGTGCTTGCTGCGGCGGCGACAAGTGCCGTAACCTTCGTCGCCGCGCTCGGCCGGCGCGGTATCCCGCCGGGCGAGCGGGCCCAGCGTGCGCTCGGGCGGGCGCTGGCCGTCTTCTGCAGCCGCGCCGGTGCCACCTACATCAAGGTCGGCCAGATCGCGTCGACGCGCACCGATCTCCTGCCCGGCCCCCTCGTCGAGGAACTCGCGGCCCTGCAGGATCAGGTGCCACCCTTCCCCTTCGCGCAGGTCCGCACGATCATCGAAAACGACCTTGGACAGAAGCTCGAGGCGATCTTCGCGAGCTTCGATCCCGTACCGGTTGCGGCCGCTTCGGTGGCCCAGGTGCACCGGGCGGTGCTGCGCACGGGGGGTATCGCGGTGGCCGTCAAGATCCGCCGGCCCGGACTGCTCGAGAAAGTCGAGGTCGACCGGCGGTTTCTGCTCGCGGCGGGACGCTGGCTCGAGAAGCTCGTCCCCTCGCTGCGCTTGATCGCGCTCGAGGACGCGCTCGGTGCTTTCTGCGATGCCGTCCGGGCGCAGATCCACCTCATGCTGGAAGCGCAGAATAATCGACGCTTCCAGCGCAATTTTGCGGACGATCCGCAGATCCGCTTCCCACACCTGTATCCCGACGCTTGCTCGGATTCGGTCCTGACCATGGACTTTGTCGAGGGCGTGCACGAGAACCAACTCGCCCAGGCCGGCTGCGACCAGCGCGCAATCGTCGAGGCCGGATTGCGCTGCGTCTGCCGGATGATCTTCCTGCACGGCTTCACCCACGCCGACCTCCATCCGGGCAATCTCCGCTTTGCGCCACCCTCCACTGTCTACCTGCTTGACCTCGGCCTGGTCGGCACATTGAGCGACGCGGACCGGGTCACGGTGGCGCGCACGCTGTTTGCGTTCGCGACCGGCGACGGCCCGACGGTCGCCCGCCTCTTCCACGAGAACTCGCCCCACGCGGCACCACCCGACTACGCCGCCTACGAGGCGGACATCTGCCGGTTCGTCACGAGCCTCCAGCACCGCGGCCTCGCCAACATCCAGCTCACCCTCGAGATCGGCAAGATCTTCGACATTCTGCGCCGCCACCGCATCCAGGCACGCAGCCACATGACGATGGTCAACATCGCGCTGATGACGGTCGAGGGTCTCGCCCGCCGGCTCGCGCCCGAGGTCTCGCTGAGCGATGCGGCGCTGCCCTACCTCGCCGAGGCCCTGCGCGCCGCCGATGCCGCAGGCGGCCCGAGCGCAAGACAGAGCGCGTGCTAGCACCGACCCGGTAGTACGCCCGGTGGCCACGCCCAGAGCCACGGTTCCCGGCGCAAGCGGCCCGCAACACGGGAGAATAACAAATGTTTGTAGTGACTAATCGCATTCCGGTCGCGGCTGGACACGAAGCGGATTTCGAGGAGCGCTTCCGCAAGAGAGCCCAGCTGATCGACCAGTCGCCGGGCTTCATCAACAACTATGTCCTGCGCCCCGTCACCCGACGCTTCGACCACGCGACGGGTGCCTGGGTCGAGAGCAGCGAACAGGGCTACTACCTGGTCCAGACCTGGTGGCAGAGCGAGGCCGATTTCTGGAATTGGACACGCAGCGATTCCTTCCGCGCCGCGCATTCCAACCGGCCGCCCGCCGAGATGTTCGCCGGCAAGAACGTACTCGAGATCCACGAGGTCATCCTCCGCACCGATCGGCGCGAGGGCGAATGAGCCCGGGGCGCGCACCGGACGCCAGCCGGGCCAAGACCGAGCCGGGATCGCTCGAACATCTCGTGGAGAGAATGATCGGGGCGATTCGCCTGGCGCCCGAGACCTACGCCGAAATCGCGCGGGACCCCGCCGCCACGCGACTCGGACTGGTGGTGCTGCTGGCGGTCGGGCTGGCGCAGGGGATCGGCAGCTTTGCCGAGTTCGGCCGGGCCGGCGTCGTGCTCTCGCTCGGCTCGGCCTACCTCGGCTGGCTCTGCTCGTCGCTGCTGGTGTGGCTCATCGGGACGCGCCTGCTCGGCGGGAGTGGCGAGCTCGCCCGGCTGCTGCGCACGATGGCGTTTGCGGCTTCGCCGCAGTTCCTGTGGATCGCGGCCGCCCTGCCCCTCGGTTCGGCCGAGATCGTCCTGGCTCTCGGTATATTCTGCATGACATTGATCGCGCATGTCGTGGCGATTCGCCAGGCGCTCGGGCTGGGCACCGGCCGTGCTGTGGCCGCGTTCACCGGAGGCTTCGCTATCTTTGTCGTCGCGGCACTCGTCCTCGGGACGGTGGTGGGGCCACTCCCCGGCCTCGAGTCCGCGCCAAGCACCGCGTCGGGTACAGCCCCAGGCTCTGCTCCGGCCCCGCAGGCCCCGCGATGAGCGTTCGGCTGGTCAACGAAGAGAACGGCCTGGCGATCATCACGCTCGACCGCCCGGAGCGTCGCAACGCGCTCTCGCCGCGGGAACACCATTTGCTGCAGGACCTCTGCGCCGCGCTGCGCTCGGACTTCGAGACCCGGGTCGTGATCCTGACCGGCGCGGGCGGCGTCTTCTCGGCCGGTGCCGATCTCTCCAGCCCGCGCGAGGCCGGGCCGCCGCGCAACGATCTCGAGCGCCGCCACCGCGCGCGCATCGGCGATCGCACGGTGGCAGCACTCGATGCCCTCGACCAGATCACGATCGCCGCCATCGACGGCCACTGCATCGGGGGCGGTGCCGTGCTGGCGCTCGCCTGTGATATGCGCGTCATGTCGGAGGACGCCTGGTTGCGCCTGCCCGAGATCGAACTCGGCATGCCGCTCACCTGGGGCGCCCTGCCCCTCCTGATGCGCGAGATCGGCCCCGCCCGCACGATCGAGTTGGTCACCACCTGCGAGCGCATCGAATCCGCCGACGCCCTGCGCTGGGGCCTCGTCAATCAAGTCGGCACGGGGCCGGCACTGGCAACGGCACGCGAGCTTGCCGCGCGCATCCTGCGCCAACCGGCCCTACCGGTGGCGATGACCAAGTCGGTCGTGCGTGGGCTGCGGGCCGGCTTCCGTCAGGGCGATCTCACCGAAGCCGACGGTGACCTCTACTGGCTCGCGATGCGGACCGGCGGGCTTGCCATCCCCGAGAAACACGCCCGCAAAGCAGACGACACCGCCCAGAAGAAGGACTGACCCGCGCGGCGCGCGCCACATGCAAGGCGGGAGGGTCTTCCGGTTGCGCGGCAGGGGGAACCGTCAACGCTCACGGCCGGCGGCAGGCCGCGGGAGTGGCATCCCCCGGCCGAGGGTCTAGGATCGGCGCGTGGCCGAGCGAGACCTCTACAAGATCCTCGACATCGAACGTTCTGCTTCGCGCGACGACATCCGCAAAGCGTATCGACGTCTCGCGCGCAAGCATCACCCCGACGTCAATCAAAATGACCCCAAGGCGGCCGAACGCTTCAAGGACGTCTCGTTTGCCAACGACGTCCTCTCCGACGACGAGAAGCGAAAGCTCTATGACGAGTTTGGCGAGTCCGGCCTCGCCAGCGGTTTCGACGCCGATCAGGCCCGTGCGTGGAAGCGCTGGCAAGACGGCCGCCAGCGCAGTCCCTACGGCAGCCAGGTGGACTCGGGCATCGATCTGGAGGATCTGCTCTCGGGCTTCTCCGGGCCGGGCCGGAGGGCCAGCGACGAGGACAGCGCTTTCTTCGGCGGACTCGGCCGCAGAGCCCGCGGCCCACGCCGGGGGGCGGATACCGAGGGCTCGATCACCGTCGATTTTCTAGATGCGGTGCGCGGCCGCCAGGTAGCGCTCAGCGTCGACGGACGCGGCCAGATCAAGGTGACGCTGCCTCCAGGGACGGTCGACGGGACCCGGATCCGCCTGGCCGGCCAGGGTGGCACCGGCCCGGGCAAGGCGCCCCCGGGTGACCTCTACTTGACTGTCCGACTCCGGCCCCATCCCTTCTTCCGCCGCGAGGGCGACGACATCCATCTTGCCTTGCCGGTGACGGTGTCCGAGCTGCTGCGCGGCGCCACCGTCCGCCTGCCGACGCCCGACGGTGCTGTCGATCTCAAAATTCCAGCCCGATCACCCAATGGCCGCAAGCTCAGGGTGCGCGGCAAGGGGGCCACCCGACATCCGACGGCCGACAACACGGCACCCCAGGGGGATCTCTACGCCGAGCTCGTCGCCACGTTGCCCGAGGGCGGCGACCAGAGCTCGATCGAGAAGGTCGCCCTCGAACTCGACGCCCTCTACGCGGGCCAGGACGTCCGCCGGGGGCTTGGGGCAGGGCGATGACAAGCTACACCCGAACCCAGATCGTCGAACTGCTGCACGTCGACGAGGGTTTCGTGGCATTGCTCGAAGAAGAGGAGATCGTCTTCGTCGACGAGCCCGAGGCCACGCCGCAGACCTACTCCGAACGCATGCTCGAGCGCGTACGGGTCGCCGATTCGCTGGTGCACGAACTCGAAATCGACCTCGCCGGCGTCGCGATCATTGTCCGGATGCGCGAAGAGATGGCCACACTTCGGCAGGCCCTTCTTCGGGCGCTCGCCGGTGGTGGGCCGCCCCGCTGACACCTGCTCACAGCGAAGCCGCCCGCTCGTGGGGCGTCGATCCCAACTCGCCGGTGGTGAACCCGGCACGCGGACGCCTGCGCGCAGCGCGTGGGGCTCAGAAAACGACCTTGAGGCCCGCGCCGGCGGCGAAGGTCTGGAAGTCTCCGAGATCGCGGGTCGGCATCAGATAGGCCGCCTCGACGAAGAGACCGAGGTCGTCCGTCAACGGCACGTCGATTCCCGTCGCGACACGGCCCGCGAAACTGGTCGCCGCCGCTTCACCGAGCCCCGGCACGCCATGCACGCGAAGATTGCCGTGGGCAAAGCCAATGCCGCCCGAGAGCCAGGGCTGGCAGGTCGACCAGGGCACGATCAGACGACCGCTCACGGTGAAGGACTGGCTGCGGTAGCGCGCCGACGCACCGGCTTTGTCTGCTCCAAAATCCGCAGCAAACTCGTAGAGGGCCTCGGTGGCGAAGATTTCGTCGTAGCGATAGCCCCCACGCAAGCCGAAGCCGGCACTGGCGCCGAAGTCGGCCTCGCCCGCCGCGTCCTGGAAGGCCGGCACGAACGCAGTGGCGTTGGCGCCGAGGAAGCCGCCCTCGCGGTTGAAGTCACCCGACGCCGGAATCTCCGCGGCCGTGGCCGAGGCCACCGCCGCGGCAAGCACCGCGATCACCGCCACCGCGCGCCATGCCCGCCCCACCCCTGCCGACATTCCTCTGTCCATCTCCGCCTCCAGCTCTCGCCCCTGAACGCGGCACGCGCCGCGGTGTCCGGCGCCAGGCGCCGTTTTCCTGCTCCCAGCGTCCCCTCAAGTCCGCCCGAGCCGCTCCGCATCTGCCCCCCGCAAATGGCCAAAATGTCGCTCGTAGTCCTGCACCGTGCGACGGATGACCTCGTAGGCCTCTTCACGCCCGTACACGTGCGGGATCTCGACCCGGACCGGGGCCGTCCCGGGAATCTGCTTGTAGGTCAGAAAATAATGCCGCAGGCGTTCGATGACCTGCGCCGGCACGTGTTCGAGTTCGGTCCAACCGCCATAGATCGCGTCGCCCTCGAGCACCGCGATGATCTTGTCGTCGGCCTCATTGCCGTCGATCATGCGCAAGCCACCAATCGGCATGGCGCGCACGAGAATGTCGCCGCGCGGGATGTCGCGCTCCGTGAGAACACAGATATCGAGCGGGTCGCCATCGCCCTGGATCCCCGGCCGCCCGACCCGCGCGGAGCAGAGCGCGCCGCACTCCTCGGCACAGTAGGTCCGCGGGATGAAACCGTAGAGAGTCGGGTAGACGTTGGAGAACTTCTGCGGCCGGTCGATCTTCAGGAGACCACTCTCCTTGTCGAGTTCGTACTTCACGGTGTCGCTCGGAACGATCTCGATGAATGCCATCAAACTGCGCGGCGCGTCGTCGCCGAGCGCGACACCATGCCAGGGGTGGCGACGATAGAGTCCGGGCAGATGCGCTGCGGAAACCTGGTCGGGCCGGTCTGGCATTCGCCTCGCCTATCACAGTCCCGGACGCTAGTCCCAGGAGAGTGACCGCTGTCCTCTTCGTGCTCGCGGTCGCGGCCGCGCTGGTGGCGATGGGGCTGCGCCGTCAGCGCCGGAATCGTCAAAGGCGCGCTGCGGCAAGCCGGCCGGGGGCCACGCCCGACACGGCGATCTGGGTGCGCTCCTTCGACGAGATCGACGAACACCTGCGCCGGAGTTGGTGCGGCTGCGGCGGGATCCTCGAGCCGCAGGGCGAGAGCTCACGCGAGGAGGGCGGTCGCCGGCTCCGGGTCGCGCGACTCGTCTGTCAGGAGTGCGACGAGAGCACGACCCTCCACTTCGACACGACCGACCTGGTGCACTGAGCCGCGCTGTCGGCGTCGGCGCCCGACGACACGACCGACCTCGTGCACTGGGCCTGCCTCTCGCGCAGGCCTTCGCGGCGCGGCGCCCACACGGCCACGGCGCTGCCCGGGCGCGTTCAGCGAGCCCCGCCCGCGCCCTCCATGACCTCGAGCGTGGCCCGATGCTCCTCGGCTTCGGTCTTGACCGGCGCTTCACCACGCGCGCCGCGCCCCAGCACGCCGAGGATCGTGTCGTCGTCCGAGAGAGTCCCGTTCAGGTCGCCCTGGTAGCGCGCGCCACGCAACGTACCGCTGCCCTGTCGATCTAAACCCTCGGCGCCGTGCTCGAAGAACCCTCGGCGGGCTTCGGCATCCTCGGCGGTGCGCCGCTTCTCGGCCGCGCTCTGCTCGCGCATCACCTGCCCCGGGACCTCGTCGGCCCGGGAGCAGACAGGCTGCAAGAGCACGGCACTCACGAGGACCCACCCGAACCGCGCCCGTCCGACCATCATTCGTTTGTCTCCCATCGCAGCACCCGCACCTGCTCCGGCCACGCGCCGGACCAACGCTTCTCGTCTCGATTGCAGCACAGCTGAGCGACCACGGGAACCGCTTCCCCCGGATCAAGGGGCCGCGGTCGGCCCGCCGAAGGCGCACGTTCGGCGCCGTCGCCGAATCTACCACCCCCGGTGGGTCAAGGGGCCGCGGTCGGGCCCCCGTTGCACGTGCGGCTCGCCGGCGCCGCACTATCGCAAGCAAACGCATCGCGGATGCCGTGCGTGAGCGTCCCGCAAGCGGTCGAGCGGGCGCTGCGAAACGCGGTCGCCTCGTCCTCGGCCGCCGCGGTGGCGCAGTTGCGGCCGCCGCCGAATTCCATGCAGACCGCGCATTCGACCTGGCCCACCGAGAGGGTGAACCAGACGAGGAGTGCTGCCAGCAGAGCAAGACCCGCTAGCGTCCATCCGCTGGCACGGCTCATCGCGCCTCTTTGCCGCCGGCCGCCGCGCGCAGCGAGCCGCCGGTGGCGGGTGCGTCGGCGTGGCCGCCCCGCACGAGGGCCAGCGCCACCACGGCACTCAAATTGGTCACAACAAAAGCCATGAACACCGGCGTGTAGCTGCCGACCTTGTCGTAAATCCACCCCGCCAGCAGCGGCCCGGCGCTGCCACCGGGCACCAGTGCCAGCAAGAGCAGTCCGTAGATCGCGCCGAGATGCGCCGCTCCGAAGCAGCGCACCACCAGCAGCGGCACCACCACGTCCTCAGCGGCGGTCGCCACACCGTGCAGGAGCAGGAATCCCGGGATCGCGCCGGGCAGCCGCGGCCAGAGGAGCAGCAGGCCAGCGGCGACGAGGAGCGTAAAGTTGCCCACCGCCGCGACGCGCACGCCCACGCGATCGGAGAGCGCTCCTGCGACAAGCTTGCCCACCAGCCCCACCCCGATCATGGCGCTGAAGCGAGTGGCAGCCTCGGCATCGGAATGGCCGATGTCGGAGAGCCACGCCACCATATGGGTATTGACGCCGATCCGGTAGAGGTAGAAGGCAAAGAGCGCCCACGCGATCAACCAAAAATCACGAGTGGCCAGAGCCTGCCGTGCCGTGACTGCCGTGGCGGGCACCAGCAGCGCAGGCGCGACAGACTCGCCGGGTTGAACAGCCTGCTCTCGCTCTTCCACCGCCGTGCCGGATGCCCGAAGCGCAGACGCGACTGGCAGCGTGGTGGCTTGCGGCGAAGGTCGGGTCGCCAGCCGTTCGGGTTCGCTCCGCCGCGACGGTCGCCCGACCGCGAGGGCGGCCGGCAGCAGCACGAGCCAGAGCCCGGCACCGATCCCGGAGAAGCCGGCGCGCCACGACGTACCGGCCGCCAGCTCGGTTGCGATGAGCGGGCCGAGTGCGCCGCCGATGTTCGAGCCGACAAAGACGATGCCCAGAGCCAGGCCCGGATTGCGCTCGAAGCGGGAGGCGATCACCGCCGAAGTCGGAAGATCTCCCAGACAGGCCACCGCAAGCCCGATTCCAACCGCGATCACATAGAATTCCGCGGGCGTCTCCATGTGGCCGGCAAGCCACAAGGCGAAGCTCATGAGAATACTGCCCAGCACAAGGACCGGCCGTGCCGCGCCGTCGGCGAGCCGGCCGACCAGGGGACCGGCGAGCGCCACCGCGGTGCTCATCACCGGCTGGGCGGCGGCGTAGGTGGCGCGCGACCAGCCGAGGTCGTCCGCCACGGGTTTGAGGAAGACCGGGAAGACATAGCCGCCGAGACCCATGCCGATCTGACAGACGAGACAGGCCACGACCACGATCCAGTGCATGACCCGCCCCTCGCTCAGACCGGCAACCCCATCGAGATCCGCAGGGCACAAAATTCCTCGGTCCAGCGCCCGGCCTCGTCGCGCACCACGAGTGGGGGCAACTCGACGCCTCCGGCAGCTCCGTCGACACTGTCCGCCCCGGCGCCCGCCCGTGCCTCTTCCTCCGGCCAGACAAGCACATGCACCCAGAAGAGCGGTGCCTTGCCGGCGCGCGGCACGACCGGACGCGTCGCGCGCAGGACGAGTCCCGCCGCCCGGGCCGCGCTCTCGATCCGACCGCCGGGACCGCCCGGCAGGCAGGCAACGAATCGACCACGCAGGGCCAGCACGCTGGCCGCCGCAAGGCAGTAGCTCTCGATGCCGCCGCGAGTTTCGATGCGACAGCGGCGGCGCTGTTCGTCGGGCGAGGCCAGCGCCCGACCCTCCGGGAAGTAGGGCGGCGAGCCCGTCACCAACTCGAAGCGACGGTCCGCAACGAGTTCGGACGCGCACGCCAGATCACCCTCGACCACCCCGACCCGCTCCTCCAGACCGTTCCAGCGCAGCGAGCGCCGCGCGAGCGCAACGCTCTCGGGCTGGATCTCGATGCCCGTGCCGGTGCTCTCCTCGAGCCGCCACGCCAGCAACATCAGGATCGAGCCGATGCCGCAGCCGAGGTCGAGGAAGCTCGTCGGCGGTGCGCCGGGCGTGGCGCAACCGGGCTCGACCGCGAGCTGGGCCGTGACCAGATCGTCGAGCGACCAGCGATGGCCACCGAGTCGCTGGAAGATCCGGAAGTCGCCGGCGAGGTGACAGAGGTCTTCGCCCGGAGCGGGAAGCAACGCGGGATCGCCGCAATCGCCAGCCGGCCGTGGTCCCGGAGCCTGCCAGCCGGGGGGCCGACGCGCGGGTCGCACGATGCCCGCCGCCGCACCGGCCGAATGCCGTGCCGGGACGAGCGGGGATGCCGGCGTCATGTGATTGTTTCCTGACGTCCACTGCTGCAGCAGCACCCCGCCCGGAGTCGCGGACCATCGTCATGCTGTGGTTTACTGCGACCGGCAGCAGCAGCCCGCGCGGAGTCGCGCACCATCGTCATGATACTATTTCAGGCCACCGGGACGTAGCAGCGCCCCGCGCGGAAGCGTACGCCGTCGTCATGCGGTGGTTCCGCCAGCAGCAGCAGCCGCCGCCACCAGCCATCCCGGAGTCGCGCGCCGTCGTCACGACCGGGCGCTCCCGCGCCGACGCCCCGGCGAGGGGGCCAGCGCAGGACCCGTCACCGCGGCCGATCGCACTCTGCGGGCGTCCGCCCGGAGCTTCCTCTCGAGCAGCGGCCGCACCGCATCGCCACAGATTTCCACGATCTCTTCGCGGTACGCCGCGAGCACGCTCGGCTGTCCGGGCAACTCGCCGCGTGGGGCAACACAGCCGATCCGCCCGGCCGCCGGCTGGACCAGAACGCGCACCCGTGGCCCCTCCTGCTCGAGCGTCACCGGCCAGTGGCGGCAGGCGGCCGGCTTGACCGCGGGCACGGCACGATTGGTCTCGAGCGCAAGCTGGTGAATCGTGCAAAGCGAACGCTCGGCAGTCCGCTTCAGAAAGGGACACGAACCGTCCTCGCGCGGCTCGATCAGGAGGTCGGGTGGATCCTCATCGACGAAAACGTTGGCGTAGCGCCCGTTTCCGAGACGCAGTGCGGGCAGGCGGCAGGCGAGTTCATCCATCAGACCGTCGATGGCCCGCACCTCGCGAGGCGAGACCTCGACCGCCAGCTCCTCGCAGCAGGTAAAGGCACGCGGGCAGCCGTCCGGCCAGCAGCGGACAGCGAGATCGGTCAGGCTCGAATCGAGGACAAACATCGACGGCAAGCGCCTAAGCACCCCGCACCTTCGGGTGGAAGCTCCCGCAGTGAAACCCGACCGCCCGCCGATTCGCCTGACGCACACGGCCGCACAGAACGGCCCGGAGAAGCGCCACCCGATCGGCGCAATGGCAAGTCACTGGCGCCCCGCGGGCCGAGTGCGCTGCATTTCCGCATGTGCGCCTCGCGACAACGCTGGCACCCCGGTTGCGTAGGCCGAGGCCCGAGAGAGTCGCCATGCCCACCTCACCCCTCACCGCCACTGAATCGCTGAGCGTCGTCCGACGCCGCCTCGGCCTCGCCCAGGAGGAACTCGCCCGCCTCCTCGGCGTATCCGTGCTCGCCGTGGACCGCATGGAGCGGGGCTACCTCGCCCCACCGCGTTCCCTCGCCGAGTCCCTGCAGCAGTTCTCTCACCGGCTAGAACGACTCGGCTGACCCGCCGCCCCCACCGGCCGTGCCGGGGGATGACTTTCTACCCACGAGGCGTCGGCACCAACTCCGGTTCGTCGGCACCCGTCGGCTTCCTCTTGAACGCGGCGTGCCTTGCGACCAACGAGGCGACGGCACCGGAGAGCCGCTCCGCCGTTGGCAAGTGGAGAAATTCGTTCGGGCCGTGGGCGTTCGATCCCGGGCCGAGCACGCCGGTGATGACAAACTGGGCATCCGGGAAACGCTCGCCCAGCATCCCCATGAACGGGATCGTGCCGCCCTCGCCCATGGCCGCCCCGTCCCGCCCGAACCATTCTTTTGACGCGACAGCCAGCGCCGTGGCAAGCCAGGGCGCCTCCGGCGGCGCGTGCCAGCCCGGCTGGCCATGACCGTGGAAGCGGACCATGGCACCCTGCGGCGGATCCGCCTCGAGCACGCGCTGCATTTCCTTGATGGCGGAGGAAGCGTCGACGCTCGGCGGGAGGCGCATCGAGAGACGCAGCAGAGTCCGGGGCCGCAGCACGCTGCCGGCGTCGCCGGGCGCTGGCAGGCCGTCTCCGGCGATGACCGAGAGCGCCGGACGCCAGGTGCGCGCCAGCACGCAGGCCTCGGGACTGGTCACGACCGGACGCGTCGCGCCGGCCCACGGAAAACGGTCCCAGACCGCCGCGCCGAGGATCTCCGCCGTGCGCCGCGCCTGCTCCACCCGCAGCAGCGGGATCTCGGGGTTCAGAATCGGCAGGCGGATCGCACCCGTCGCGACGTCCTCGAGGCGATCGAGCAGGCCACGCAAGAGCCGAAAACTCGAAGGCACGATGCCACTCGCGTCCCCCGAGTGCACGCCCTCGGTGAGCACCTCGACCTCGAGATTGCCCATCGCGATGCCGCGCAGCGAGGTCGTCGTCCACAGGCGCTCATAATCGCCGCAGCCCGAATCGAGCGCGACCACCAGTTCGACCGCACCGAGCCGCTCGCCCAGCGCCTCCACCCAGGCCGGGAGATCCGGGCTGCCGCTCTCCTCCGAGCATTCGATCAAGGCCAGACATCGGGCGTGCGGGAGCGCTTGTTCGGCCAGCGCCCGCAACGCGGCCACGATCGCGAACACGGCGTAACCGTCGTCGGCACCGCCGCGGCCGTAGAGTCGATCGTCACGCAGGACCGGCGTCCACGGGCCAAGGCCTTCGTGCCAGCCGGTCATCTCGGGCTGCTTGTCGAGGTGTCCATAGAGCAGGATCGTGCGCTCTCCGGTTGCTGCCTCGGCGGGCACGACCGCGGCCGGGGACGCTGCGCTGCGGGCCGGCATCTCGATGGTCAAGAGCGGTGTACGACCGGGCATGCGGAGAACCTCGACCGCAGCACCGGGCGGCAGATGCTCGCGGGCGAACCTCTCGGCCAGAGCGACGGCCCGTTCGATATGGCCGTGCTCGGCCCAGGCCGAATCGAACGCCGGCGAACGCGCCGGGATAGCAATGTATTCGACCAGGGCGTCGCGCGCAGCACCACTCCAGAGCGCGCGGAGACCGGCGCGGGCGCGCGCCACATCGAGAAGCTCGGCCCCGCTCGCCGAAGTGCTCGCGACGCCGGCATTCGTCCCGTCCAGGTTCGACATCGGCGCGACCCTACCAGAACGCGGGCAGGCGGCTTGGCCCCGAACCGCCCGCCCGGGGAGATCCCCGGCTTGCCGGGGGCTCGCGCCTCTGCGACCCCGGAGGTGAAGCTCATGACGCCGCCTGCCCCGCCAACTCGACCAGACCCGCCGCGTGCCGCGCCCCCTGCCCACAACTCGCGCCAGCCACCGCCCGACATGGGCGTGAGCACGGCGCTGCCGCGCGTGCTCACGCCGGTCTTCCTGCGCCTGCTGGTCGGCAACTTCCTCTACTTCATGACCTTCGCGACTTTCTTCTTGCTGCCGATCTACATCCACCAGCTCGGCGGCAACGATCAGACCGTGGGGCTGGTGATGGGCATCAGCGGCGCGTCGAGCCTCGTCGGCGTGTTCGTGGTGGCGGCACTGATCGACCGCGTCGGGGCGCGGCTCTTCTCGCGCATCGGATTCGCGGGGATGGCGCTGGTAGCGCTGGCCTTCAGCACGATCGACCACCTCGGGCCCGAGCTCTTCGCCCTGCGCGTCGTGCAGGGTCTGGTGTTCGCCTGCGGCTTCAACGGAAATTCGACACTTGTGGTGATGCTGGCGCCACCCGAACGGCGGGCCGCAGCACTCGGCTTCTTCGGCATCTCGACGCTGACGACCCACGCTCTCGCGCCAGCGATCGGCGAACAGGTCGCCGCCCTGGTCGGCTTCCGGGTGCTCTTCGGCGTCGTCGCGGCCTTCTCCGCGCTGGGACTGGCGCTCACCTGGTCGCTGGCCGGCCCGACTCCGCGTCATATCGGCCGGCGGTCCGCGCCTCTGCCGGTCTCGACCACGCTTGTGACAACCATCGCCGCGACCGCACTCTGTGGGGTCAGTTTCGGTTCGGTCATGACCTTCGTGCCCACCTTCACGATGCTGGCAGGGCTCGGACCGGTGGCCACTTTTTTTCTCTCCTACACATCTGCCGCGATCGGGTCGCGCTTCTTTGCCGGCTCGCTCGCCGATCGCGTCGGTCACGCGCGAGTCATCCTGCCCGGAATGTTCATGCTCGCGCTCTCGATCGCCGCACTGGCGACGGTCGAGTCCACCTGGCAGCTCGTCGCGGTCGGAATCTGGTTCGGTTTGTCACAGGGCGTGGTCTTTCCGACGCTCAACGCCTGGACCGTCGGCCTCGGCGCACTCGAACAGATCGGCCGCATCCAGTCGATCTTCAATGGCGCGTTCAACGTCGGTATCACGCTGGGTGCGCTCGGCTTCGGGCCGGTGGTGGCCCGCTTCGGGCACCGGCCCATGTTCGTCGCCGCCGGCGGGGCCTCGCTCGGCGCGTTGGGGCTCTTTGCCACGGCCTGCGCCGCGCACGTGCGCGACCCGGCCCCACTGCACGCCGCGACAGACGAGCCGCCGGCCGCCGGCCCGGAGCTCGGCGCTTGACGCGGCCCCGTGCCGCACGGCTCTGGCGCTGGTTGCGCCACTCGCTCGGCCTCGTGCCGACACTCGACCTGCATGGATTTCGCGTCCCCGAAGCCCTGGCGGCCACCGACGCCTTCCTGCGCGACGCCCAGGCGGCGGGCGAGCCCGCCGTGCGCATCATCTACGGCAAAGGCCATGGCTCGCCCGGCGGCGTGGGCGTGTTGCGTCGCGCCGTGCCGGACTGGATCGAGCAGCACGCCAATGAGCGGATCGCGAGCCTCGAACGCGACCTCGACCGCAGCGGCGAGGACGGCGCGCTGCGGATTCAGCTCCGACCGCCGGCCCGGCGAGACTGATCTGGCGTAGAAAGGGGGCGGCCTGAGATCTCTGCATCAGGCCATATTTGGTGGCGGCGCAGCTCGGCCGAAGTGTGCAACCCGGCCGCCCCGCGGGCGACCCCGCCTTGGACCTGATCCCGCCATCCCCTGACAGGAGTCGATGATCATGCGAGTCCATCCCGTCCAGCGTACCGCCCTGCTGCTCGCGGCCGTCCTCCTCGCCTCGCTCGCGCGCCCAGCCACGGCGACCGTCGCCACGGCAACCGCCACCGCCGCAGGCCAGCTCCACACCTGCGCCCTCACAAACACCGGCGCCGTCCTGTGCTGGGGCAGCGACGAAGCAGGCATGCTCGGCAACGGCGACCGGATCAATCCACCCCCAGCGCCGTCAGCGGCCTCTCCTCGGGCGTCGCCGCCATCGCCGCGGGCGGCAACCACACCTGCGCCCTCACTACCGGTGCTTGCGCCGTCCTGTGCTGGGGCTCCGACGAATTCGGCCAGCTCGGAAACGGCGGTATCAACACAAATCAGCTCACGCCCGGAGCCGTCAGCGGTTTCTCGTGTGGCGCAGACGATCTGGACGGCGACGGCACGGCGGATGCCACCGACAACTGTGCGAGCGTCGCCAACCCCGACCAGGTGGACACGGATTCGGACGAGGTCGGTGACGCCTGCGACAACTGCCCCGCGACCTGCAACCCCGATCAGGGAAATTCTGACGGCGACGCAGGCGGTGGCGACGTGTGTGATGTCTGCCCGGCGATCGACGAGGCCGGCGAGCCGGCCGAGTGTGCGAGCGCCGCCCACAACACATTCCTCGCCTGCTGCCGCGACGGCGCCGCCGAGGGAGTCTCGGTCGATGCCGACGGCCCTGCGTGCAGCGCAGCCAGCGACGTCACCTTCCAGACTCCGCCCGATCCCCACACCGGCACCACCGTCACCGTCAAAATACCCTCGGGCGCGGTAGACGGCCCGACCTCGATCTCGGTCACGCCGATGACCCAGGGCGGCAGCGATTTCGTCCTCAACGCGGGGGCCGGGAGGTTCGTGACCGAGGCGATCATGGAGCCGGCGGGGACGACGTTCGACCCGCCGCTGCTCATTTGCATGGCGTGGCTGGACGCCGACAATGACGGCTTCGTCGACAACGTCGACGGGGTCAATGAGGCCAACATCCGCCCGACCCTGCACAAAGACACGCCCTACACCGAGGTCATCCTGGAGCGAAGCTGCAGAGCGCAGATTGCATGCGGACCTCTCGGCCCCGACGGCCTGCCGGTTACGCCCCCCGGGACGCCTGGCGATTCGACGCTGGATGCGTGCTGCTCGGCCTCGGACAACGTCTATTGCTTCGAGGTCAACCACTTCTCGGCCTACGCCCTTGCCGACCTGAGCTGCGCGGGTACTGCGACAGGGCGGGTCATCGCCACCCGGATGGACCAACCCGCCGGCACGCAGGGACTCAAGGTCAAGGGCGAGTTCGATATGGGCGCGCAGGCGACCGGTGGCATCGACCCGACGAGGAGCGGCTTCGAACTGGTGATCTTCTCGGCCGGAGACACACCGCTCTACCAGGTCACGTTGCCGGCGGGCGCGTACTCGCCAGCCACCGGCGAGGGCTGGAAGCCCCGTGCGGGCGGCGGCAGTGCGCAGTGGCAGAGCAAGACCGGAATCGCCGGCGTGACCAAGGTCAAGCTCGCATGGGACAACGCCACTGGACAGGGCAGCTTCGATCTCAAGGGCAAGGACCTCTCGCTGCCGGCGACGGCGGCCGACCTGCCGCTCCGGGCCGAGGTGCGACTCGATCCGGGAGCGCTGAGCGGACGCTGTGGCGTGGCAAGCTGGACTGCGCCGGGCGGCGGGTGCGCCTTCAACGGCTCGGGCTCGACTCTGCTCTGCCAGTAGGCCGCGTGCGCGAACGCACGGGAGAGGACATCGTAGGTGCCACCGAGCACCGCCTGCGCGTCCGGCGGAGTAGACCGCATGCGCGAAGGCACCGGAGAGGACACCCTCTCTCCCCGCGCCTTCTCCCGCAGATGGAGGAGGCTTGAGCTTGACAGCGCGACGACAGGCACCACGTTCCCTGGCCGCCCACTCTTCCCGCCGCCCGTGGCCCTGCTGATGGAGCGGCCTCGCGGTCGTCCTTGAAAGGTCCCGCGCCGGCACTCCCTCCGGACTCGTTCGACGCAGCGCGTTGATCGCCTCTTTGCTGCCTTCGCGCATGCGGGGCGGGAGGCGGCGTGCCCCGAAAATCCGGCATACCCGGCGTGCCGTGGTGGCAAAGCCCGGCGCAAGAGAGCACGCTCCTCCCATGACCCCGATCCGTTGGTTCTTCCTCGCCGAAACTTTGGTTTGGCTGCCCTACGGCATCTATCTGCTCCTCGCACCCGGAGCGCTCGCGGAGATCGCCACGATCAGCGCGGCAACTCCGACCGGCATGACCGAGCTGCGCGCGATGTACGGCGGCCTGCAAGTCGCCCTCGGCGCCCTGTGCGCCACGGCCCTCGGTCTGGAGGGGATGCGTAACCCAGCATTGACGACTCTCCTCTTTCTCGCGACGGGGCTCGCCACAGCAAGGCTCTACGGTCTCTCGGCCGATGGCGGACTCTCCGTCTACACCGGCTTCGCGATCGTGTTCGAGATCCTGACCGCTGCGGGGGCGGCCTGGTTCAAGCTGCGACACTGAATCCCGGCCGGCCCGCACCTCTGCGCCGGCTGCCCGCAGGGCCGGGTCCCGTGACATCCCAAGGTGGCCCGGCGCGGTGAGCGAATCTCCGCCACCCGAGACGCGCCAGGTCTGATGCCGGCCCAGCGGGCGAATCGTCCGGCAGACACGGAGCGACCTTGCCCGCGGTGCTGGGATGCACCGGGGTGCTCGGGGCCAGCCGGCGAATCTCCCGACGGACGCGGAGCGAAGTTCCTCTTTAGATGCGCGGATCACCCGTGCTAGCGCAGCCGTGTGTTCGAGAGCCTCTGGCCCCTCTGCCGCGTGCCGCGCGACCTGAACGAGGTCCTGAGTATCCGCGCCGGGGCCGAGTGCGATCCCTCTCAGGTGGGCATCGATCCGCTCGCGCCGGATTGGATCTGGCAGGCCGCCGAGCAGCTCTACGCGAGCGGTGCCCATCCCGCTGTCTCCCTCTGCGTGCGCCGACGCGGCCGCGTGCTGCTTGACCGCACGCTCGGCCACGCGGCGGGCAACGCGCCGGGTGATCCGCCCGGTGGCCCGCTGATCCCGGCCACCGTCGAAACGCCGATCTGCCTCTTCTCGGCGTCGAAGCCGGTGACGGCGATCGTCCTCCACCTGCTCGAGGAACAGGGCCGCCTGCACGCTGACGACCCGGTGGCCGAGTATATTCCCGAATTCGCGCGCCACGGCAAGCACACCATCACGATCCGGCACATGCTGAACCACCGCGCCGGAGTGCCGAATCCGGCGCCCGGAACCCTGGACGATCTCGACGTGCTGCGCGATCCGCGCACGATCATCGAGGTTCTTTGCGACCTCGAACCCCTGTGGCGCCCCGGCCACCGCCTCGCCTACCACGCCGTCACAGCAGGTTTTCTGTTGGCCGAGATCGTCCGGCGGGTGACGGGTGACGACATCCGCACCGTGCTCGCGCGGGAGATCCTCGACCCGCTCGGCTTCCGCTGGATGAACTTCGGCGTGGCTCCGGCCGACGTGGCGCTGGTCGCCGAGAATGCGGTCACGGGCCCGGCCGCACTGCCACCGGCATCGACCCTGGTCCGGCGCGCGCTCGGGCTCGACCTCGAGACCGTCACGCGATTCTCCAACGATCCGCGTTTCCTATGCTCGATCTTTCCCTCGGCCAACGTCATCGCCACCGCCGACGAGGCGTGTGCGTTCTTCGAGATGCTGCGCCGGCATGGCGAACTCGATGGCACACGAGTGCTTGACCGGCGCACGGTGATGCGCGCGATCGGCGAACAGGGTGGGTTCGAACCCGACCTGACCCTGATCCTGCCCTTCCGCTATTCGATGGGCTTCATGCTCGGCGCCGAGTGGTTCAGCCTCTACGGTCCGCACACGACCGAGGCTTTCGGCCATCTCGGACTGTCCAACATCATCGTCTGGGCCGATCCGGCTCGCGATGTAAGCGGGGCACTCCTCACGAGCGGCAAGCCGCTGGTCTATCCCGAGATCTTCTACCTCTGGGAGACGATGCGCCGGATCGGCACCGCCTGCCCACGCGACGGTCAAGCGGCGTAATCTACCTGCTCCGGGCGGCGTGCGATCGCGATGAGCCAGGCCGTGGCCGCGCGACCCAGGCGCAGAGGGCCGGGCATGCCCCCTGGCTCCGCCCGAGAAAGCACTCGGGCACTCCCCATGTCACCTGCCATATTCTCGGCCCCGTTCCCGCCGCAGCGGACCGGTCAGACCCGGCATTCGCCCGTTTGGAATCGCAAGAAAGTCCATCACCATAGAAAATGGCTGGAACTTTGGACCTGTTCGGTGTCAAAGTCGTTCGGCGGAACCACCCCCATCTCCCGCCTTCACAAGCTGTGCCGAGTCTCCGTTCTTGGTTTCAAGTCTTGATCTCTCGACAAGGAGGAACACCCCGCTCGCACCCAAGATCGCCGTCATCCCGCCGGCCATGAAGATCGTGCTGCCCTGTCCGCTCGCCGGACGCGACGCGCGCGGATCGGCCGGCGTGCGTTGGCCGGATTCGGGGCTCTCGCCCTCCTCGTCGCAGCCACGCCGCGCCAAGCGACCGCAAACGCCGGGGATCTGTCGAGCCCTGACTTCGCGGCTTCGGCGCCACTCACCTACAGCCACGACGCCGGCGGCGGTGCCTACAACGACGGCTCGGCTGGGCGGGCGCTGGATACGGTCGAGTCGCTGGAAGGCTCGGATCTCGGCTGCAGCGATACCGTCAGCTTCCTGACTCATCTCGGGGTCGTCGCTGAGCCCACCGACCAGAACCAGACCGTCGAACTGGTGTTCCGCTTCACGGCACAGACCACCGGCCAGAACGCCGCGACGTTCGTCGATGTGCTGCGCACGCAGATCAATTATGGACTCGTCGAGAACGGCGACGGCGGCAGCGGCACCAACCCCGGCGTCGGTGTCTTCGGACTCGATGCAGCGATCTCGGATGATCGGCAGACGATCCTGGGCGGCGATACCGGGAGCGGGGGCAGCCAGGTCAAGACTGCTAACGGATCGAGAACTCGGGCTCCGAGCCGCTGTTCGACGTGCTCTTGACGGACGATACGGCGACCCCAGGCGACCTGACCGCCAATTTCGCGGTGACGCTCGTCGGCGGCCTCGCGGCACTGGGGGGCACCGCCGGCGTCAATGATCTCGGGGCGCTCGCCGTCGCCACCGGAGAAGCACTGGTCACAATCGGCAGCGCTGGCGAGTGGGTCAACATCGCCACGCTGACCGGCAACAACGGTCTGAGCGGCGGCTCCTTCGCGACCTTCCAGGACACCGACCCCGCCCGCGTGACGCCCACG
>SXGT01751049.1_pt1 | contig 36529 bp, 52 predicted proteins | sample 3176221 | NCBI WGS metagenome assembly SXGT01 (sample SAMN11356862, study PRJNA531348) | freshwater metagenome | isolation source: freshwater sample F1-120 | place: China: Fuxian Lake, Yuxi | collected 2017-12-25 | reverse complement strand
GACCGGAATCACAATCCGGGTTATGGATGACGTATAATCAATGACTTGCGCTGATTTTTTGTAATTAGCGCGCCCATTAGATCCTTTATCCATGCGGGTGTTTTTCCCATCTTACAAAATTATTCTACCGCTTTCGACCTTTTAAATGACCGCTGCCATTTTTTATTGCGGCGCTGTGGCTATGGGCTGATTTCATAAATACAATCCAGTGTGATTTTGCAGATTTGCCGCAACGGTTGCCAATTAGTGGTTCCCATTCAGTCAACGCCAGAATCTGCGAGACAGGTATCTGGCACTCGTTCCATTTAAAAATCAGGACGCCGTCCGGCCTCAACACCCTGAATGATTCTGCGAATCCTGCGCGCAGTTCGTCCCGCCAATTCGATCCGAGCTGACCGTATTTTTTTGCCAGCCAACTTTTGCGCCCGGCCCTGATTAAATGTGGCGGGTCGAACACTACCAAAGCAAATTGCCCGTCATTAAATGGGAGCTCTGTAAAATCTGCCTGAATATCGGGGTTGATTACCAATGTCCTGAGTCCGCCAGCACTCGATGCGTCCGGCAGAATATGGCTCTCACTGCGGATATCACAAAAAACCGCCGACGGGTTATTCTTGCTGAACCAAAACATCCGGCTACCGCAGCACACATCGATTACTTGCTTATCCATTAAAATGGGATCTCATCGTCATCAACTCGGCCGCCTGCGCCAGCATTTCTTGGGGTTGGTGCGGCATCGCCGCCGGGTTTGTCGCCTAGCATTTTCATGTCCGTTGCGACGATCTCAGTGGTGTAGCGTTCGACGCCGTTCTTGTCCGTCCATTTCTTGGTTTCAAGCCTGCCTTCGACATAGACGGAGCGGCCTTTCTTCAAGTATTCGCCAACAATTTCCGCGAGCTTGCGATAGAAAGTGACGCGGTGCCATTCGGTTTTTTCTTGTTTCTCGCCATTTTTGTCTTTCCAGGTATCCGTCGTTGCTAAGGTAATATTGGTTACGGCGTCGCCGTTCGTCATGTGGCGGGTTTCCGGGTCTTTCCCCAAATTGCCGATTAAAATTACTTTATTGACGGATGCCATTATTCAATTCCTCATGTTTTAGTTTGTGCGCAAGCGCGTTGATCATTTTAACAAATGACGGTTTCAGCTTCTTGAACTGATTTTTACGTTTCGCACCAAGACCAAGAGCGTTGTATACATTGAGGGCGGTCGCTCTTTTACAGCCGACTGTCCGCACCGCATCGGAAACAGATTTCCCGGATAATGCAAGAGGCACAATTGCGTCACAAAATTTTATCCTTTGCAGCTTGTTGGTTCTTTTTACTTCTCTAATCCAATTGACCAGCGTTTCTTTCGGTGGCCGCTTCCCGAATTTTTTGCCCGTTGGGAATATTCTTTTTCCGTTACATTCTTCGTCAGCCTCCAAGCAGCTTATGATGTCGCTTTCATAATGCGTTCCTGATTTGATGATTTTTATGACGCACTCATAAAAAAATTCTTTTTCTTTCTTGTCATAAATTTCGTACGGCCTGTTTTTTCCGAGTGAAGAAACTTTTTCCTTTTCAAATAACTTGCGCACATTCGCAGGAAGCGGCGCGAGTCCGAGCAGTATTAAAAGACTTTCTTTATGCAACGAATGTGGTCTTAGTGCGGTCATATTTAGTTATTTCCATAAATAATCGATTTCTTTTGCTATCTCGGGATACTCTGTTATAAATTGTTGCCAATCTATTTCGCGAATCCATTCCCGCAGCATTCTCAGTGCATGGCGCGCAAAAAACGCCCTTGCCACCTCGTTTTCAATAATTTCCGAGACAATCCCGGTGTCATGCGCGCGTCCGCTCGCAAAAAAATCGGCGCGCTCAATATCTGTTTCGCAATCGCAAAACAAGTCTGCTTTTATTTCAGGCTCTCGCAGATCGGGTCTTTCACGCCGCCGCATCATGAGCAAACACCTCCGTTATCAATCACGCCGTCATGAATCCAATGCGCCGTAACTTCTGGTGGTAGTTTTGCTGGTTTTTCTTTCAGCGTACCGAATAGCAGTGCGGAATCGATCTCACCGGCACGCGCAAGCGTAATCAGCCATTTCAAATACGCGCTGCGGCTTGGCAGATCAAGCAGGTCAAATTCATCGATCATAAAAAACTTGATCCCGGAAACATGGCTGATTGCCTCGGCAATCATCGAATCGATCAGCAATTTCGTAGCTTTAGATGAAAACGAATACAACTTGTCGGCGTCTTCCATAATAGTCATATCGTCGGTGATGTGGACATTGCCAGCAAAGCCGAGGATTTCTACGCTGAATTTTATGCGCTCATTGATTGGTTTCAGAGCGGCACCAAGCATTTCGCCCGGTATGCCGTCAGGTGCAAGCGCATCCGCGATTTTGTCCCACTCCTGCGCATTGATGTGATGCGCGGCGGCCTTCTTGGTTTTTTCGTCCGCTTGAGCTGCTTTTTCGATGCTATCTTTGATGGCTTTTATTTCCGCATCGATCTTAGCCCGGCTTACTTTGAGTAACGCAATTTTGTTTTCAACTCCGGTTATTTCTTCCGGTGTCGGGGCCGCCCCGGTATTTTTAACCATTGCCAACTGTTCGCGCGCCGCCGTGGCCGCAGCCAAATCACGCTCGCCATTCGATACAGCGTTGTTCAGCATTTTGAGCGTCTCTTCGTATTCCGGCAGTTTCACAGCAGCGTCTTCGTCGCCGTGCAGATCCCCGCCGCGCGCAATCAATTCTTTGCCGGTAAAGATCAACTCAACCCCGCATTCCGGGCATGCGCACGCGATTGATCCAGGCTTCGATCCCATCGCCAATTTGCGCGTTTCTTCGATCTTGATTTTCCATTCCGCGACTGAGTTACGATCAACATCAAGTTTCTTCCTAATTCGTTCCTCTTTGTCAGCCGATTCTTGCATCCTGGCGATTTCTGCCGCTCGTTGCTTTTCGCCATTAATCAGCGCTTTCATTGCGCCTAATTTCTGATTTGCTTCCTCAATTTCCTTATCGATACCAGCCAGACTTACCTCGGCTTGCGGCAATAAGCCAGCTTCAACTTGCGGAACCTTGAATTCCCATCCTTCGGCCTTTTTGTCCCCGTACGTTTCACCGGTAACGGCTTTCCAGTCAGCACGCGCTTGCTTCACTTGATCCAGCGCGTGTTTGTTTGCTGCCTCGAAACTTGATTTTAAAAATTGCGCCACGGCTTCGATTTTGTCGGCATTAAGTCCGCGCAAAACCAGATTCTTTTTTACTGCTTCGCCGTCGCTGCGCAGATTCACTAAATTGAACAAAAATGATCTGCGCTCGTCCGGTGCGATGCTGCCGAACTTGGCAGGTTCTATTAGAAATTCCATTGCGGCAGGAATAGGATCGGTTAATTCGTGCGTTCCATTTGGCAGGGTGATGCATGCACGTTTCCCGCCGTCATAGTCGATGTACGTGTACCCGACACTGTTGCCATCGTTTCGGTTAATCATCAGCTGATAGTTTTTTTTCAACTTCACTTTCGGGTGTTCTCCGGTGAATGCATGAACGATGCCGTCTCGCAGCGATGATTTTCCAGCGCGGTTGCTGCCGCAGAATAACGTTATCGGTGTATCGGCGGCGACTTCAATATGCTTCACGGCCACGGTGCCGGATGATGATATTTTTTCGATTTTCATGATTAGTATAAGTTTGGTTATTCGATGTCCAGCGATTCAGGATCTAATTCTTTCTTTTTTTCAGGCGCCGGGGTTTCTTCCTGTTTAGCCTGATTCGCCGCCGGCTGAGGATCGGCAGGCTTTGTTTCGTTAGCGTCGCCATCGATGATTTCGCCGGTATCTGCATCAATTGCTTCAGGGATGATTGAATAATCGCCATCAATATCATCAAGATGTTGATCTTTGCCTGCATCGGCCATGCCATCAAGTGCCGCCGCCGTTTGAAATTCCACCGATAGCGGCAGGTACTTAGCGAGCCTGCGGATCACCGTTTTACGCCCCATTTCTACGAAGTGATCTTTCCACACCGATGATTCGCGCTTGTTTTTTTTCTCACTCGCAGCCTTGATTTCTTCTACCTGTAGCTTGCTCATGAACTCGAAAGCGTGGCCGCCATCTTTGAGCTTGGCTACCGAATAAAACCCAATCACTTCTCCGCGCGCACCCATTGCTGGTGTGTGATTTAGTTTTTCATCCAAACCGTAGACAAGTTCGAATTTGTCGTTTTCGCAAACTTCGTGTGCGGCAATGCTGATGATCTGGCCCGAACGTCGCGCAAGGTCTATCAATCCCTTATAACCAATGATTACCTGCACCGAATTCACCCACTTTTCGTTGCCGTTGGCGTCTTTGCGGCGCGTGTTGAAAGGCAGCAGGTACGCATGACCAAGCACTGTATTCGGTTCTAATCCCATTTGCGCGCATTGGCCGATTGCTCCAATCAGGCTTGGAACATCACACTTGGCCAGCGCCGGGGTGGTGGTTGCCGCAATTTGAGCGACTTTCAGCAATCGTTCTGCGTTTAAGTGCTTCGGCAGCATTTTGGATATTTCGGCTTGCTTCGTTTTTAGCAAATGGGCTATTTGATCTTTCGGCCTCATGTCCGAAAATTTTTCCGGCATGTTGCTGCCTGTTGCCGCTGCTTTTAAATTTGCTACGCTCATTTTTGTTTCCTCACTTAATTAAAAAAGGTCTTGCGCCAAGTTTAATAGTCGTAAATCTGCGCATCATTTCTTCGATGCTGTCTTTGCTGATAGCGCCATTGGTTCGCAACATCAATTCGATAGCAAATCCCTTCCAGTCAATCTTTTCGCTGTCTTTGTTGGTTTTCCACGTTGCCAGCTTTTGGCCGTTGTGAAGCAACAATGCCGCTTCGCCCATTCTTGACTTGATTTGAGTAACCAAATTTTCCAGCCGTGTTTCGATGGCTTTTAATTCGGTTTTTTTGTTTGATGCTTCTCCGATCAATTCGAGAAGCTCAGAATCAGCTTCGATAGCGGAGCCTGAATCGAATCGATACAATCGATTAATATCTTCAGTTGTTGTTGGTTCCGGTGCTTCGCGGTTTTGTATGCGCTCCCAAAATTCAATTTCTTTGCTGCGAATGATGCCAATCATTTCATCGTCACGGTCGACCACATGCACACGCAGATCATCCGCACCGATCAAAGCCGCAACGATGGTTTTATTGCGTCCGGTAACCATTTGGCCGTGTAAAACCTGCGATGTGTAATACAGCGGGATTTCGTCGGTATCCTGTTCGCCCCAGTCTTTCGCAGCGAACGGATGAACGGTTTTCATCTCGCCGTTGACGTGCTGTCCATCAAGCATCAATTCCAAATCGATTTCGGCAGCCAAAAAACCATAATCAGGATCGATATAACGCTGGTTTTTTGTGATGATCTTCACGTCATGGCCACGATCCTCAAGCTCATCGACCAGCATTTCAATAACGATTGGCTCCCATCTTTTTCCGCGATTAAATATCTTTTGTTTGGCAGGCGTGATTTCTTCCTGATATTCGCCAGTTTTTTCCTGATAAAGCTGGAATGCCGATTTCCAAGGTGATACGCCCAAAATTGCAGCGGTATCGGAACCTCCAATAAAATTGGCCCTGTCTTGCGTGATATTTTTCAGAATTGCATTCATTTCAAAAATCCTTAAAAATAGTTCCGCTCACACTCAAGCCATCCGGCAACGATGTAAGTCCGGTGTAGCCGCTCAGATCAAGCGAACCGCCCACACTTAAGCCATCCGGCAACGCCGTGAGTCCGGTGCATCCGCTCAGATAAAGCCAGCCGCCCACACTTAAGCCATCCAGCAACGCCGTGAGTCCGGTGCAGCCCCTCAGATCAAGCGAGTCGCCCACACTCAAGCCATCCGGCAACGATGTAAGTCCGGTGCAGCCGCTCAGATCAAGCGAACCGCCCACACTTAAGCCATCCGGCAACGCCGTGAGTCCGGTGCATCCGCTCAGATCAAGCCAGCCGCCCACACTTAAGCCATCCAGCAACGCCGTGAGTCCGGTGCAGCCCCTCAGATCAAGCGAGTCGCCCACACTCAAGCCATCCGGCAGCGCCGTGAGTCCGGTGCAGCCCCTCAGATAAAGCGAGCCGCCAACGCTCAAGCCATCAGGCAGCGCCGTGAGTCCGGTGCAGCCCCTCAGATCAAGCGAGCCGCCCACACTCAGATTTTCCTGAGTAACGCCAAATTTCCCTAATATTTCCCAGTCTGTTTTATTCATTTTTAAAATCCGAAGTGGTTGAAAATTTGTTCCCAACACATACCCGCCACCAGGTACGCGCCGATTATTGCCGCCATGCTCAAGCTGATTGAATCGATGTCGATTTTCATCGGATCACCTCAACACGGACGGTATAAGGCTCGTTTATGTGTGCGACAGTAGCCATTAAGGCATGCCATGCCGACTGAAACAGCCCGGTGTAACGGTAATTGCCGCTTGCCGTTTTTATCTTGATTCTGAATTTGAGTGGTTTCATTCGTCTCTCCTTTCAATTAATTCCTGGCTTCCACGGGATTCATTGAGTCACAGCTTAAAGAGTACCCATTTCAGCCGTCGCCGGAGCCGTAGCCGGAGCCGTAGCCGTAGCCGTAGCCGGAGCCGTAGCCGGAGCCGTCGCCGGAGCCGTCGCCGGAGCCGTAGCCGGAGCCGTAGCCGTCGCTGGAGCCGTCGCCGTAGCCGGAGCCGGAGCCGGAGCCGTAGCCGGAGCCGGAGCCGTAGCCGGAGCCGTCGCCGTAGCCGTCGCCGTCGCCGACATTAATAAAATTATTCAGCCTTGGCATTTGGTGCGTTCTCAATTAATAAAATCGCATTTTCTGTGCAAGGTATGATTTCTATGGCTTCCAACCAAACAGATTTCACCGCTTCCGCTATTTTTGATTTTTCTTGGTTAATGCCATTAACTGCCACAGACGAGAGGCTAATTCCTTCCTTCGCCCACCAAATCCACATTCTGCGTGCGTCCTCAAGAATTACCTCGTTGCCGCTTTTTTCTGCCAGCTTTCCAAACCAGACTCCTGCTGAATATGTTCTGATAATGACCTTGCTGCCGATCATCCTGTTTAATCCTTGGTTTTCATTGTTTTTTACTCCAACAAGGTTTTGGATTTCCTTAATCTGCCCGAGCGTTAAATCATCTATGTTCATTTTTCTCTCCAATGTTTGGTTTTCAACCTCATCCACGCTTACGATTTATGAGTCAGTTGATAAAATGCACAATAGCAAATGCTATCGATTGAGTCAATAGCAAATGCTATCGGACGCCTAAATAATTTTAAATATGGAAAACTCGCACGAAAAATAACGGGGGACTTTTCCAGACTTGTGGAAAACTCGCACGAAAAATAACGGGGGACTTTTCCAGACTTGTGGAAGATTCGAACGAAAAATAACCAGTGAATCTTCCAGACTTGTGGAAGATTCGATGTTGAAAAATCTGCTGAATATCTTTGACCGGGGCAATCCCGGTGCGTAAATACTGCACCGGGAAAATAAATTATTTTAGCGGCGTGAACAAATAGAAGTTTCTGTTTAGAGTCTATCCAAGCTACTGAGACATTGTAGCGTTTTGAGCAATTAATCAAAGGACTGAAAAAATGGAAACTCAAATTACACTCCCAAAGCAAGAATTAACTTTTCCTAATTCATCATCACAACTTCCGACTCTACTATCTGTACGACAATTTTCTGAAAAGCACCCGGCCTTTTCTCAAGGGGCCCTCCGCAATCAAATTTTCTTAGCAGAAAATCGCAAAACTTCGAGAGGGACAATTCAAGGTAATGGATTGAATATTGCCTTAGTCAGAATCGGGCGAAAATTGCTCATCGATGAGGCAAAGTTTTTTCAGTGGATTGATGAACAACAGCAAGGGGGTGCATAAATGAGCACCTTCAATATAGGAAACTCCATGATGATAATTTTGTTCTTATGGTGCTAGCGATCAAAATCGCATTTGCTATTGACTCAATCGATAGCATTTGCTATCGTTACGTTATGAATTTAGAAAAATACTTATCAGAAGTTGATTCAAATGCGGGCCTGGCCGAAAAGCTGGGGGTTTCCCCTTCGTTAATAAGCCAATGGCGGAATGGAGTAAGGCCGATACCATTTGAGCGATGCCCGCAAATCGAATTGGCCACAAATGGCATTGTAACAAGGCGCGATCTTTGTCCAGCCAATTGGCGCGATCTATGGCCGGAACTGGCAGAGCAAGATAAAGAAAAGCAAGTCGCATAGAGATAACAAGCTGTGTTTAATAAAATGTTCCCCACGCCCGTGGGGATGAACCGGGCTAAGAATGGAGCAAAAACAGATCACAGATTTTCGTGTTACTCTCCCGCCGCAGCGGCCAGCGCATTTTTGCGTAATCGGATGGTCGCAACTATTTTCCAGCAGCCACCGCTGCAACTCAATGCCAGCGGGTTACCTAACTGCCCGCTGGCTTATTTTTTTCAAAAGAATCAAAAAGAGCAGGCTTTGGCAAAACATCAGAATTCACAAGCCGATGCTGCAAATTGCTAGAGCCTGTTCTTGTTGGTTTGATGCGTAGGCTGATACGCACGGAAGCCGAGTCGCTCTCGGTTAGTCGGATAGCGGTAACGCGCATTTGTTAGTTAGATGGACAGTGAGGTTATTAAACCGGGATCAGCTCCGGTAACCAACAAACACCTAACCTGCCCGGGTAAGCGGCAGGGCTAAGAAGGAAGCGGCAGCACGGAAGGACGTGCGTAGACGAGTATGTGTGAATACATTGATGATAAAACAGGTATAGCTATAGCTACGATCATCGAGTGTCTTGAGCCTGAATTTCACATAGTTGGTATCAAGCCCAGCCCGTTTCGCTTGTTAGCAAATAAAGGAATTGTTTTATGGTTTATTACAACGAGATAAATGGATATGTTGACAACTGCGATTGATTCGGATTATTCTGCGGTTCTGGTGCTGAACACACCACCGTCAGCGGATTGCCCCGCGCCCGAGAGTCGTGGTTTTTTTACGTCCATAGTTTGTCTATGGCCGGGTAGCGAGCAAAAATACAATACCCGAAAGGGAAATATTGCTGGCCGTCTGACGGCGGTGTTCAAGTGCCTGGCCGTTCCTCTGAACAAGGAACGAATTTTTAACACAGCCGTCAGGATGCCATTCATGGTTACTCAATCAAAAGTTGCGAAAGCAACGTCAAAAACACGATCACGCAGCAAATCACTTAGTATCAACCCAAAAGTAATAGCCAATATCGTTCATCTTTCATATGAGCGCAGAGAAGCTTTTGCCAAAGAAAAATGGCACACCGCATTGAAGGTGTACATGCGCTCTCTAAATAGCCGCGAATTCGATATTGCCGCGCATGTGCTGATGTTTGTCAGCCAAAAGCCATGTCTTGTTGATCCTGAGTATTCGTGCGATGTCACCCTTTTTCCAATTGGCGGAAAACGCAACCTTCGAATCGCTAAAAAGGCTTCACAAAATGGCTAGAGCGCGAAATATAAAACCAGCATTATTTAAGAATGAGATTCTGGGCGTTGAAGACCCGATGCTAACAATTCTTTTTATAAATTTATGGTGCCTGGCTGACAAAGCCGGCAGGCTCGAGGATAGGCCGTTACGAATAAAGGCCGAAACGTTCCCGTACCGTGAAAATATAGACATTAACGGTTATCTAACGGTGCTGCATCGACTAGGTTTTATATGCAGGTATGAGTGCAACGGGTTAAAGATTATTCAGGTAATAAATTTCGATAAGCACCAACATCCACACAAAACAGAAGCCGAAACAGTTCTCCCAGAATATATAGAAAATTCAGATAGTTGTTATTTAACGGTTAAAGAACCGTTAAATAACGGAAGCCGCCCGGCTGATTCCCTTAATACTGATTCCCTTAATACTGATTCCCTTAATACTGATTCTCTGATTCCTGATTGCGGGGTTTCGGAATCTATCGATTCCTCCACCCCTGTTTCGTCGGGGGTAGTCGCAAAAAACCGCGACATAACCCCGGTCAAAAAAACAAGACCGATTTCTAAAAATCAAGATTTGGCTCCAACCCATGAAACCTGGGAGGCGTACAGCGAGGCGTATTTTTCGCGGTACGGAGTACAACCTGTGCGTAACGCAACCGTAAACGCTCAGCTTTCTAGTTTTATAAAACGAATTGGGTTTGATGAATCACCGCATGTAGCAGAGTTCTTTGTAAATCACAACAATCAATTTTACGTTCAAAAAATGCACACCGTAGGGCTGCTATTAGCTGATGCGGAGAAGTTGCGTACGGAATGGGTAACGCAGCGGCAAATGACCGGCACGCAAGCACGCCAAGCCGATAAAACTCAAGCGCGCAGGAATGTTTTCAACAAGCTAATCGAAGAGGCTAAGGCAAATGCAACCAACTGAAAATTTACTAAAAGCAATAGCGGTTACTGCTGAATTAACTGATACCGATTTGTCAGAATTTGCGGCAAGAATTATGGCGAAGGATTTGTCAGGATTCCCAGAAGAACAGGTTTTGAAATCTCTTGAAAGATGTCGCAAGGAACTGAAAGGTAGGTTAAAAATAAGTGATGTTATCGATCGCATCGATGATGGACGGCCTGGGCCTGAAGAGGCTTGGGCCATGATACCGAAAGAAGAATATAAATCTGTCGTGTGGACAAGAGAAATGGCCGAATCATTCGGCATTGCTTTGCCATTGATTGAGGAAGGCGATCATATTGCTGCGCGGATGGCGTTCATTGAAACTTATAAAGCGAAATGCTTAGATGCGCGGAATAATCACGTACTTGTGCATTGGGAGCCTTCACTCGGGCATGATAAAAATAGTCGCGAGCATGTTTTGCGTGAGGCCGCCGAAAAAGGGAGATTAACTCAAGAACATGTGCTTTCTTTGTTTCCATCTCACGAACAAACTGAGTTTGGCAACAAGTTACTTAACTCAAAAATAGATAAAAACGCCCCAGTGCTTATTGGCGAAATCGCTTCTGAATTACAGGCTGAAATGGAAGCCAGAAAACCAAAATTAGCGGCAGTTGTTCAGTAAAAACAAGAAACAGAAAAAAGATTATCAGAGATAAAAGAAATTTTAAATCAGAAGATTGTGAAACATAAAAACCTGAAAACCTGTTCCCCGCATGCCCAGGCGCGCAGTGCGGATTCGCCGGAGCGTAACCGGCGCACCAATTGAATGAGCCAGAAAACGCACGGCAGCCGACGATCAAGGAAGCGGTCGAATGGATCACAAAAGCGCACACGCGAGAATACCGGGCAGCATGCATCGAATATTGGCGCGAGAAATACGGGGATAATTACGCGGAATCGATTGTTAATCGGGTAAAAATCGAATGGAAAAAAAAGTGAACGATCAGGACAAAGAGCAAGGGTACAAGGTGTGCGAATGCGGTCACGGCGTTCATTTGTTGCAAGCCGGATTTGATATTGATCTGCATCCATGCGAACAATGCGGCGAGCATGTCGCAGACAAGGACGAGTTTTTTAGAATGAATGACGGCGCTGATATTTTAAGCAAATGAGTATTGAAATTAAATTTACAGTTCCAGGTCAGCCCGTCGGCAAGGGCAGAGCAAGAGCGGCGCGCAGAGGTAAATTTATAACGATGTATACGCCTAAAAAAACCGCGAACTATGAATCATTGGTAGCGCATGCCGCATACGTTGCAATGGCCGGACAATCGCTTATATCCGGCGCGGTTTCTGTTGATCTGGACATACGGCTGCAAATCCCGGCGTCGTGGACGAAAAAGAAAAAAGAAATGGCGGCACAAGGGTTGATTGCTGCTACTAAAAAGCCCGATGCTGACAATGTTGAGAAGGGTGTATTTGATGGAATGAACGGCGTTGTTTGGGTTGATGATGTGCAAGTTGTTGAGGTTTTTAAGCGCAAACGATACGCAGAAACACCAGGCGTAGTTGTGATTGTGCGTGAGTTGGAATTAAAAGACTGAACTAATTTTTGGAGAAAAGATCATGGCTATTACAACCCAGTTGAAACTAGGAAACGCTATTGAACACATTGCCAAAAGCATTGAAAATGAATTGGAAAATCAGATCAAGGCGGCGTTGATGCCGCATGCGGAAAAAGTTATCGAAGAAGCGGCGAAGAAACTTTGCGAGAACCTTAAAACCAACATGATTAGCTACCGCGATTATGAGAACAACGAGGTTAAGATCGCGCTGGTGATCGATGGCGCGCGGCATGAGATTTGATGCAAAAGGGGGGAATATTGTTTAAATCAACGGAATCGGCTTTAATGTGGGCGGCGCAGGTTAGGGAGACTCTGATTTACAAAGCGCCTTCGATCAGCAGGATGTGCGGAAAACCGTCGCGGCCAACCGATAACGACATTCTCACCGGATTATCACCCGAGGAAGTTCATCGGCAGGCTGACAATATCTATTCGATGATAATCAATATCGACCCGGTGTGCGAAGCTTATCTTTTGTGCAAGTATTTTAACGATCCGGATCATGTATCGCGGATAGTGTCGCGCGTGCATTTACACTTAACAGATCGATCTAGAGATTTAACTATGCTGATTCTAGCTTATGTCGGAGCGCGGATCGGCGGGCGGGAGATTACGCATAGAATGATAAGGGAGTCGTTATGCTGCCACAATGCGTCCGCCGCAGATTATCGAAAAATCGTTTATTCGATCATGGATAAATTGCACTCGCAGTCGATTGATATTATCGAGCGCAAGATGATTGATGCTGGCCTGGTTGGCAAATGGTGAAGCGCTACGCTCATTTATCGGAAGGTCATACCGCCCGCGTTGTGGCTGGAAAAAAGCGGAGTAGACTACAGATTAAAGATGAAAGTTATAGATGCGCCCCAGTCGCCGGGATAGCGGCGCTGAGTAGATGATTATTGTTTTTCTGCCGCCCGGCAACGCGGATCGATCACCAATTCCGCCTGCCCGGTTTTGAGCAAAAAATACTCAAACAACGCCGGATGCATGCGCCGGTCGCCATCCTCCCAATGCTGCCACGTACGCAGCCCGGAATTTACGATTTGGGCTGATTGTTGCTGCGTAAGACCGGCATTAATTCGGGCGCCGATAATTGAATCGGTATCTGGATTGCTCGCCGGGCTTTTCGCCCGGCTGCGGTTGGGGTGGTTAGGCATCTTTCGCCTGGATGCTGCGTAAATGATCAGGCACCAGATCCCACACTTCTTGCGGAGCCATTAAGTCTCCGCCTTCCGGATTAGATTGGCCATAACTAATCATCCATTCTGCTGCTTTTGCTGCCGCTTCGAACGGAGTTAATCCGCAACGCCCACCCTGGAAACCACCGCCGAACTTACCGGATACCGTGGCTATGTAGCCTTCGCCACGCTTGCTTATGATTACTGTTGATCTCATTTTTTATTCTCCTTTTTCGATCGAGAGTCTTGCGGCTGCTATTTCTGCCTTTATTCCAGCAAAATTTGATATCCACCCCAAGCCATCAATCAACAATTGCTTGCGCTGCTCGGCAACTTTTGCGTAAATTCCAGGGAAATATACTTTCCCTATTGGAGTTAATGCGCACAGGTAAGCTGCATCCTTTATTGCAGATGCGTTTCTTGTTGCTTCAGGAATCCATTTCCTGAATGTTACATTGGCCCCATTTCTTACATGGCTGGCGCCATATAAGCTATTTATTTTGCGCTGCTTTGAATATTCCAATTTGAATGCGTTTTTGGTATTCATCATGATCTGTTACCCCTATCTTGGTTTCAAGACTTTAGCGGTCTGAATCGCTCTTGATATGATCGGCTATCAAGTACCGTGCTGCAAGGAAATAATTATACGCCCATTGGGCGCAATGTCAGTACTTTTTTTAAAATATTTTAAAATTTGTTGCAAAATCCCGGTAACAAGATTATGCTGTTTTTTGTAGAGTGGTATTAGTGTAAGTAAAAGAAATAAAACCACTAATTAAACAATAAGTTAACCGAAAGCCTGGCGCGAAAGCTCCGGGCTTTTTTGTTTTATGGCGCGAAAACTTACATTGGTAACAAGGATTTTGCAATGAGAAAACCACCAGTCAACGGATTTAAACCAGGGAAAAGCGGAAATCCAAGCGGGCGCGCCAAAAAAACCGCAGAGCAAATCACACTTGAGGCGATGTGCAAAACAAAAACGCCCGATGCGCTCGACACAATCATCGAGATCATGCGGAGCGGCGAAAATGAGCGCAATCGACTGGCCGCAGCTCAATACATTATTGATCGTGCATACGGCAAAGCACCGCAAGCGCTTGAGCTATCCGGTCGAGATGGCGGAACGATCGATCATACGATCACGTTTGTGCGCAGGATTATTGATCCGGCAGCAGCAGGATAAATGCCTGAAATTGAATTTAATACGGCGCGGGTATTTGCTCCGCTTTTAGAGCCTGCTAGATACAAAGGCGCGTGGGGCGGTCGCGGCTCTGGTAAATCGCATTTTTTCGCCGAAAAATTGATAGAGGATTGTTTTGAATTCCGCGGCATGCGGGCGGTTTGTATTCGCGAGGTGCAAAAAACGCTCAAAGAGTCGAGCAAGCGGCTGATTGAGGATAAGTTGGGTGCATTTGGGATCGGTGAAAAGCACGGCTTTAAAATATTTAACGAGGTCATCAGAACGCCTGGCGATGGCGTAATAACGTTTGTCGGTATGCAGGATCACAACGCGGAATCTATAAAATCGCTCGAGGGTTTTGGCCGGGCGTGGATTGAGGAGGCGCAAACATTGAGTGCCAGATCATTATCATTGCTTCGCCCCACAATCCGCGCGTCCGGCTCGGAGCTGTGGTTTAGCTGGAATCCGAGGCGCAAAACTGATCCGGTTGATATGATGCTGCGCGGCGATGATCTGCCAACCGGCGCGGTAGTTGTGCGTGCAAATTGGAGTGATAATCCAATGTTGCCGCCCGAACTCAATCAAGAGCGGCTGGATTGTTTGCGCACAACACCCGAACAATACGATCACATTTGGGAAGGTGGCTATGCTGCCGTAAATTCCGGCGCATATTTCGCCCGGCATTTAGCTGAAGCAAGATCAAGCGGGCGCATTGGTAGAGTCGCTGCCGATCCGCTGATGGCTATCCATCTTTTCTGTGATATCGGCGGCACAGGCGCAAGATCGGACGCTTTTGCAATTTGGGCGTGTCAGATTATCGGAAAAGAGATCCGGGTTATTGATTACTATGAGAGCCAGGGCCAGCCGATTGATGCGCATATCAACTGGCTGCGGTCGCGCAATTACACAACAACAAAATCACAAATTTGGCTGCCGCACGACGGCGGGCAGAACGACCGTGTTTATGCAGTCAGCTACGAATCCGCGTTCGATGCTGCTGGTTATCGGGTAGAAGTGGTGCCAAATCAAGGCAAGGGTGCAGCGATGCTGAGGATTGAAGCGGTGCGGCGCTGGCTTGGGTCTTGCTGGTTTAACGAAGCGACTACATCGGCTGGCATTGATGCGCTGGGCTGGTATCACGAAAAAATTGATGATGCGCGCGGCATTGGATTAGGCCCGGATCATGACTGGAGTAGTCACGGTGCGGATGCGTTCGGATTGATGGCGATAGCGGTTGAGGATCTTTTTACAAAAACTGACGAGCAATACACGCGGCCAGTTTTAACGCATGGCTGGATGAGTTAATCAAAAAAATACATTAATCACCTATAACCCGCCTCGAGCGGGTTTTTTTATGCCAAAAAACACAGTCGACATAATCAAGCAAGCCAAAGATTTTTTCACGCTTGCGAGCGATGCGGAGCGAGAAAACCGCAAGTCCGCGCTTGATGATATTGAGTTTTCTTTACTTGGCAAGCAGTGGGAGCAATCCGACATAGATCGCCGAAAGTCGCGCGGGAAGCCGTGCCTGACTATAAATAAGCTGGTCGCGTACGTTCACCAGGTTGTAAACAACTCACGACAAAACAAGCCATCGATATCAGTCAAGCCGGTTGACGATAACGCCGACCCGGAAACCGCAGAAATATACACCGGGCTGATTCGCAACATTGAATCAACATCAAAAGCCGACCTTGCATACGATACCGCCGTTTTACATGCGGTTGCTGGGGGCTATGGGTACATCCGGGTAAATGTGGATTATGCGCACGATGATACATTTGATAAAGATATCAAGATTGATAGGGTGGCCAATCAATTCGCTGTGTTCGGCGATCCGCACAGCATGGCCGCAGATTCGAGCGATTGGAATGAGTGCATGATTGTTGATCGGATCACAAAATCCGAATTCAAAGCGAAGTATAAAAAAGATTCTGCGGAGGGTTGGGAAGATTCCGACGGCTACACCGGGTTTGATGCCGATTGGCTGGACGAAGATGGAATTCTGATTGCTGAGTATTGGGTACGCGAAGAAGTCGCCAAAACAATCTTCCTGCTTAACGAAGGCTCCGTTGTTGATGCCGAAGTCTACGCGGAGCAATCAGACTACTACGAAGCAATCGGCGCGCAGAAGGTTGATGAGCGCCAGACTCGAAGTTGGAAGGTTAAACAGTTTATCGTAACCGGCTCGGAAGTCCTCGAAGAAAACGAATGGGCTGGTAAGTACATTCCTATTGTGCCCGTTTATGGCGATGAAATCATCGTGGCCGGAAAGCGGTATTTTAAGAGTTTGATCCGCGACGCCAAAGACCCGCAACGGATATTTAATTATTGGCGGACAAAAACAACTGAATTAGTCGCGCTCGCACCGAATGCGCCGTGGGTTGGGAAGGAAGGTGCATTTTCCGTTGATTCACACAAATGGGCGACAGCGAACATCGAAGATCACGCATTTTTACAATACAAAGGCAATGATGCACCACAGCGCCAAGCTTTCGCGGGCGTTCCGGCCGGGGCGCTACAAGAGGCAATGAACGCAAGCGACGACATAAAAACAGTGCTTAACATGCACGATCCGAGTATGGGTGCGGAATCTAACGAAACGTCAGGGCGCGCAATTATGGCGCGTCAGCGGCAAGGCGAAATCGGTAATTTCCATTTTGTAGACAATCTGTCGCGCGCGATCCGCCACGTCGGGCAAATCGTGATCGATCTGATCCCGCACGTTTACACCGGCGACAGGATTGTCCGCATTCTCGGCGAAGACGGAAAAGAAGCTGAAAACGTGCGCATCGGCGAAGAAGCGCAGCAGATCAAAGGCGATAACGGCGAATTAACGCGCGTTTATGACTTGTCAGTCGGTAAATATGACGTTGTTGTGAGTGCCGGGCCGTCGTTTGCTACTAAGCGCGAAGAGGCCGCGACGCAGATGACCGAATTTATCAGATCCTATCCAGCAGCCGCGCCATTAATTTCTGATTTGCTGGCTAAAAATCTTGACTGGCCAGGCGCTGAGGAAATGGCCAAACGATTCAAAGCGATGTTGCCCCCGCAAGTCCAAGAAGCCGAAAACGGCGATCAGCCTCCGCCAGAAATCATGCAACTACAGCAGCAATTAGAGCAAACCCAAGCAGAGGCGCAGCAAATAATCCAGCAATTACAGCAGCAGATTCAAGAGGTTTCGCAGAAAGCGCAGGCGACAACGGCGGACAAAACACTGGAAATTGAAAAGCTCAAAATCGACGCTTTCAACGCTGAAACAAACCGGCTGAAAGTTGTGCAAACAGGTATGACACCTGAGCAGGTGCGGGCAGTTGTTGCCGAGGCTGTGCAGGGTGTTTCGGCAGTTCCGGAGCCATCGATTGAGCAGCAAGCTCAACCAAAGCCGCACAGCAAAGTATCGCGCGCGGTGAAACTAGACGACGGTTCTTGGCAGGTTTACACCGAATATTTGGATCACCAACCGCAAGAGCAGGCGGAAAACAACGAAGAGGAGCAAATGATTAATGGCTAATGCACTATATCCAAAATGGAAAGAAGCACTTTTGCAGAACTCGGCAGATTCCGATCTGGACGGCACAGGAACGACGGGTGTTTATGTGGCGCTTGTTGATACCGGCACATACACCTACAGTTCTGCGCATGAGTTTTATTCGTCATTATCCGGAATTGTCGGAACGGATCAGGAAATAGGCGCAACAAAAAGCTACACTAACGGCGCGTTCGATGGTGCTGATGTGACCTTCACGGCGGTTTCCGGCGCGACGGTTGAGGCGTTGGTTCTGTACCGTAAAAATGCGGGCGCTAACACAACGTGGCGGTTGATTGCGTACATTGATACCGGTGTTACTGGTCTACCGGTAACTCCAAACGGCGGCAATATTTCAATTTCTTGGAACGCTTCCGGCATTTTTGCGCTGTAAAAAATGGCGACTATTACGTTACAAAAAGTATACGAATGCGCGGCAGGGGATCATCTTAGGCTTAGTGTCACTGGTGATGTTCCAGCACAGGATGTTGGTATCTATCTTCCGGATTTAACTGGCACTATTACTGAAGAAGAAAAGCAAGCATTCCTGAAAGTGCTACTTCGTGTTGCCAAAATAGGGAGAACACAGCAACAGGTAAAAACAGCATTGACTAATGGATATACAATAACAATATGAGTCAAGTATTTGTAAATCAGGTAAATAGACTCCCTTTTCTTGCTCAAGCAGATTCCACCGGGTATACGTCAGTAACATTAAATGCAGCGGGGGAAACTGTATTCGCTATTGGGCATATTTTGCTACAAAATCCTATTGGGGGTAGTAAAACCATATCGGCGGCAGGGGGTGGTAGTATTGTTTGGAGGACAGGCACCACTACATTCGCAAATGCAGCCACTACTTTTAAAGTGGGAATTCAAGATGTTGCCGCATCCTCAGCTCCAGCACAAGGAGACGGGACTTTTGATGTTGAAGCGAGTTTTACAGGTGGTGGTGGTGGGGTGACAAGTGCGGCAGTACAAACCTCAGTAATGACTTCTGGAACAAAAACCATTGCTCATGGTGATTTAATAGCAGTAGTATTTTCAATGACAGCTCGGGGGGGTACTGATTCTGTCTTAGTTAATTTTAATAATAATGGAATATACCCAGCAACACCAAATCTACCTACCAGCACTAATAATACGACTGGTGCATATCTAAAAACATCAGCAGCACTTCCAAATTGTTATATTGTGTTTAATGATGGCTCCATCGGATATTTTGGGGGTTTTCCATTCCAGGCAGTTGCTCCGACAGGGGTAGCCATAAATTCAGGAACAGCTACAGCTGACGAATATGGCAATATTGTTAATCTCAACACAACATACATGGCTTACGGCTTATTTTTTAATGGATTACTCGCAAGCACATCCTCTGATTTTGAACTCATCCTATATAGTAATCCATTAGAAACGCCAGTAGCAGAACGTACAATCACAGTGGATGTTTCTAAAATAGGATCTGTCGCAGTAGCTCAAATTGAAGTGGTATTCTCAGTTCCATTTGCCATGAAGGCAAATACTAACTATGCAATAACCTGTCGACCAACAACGGCAAATAACGTGACTATTTATTACCTTGATGCTCTTACTACGGAAGCGAAACTTACAATGTATGGAAGTTCAATATATGCGTGCCGCAGATTAGATAACACTGGGGCATTCTCTGATTTTAATGCGGGGACAGCAAAAACTAGGACAACTTTAATTGGTTTACTAGGTGTCCACATGGAGCAAGGAGTAAATATGTGTAGTGGTCAAGTGGGTGTGTTCTAATGGCTAATAGCAATCCACCCAAAAAGAATCAAGCATTTGTCACTTATGTATGCGTAAGAGATGCTACCGATAATTTATCATTAAAATCTACCCCTACTATTGCTGCTGGGGATTTTAAAATAAGTAAAGATGGTGGTGCTTTTGCCAATCTCACTACATTACCAACAAATACACCTGCAAGTAGTGTTAGTGTTAAGTTAGATTTATCTGCTACGGAGATGAATGCAGATAATGTGTTAATTACTTGGGTAGATCAAACAAGTACAAAGGAATGGGCTGATGGTTGGCTGGAAATTAATACCACAGCCTAATCATGGATGGTATTTATTTTGGTAGTTATGTTGCCGGATCTGGCAACCAAACGCTAACACAGTCCACTAGATTTGATAACAGCAGTTCATTCTATGCGGCTACGGTAACGCCGGGCGCGGTAACGCTTTCGCAAAGCAGTCGATTTGATGGCAGCAATAGTTTCAATGCGCATACGGTCAGTCATGGACTGACTCAATCGGCGCTGGTTGATAATAGCGCGGCATTCTATGCAGCGACGGTCAGCCATGGGCTGACGCAGGGCAGTTCATTTTCAAACAGTGAATCGTTCTATGCCGCAACCGTAAGTCATGGTCTGGTTCAGGCGTCGAGGTTTGATAACAGCAGCTCGTTTTATGCCGCCGTTGTTACATTGGGCGGGACTCAAACGCTATTGCCGTCTTTAGTTTCAAACAGCAATAGTTTTTATGCGCCAACAGTAACGACGGGCACGGTAACGCTGACCCAGGCAAGCAGCGCAACGAATAGCGCAGCATTTTATTCCGCGACTGTAAATCATGGCTTGGTTCAAAGTAGCACAGCAACCAACAACAGTTCGTTTTACGCTGCAACTGTCAGCCACGGGTTAACCCAGGCAAGCCGGTTTGATAATTCGGCTGCGTTTTACTCGGCAACCGTCACGGCACCTGGGGCGACTCAGGGCTTAACCCAGAGCGCAACGTTTGACAGCGCGAATACGTTTTATGGGTATACGGTAACACCGGGTGCGGTAACGCTGACGCAGGACAGCATATTTAGCAGCACGAATCAATTTTTCGGCGCAACGATTGAAGCGGCAACGCAGGCGATCCAGGCAACATACGGAACGCTGCGTGAATATTTTGGTGCACTTGAGAAAAATAGGAAAAAGCTCAAGAAAGCCAAGAAAAGAATACAAACGGCCATTCGTCAGGCTGTGCAGCATGAGATAGAGCAAGCACAGGATGAGCCAATATCAATACAGGCGCTTGAGCGCAATATTGAGCGCGAAGGATTCAAGGTTGATGAGCAGTTTTATGTCATTTCGTTACAGATACTTAAATCACTAGAACACAAGCGCATTTCTGCGCGGATTCAACGTGCTATTCACGATATTGAGCAAAGAATACAAATAGAAAAAGAGCGAGAAAAACTGCAACAGGAAGAAGACGAATTGATGCTGATTATGCTGATTATGACGATGATCTAGATCGGCAGCAACGCGAGAAAAGACCGGCCTAGCGCCGGTTTTTTTATTTGTGCCCGCCATTGAGCGGGTTTTTTTATTTGTGAGGTTTAAAAAATGGATCAAGCGATTGCAGAGGCTAATTTAGTACCCGATGTCGACCCGGCTTTAATCGAGGCGGACGACGAGGCGAACGAAGCTGAACAATACGGAGACGATTACGCAGAATCAGACGGTGACGATGAGCAGCTATCCGAGGAGGATGGCCAGGCAGCGCCGGAAGATGATAGCGAGGAAATTGAGCTAAACGGGCAGAAATACCGCATACCGAAGGATATCAAGCCAGCGGTAATGATGCATCAGGATTACACGCGCAAAACCGAGGATCTGGCGGCGCAGCGCAGGCAATTCGAGGCGCAGGCTCAATTTCATCAGCAGCATATTGCTGAGGTTGCAAAACTTACGGCGATTGATGAGCAAATCAATCAATTTTCGCAAGTTGACTGGAATGGATTGACAGAGCAAGACCCAATCCGAGCGCAACAGCTATTCATGCAATTCTCGCAATTAAAAGATGGCCGGGCGCAATTGGTCAATCAACTCGCACAGAAAGAACAGTACATGGCTCTGGAACAACAGCAGCATGCTGCCAAGTTATTGCAGGAAAGCGAATCTGTTTTGAAGCGAGATATTAAAAACTGGTCTCCCGAATTAGAGGGGCGGTTGCAGAGGTTTGCTATTTCAAATTTTGGTTTTGATCTTGCGGATGTACAGCAAGCAAAAACCGATCCTCGAATATACAAGCTTTTACACCTAGCCTTTCAGGGCGACCAAATTATCAAAAAACAGACGGCGAAAGCGCGTCCTGCCGAGGCAAAACCGGTAACAAACATTACCAGCCGGGTTGGAAAGATCAACAAAGACCCGTCCGAAATGAGTGATACCGAGTTTGCCGCATGGCGCAGGAAGCAGATCGCCAAACGCTAAAAAACAAACACCGGAACACAAAGAGAACCCGCCTCGTGCGGTTTTTTTCATTTGTGGCTTCGGTAAATCCACAGGAGCTTAAAAAATGGCAAATTCTTTTAAAGTCGTCGATATGGTGACTAAAGAGGCGCTTCGTATTGCGCACGAAAAACTGACCTTTATTGGGACAGTTGATCGTCAATATGATGCATCGTTTAAAGATAACGGCAAAGGCAAGCAAGGCGCTACCTTGCGTGTTCGTGAGCCGAATATGTACGCACGTCGTCAAGGTTCTCGCGTGATGGATGTGCAAGATCAAGCCGAAACATCGCAAACGATTACCGTCGCAACGCAGGACGGCGTTGATATGCGCTTCAATTCGGCTGAGTTGATTCAGTCAGTCAACAGCGGCGCTGCATTCGATGATTTGAGCAAAAATTACATCGAACCGGCGGTCAGTGTACTGGTATCGGGCATCGAGTCCGATTTTCTGGCGTTTGCATCCAAAGCAACTTACAACGTCGCAGGAACCGCTGGTACTGGCATTACCACGCTAGTTGTCCCGGGTTCCGCTCGGGCAAAACTGAACCAAGGTCTGGCACCCAAGGACAATCAGCGCTCAATCCAGATGGACTCAACCACAATGGGCGGCCTGGTTAACGGCATGGCCGCGTATTTCAACCCATCCAATGCAATCGGCGAACAATTCCGTGAAGGGCTGATTTCTCGTACTGCCATGGCTGATTACTATGAAAACGAACGCTTATGGACGCTGACCAATGGCGCTGACGTTACCGGCACGACCAATGCGGCGGCAGGTGTTACCAATGGCAGTAATCTGGTGGGCATGCACAGTACCGTTGCAATTGCTGATCAGAACGTCGGCATGGTTTTCACGATTTCCGGTGTTTACCAGTGCCACCCTGAAACCAAGGCAAGCTTAGGTGTATTGCAGCAATTCGTCATAACCGGCTCTTCAGGCAACGATACGACGGTTTCGCCAGCAATTTACATTAGCGGGCCACGTCAAAACGTTTGCTCAAGCACCGGCGCTGCATTAGCTACAACGGATTTCAATAGTAAGACACTAACGTTCGTTGGCGCTGCTTCTACTAGCTACGTGCAAAGCTTGATGTATCACAAAGAAGCGTTCCAGTTCGTAACAGCCGATCTCCCTATCATGGATGATTCTCAGAAATGCGTGCGCCGCATGAAAGATAATCTATCGGTTCGCGTATGGATGGCTTCTGACATCCGAAACGATGAATTGCTCATGCGTTTAGACATTTTGTACGGAATGGCCGCGCTGCGTCCGGCTTGGGCTTGTCGCATGATCGGTTCTGCATCTTAATAACGGAGGATTAATAAAATGGCTATTTCAGCAAATCTTGAACGATTGAATTACGACAGCGCTGACGGTTGTATTGCAACAGGTCAACACATAGAGGTTATTCAGAGCCAAGGAGCGACACGCACCTTGCTGCCGGAAGAATCCGGCGCTTTGTGCGTGTTTGATCGTGCGGCTGGTATTGTTTTCACTTTGCCGGCACCGGTCGAGGGCATGCAATTCGATTTTGTGGTCAAAACATCGATCACATCAAATGCGGCGAAAATTATCACGAATGCTGCGACGGTGTTTCTCACTGGCGCGGTAATGATTGGTTCTTTGACCGTGGCGGAATCGGGCGACGTGTTTGCCGGTGACGGTACGACGCATGTTGCCGTGTCAATGGATGGCGCAACCAAAGGCGGATTGAAGGGCGGGCGACTGAGATTTACCGCTTTAAGCGCAACTTCGTGGTATGTAGAAGGTATCGCGGTAGGTGCTGGCACATTGGCCGATCCTTTCGCTACGTCGTAACAGTCAATTAATCAATTGAGGCCGCCTTCAGTAATGGGGGCGGTTTTTTATGCCTACACGATTATTTCACCCGCAACATGGGTATCACAATGCGTACAGCAACGATGAGGTTGATTTGATGTGCAAGAATGGCTGGACGGATTCGCCTGATAATGCGCAATCGGCAAATTCGGCAAAACAGGAAATTCCGGCAGAACCTGAGCAGCAAACAAAGATTGCGCATCGGCAGAATCGTAAAAAATGAGTATTGCTAATTACGCTGAATTGCAAACAGCAATTGCAGATTGGCATCATCGAGACGTTTCGCAGATACCGGATTTTATTGAACTGGCTGAGAAACGAATTAATACGCTATTGGCTTCTCGTGCAGCCGAAACGGAAGCCACATTAACGGGATCAATCGGAAGCAGGTTTATTACGCTGCCAACAAGGTTCATTTCTCCAAACGCGCTGTGGTTCACAACATACTTGCCGCGAGTGGAGGTTCCTTATCTGACGCCAGAGCAATTGCCGGTCAGCAACAGCAACGGAATTCCGCTGTATTACACGATAGACGGGGCAAATTTGGCATTCAACTGCCCATGTTCTGCCGCGTATACCTATTCCATGCGGTACAAGATGGGGTACGACATTTCAAGCACGTCGACCAATGACATTTTGACTAATTATCCGAATGTCTATCTATTTAGTGCGTTGGTTGAGGCATGCACATTTGCGCGCGATTATAAAGATGCTGAGATGTTTGAAATGCGATTTAGATCAGCGTTAGAAGAAGCTCAAAACGCCGAATTCGGCAACCGAACAAACGCAACATTACAAAGCGATTTAAGCACAAAAGCAACAGGCAACATAATTGACGGAGGATCTTAAAATGGGGCTAGAAAGCGTAACTTATATTTCTGATCTTGTTAGTACAAATCCGGTATCGGCAGATCCAAAATCTGAGGGCGACGACCATATAAGAAACATCAAATCGGCAATTAAAACAACATTTCCGAATGTTTCAGGCGCGGTAACAGTGACCCATTCCGATCTGAATACAGTGCCCGCAAAAGCACCGATAGCGTCGCCAACATTCACCGGCACCCCCGCCGCACCTACCGCAGCGATAGGAACAAGCACAACACAAATCGCAACAACTGCGTTTGTAGCCGCAACATCATTTTCAAGCGCGCTACCAGGGCAAGCAAGCGCCGATGAGGGCGACGTATTGATAACGGATGGCGTGTCGGTAGCAAGCTGGGGTAAATTTCCAGGATTTTTATATCAAACAGAAGGAATAATATAATGAGCACAACACCTCAATATGCCGCAACCCCGAAAGTTGGGCTGGCCAATATCACAACAGCAAACACAAACAGGGACGGAACCGGAACGATCGGCACTGTTTTATCTGCCGGAGCAAGCGGTACGCGGATAGATAGGATCGTTGTTATTGCCACGAGCACGACCACAGCCGGGATGGTGAGGCTATTTATTCATGATGGAAGCTCAGCCAGATTATGGCGTGAAGTCCCGGTATCAGCGGTAACGCCGTCGGCTTCTGTTGCGACATTCTATGCGGCAATGTCGAGCAATAACGGACAGGACATAGGGTTTTTGCCGTTGACATTGCCAACCGGATATAGTCTGCGAGCGTCGACGCATAACGCAGAGTCATTCAATGTAATAGCAATCGGCGGCGATCTGTAATATGAATAACGGATTAATGCCCGGCTTCACTGAAGCCATACTTAAAGCTGGCGGCTCACAAAAAATATTCCTTTCGTCTGGATTGTTTAATGTCCCAACCGATGCGAAATTAATCGTCGTTGAGGCGTATGGCGGCGGAAGTGCTGGCGGTTCCGGGGCTGGAAATGCAGTTAACAGTCCGGGCGCTGGCGGTGGCGGCGGCGCATGCGCGCTTGCTGTTTGTTTGGCTCCATCCAGATTGGCGAGCGTCATACAAGTCGTTGTGGGCGCGGGCGGGACAGGGCCTACCGGAACATCCGGGGCCAGATCGAATGGCCCGGCAGGTGGAGCCACGGCCTTCGGCTCCTATATATCGGCTCCAGGTGGCGGGGCGACGAGCGGAGATACTGGCGGAACCGCAGGATCGGCACCAACCATTTCATCAATATTTACATCAATTGTTAGTGGTGCTGGCGCGGCTGGTGCTGATACAAACAATAGTCCGGCTGTAGGAGGATCTACGACCAATGGCGCTGGCGCTGGCGGCGGCGCGGGTGAAAGAGATGGAAATGCAGCCGGTTCGGCTGGCGGGAATTCAGTGAACGGCGCGTATTCAGCAACGGGCGGAAGCGGCGGGGCATTTGGGAATAACAGTGGTAATGCTGGCGCAGATGGAACATTTTTATCTTTAAGTGAGAGCAGTTCTGGAATCGGCTGCTCTGGCGCAGGGGGTGGTGCTGGCGGATCTCAACCGGTGTCAGGAACCGCAGGTAATGGCAACAGGGGGGGCTTTCCATCGGGCGGCGGAGGTGGCGGCGGCTCGTCAGCATCAGGAACCGGCGTCAACGGCGGCAACGGCGGCAACGGCTTAGTGAGGGTATTTTGGATATGAGATATGCGATTATAGAAAATAATATTGTGGTCAATGTTGCCATATCTGATTTTCCGTTGGCTGATAATTGGATTGAAGATAATGGCTCCGCGCAGATTGGCGGAGCTTACGATGGGGCTTTTCATCCGGCCCCTCAAATAGTGCCAACTGTGCAGCAATATGAAAAAGCAGTGCAAGCGCATCTTGACTCTATCGCACAATCCAAAGGCTATGATTCCATTTTGTCCGCATGCTCTTATGCTGCGGAAATCAATCAATTCCAAACCGAAAGCAAGTCGTTTATTGTTTGGCGCTCTAAAGTTTGGGGTTATTGCTATCAAGTTTTACAGGACGTGCAAGGGGGAAGTAGGGACGCCCCGGCCATTAAAGAATTAATAGCCGAATTACCGAAATTTGGAGGATAAAGAAAATGACAAAATTTTATCAACAATATCAAGCGCCCGTTATGCCCGGCGGGTTATACGGTAGAGCGCAAGATATGGGCATGGTTTCTGCGCCATCTTCAAATCCGATCATGAGTGACAAATCATTCGCGAATGCCGCAAAATTTGCCTATCAAGGCTACAAAATGGACAAAACGAATCCAAGCTTAAATAAGGATGGATTCTTTCAACAATACGGCGGTTTAGCCAGTCCTGGGATGGTCAGGAATCAATTGAACGGCGGTCTTTTAAGCCTTGCTGGAAACAATTTCAATCCAAATTTCCTTGGCCGAAGACAAGGAAGGCAAGGTATAGGAAATAACTTCGGTTTCAGTGAGAAAAGATACGGGCAGATAGGCGACATTAACCAATACATTGCAGCAGCAAATAACAGATGGCGTTAATCCACGTGCCGAATGCAGGCTCTATCGGCGTTAACAAGGATCTGTCCAACCATGAATTACCAATCAATGCGTGGACTGATTGCGAGAACATCCGGTTTTTGGATGGCTACGCTCATCAATTTTATGGGCATGGTGAAGTTTACAATTCGCCGTCATTTGCGCCTCAACATGTTTTGCCTTGTAACGTTGGCGGTAACAGGTATTGGATATATACGACGGCGGCCAAAACCTATTGCGTGACGATTACAGGCGGCGCGGCAGTTCATACCGATATTACGCACGCGACGCCGCGTACCGGTGTTGCGAATCAATGGACAAGCACGCTGCTTTCAGGAATTCCGATTTTGAATGTTGGTGATACGTCCAAAGTCCCGATGTCATGGGACTTGAACACAGCCAATGATTTCGTTGATCTTGCAAATTGGCCAGCAAATACTTATTGTAAGTCATTGCGAGCTTTTAACAAACACCTTGTCGCGCTGAACGTAACCAAGACCGCGACCAATTATCCTCACATGGTGAAATGGTCGCATCCGGCTGACCCCGGCGCGGTTCCTGCAAGTTGGGATCATACCGACACAACCAAGGACGCGGGTGAAGCTGATCTTGCCGAGGGTTACGACCATATTATAGACGGCTTGCAACTTGGCAGCACGTTCATGATTTATAAAGAAAATTCATGTTGGCGTATGGATTTTACCGGCGGGCCTTATGTTTTCAGGTTTTCAAAGGTGCTTGGAACATCCGGTGCGCTGAATCGTAACTGCGCGGTTGAAGTCGATGGTTTCCACGTGGTTCTGACCGGCTCAGATATTATCGTTCACGATGGCATGACGGCGCGGTCTGTCTTGGACAAAATGACCCGCCGCTGGCTGTTTCAGAATATGGACGTGGATGCTGTTGGTAAATCGTTCGCGTTTAAGAATCCGTTTTTCAATGAAGTATTTATCGCCTTCGCGCAGATCGGATCTTCTGTTCCCGATATGGCTATTGTTTGGAACTACAAAGACAATACGATAAGCATCAGGGAATTGCCGAATATCAATCATGCTGCTTTTGGGTCAATCGAGAACGGATTGACCGGGAATTGGTCGCAAGATTCCGCTCCGTGGCTATCGGATTTAACCATGTGGAACGGCCCGGATTTTGTGCCATCGACTGCACGTGTTTTGATGGCCGGTAATGGAACCAAGCTGTTCATGATGGATTCAAGCTCAAGCTTTGATGGCGCATTGCCAGCCGCATATCTTGAGCGGCGCGGACTTTCATTTGGCGCGCCGGAAAAGATAAAGCTTGTGAAAGGCATACGCCCGCGCATCGTTGGAAATACCGGCGAAACCGTTATTCTAAAGATAGGCAGTCAATCCGACCCGTGGGAAGAGCCAACCTACACAAGCATGACGCACACCATAGGGTCAACGGTTGCGAACAATTGCCTGGTGGCCGGTCGCTATATTTCGGTGAGGCTTGAGACTGGTACAGCGTATCAGTGGCGCTTAGATTCGTACGACTTGGACATTGAAGAGGTGGGGGCGTGGTAAATGAAACCAGCAAATAACAGCAGCGCGTTCTATGCACCCGGCCCGGTGCCTGTCGAGCCGAAAGACATTCCGCTTTATTTGCAACAGGAATTTGAAAAGATACAGGCTGCGGTCAACCGGCTGGCCGATGGGCATTTGGACAAGATTCATGCAGCCCCATCAAAGCCGCGCGATGGTGATTTTAGGTATGCGGACGGAACAAATTGGAATCCAGGAAGCGGCATCGGGTTTTACCGGTACAACGGTTCGGCCTGGGTGTTTTTAGGGTAATGAAAATGGAACAAGACAATATAGCAATTCATAAACTAGACACATCGATTGTGCTGAACAATTGGCCGTTAATACGCCCTTTTTTGTTGTCAGCTCTCACCAAGTTCGACACGGATAAAAAATACCCGATAGATTTCGTTTTGCTTGATTTAATTCGCGGCGATAGCCAAGCCTGGGCGATCACTAAGAACGGTGCTCTTGTTAGCGCATCAGTAACCACAATTACCGAGCACCCGGGTGGTAAATCGTTATTTCTGTTCTTGACCGGTGGAGAAGGAATGCATGATTGGGGGACAAAACTTCACGATGCATTTGTCGCGTATGCAAAAGAAAATGGCGCGAAATGGATTGATACGTGCAGCAGGCGCGGTATCGGAAAGATGTTTTATGACGGCTTAGGTTACGTGAGAAAAAGCGAGAATTACACTTACGAGGTTAAATGATGGGCGACACAAATCTGCTTAATAGCAAGAAAAAAAGCAAAAGTTATTTAACGCCATGGGCTGAGGGCGAAAAATATATTTTAGGCGACGAAGAATCGGGCGTTAAGGGGTATTTGCCTGAATCTGGGCGGCTTTACAATTCCGGCGGATGGAACGATGCAATGCAAGGGGCTAGCGACGCATATCGGGAAAATATCGGCCAGCGAGCCGGATGGCTTCCCGGAATCCATGATGCCGCGCACCGAACCGGCAATGGTGAGTTCGATAGTGATTTTTCCAGCGTTGGCGATATAAACAACCCAGGGGGTATTGACGCACCAAATGTATATGCGGGCAGAGGAGTAGACGCATTTTCCGCAAGGAACTTGCAAGGGGCATTAAATCCAAGTAATTCCTTAAGCCAGCTACTTTCTGGGAGCATAAACACAAAATACCTTGACCCAATCGCGCAGAGCATAACCAATCAGATAACCAGAAATACGACTGAAAACGTATTGCCACAGATCCGATCGGGAGCGATGGGGGCCGGTCAATATGGTGGATCACGACAAGGAATTGCCGAAGGTCTGGCTATGTCGAGATTGAATCAGGATTTATCAACCGGATTGGCTCCGATGTATGGTGCGGCATTTGAAAACGCACAGAACCGGATGATGGGAACGGCCAACCAATTAAACGATCAGGCTGTCGGATTGGCTATCGGAAATACTGACAGATCGTTGAACGCACAAAACATCAATGCGGGTTACGATTTCAATTCTCAGGCACAAAATATAGCGAATTTGATGAACGCAAATCAATTTAATGCGAATCTGGGCTTGCAAAATAATCAACAATTAATGGATCGAAACGCGCAAAACCTGAATAACCGCATGCAGGGGCTTAATGTTTTAAATAACACTAACACCATGGCAGATTCGATGTACGGTAATTATATGAACGCGCTTAATATGCCAAATACACTGAATTGGGATAATTTGTCACGGTATTACAACATAACGGCGCCGACGGCGCAGACTTACGGAATCCAGCGAGGTAAACAAACTACTACTCCTAGCATTGCACAATTGGCAATAGGCGCCGCTATGGGGGCTGGCGGTTTGATGAGCGGCATGGGTGGATTAAGCGGCATGAGTGGATTAATGAGTTCCCCCTTAGGCAGCATGCAAATGTTTGGCGGCAGAGGTCTAGGAGTCGCTAACGCTCCAATTGTTTCGTTAACGTAGAGGATTGAGAATATGAGTAATTGGACAAGTCCACAAACATTAGCTTTATTGGGCGGCGCGGCTGGCTTTCTTGATCCTCATGGAGGATTCGGTGCTGGTTTTCAAGGCGCAATGAACGGCCTTATGACTGGAAATGAGTTGCAGCATCGGAAACTTATGGCTGAGATGCAGAACCAGAAATTCTTGCGCGATCAATTGGCGCGGCAAATGTTGCAAGAAACGCTACAACAACACACCAAAAACGACGGCTCCATCGATCACAAGGGCGCAATCAATGCCTTGATGTCGAGCGGTATGCCGGAATTGATGTCGCATGTGAAAACGCTGCAGGGCACAATTCCGCAGTATAAGGCAAAGATTGAAGCAACCGACGAGAACGGACGACCTGTTGTCAAGTATATAGATTCATTCGGCGGCGTGACGAATACCGGCGAAACACCTTGGAAAGCGCCGATTAAAATGGATCAGGGCGGATCGAATGCATTGATTGATCCGGTTTCGATGAAACCTGTCGCGCAGTACGGAAAAACGATCAGTCCGGGAGAATCGGCTAGACTAGCTCAGAGTGAACGGCATTTCGGGGCGAATTATGATTTGAATCGGGCTAGATTTGCAATGGATTACAGCCCAGAATTTCAGGCGCAAAAGGCCGGGGAAATAGCAGGGGCAAAAGAGAGCGCGGTTAATCGTATCAAGGCTCAGGCTTACTTGCCGAAAGTAATACAGCAGGGCGAAGAATCGATTAAATTGATTGACGATTTGCTTGCGCATCCAGGCTTTAAAATATCGGTTGGAAAAAGCGCCGTTGTCGGTTCTCCATTGTCTTATGTTCCCGGCACCGATGCCGCAAGCTTCGATATTGCGCTAAAACAACTCAAAGGCAAGCAATTCTTGGAAGCGTTTGAGACGTTAAAAGGCGGAGGGCAGATCACTGAGATTGAAGGCATTAAGGCAACGCAAGCCATGTCTCGAATGGAAAAAGCCAATACTGAGGATGAATTTATCAAAGCATCGAGAGAATTCCAGCAAATAATTCGAAATGGCATTGGCCGAGCAAAAACGAAAGCCGGTCAACCTCCGGCATCGCAAAACAAAAGATCAACAATAAGCGGCGGCGGATGGGCGGCCCAAAGGATTGATTAATTATGCCGAAATTTGAGATTACAGCACCTGACGGGAAAAAGTACCGAGTATTTGCGCCAGAAGGCGCAACCGAGGAAGATGCCATCGGTTACGTGCAGCAAAACTTGCACACACAGCCGGAAAGCGGCGGGCAACCGGATGTAGTGCCCAATCCGGTGGCGCAAACCAACACCACAAGACAGCATCCAGGCGCCACACTTCTTGATAACCTGAAAAATTCATTTATTGGTGGGGCAGTCCGAGGCGCGCGGGATATTGCGGATGGTGGCGCGCAATTATTGACGCGAGGATTGGAAACCATCGCCCCGGCGGGTTCCGATTTCGAGAAATTCATGCAGGCGGAACGTCAAAAGGTCGAAGGCATCAATCAGGCGGCGGAACAAGATTATCGGCAAAATTGGCGTAACGGAGAGGATCGCGGCTTCGATGTCGGTCGGATCGGTGGCAATATAGCCGCATCAATCCCGCTTGGCATGCCGTTTATGGCAGCAAAAGGCGCGCCGATGTTAACACGAGTTTTATCAAGCGCCGGAGCTGGAACCGTTGGCGCAGCAATGCAGCCAGTGAATGACGCTGGCGCGGATAATTCATTCTGGGAGCAAAAAGGGGAACAAGCGGCAATAGGTGCGGCAACGGGCGCGGCTTCGCCTTTCGTGTCAGATGCGTTGGCTAAAGGTTTTTCAAAGATTGCAGAAAAATTTAGAGGTTTCGATCCAAAGCAAGGGGCGGAAGAACTTTCTGTTAAGTTCTCTCAACGCGGAATAGATTTCAACAGGCTTTCAAAGGAAATGCAGAATTCTCTTATGAAAGACGTGGAAACATCCATAAAATCTGGCGGAAATCTTGATATTGACGCCTTGGCGCGGAAGGCTGATTTCGATTCATTGAATATCAAACCTACGCTTGGACAATTGACAAGAGAGCCGGGGCAGTTTCAATTTGAGCAAAATACGCGCGGCATTGCTGGTGCCGGCGATGAGTTGGCAAACCGGTTTAATACCCAAAACAAGCAATTAATTGAGAATCTGAATACACAAAGATCCGGTGCGGGCTTGGACAGATACGGCGCGGGCAATCAAATTATTGACCATTTGAAAGCGATCGATGCCGCAAGAAAATCAAGCGTGGATAATTTATACGGCGCAGCAAGAGAGGCCGCCGGAATACACACGCCGCTTAACCCGGCGAACTTTGCGCAATCGGTAAACAATGCCCTAGATGATGCCCTGCTTGGCGATGCGCTGCCGGACGGCGTCAGGAAGGCGATCAATCAAATTGCAACCGGTGAGCTTCCGTTCACGATTCAAAAAGCCGAGCAAATAAGACAAGCAATCAACGATCAAATGTCTCAAATTCCGGGAAGGGAAAATGTTGCGCTAAAGATCGTGAACAATGCGCTACAAAACGAGATCGACAGGATCGGCGACACGATGGGACAGCAGGCAGGCGATGCATTCAAGGCTGCAAGATCGGCTGCATCGCAGCGTTTCAACGCGCTTGATAATTCCGCCCCGCTAAAATCTGTTGTGGAAGGCGCGATATCGCCGGATGATTTTGTGAACAAATTTCTAATACGCGGGAAGGCTGCCGATGTCATGGCGCTTCGTTCCGATCTGAAAAACAATCCGCAACTGTTCACAGAAACAAAGGGCCAGATAATCGACTGGCTGAAAGAGAAGGCATTGAACGGATCGACTGACGAGTTCGGAAAATTTAGCCAATCTGCCTACAACAAAGCTTTAAAGCAAATCGGCGAAGCTAAACTGAAAATCTTGTTTCAGCCAGAGGAAATGCAGCACTTGCAAAGAATCGGCAGGGTATCGGCAGCGATACAATCCCAGCCGGTTGGCGCTGCCGTAAATAACTCTGGCACATCACAGGCAATTGCAAATTTAATGGGCAGAATGTCAGGACTTCCGTATTTGAAAGAATTGGCGATTAATCCATTAATGAACTTCAGGGTTCGAGGGCAGGTTAATTCAGCGCTTAATCCAGGCGCGAATGCGTTTAATCGCCCGGCCGCACTTCCTCCCGAGCTGATAAGAGGCTTCAATTTGCCATTGTCCGTAGCGGGCTACCCAATCCTGAAGCCACTTTTGGAACCTCAAGTACAAGGGCATCAATAGGCAAACACCAAGCGGGACAATTATTGATCTGACTGTTTCGTAGTCCAAAATGTCAGACGTTTTTAAATAATAAAAAATCATTTTATCAAACAACAAGGCCGCTTATGCGGCTTTATTTTTTGGGGAAACAGAATGGAGGATCAAAGTATGTTGCTATGGCTTGGGGGTCAATTAATCGTTGCTGCGGCAATATGGGGCGGCATACGCGCAGATATTAGGTCGATCCATTCAAGGATCGATCATATTGAAAAATCGGCAAATGACGCTCACGCTAGGCTAGATAATCATTTAGAAAGGACACACAGCAAATGATTGACATCTACCTTTCCCCGCACTTTAAATTATCGGAACTCATTCATTCCGATAAAGCCATCGAACTCGGCATCGACAATACTCCACCGGAAGATGTCATTGAGCGATTAAAAATCGTTTGTTGCCGCATCTTAGAACCGGTTCGGGATCATTTCCATATTCCGTTTAGACCCAATAGTGGTTACCGTTGCGCCGAACTCAACCAAGCTATTAGAGGAAGCAAATCATCGCAGCACATGACTGGGCAGGCCGTTGATTTTGAAATCCCGGGCGTATCCAACTATGACTTAGCCAACTGGATTTCAATGAACCTTATTTACGATCAATTAATTCTCGAAAACTACGAATCCGGAATGCCGAGTTCTGGTTGGGTGCACTGCTCAATTGTGAGCGGGAAAAATAGGATGCAATGTTTAACGATTAAAGGATATTTGAAACGTGAAGGATTATTTAAATAGATTTGCGTTGTTTTTCGTATTTTTCATGATAGTTGGATGCGAAACCGTATTAAAAAATACAGCCGATTTGACCAATGCAGCAATCGCAAACGAGCAGATCCAATCCGGGCAGGTTGGGATCGTAATTAAAAGCGCGCCGCTGTCGGACACGGAACGGCTCATGATCGATCATGCGCTCAACGAATATATGGCTTTCGCAGATCGCTGGAAGGCGTCGCTAATGGATATCGACTCTACAGCCCCGGCGTTTGTGGTTTTTGTTGCGGATTACAATAAACTCGTCGCGCAATATCGCGCCGCCGAAAAGATCGTCGCGGCGCATTGGGAAGATTACCCGGAATCCAACCGGCACCTGCTGCTGGATTATCAATCGCGAGCGAAAAATATGAACGATTCTGTCGACGGACTGATAGCGGCAGGACATCGTTATCAAGCGATGCTCGATGCAATCACGTTCGCCAAAATCCTCGCTGGCGTGGCGCTGCGGCCATGATTGAGTTGATAGATAAAGCCGAAGCGATCCGGCTCGGCGCATTCGTCGTTTCCGGCATAGTCGGCATGCTGTATGCATATTACAGGAAATGGTCTTTTGAGACTGTGGATAAGGGGCTGGCCGGTTATATGTTCGGCGATGCCCACGCAACAGGACGCGCTATCACAACTTTCGCGGCGATGTGCGCCGGTGCGGGTGGTCTGTCTTATCTGGACGGACTCACAATGTCGCAGATCATTATCGCGGGCGCAGGTATCGGGTTGTTGGTTCCTCAAACAGTAGAAAACAGGAGAAAGAATTAATGGGTAAATTTCAAACGAAGCTGCGCGTAGAAAAACTCGGGGAGCATTCCTGGCGCTTGATTGAGCCGCTAATTTACCGATCCGATAACGTAGGGCTGATCGTAGTCGATGCCGGGTTTGAAACCAATTTTGCATCCGTGCCGCGTTTGCCGTTTATGTACTTGTTATTCGGCGGGGTTGGTGATGAGGCCGCGACGCTGCACGATTGGTTGTATCGTAAAGATCACACAACATCAACCGGCAGCGGCTCAAAGATCGATCGAGAAACCGCCGACAAAGTTTTGCGCGGCGTGATTATCGAATGCTTAACACAGGATGGCGTCAGCTTGTTCCGTGCCAAAGTGACGGCTTGGGCGATGTGGGCGGGCGTGCGCCTTGGCGGCGCGTCGCATTGGGAGGATTGAAAATGATGATTTTTAGGTTGTCGATTATTTTATCGATAAGTTTTCTGATCTTTTCCTGTAGCGATCCTGTGTATGCTGACAATCATTCACCCGAAACTCGGTATTGCGGCGAACCGAAACGCACAGCGTCGGGAAAAATTAAGCGCAGCGCAGCGGTATTGCGAGATTTTGAAGCGCGCTATCCTTTACCCATCGGATATAAGCGCAGCGATTGGCAAATCGATCATGTGATACCGCTAGCCGTTGGTGGGTGCGATGCGCTGCATAATCTGCAATGGCTGCCGAAGAAAATAAAAACATGTTCTGATGATGCCTGCAAGGATCGCTGGGAACGAGTGGTTTATGACAGGAAATTCTAATTGATCTTGGATGCTATCTTACAAAAACACAAATTTTTATTACAAAATTTGCCACTATCGGATGGTAACTGATTGATTTAATGGGGTGGCTGATGGGACTCGAACCCACG
>SXGT01040130.1_pt1 | contig 36531 bp, 37 predicted proteins | sample 3176221 | NCBI WGS metagenome assembly SXGT01 (sample SAMN11356862, study PRJNA531348) | freshwater metagenome | isolation source: freshwater sample F1-120 | place: China: Fuxian Lake, Yuxi | collected 2017-12-25 | reverse complement strand
GCGCGATAACGCCGATTCTCGAACACCCAAAGCTCCTGCAAATGTTTTTATGATACCATGCCGCCTCATTTCACGGATTAGAGCGCACACAAAAAAACTGTCATCACAGAGTATCATTCATTGATACATGTCCTTGACAATTGTATCACGCAGCGATACATAAGCTACTTGATCGTATCAAGAGCGCCACGTGATAAAAAGCTTTAAAGGCAAAGCCGAAGAGGCCGTCTTCAATGGAACCTGTCCCAAAGGCTTTGCTGCGGATCTCCTTAAGACTGCGCGACGTAAATTGCGCATGTGAGAGGCGGCCACGCAACTCGAAGACCTGCGTTCCCCGCCAGGCAATAGCCTCAAAGCCTTGGTCGGTAATCTCTCTGGCCACTATTCCATTCGGATCAATGACCAGTTTCGCATTATCTTCCGTTGGCGAGCGCAAAATGCTGAAGACGTCGCGATCCTTGACTACCACTAGAGGAAAAGCATCATATGCCTAAAACACTGCCGCCCCTGCATCCCGGCGAAGTCTTGCGCGAGGAGTTCCTTCTGCCCCTCAATTTAAGCGCCGGCGCTATCGCCAAGGCCTGCCGCGTGCCGCGCACGCGCATTGAACGCCTGTCACGAGAAGAAGTTGGCGTCTCAGGCGACACCGCCGTCAGGCTGGCTAAATTTTTAGGCACCAGCCCTGAATTCTGGCTAAATCTCCAACTGCGCTTTGAAGCCGAAGTCGCCAAGCGCGCCGCATCCAAAGATCTCGCCGCCATCAAACCCCTAGAGCGAAGGGCGGCCTAAACACGCAGCACCTGGACTCTTGATAATGTCGTTTAGCACTTAACTCTCAACGCAAGATAACGCCATTCTCGCACGTAGCTTAAAAGCCCAACTGCTTCCGTCGACTTTAGATAGTTTTTGTCGTAACACTCATTGATGCAGGTCGAATTTGATCCCGAGAAGCGCATCCTGACGCTTGCCGAGAGGGGCCTCGATAGGACGCGCGCCGGAGAGATTTTTCTAAAAAGATCACCTCACAATCCTTGATACGCTTAAATGTTAGGGCGAAGAGCTCTTCATATCTGTCGGATTTTTAGATCTCCGAATGGTGTTCCTCGCTTAAAAGTTTTTGTTTGGAACCGTCGAGGAGATAAGATCAGAATTATTGTCAAGAGAAAAGCCAATGAGCGAGAACAGCAAAAATATATCAAACAATTTTGAAGATGACGACGACATCATTCCTGACATGAGTGATCCCTACTGGGTCTCGCGCTTTGAGAAGGCGACACTCATCCGCGGCCGCCCAAAACTTGAGACGCCCAAAGTCTCGACAACAATCCGCTTTGACGCAGACGTGCTCGCGCGTTTTAGAGCGGGCGGCGCCGGCTGGCAGTCTCGCATCAATGACGCACTCAGGCAGTGGCTCAGCGAGCACGCAAGCGACAGTTAAAACTCAAATCATCTTTTGCTTTTTTTAACGCTTATCAATTAGTCTCTTCGCTTAACCTCTAATTCCTGGTCCACAACTCTTGCCGCCCAACTCTTTGGTCGCACCTCTTGGGACCCTCGCGCCTTGATCCCGCTTCCTCTTTCTGTAATTACATAATTCATGAAAAATTTTTTCCCCGCGCGCGCCTTCCTCCCCACGCTGCTCCTCTTCCTCGCCCTCACGCCCGCTTACGCCCAGCTGAGCGACCCCAAAAGCGCCAAGACAATCGCCAAGCCCATTCTCATGCTTATGCTCTACTGCCACGCCGCCCTCGACACGCTGCAGGGCGAAGTTGAAAAAAGCCCGCCCTCTGGAACCCTCAGCGCCGCACAAAACAAAGCGCTGCAAAGCGCCTTCCAATTGAATAAAACAGAGCTCGGCGGCTTCAATTCTGAAACCCAACTCTTTCACCTCTTCCACAAATCCGTCGAAGATAAAGCTATCTCCGCAGGCGAGGCGCAATTTTTAGAAAAAACCGCCCGCAAAGACGCAACGCTCTGGTTCGCCTTCGCACGAGAAAAATGTAAAAAGGAAATCTTCTCCGCACTGACGGAAGAAGAAGACGAGTGCTTAAATAAGCTCAATTCTGAAATGCATAAATGTTTTATTGGTTTTAATGAGCGCGTCGCGCATTTTTTAAAAGAGCAAAAATAGGTTTTTAAAAAATTGATCAAAAATCACTGAAATTTTATTCTCTCACAGACGCGAGAAAAATTTTTTTCTCATTAAAAATCGCCGTGATGCGTCAAATGCCACATTTGACAAAAAGCCTGGATCGCCGCCCTTTCTTGATCATTCCTTTAAGCCCAAACATCGCAGACCTTCGTCATCCAGAAATACCCTTGAGTTTGCAGAAATACTCTTGAGTTTGAGCGATGTTTTATGTATATACATTGTAGCTACTTATTTAGCGCGTTCGAGGCGCAAAGGATACCGCTCATGCAGGGAACCATATCAAAATGGGGCAATAGCCTCGCTATTCGGCTGCCGCGTTGGGCGACCGAAGAAGCGCTGCTGAAAGAAGGCTCCTTGGTAGAAATTGACGTAACGAATGGCGTCATCACGCTCTCTCAGACACGCGTTCGCTACAGCCTCGCGGAGTTACTCGAGGGAGAAGCGCCCCAAGCCTATGATTGGGGCGCGCCTATGGGTGAAGAGGCTTGGTGAAGCGTCTCTCCTCAGCGCCAGAGCGAGGCGATCTCGTTTGGTTAGATTTTATGCCGCAATCAGGACGAGAAATCGATAAAAGGCGACCCGCACTCGTTCTCTCTCCCAAGGCCTTCAATAGCGCCACCGGCTTTGTCGCCGCTTGCCCAATCACAAGTAAGGGGCGCGGAAGCAAATTTGAGGTTGCGTTAGACGACACCTCACCTATTTCAGGCGTCATTCTCTCGCATCACTTTAAAACTTTGGATTGGCGATCGCGAGAAATCCAATTTGCAGGGAAGGTCTCAAAAGAAGTCTTAAACGAAGTGACAGCCCGCATCGCCGCCATAATGTGCTTAGAGTGAATAACGGAAATTAGAATATTTTTTTTATAAAAATCACATCTTATCACTCAATGACAGTGCTCTGGCGCTCTTAGAGAAGCCTCTAAGAGCGTATCTTTTATTTTCTTTGTCCCTCAGTTCTTGAGGCGCAAAAAATCAATTTTAAATAAACACATATTTTTAATTCAAGGAGATCAGAGCAGGATAAAGATAAGATTTAGTCTTAACATTGCTTAAATATATTATCACTGTGGCTTTTATTTATGCGCAATGGATCCCGGGCTCATAAAAAGTTTGTAATGAGACTAATTAAAACGCTTAGCTAACTATTCTCTTCATTCTCAGCAGATCATATAGCGCGCCAACCGATTGCCTAGCGTGTTTTAAATACATCCAGCGTCTCAATCTAGGTCCTTGCAAACGTCATATTATACTGGAAACAAATTCAAAGGGTCGATAACGCTTTTCGCTTACAATTTACGACGCAACTTATCTCGACCTTGCACAACGCAAAAGCGTAGCGTTAATGACACTGGATCGAGAAATACGCAATGTTGGTAAAGCCCAAAAAAATTTTGCCTATGGCGTAACATGTTTCATCATCAGTCCACCTTCCAATTTGGCTGATGCATATGAAAAGTGCATTATTGCGAATGGAAATCTTGATTGAGGCGTTTAGTAATTTACGCCAAAAGTAGCGAAGACGTTTTTAAACGCCGTATTTTTTTACTGCGCAGGTGGCGAACTCGCGCCGCGCGCCGCAGCGCGCAAACCCCCAAGCGGGGCGACCGTCGCCGGCTTTGCTGAAGCGCTCGCCGCAGGGCTGCGCGCGGGCGCCTTCGCCGCGGGCTTCTTTAAAACTTCCTCTTTCTCAACTGCCGCCGGGCTCGCCGGTCCGGCCTTCTCCGGCTTGCTCTTTTCCTGCTGAGCCTTGGCCTGCATAAGCTTGTCCTGCATGAGCTTGTCTTGCTTGAGCTTGTCTTGCATGAGCTTGTCTTGCTTGAGCTTGGCTTGCTCAGGCTTTCGCATCGCTTTGCTCTCGCGTCGCCTCTCCGTCGTCTCGTCGGCGGCGGCCTCCGGCGTCTCACTGTCGGGGGAGAATTTCGCCTCACGCGCCTGCGTCGCAGCCTTATTTCCTCGCGCCGCGCTTAGCGCCGATGGGCGGCGCGGCGGTGTCGGCGCCTTCACCAGCCGGCCCCGAACGCTCGCGGGAGCAAGTTCATCGGTCGCCTCTTCGCTCGTCGCATTATTCCCCAAAGCTGCAAGACTTAGCGCCCGATCGGGGGCGACGGGGGCGTCATTTGTGCTCAAACGCGCCGTCAAAAACGTCGGACGATTGGGCGGCAGGGGCGCCTTAACGCGCAAGCCCCGCGTTGGTTGCGAGCTCGGCTCGCCGCCCTCGCTGTCGCCTGGCGCAGACAAGGTTGTTTCGCCGCGCGGCAAGTCGGCCTCAGCGCGTGCAATCTCCTTATTTTCTGGCGCGGCTGCGCCCTCATCCGTGACCTCAGCCTCAGGCGGCGCGCCGCGACCCTTGCGCGCCACAAGTCCCCACTGCTTGCGCGCTGGGGGAGGGGGAGCCGCAACTTCGCTGTCTTCCTCCTCGCCGCCGCCGCCAAAGAGGCGGGCAAAGAAATTGCCAATGCCAAAGCGCGGCGCCGTCACAAAGGCGCCGTCGCCGCGCGCCTCAATTTCTGCGCGCGCCTCTTCATAGCGCGCCAAAGGCTGACCGTTAGAAGGAATATGCACCGTCTTGCCGTCAGGAAACAGCGCGGCCAATTGATCGTAACTCATGCGCGGCCAGTGGCGCACATTGCCGACATCTAAATGCACGAAGGGCGTGCCGGCGGTTGGATAATAGCCCACGCCGCCGCGCTGCATGCGCATGCCCACCTCGCGGATATGCGCCATCGGCATGCCAGGCATTGTGGTATCCATCGCCTTGCCCAGCATGTGCTGGGAATATTTTGCAACGGCGCGCGAGCGCGAGCGCAGCATCGCATTAGTCTCCGGCGAGCGGTAGGCGGAGACAACATTAATTTCCTGATTGGCGGCGCCGGCGCCGCGATAGGCTTCCCACACAACGTCAAAGAGACGCGGATCCATATTGGTGGGTTCGTCGCGGCGCCAGTCGCGCAGAAACCAATTTAATTGTTTTAAGACCGCGCTGTCATACTGGCCGTTAACGAGATAAGTCGCGGCAATTGATTCATTTGTGTGGGCGTGATGCAAATAAATCGTGCGCGTATCGCCATTGGCGACCGCCGTCTGCGTGCCGCTGGGGGTAAATAGAATGAGCGCAAGCGTCGCCACGCCAATAAAATATTGGAAAAAATTTTGGTTTGATCTCTGTTTTAGAAAAAGACCCAAAGGAAATGTCACAAAGCGTTTCCCTCACGCAGCAGGCTGAGATCTTCTTTTTCAAAGCCGCTTCGCGACATGAGCTGCATAGTTTTCCTCATCCATCCTCATCTGTTTTTTTATTTTTTAAACAGGTCAAAGTTTTTTTTTCTCAAGGCGTCGCGCAAAAATGATTCCGCTTTATAGGGTTGAGAGTGGCCCCACATCATGGCGAAAACGTGCCAATTTGCGTTCAGCTCTCGCACCTCTTTGGCCGCAGGAGCAGGAGAGTAAGCGTTACTTGCCGGCCAGGCTGAAGGCCTTATCGAGCAGGATTTTATCTGAGCCAGAAATTCTCGTCAGACGCGGCGAGACATGCGGCGCCTGCTCGCTTGAAGCCGCCTGAGCTGGAATTTCGGGAGCGAGGGTGAGCTCGCTGGGTCGACGCGGGGGCAGAGGCGTCAGCATTGCCCGCGCGCTGACTACATCCTCCAGGCGCGCCGTCGCATTTGAGGGGTCTGTCAGCGTCTCGCGATCGGCGACAGCAACGCGAATGGGCGCGCTGGCGCGTCCATCAGGGGTTGCGAGCGCGCTGGCCACAGCCGTCTGAACCTTGCGTGCAATGTCGCTCCAAGAATTTGCAGAAGAGCCTGAATTAGCAAGAGAGCTTGAATTTGAGGCGCTCGCTTGCGCTGACGTCGCCGTCTCATTTTGCGCCAAAGCGCCAAGCGCCTTCTGCTTGCGACTGGCGACTAAGACGGGATTATCGCCATTGCAATTGCGCATTCCCAGCGCAATGAGTTCAACGCCGGATAAGACATGATACTCGCGCGTCAAATAGCCCAGACGCGCCTGCACTTGCGCCGGATAGGAAGCAAAAAGCTTTGAGGAAACGCCCAGATCCACCTCTTTGGTGATGGCGTTATAGGCCTGATGAAATTTAATTTTCGCGTCTGGATAAACGCAGACATTGGGTAAGCTCAGCGCCAGCGTGCAGGCCGAGCGGCACTCATGCAGACGGACTTCGCGGTTTTCGCGACGATATTGCTCCGTCTGAGCCTCATAATCCGTAACCAATCCGCCTACGTCCTTGTAAACGACAACGGGGGCTGGAGCTGGAGGGGGAGACAAATAACCCAAAAAGCACCTCAATACTGGACTGGTCTTGCGCTATCTTGGCAAGCAAGCGGTGAAGATTGACTTAAGACGTAAAATCAGCCTCTTATGCCAACACGCAGACCAAAGGAGGGTCTTTCTTGCAAAACATTGCGGCGAAATTTGAATAGGGCTGCGGGGCGCCCCCCGGTTAAGTGACTGGTCTCGCCGGTGGGCTCGACGATTTCTGAGCTTTCCACCAGGCGTCGGAAGTTTTGCTTATGTAAGCGACGCCCCGAGATCGCCTCCACGGTGCGCTGAAGTTCGGTCAGGGTGAAGGTTTCCGCCATGAGTTCAAAGATCACGGGACGATATTTCATTTTTGCCCGCAGCCGTCCCATGGCGGTGGCGAGGATCCGGCGGTGATCCTGACGCATCGCGCGCCCCAAAGGCTCAAGATTTTTACGCTTTTGCGCCGCCTCGCGCCCATCTCGCAGCGATTCTTCCAAAAGCCCCGCCTCATAGAGGAGTTCATAGCGCTCCAAGACATTTTCCTCATTGAAGCCCCGTTCCCCGACCCCAAAGAGGAGATTAACGCGCTGCGTGCGGGTGAGGCCTGAAGACGATAAGGCCTCTGGCGCCTCTTCGCGCCAACTTTGAAGTCCGGGCAAAATCGTCGCCTCAATCATTTCAGGGCGCCTCACGCGCCAATCCTCCCAGGGAAAAAAATCGTGCCAGCAGCGCCAGACGCCGGCAAGACTTTGCGGAACTTCGCCCCCTATCCGGGTTAAGGCGAGATAGCCGACAGAAACCACATGCGGATCGCGGTCGCCCAGCCGGGCGTGGCGGCCCCGATCGCCAAAAGTATATAGCTGCTCGACATAGCCCAGCGGTGCGCCCGTTTGCTGCGAAACCCATTCGCGCAAGCCGCTATCAAAAGTTCGGTGGCGGATGGGATCAAAGGGACCAGAAGGCAAAGCGGCAAGCGCGCCCTCGCCCTCAGAATGCACGGTTAAAATCAGCGGCTCATCGCCGCGCACAGTTACAATTGCCGCCGTCAAACCAATCTCGACGGGCGGCGGGGCGCCGCTTGAGGCGCGTGGATCAGGTCGGTTGCTCAGGCGAGATCAAGCGCGAAAGGCGCCCCCTCATAGCAGTCAACGCCCCTGCCAATTGCGCTAATCGCTGCGCTCATGCGGCCGGCGCGGTTCAAATGGGCGTCGGCAAGGGCGACAAGTTTTCGATTGGGCGTCGCTGTGGGCGAGGCGCGGCGCAGCTCATGCGCCACAGTCTGCTCGCAGCGATGGGGCGCCAACGCGCAGGCGGCGATAAAGGCGGCCGCCGGCGATCGACTAACGCCAGCATAGCAGTGGATTACAAGCGGCGCGCGCCGATCCCAATTAGAAAAAAAATCCAATAATTGTTCAATGTGACTTTGCTCTGGCGTGATATGTCCCGCCACTGGCGCGTCAATATCCGACATGGAGATGCACAGATGACGCTCGGGCGCGATTTCATGGGGGCGCACGAGCGAGGCGCCGGCCGTTAGAATGGTGACAAGCGAGCGCGCGCCGCTGTCGCGCACGGTTTCTACAACCCGCGTGAGCGAACAAACATAAAGCCGCGCAGGGGTCATTGGTTTGCACACATCTTTTTAACGCCCGGCGTCGATTTCGCGAAAGCGGACAAGAAACATCTCCTGAGCTGTTTCAATCGGGGCTGGTGCGAGTTCATCGATAAAAGATTTAGCGGCGATTACAGGACGGCCGAAGATGCGCTCGGCTTCTGCGCGTGTAAAGCCCGCCAGTGAGATCGCTTCAAAAAAAGCCGCCGTGCGATCGGCTTGCTTTGAAAGTTTTAAAACCGCTTGAGAGGGGATGGCTGGGAGGGCGTAGCGGAGCAAAATGGCGCCCAGAATGCGATTTTCTACAGATTTATAAGCTTCGCCAATAACCGCCTTAAAGGGCGAAATCATATCGCCAATGACATATTCTGGCGCGTCATGCAGCAACATGAATAAGCGCTCTGCGCGTGAGATGTCGGGATGAAGCTTTGCGGCGATTTTTTCAACTAAGAGACTATGCTGGGCTACTGAAAAAATATGCGGCCCTTGCGTTTGTCCATTCCAGCGCGCAACGCGCGCAAGCCCGTGAGCGATATCTTCGATTTCAATATCAAGCGGCGAAGGATCTAAGAGATCGAGACGGCGTCCCGATAGCATGCGTTGCCAGGCTCGCGGCGCTTCTTTGCTACGGGCGCGAGTAGAGGAGGGTTTTACGGACATTTTCCTGCCGGTCTCTGTTCTGTGCGACAGTGACAGTGTGTTAAGTGATCATCGACCATGCCAACAGCCTGCATAAAGGCGTAAACAATCGTTGGTCCACAAAATTTAAAGCCGCGCGCTTTGAGATCTTTTGAGATTTTTTCAGACAGCGGCGTCTGCGAGGGAATATCAGCGGTTGTTGAAAAGTGATTGATGATTGGCTTTGCGTCAACAAAGGTCCAAAGATAGGTGGAAAATCCAATTGAAGCGTCGATCTCAAGATAGGCGCGCGCAGAATGAATGACGCCGTCACATTTGGCGCGATTGCGCACAATGCCGGCATTCGACATGAGCGGAATGATATTTTTTTCCTCCCAGCGCGCAAGCCGCTCGGGATGAAATCCCTCAAAGGCGGCGCGAAAATTCTCGCGCTTACGCAAAATCGTGATCCAAGACAGCCCAGCTTGAAATCCATCCAGCATGAGTTTTTCAAAAAGCGCGCGGCTATCATATTCGGGTCGTCCCCACTCTTCATCATGATAGGCGACATAAAGCGGGTCGAGGCCGGCCCAGGGGCAGCGGTAGCGCCCGTCTGAATGACGCAGCGCCTGAGCATTTCCCCAACGCGCTGGCAGCGGGCGCTCACGCGACATGCGGTTCTATCTCCACGAGAGGTTACTCTATTTATCTTATCGCTGTTATGACGTGACCGGTTTGCCTTCACAAGCTAATGTGGCTACAGACTGCCGCCCCAAGCGCGCTTGTCCAAGAGAGACGCAAGAGAGGCGCAAAAGAAGCGTTGACGAGCGCCAAGCGAACGGCAAGAGGTTAAGAGGGCAGCAAGAGGCGTGAGTGCGCGTCTCTTGGGCAAGTTTGTCTTGGGGAAGTTTGTCTTAGGGAAGTTTGTCTTAGGGAAGTTTGTCTTGGGCAACTTCGTCTTGGGCAGCTTCGTCATGGGCAACTTTGGCGCCTATCCTGCACAAGCTTGTCGCCTTGAACAACAAAGCGCGATCTTTTTGTTTTTTCCGTTTTCAAAGGAGGTCTTTTCGTGAAAGCTTATTTTTCCCTGCGTGCAGGAGCAATCATCGGGTCGCTCATGTGTCTCAGTGCAATGGACGGCGCGCCGGCTTTTGCGCAAGCGAATATTTTACGCGAGTGCGGATCAAAATATCAGGCGGCTAAGGCCGCCAATGAACTCGCCGGTCAGAATTGGCAAGAATATTTAAAAGCCTGCCGCGCGCGACTGACAGAAACATCAAAGCCTCAAGAGGCCGCGGCCCCCACAACGCCGGCGGCAGCTGGATCAGAAACTGAAAGCGCCAAACCAACGCCAAGCGCGGCGCCGCTGAATACTCCGCTTACGCCGCCCGTGGTTGCTGCGCCAGGTGAAGATAAGAAACCACCCGTCGAGGCGCAAAAGAGCGAGCAGGGCAGTAAAGTCGCAAAGGAAGCGGCCAAGCCGGTAAAAGGCGAAAAGGGGACGCAAAAAACCAGCCGCAAAATCTCGCAAAAAAGCGCAAAGAGCAAAAGAAAAAATTAGTAAAATATTTTTTTTGAGACGATCGCTTGGCGCATCAGTGCGCCAGGCAAATTAAGGGTGATCTTTAACTTAACGCCAGCTGTTATTTTTTAAGGCGCGAGGTCTGAGATTAAGGAATTATTTTAAAAGAGACGACCTTGCTCATTGTTCAGCTTCATGGCAGTGGTTTTTACCAAGATAAGCGGGGGAGGCTCGTTTGGACAAAATCGAACTAAAAAAATTGCAAGAATTTTTGCGTCGCTCTCTGGGGAATGAAGATATTCGACTTGCGCCAGACGCAAAAAATCCAGACAATGCTGCGGTGTCATTGGGTGAGCGTAAAATTGCGGAAATCTCCGTTGATGATGAAGATGGCGATCGCTCTTTTGCTTTTGAAATGAAGATCCCAGTTGGGCGCGAAGTTATTCAGTCTTATTTGCGCAAACTTTTTGAAAACGATCGGTTGTCTATCGCGGCGCGCGGCAAAAAATTGGATTCGGTCGAATTAAATAGCGATGGCGAATTTCTTGGCGTTATCTCTGCCGATGATCCCAAGCTGCAAAGCTTTACCCTGCAGATCGCAATTTTAGATTTTGACCTTGAAGATGAGTGACGCCTTGAGTGGAAAAGGCGTCAGGAGTCCTTCACAGTTCAGGCCTTGCCTGTCATCTCCAGCGCTTAAATTGACTCAAATATCATGCTCTTTATCCCTGCGGCCAATCTTACTGATTAACTGATGGGGCCCAAAATGCCTCTCTTACTCCTCTCCACATAAAATGAGAAAGCTTGAAGCGCTGATCAATTTTTCCTTTCCTGCGCCTAACTGTTATTTTCCACTATTTAGGGTGGAAAGTTTATTATCATCATCTCATCTCTAGACGTCTGGATGTCTTAAGGTGCGAGGCTTGAGATGATCAGGATTTTGCATATTTGGGCCAATGTCGGCAGTGCAGTAAAATGCGCTTTATAGAGCAGGCGTAGAGGCGTTGATTTCATCTTTACGAGCCTATCAGGGTCGCGTTTTAGCTAGATGTCTATTACTCGTATCTCCTGGTTTGAGAAATAATATGGCTTTAGGTGGAGATTTGAAGCCGGTATAGATTTAAGAACTGCGTTAGAGATAAAGGTTTTCAAAAAGAGGACCCAATGCTCGGCGTTTCCTCCTCAGGTATCCAAAGTTTATTTTGTGCGCTGTTGTGAGTTAGACAAAAATCGTAAAAAAATATTTTTGGTAATTTCGTGATCTACTTGAGCGTATTCGTGAACTAGGGCTGCGAGGTTGAAACGCGAAAGATCTGTTCGAGAAGTGCAACATAGTGCTGGTGTAGACCGTAAGTAACAACCATGCTCTACCAACGCTGCGTATTGTAGCGTAATTCGACGGGCTTAGCCGGAAGCTCAAAGTTCCGAAGAAAGTTCGGCGCTGAAGGACCGCGCGGTAGCCATAGCTAAATATTCATGTATGGATAGGCAACACTACAGACCAATCTTCACCAGCCAACTTGGGTCGTGCCGCCCAGTTCTCTATCAATCGGCCAGTCTCCGTAAATCTTCGCTCGAAAGTAACTCTTCGGCGAAGCGGCGCAGCTCCGAAAATGGCTGTCAGCCAATGGCTCGGTTCTCTTCGTGCCGTCAGCATGTGTTACCGTTCTGATCCAGAAACCCTCCTGAAGCGCTTGCAGGTTGGCGTCCGGTTTATCGACGTGTGCGCCACCATCTTTGTTGGCAGCTGAAAGCACGACATCTTTCCGCGTGTAAGCTTTCTTGTCACGAACGAAAACAGGCTGCTCCCCACCAGTCAGCGCAAGGAATGGCAGGCGAGCCTTCTGGTATTGGGTAATATTCCAGGGTGCAACCAAAGGTCATTCCCGCCATTAACTCAGCGACATCCATAACTACAGATAGGTCATTAGGCAAAGTTTTTGCAGTCGTCACCAACCGCAAAGTGGCCCTCTGTCCCATCTGTTTCAGCCGTGACACACTGGATTGAGTGTCGTGACAAAGAACACGGATAACGACCCCAATGCGGATGGCCTCCTCAACACACCCGTTGTCATAAGCTGCAACAGAATTCCGGAGAAAAATAAGCTGCCGCTTCAGGTGTCCAGAGAGACCGGGAGATAAAGCGATGATAGCCATGTGTTTTCCTCCACCCTTCAAAAAATCACTGGCTATGCTTCCCTGGGCATTTTTAGTAACAAGGCCGAACAAAATATCAGAAATCGGAGGACCATAGCCGTCCAATAGATTCTGAACTCTGAAATCGCGGGCTACAGACACCAGACAGCCGTCAGGCGCCGGGTTTTTAGGGTCTGGACATCGCTATCAGTCAATTTGACTGGCCTTGCGGCGCTATATACAATTGCTATATAGTTTTATGTAAGGAACCCGAAAGGAGACCAGCATGTCCGTCGGCACCGTTTTCATCAACAACCGCACCCAAGCCGTTCGGCTGCCGTTGGACGTTCGCTTGCCCGAGGGTGTGCAGAAGGTGGAGATACGCGTCAAAGGTCAAGAGCGCATCATCGCTCCCTTGGGACAAAGTTGGGATAGCTTCTTTATGGATGGTACGCCTGTGAGTGATGACTTTCTACCTGAACGCGCTTCCCAGAAACAGTCGGAGCGGGAAGCTTTTTGATGTTGCGCTACTTACTCGACACCAACATCGTCATCTATGTGCTGAAGCGTCGTCCAGTTGAACTGCTTTCAACGTTTAACGCCAATGCCAACCGCATGGCCATCTCATCGATCACCCTTGCTGAATTGATGCATGGTGCTGAGAAAAGCTTGCGCGTGAGTGAGAACCTGGCGGCAATCGAGGATTTTTGCAGCCGATTAGAAGTGCTACCCTATGGCGCCAAGGCTGCCCAGCATTACGGGGCGATCCGCGCGGCTCTTGAAAAGATTGGTCAACCCATCGGGGTGAATGACCTGCACATTGCAGGGCACGCCCGAAGCGAAGGTCTGACGTTGGTGACGAACAATGTCTGCGAATTTGAACGAGTGCCTGCGCTTGAACTAGAGAACTGGGTTGCTGACCACCAATAGTAAGATCTCTCCAGAAAACGCATAGGATACACCAGAGATCTCGGGCTGCAGTTAATCACTCTGTACAGTTTCAATTATTGATACCAATCCGAGATGCGAAGGAGACGCGTCAAGAGAAACAGTAAATCGCACAGGAAAAAATTAATGAGATACTGGCGGAAGGATTTGTTGCTGTCAGTGCAGCTCATCTGAAGGTGTCAATAATGATTTGAAAGATAACTGCGGCGGCCAGTATGTGTGCGTGCGTGGGGCTGATAAGATTTTCTTTTATTTGATGTTTCGTATTCATGTCAGTGTTGACGGCCAGTTTATATCGCTAGGTCAAACTTAACGCTTTGACAATTTGAAGACTTATATTCGCTCAGTGACGGAGCTTATTCGTCTAGGATAAGCGCTCGTTGACGGAATTATTGATCATCAGAAACAAAGTCATCACAGGGCTGTATAGTTAAAAACACGACACTAAACCGGCCTCAAAACGCTCAAATCTTTAAGATTTTTTTAAATAATCTCAAGAGCAAGATTATTATTTAAGCATCACTGCCAAATGACTTTAGCCTCGTGCTGAGAGCTAAAAAAACTTACCTCTAAGCAGAGTGTCGTAAATTTATTTATTATCTCGAATTTTGATCAGAAAAAGGAATTTAGTTCAGCTTGATTTTATAAACGCAGCAGGAAGTTAAAATCCTGGCAAGAGTAACGTCGCTCGCAGTCCGCCTAATGGACTATCGTCAAGGTTTAACCCACCGCCATAAGCGGCCGCAAGATCGGCGACAATAGAAAGGCCTAGTCCAGAGCCAGGCTTGCTTTCATCAAGACGCTGTCCTCTTTGGGTCGCCTGTTCGCGTTGTATGGGCGAGAGACCGGGGCCATCATCATCAATGATAATTTGCAGCAGTAAACGATTTGATGCATTTTCAGGCTTAAAGGGCGTGATCTCAATTTTAACTTCGCTGTGCGCCCATTTGCCAGCATTATCGAGTAGATTGCCAATCATCTCCTCAAGATCCTGACGTTCTCCTAAAAAACGCAAATCCTTCATGGTCGTTTCGGAAAATTGGATTTTGCGCGCAGCGTAGATTTTTCGAAAGGTCCTCAGCAGTCCGTCAAGGCAGGGCTCAATTTGCGTTGAGGCGCCAATGGTTGCCCCTCTTGCAGCGGCGCGGGCGCGATCGAGATAAAAACTAATTTGATCCCGCATCAGATTTGCTTGTTCGGTAATTTTATCCGCAAGCGTAGAGGGCGAGGCGCTAGCTTCATTGATAATTACGCTGAGTGGCGTTTTGAGCGCATGGGCGAGATTGCCAACTTGTAAGCGCGCGCGTTCTAAAATGTCACGATTGGCGCCAATCAGCACATTTGCTTCTTCAACTAGCGGCGCGACTTCTTTTGGATAGTTGCCGGCAATATGATCTTTCTCGCCGCGACCAATAGCAATAAGTTCTTCGCGTAACAGGCGAAGCGGCTTTAATCCAAACCGTACCTGGAAGGCCGCAACGCCTGAAAGCGCAATCGCTAAGGTTGCAAAGGCGACGAATAGGCCCAAGAGGAAGCGTTCAATTTGCTCCTCCATTTCTTCAGTGCTCGCGGCGATTTGTACAAGATAAACGCCCATATCTCCGACATCGATAATACGCTCGACAATGCGCAAGCGCCGTCCATCTGGTCCCAAGGCATAGCCGCGTCGAAAGCCGCCCACTTCCGCCGCGACGCCAAGATCGGAAAGTTTTGGCAATAGGCCAACAAAGAGCGAGCGCGAGGCTTTGATTTCGTGGGTTGGCGTGTCTAGTCGGGTAATTTGCCAATACCAGCCCGAGCCGGGAAGCTCGAATTGCGGATCGCCGAGTTGTCCGGGCCCAAGGCGGCCTTCTTCGCCAGCTTCAGAGACGTCGGCGACGATCGCCCGAAGATAGACGTCCAATCGTCGCTCAAAAATATCTTCCGCCTCACGACGATAATAGGCGGTGATAAAAAAGCTTGCGATGAGCAAGACGACCGCGCTTGAGGCGGCGGCTGTCAGAAATAAGCGCGCCGAGATAGAATGAATGGGTAAGAGTTTTAAAGCCATCAGTGCGGTTTTGTCGGCGCGGCCGTATCTGGCGCAAGCGCCATATACCCCAAGCCGCGGATCGTTTGGATCAGATCAACGCCAAGTTTTTTGCGCAGTCTGCCGACGAAGACTTCAATTGTATTAGAGTCGCGATCAAAATCTTGATCATAGAGATGTTCAATAATTTCAGTGCGCGAGACAATACGGCCTGTGTGATGCATGAGATAGGCGAGTAACCGATATTCATGCGACGTGAGCTTGATCGCTGCGCCATCAACGATGACGCGACCGGCCTTAGTATCAAGTCGAACGGGGCCGCATACAAGTTCATTGGTCGCGTGTCCGGTGCTACGACGCAGCAGCGCACGTAAGCGCGCCAACAACTCCTCCATATGAAACGGCTTTGTGAGATAGTCGTCGGCGCCAGCGTCAAATCCTTGTACTTTTTCACTCCAGCGATCGCGCGCCGTTAAAATTAACACAGGCGTCGTATGGCCTGCGGCGCGCCATTCCTCAAGAAGCGTAATGCCATCTTTTTTTGGCAAACCAATATCAAGAATAATCGCGTCATAGGGCTCTGTGTCTCCCAGAAAATGCCCGTGCTCGCCATCATAAGCGCGATCGACGGCGTAACTCGCCTGTTCCAATGCGGCGACAATCTGACGATTGAGATCCTTATCGTCCTCTATAACGAGTAGTCGCAAATCGCTTCTCCCAATGTGAGGCTTGCCGCTGTTCTCTCATCGCACGCATGTGATCGAAGCAATGCGGCGTGAGATTATTCTTGCTCGTGTATTTGACGTTGATGACCCGTTGTTGCGTCAAAAAAGAGTTTTTCAATATGTCCATCTGATCTCAGGAGACGGATCTCATAGAGAAAATCATCTCCCTGCTGACAAAGACGCGTCGTCAGCGGTTCGCCTTTGTGTCGTTCTCTTGCGTTACGCATGCTCGCAAAGGGGTTGGCAAGATGCTGTTCGTCGATCTTTAGTCGACTTTCTTGGGTGGAAAAACATTGTACAGCTGGCTTTTGCGCAACAGCCGGTCTGGTTACGCAAAGAAGGACGATCGCAATGAAAAGAAGACGCGCGCTCAACTGACCTTCATTTCTTCAAGTGTCTCATTTTGATCAACATTGAATTATTTTAGATAAAAGCTGAATAAGATGTGAATAGTCTTTAAAATGGGGGCGTTTAGATTTTCTTGTACCCCGATCCTGATGCGCTGCTTTTCATTTCTCCCAAAGCGCTATTATTGGTGCCTGTAGAACAAAGGCCCGGGATGAAGCTGAGAGACCGCCCGAGCTTTTGTTTGATTGTGAGATAATTTACTTATCCCTCTCGCGTTTTTTTGGCCCCGCGCGCGGCGCGTTTTGCCAATGTGCGCAGGCGCAGGGCGTTCAACTTGATAAAACCCTCAGCGTCCCGCTGGTCGTAAGCGCCGCCTTCTTCAAAGGTGACGAGTTCTTGATCATAGAGCGACCAGGGACTTTCACGACCCACCAGCGTGACATTGCCTTTGTAGAGTTTTAGGCGCACCTGGCCTGTGACATGCTCCTGGCTTTTATCAATTAAGGCCTGCAACATCTCGCGTTCAGGAGAGAACCAAAAGCCATTGTAAATGAGTTCGGCGTAACGCGGCATGAGTTCATCTTTTAGATGCGCCGCCCCGCGATCCAGCGTGAGGCTCTCAATGCCGCGGTGGGCGATAAGAAGAATAGCCCCTCCTGGAGTTTCATACATGCCGCGCGATTTCATACCGACAAATCGATTTTCAACAAGATCGAGTCGTCCAATGCCATGCGTGCGACCAAGCTCATTGAGTTTAGCGAGCAGGGTTGCGGGCGAGCGTTTAACGCCATCTATTGCAACGGCGTCGCCGGCTTCGAAATCAATTGTTATATATTGCGCCTGATCGGGCGCTTGTTCAGGATCAAGCGTGCGCGAATAAACATAATCTGGCGTTTCTTGCGCAGGATCTTCCAGGACTTTTCCCTCAGACGAAGTGTGGAGTAAATTTGCATCTGTTGAAAAGGGCGCTTCGCCGCGCTTATCTTTAGATATTGGAATTTGATGCGCCTCTGCGAAGGCGATGAGGTCGCTGCGAGAAACAAAACTCCACTCACGCCAAGGCGCGATCACGGTGATGTCCGGTTCAAGCGCGTAATAGCCCAATTCAAATCTTACTTGATCATTGCCTTTTCCCGTCGCCCCGTGACAAACGGCGTCGGCGCCCATTTTGCGGGCGATTTCAATTTGTTTTTTCGCAATTAAAGGACGGGCGATTGAGGTGCCTAAAAGATAAAGGCCCTCATATTGCGCATTGGCGCGAAACATTGGAAAGACATAATCGCGGACAAATTCTTCGCGAAGATCTTCAATGAAAATATTTTCTTGTTTCACGCCAAGTAACAAGGCCTTTTCGCGCGCTGGCGATAATTCTTCTCCCTGACCAAGATCCGCCGTGAAAGTAATGACTTCGGCACCGTAATTGGTTTGCAGCCATTTCAGGATGATCGAAGTATCCAGTCCGCCGGAATAGGCGAGAACAACGCGTTTGATATCTTTTTTGGGCAAGGTCATGTGAGGCTCGGTTAAAACATGATTTTCGCGCGGGACTATAGGCGCCTGAGGGACCAGTGCAAGCCGGGCAGGGGTGGCTCGTTTTTTTTAGCTTTTGAAGCTAAAAAGAGAAAATGAACGATCATTCCAGCTCTTGTGAGGCGACGACCCGCCAAATTCCTGGCCTCACGCCAGCGCGTCGGCGCGCCTTAGATATTTTGACCAAAGCCAACCGACCGGTTGGCGCTTATGAATTAATGGATTTGATGGCATCGGCTGAGGGGAAGCGGCCTGCCCCCATTTCTGTATATCGGGCGCTAGGCTTCCTCTTGGATCATGGTCTCGCCCACCGCCTCGAATCAAAAAATGCCTTTGTCGTTTGTGGCCATCGGCATGCGGCGGAAGAGCCAGTGGTCTTCCTCATTTGTGAACAATGTGGCGAGGTCAAAGAAGCGACTTCTGCCGCGTTAGGCCGAGAATTAGCCGCCCTGACGGGAAAAGTAGGGTTCACCGCCCGCACCCGCGTTATTGAGATTGCCGGGCGTTGTGAGCGTTGTTTGGACGACTAATCCGCGAAACTCAGCCGATTTTGGTTCCAAATTCCCTCAGCTTGGTCTAAAGACGCCGCATCGCAACATAAATTGTCGCATACGGGCTCTCCTGTGACGGGGGGTGCCGGCGCCCCGACATCCTTCCCTGAGAAATATCTCCTATGAAACTGCGCAATATCGCTATTATCGCCCACGTCGATCACGGCAAGACAACTTTGGTTGATCGCCTCCTCCAGCAATCGGGCGCGTTTCGTGAAAATCAGCGCGTTGCTGAGCGGGTGATGGACTCAAACGATCTAGAGAAAGAACGCGGCATCACCATTTTGGCGAAGGCCACCTCTGTCGTTTGGAAAGATATTCGCATCAATATTGTTGATACGCCCGGCCACGCTGATTTTGGCGGCGAGGTTGAACGAATTCTCTCTATGGTCGACGGCGCGATCGTGCTCGTTGACGCCGCAGAAGGACCCATGCCGCAAACAAAGTTTGTTGTCGGCAAGGCGCTTAAAATTGGTCTTAAGCCAATTGTCTGTATTAATAAGGTTGATAAGCCTGACGCGCGCGTATCAGAAGTCGTCAATGAAGTCTTTGATCTCTTCGCAGCGCTTGACGCAACGGATGAGCAATTAGATTTTCCCATTATTTATGGTTCAGCCAAACAGGGCTGGATGGCGGAAGAGCCGAAAGGCCCTAATGTTGATTTTGCGCCGCTTTTTGATCTCGTCGTCAAGCATGTTCCAGAGCCCAAAGTTGAAGAAGGCGGGTTTCGCTTGCTGGGAACTTTGCTGGAAGCCAATCCTTATCTTGGCCGTATCATTACGGGCCGGGTATTCTCTGGCAGCGTAAAGCCTAATCAACCGGTTAAGGTTCTTGATCGTAGCGGTAAAATTGTTGATCAGGGACGCGTTTCTAAAATTCTGGCCTTTCGCGGTATTGAGCGTCAGCCGATCGATGAAGCTGAAGCAGGCGACATTATCGCTATTGCAGGCCTTGAGAAATTCAATGTGGCTGACACGCTCTGCGCAATAGAGATGACCGAGCCGCTTCAGGCGCAGCCGATTGATCCACCAACATTGTCGATGACATTCCTTGTCAATGACAGTCCGCTTGCAGTCACCGAGGGCGACAAGGTGACAAGAAGCATGATCCGCGCGCGTCTCTTCAAAGAGGCCGAAGGAAATGTCGCCTTACGCGTTGAGGATGCGCCATTGGGCGACGCTTTTATTGTGTCAGGTCGTGGCGAGTTGCAACTTGCAATTTTGATTGAAACCATGCGGCGCGAGGGTTTTGAATTAAGCGTGTCACGTCCAAAGGTCGTGTTTAAAAAAGATGAGTCGGGCGAAATTCTCGAGCCGATTGAGGAAGTCGTCATCGACGTTGATGAGGAACATTCCGGCGTTGTTGTTCAGAAAATGTCTGAACGCAAAGCAGAAATGATTGAGATGCGCCCCTCAGGCGGCAATCGGTTGCGTCTGGTTTTCCATGCGCCTACACGCGGACTGATTGGTTATCAGGGTGAATTACTGACAGATACGCGCGGCACGGCAATCATGAACCGTCTGTTTCATGAATATGCTTCCTATAAGGGCGATATCCAGGGACGCAGAAATGGGGTGTTGATTTCAAATGATTCCGGCGAAGCTGTCGCTTATGCCATGTGGAAACTTGAAGATCGCGGCCCGATGATGATTGAGCCAGGTTGGAAGGTTTATCGCGGGATGATTGTGGGCGAACATACGCGCGATAATGATCTTGAAATTAATGTGTTGAAAGGAAAGCAGCTCACCAATATACGCGCGGCAGGTAAGGATGAAGCGGTGCGTCTTACGCCCCCAATTAAAATGACCTTGGAAAAGGCGCTTGCCTATATTGAGGATGATGAGTTCGTCGAAGTAACGCCAAAGTCTATTCGCTTGCGCAAAGCGTTCCTTGATCCAAATGAACGCAAGAAATTTGGTAAAGGAAAAGCGTCTTTAGTAGCGTAATTTTAACCCGTAGATAAAGTCTCGGATCAAAAAATTTAGGTGCTCGACCGCATTGTCTCGAGCGCCTTTTTTAATGCGACAAGATCCTGAGGCAGCTCGCTCTCAAAGATCATTTCTGCCCCTGTTACAGGATGCAAAAAGCCAAGTGTTGCCGCATGAAGGGCTTGTCGCCCTAAGTGCAAAACGGCGGTGCGAGCCTTCTCAGGAAGTTTGCTAATTTTTGTTTTGAAGCCAGCGCCATAGGTGGCGTCACCAATTAATGGATGGCCGATATGCGCCATATGAACGCGTATCTGATGTGTGCGTCCCGTTTCTAATTGGCAGGCAATAAGGGAAGCGATGCCATAGTCTGCTCTTTTTTCCCAATGTGTAATGGCTTCTCGACCGCGTTCGTGTGAGACGACCGCCATTTTTTCTCTTTGGATTGCATGACGTCCAATCGCCGTTTCTATTGTTCCTTGGACGCGATCCGGCGCGCCCCAAACAAAGGCGAGATATTCCCTCGTGAGCGGCAGGTTCCGACCATGATCAGCAAAAAGTCGTGCGAGACCGTGATGCGCTGCATCTGTTTTTGCAATTACCAGTAATCCAGTCGTATCCTTATCGATACGATGCACGATGCCTGGTTTTTTAACGCCGCCAACGCCAGAGAGGCTATCGCCACAATGGGCAATGAGCGCATTAACCAGCGTTCCGGTTTCATGTCCGCTTGCAGGATGAACGACAAGGCCAGCAGGTTTATTGATGACGATTAATGCGTCGTCCTCATAGACGATCTCGAGCGCTATGTTTTCACCTTGGGGTGTCGCTGGCTCGGGCGGGGGAAGGTAAAGCGTGACGATAGAGTCAAGCGTTAGTCGGTGCGATGGCGTTTTGAGAGGCTGACCAGAAAGTGAGACGCAGGCGGTTTCTATGAGATTTTTTAAGCGCGTGCGTGAAAGATGCGCCTCAAGAATTTCTGGTTGTTCAGCAAGAAAGCGATCTAGCCTGGTGCCAGCCGAGTCTTGATCAACGCGAAAGCTAAAGTGAGAGCCTTCTTTTTGCTCGCTGCTTCCCTTATTCTTCATATTTGTCTTCTTTGATCCTGCGCTAATTAGGGTCGACAATTCTCAGTCTGAGCATTCTGTTCAATATTCGGTCTTGACCAGCGCTGGCAACTCAACGCAACCACTCTGGAGCGCTGGCGCTTTACGGGCGTTGGCCAGTTTTCCTTAAACGTCGGGACCAAGTGCGCTAGCGAGACACCAACTTCCAGGCGTATGGGGATCAAGCAGTGCATGCGTCGGCACGGTAACGCGCGTGCGTTTGCTCATCCTAATTTAATTGACACTGAATTCTCATCCTGATTGACGCTCAATACTCAGTTCCGCTGACTAGTCCAAAGCCTTTGAGATGGCCGCTGGTCGCAGTTGAAGACAAGCGCATCCCTGTCAAAGGCATACCAGGTCATTGATCGCTTCCCCAAGTACATCGATCTGACTTAATAGTTCCGCGAACTGGTGTTGGACCTGTTGCGCGATGGCAATCCCATTCCGGCGTCACCAAGTCAGGAGAAAAAGATCCCCCCGTGCCGTGTGTAGCCGTTTGCTGGAGGCTTGAGGCTTATTTAGTTGTCCAGGCGCTTGAGGTCGCGGTAGAAATTCTCGTGCGGACCGACCATCAGCAGCTTGATGGTCTGTGGGTCTAGGACGCGGTAGGCGAGCAGGTTCAACTGGTTGATCATCTTGAATTTGTAAATCTGCACGCCAAGCAGGTCGCCGACCTTGGCTTCACCGATGTCAGGTGTAGCGGCAATGGCGTGCACCGCTTCATCAAGTGCAGCCTTTTGTTGCCGGCGCAGCTTTTTGACGGTGCGCTCGAAAGTCGGGGTAACGAGTAGACGCATCAGCCAAAGTTGTACTCGCTCACAGGCTCTTCCTGATCAGCAATCAGGATATCGCGGATCACGCTGAAAGGCAGATCCGGGTTATCGGCGGCAATCTTGCCGATCTGAGACCAGTATTCGATTTGCTTGGGCACCGAGCGGTGCTCGATAGCGCCGTAGCGTTTTGCGTTTTCGACCAAGGCTTCGGGCAGTTTGACGTTGACGGCCATAGGAACCTCCTCTAGACGCTCCATTGTAGTCCTTCATGGACCAAAATGGAACCCTTAAGATTGGCTCACACTGCTTTTCGACCGGGAAACAATGCGCGGAGCAAACAACACGGCTTCTTGCTCCTTTTCTCTTAACCAAACTAATCGGCTTTTAAACCGTATTCTTGCACAATTTGTCTCCGCCATCGACAGAGTGTGACGATGTAGGAGTGTAATTTATTTTGGTTCTTGGAGACGCCTTGTAATAACTGCTAGGCTTCCTCGGGTGTCGGATAACGCTTGTGACCTTTGCCATCAACGAATGGGTCTCATTGGGTATGGAGGTAACCGGCATCGATTGTTTCGTTCAATCGATAACAATAAATATTGTTTAGCTTCGTCGCTTGACTGACATCTTCAAAGATTAACTTTTATTTTGGACGCTGTGATCATCACCCACGCTAAAAAGCCTTTCTGTGCAGTGATTGGCGCTGGGCCAGCGGGGCTCTTTGCTGCTGAAACACTTGCGCGCGCTGGCGCCGATGTTTGCGTCTATGATCATAAACCAAGTCCCGCGCGGAAATTTCTAATGGCGGGACGCGGTGGGCTAAATATTACGCATAGTGAAGATATCGAGATCTTTTTGACGCGTTACGGTGCGGCCTCAGCTCCTCTGACGCCTTTCATTCGAGCCTGGCCGCCGCAATCCTTGCGTGAGTTTTGCGCATGTTTGGGAGAGGCGACATTTATTGGCAGTAGCGGACGTGTGTTTCCTTCAAGTTTTAAAGCCTCGCCTTTGATGCGCGCCTGGCTCATACGACTGAAGCAACTTGGCGTGACTTTAGCAATGCGGCATAAGTTTTTGGGGTTTTCAGCAGACGGCTTGCTCCAATTCCAACGAGGCGATGGTGAAGCTCTCAATCTTGCAGCAGACGCTGTGATTTTGGCGTTGGGAGGAGCTTCCTGGCCCAAGCTTGGTTCGGACGGCGCCTGGACAAAGATTCTAGAACATCAGGGCCTCTCTCTTGCTCCTTTGCATGCAGCAAATTGCGGGGCTTTGATTGAATGGAGCGCGCTTTTCCGGCAGGCTCATGAAGCAAAGCCAATTAAAAATGTGCGGGTATGGTGTGAGGGCGCGAGCAGTCGCGGAGACCTTATGATCACCCGAACGGGCCTTGAAGGCGGGCCAATTTATGCGCTTTCCTCATATTTGCGGCGGCAGATTGAAGGCAATACACAAGCGCAACTGACGATCGATTTAAGGCCTGATACGTCATTAGAGAGTTTGACGCGTAAACTGGCCAAGCGCACGCCAAAACAGTCTCAATCAACTTATCTAAAGCGCGCAGGATTTCATGCCCCTGAAATTGCGCTACTGCGAGAGACTTATCCATTGCCGCTTCCGCAAGAGGCGGCGGCCCTTGCGCGGGTCATCAAAAATCTTGAACTTAAAGTCTGCGGATTGGCTGATCTGACACGCGCCATCTCTACGTCAGGAGGGGTGTTATTTGAGGAAGTAAGCGCAGAGTTAATGCTTAAAAAATTGCCTGGCGTATTTGTAGCAGGCGAGATGTTAGATTTTGATGCTCCCACCGGCGGTTATTTGCTGCAGGCGGCCTTTTCAACGGGCTTTGCCGCAGGGACGGGCGCCGCGCGCTACGTTGGACTTCAAGTTTAAACATAATCAGCAAAAATTCAGACGGGTTTGTCGCCTTGCCATTTGCCAAGGGGTCGTGCGCCGGCGGCGTCAAATAAATAAAGCGTGTAGACTTCTGGAGCGCCCATCTCCATGCCAGGGGAACCTGAGGGCATGCCAGGCGCCGCAATGCCGCTCACTTTAGGGCGTTCCTGCAACAGTTGCCTTATTGCCTGCGCCGGTACATGGCCCTCAACAATATAGCCCGCTATTTCGCTTGTGTGACAAGAGTGCATTTGCGCGCTGACGCCTAAGCGAGATTTAACCGCTTGCATATCTGCTTCGATGATTTCTTCAACGATAAAACCCGCATCTCGCATTTTTTGCGCCCATTTTCCGCAGCAGCCGCAAGTGGCGCTTTTGCGCATCACAATTTTTTCTAAATTACCCGCTTGATTGGCGGCGCCCAAGCCCGTCGTTAGAGCCAAAAAGGCGGTCGTCGTAATTAAGAGTTGGATACTCTGGCGACGGGACAGACGGCGGTCGGGCATGGCTGGTCTCCAAGTGATATTTATAGATATAAGGGTCTTTGAGGCCGAACGCACGTTCCGCTATAAGAAAATTCTAGAAAGAACAGAAAAATGCTTTCCTCGCGCTTCTGGTCAGACCTCTCTTTGCAAGATTTTCAATCTGCATCGCTCCCGCAGACGATTGCGATCTTGCCTATCGCCGCGATAGAGCAGCATGGACCCCACCTCCCTTTTGGTGTTGATGCGATGATTATGGAGGGCTGTCTTAACCGCGCGCTGACGCAGATGCCGGATACTCTTGCGGCTGTCTTTTTACCAATCCAAAAAATTGGCGTTTCATTAGAGCATAGAGATTTTCCTGGCTCATTGAGCTTATCGTCGCAGACTGCTGCGCGGATGCTGTTTGAAATTTCAGAAAGCGTTGCGCGCGCAGGAATAAAAAAACTTATCCTGATGAATTCTCATGGCGGCAATTCTGCTGTTATTTCACAGCTTGCCCTCGAGCTGCGCGCACAACTCAACTTATTGGCTGTGACTTGTTCCTGGTCGCGCTTTGGATATCCGCCAGGTCTGTTCGATACGGAAGAAGTGCGGCATGGAATTCATGGCGGAGATATTGAAACCTCTTTGATGCTGGCTCTCAGACCGGAGCTTGTCGATCAGACGAAGGCTAAAAATTTTACCTCTGCCGCTTTAAACTATGAGCGCGATTTTATTTGGTTGCGCGCAGATCGACCGGCGGGCTTTGGATGGATGGCGCAAGATCTCTCGCTTGCGGGCGCCGTGGGTGACGCGTCTCAGGCCGCAGCAGCAAAGGGCGAAGCGGTCATAAATTATTGGGCGGGCGCTTTTATTGACCTCGTCAAAGACGTTGAGCGCTTTGACCTCTCAAATTTGCGCAGCGCGCTTTGAGCTAAACGGGTGTGGACCAAAGATACGTCCATGTTTCTGTCAGCGTGCGGTCAGCGACGCGAAGAAATAAGCGCAGGTCTGTCGTTTCACCCGGGTTCAAAACAACATCAATCATCGCTCGCAGACCGTCGATATGGGGATTAGCTGTGACATCGGCTCGCGTCACGCGACCATGGGTGGTTGAAACGATTGCTTGTACTTGTTTGGGATCTGCGAGATAATATGCAAGATCGCCTCCGGCGAAATCAACCAGGAAACGCCGCGCATTAGGATTGAGCGGTTCCGTTGAACCAAGTGCGCGGGCTGGCGCTTCAAACGTATTCACCACACGACCATTGGGCGCGAGGCGTGGCATCTCAAGCCCAGCAGTAATGCGATAGGAAAAAGAAAAAGCTTTACCCTGTTGCGGAGCGACGTCAGGCGTCCAACTCGCCACGACATTATCATTGGTTTCGTCTAGGGTTGGCAGTTCGATTAATTCAACCCGGCCTCGACCCCAATCCTTTAAGGGCTCAACAAAATAGCTCGGTCTTTTTTCATAGGCCAGATCGAGGTCTTGATAAGATTGAAAGGCTCTGTCGCGCTGCAAAAGTCCAAAGCCTTTGGTATTCACATCAAGGAACGAGGAGATCCGCTCGTTTTGCGGATTATTGATCGGACGCCAAAGCCATTCGCCTGCGCTACCGTGAATGAGAAGTCCATCGGAGTCATGTAGTTCATTGCGAAAACCATCGCGCACACGTCGATCATTCTCTCCGCTCAAAAACATAGAAGTAAGAGGCGCAAACCCAAATTTTATTCCCGAGCGGCGTGGAAATAAGGTTGCGTCGATCTCGATCACGCTCTCGGGACCAACATTTAATGTAAATTTATAAGCGCCTGTCGTCGCTTCGCTGTCTAGCAGCGCAAAAATCATAATCTGATTATTGCCAGACGTAGGCGTTGTAATCCAAAACTCTCGAAAGAAGGGGAAGCTTTCCTTGCTTGTTCCTGCTTCGACGCAGAGGCCCCGCGCGGAGAGGCCGTATTGCTGATCGCGTCCAAGAAAGCGAAAATAACTTGCCCCGAGAAAAGAAATGGCTTCATCGTGAATATGCGGATCATTCAGAGGAAATAACAAGCGAAAGCCAGCAAATCCTGTATTTACCGGTAGCAGCTTATCATTTTTGACGCGACCAAAATCAAACAGCGCGGGCGCATAGGGAATAGGCGTTGCAATCCCGTCACGGATTGTATTGATCGTAACTGCGCGCCCATACAAAAATCCAAGATGAAACGTCTCAAGGCGGAAGCCGCCATTGGCCCCAGCCAGGAATGCTTGATCGCGTTTAAAACGGATGTCGCGCCACGCATCATAATCTAGCGCATCAAAAGGCGCGGGTGGTTTTGGCGCGCTTGCGTCAAAGGGCGCTGCGGATAATTCCTGTGCGCGGCGGATCACTTCATCAAATGAAAATGAGGCGATTGGCGCTGGCGCTGATTCGTTTTGCGCCGCTGCAGGCAGGATAAATTGTGTGCTCGCGGCAGCTGCCGCGCCGAAGAGCTGGCGACGAGAAAAAGAAATCATGATCTACACTGAACGCCAAGGAGCAAAAGTGGCGGAGGTTTAGCGAGATCATTGACGTGAAGCAAGGGCATAAGGATAACGTAACTATTTGCCCCTACTGATCTTCTGGTTTTTTGCATCTGGCGATCTGATCGGCGTCACCAACGCCTGCGCTTTGACATCATCTTGAAAATACCTTGTTATCGCCACAAAAAATTTCTTGTAATCCGTGCGAAACAGCGTAATTACCGACTTGCCCAAATCGCACGTGCCTGTGGTCGTGTGTCGGACGGCGCGGAACCGGACAAGAGGCCGGTGAACCGTCGAAATCATTCCGGCAGCCGGAGGCGAACCGGCGAACTCCGTTCTCTGCGGAGGATCGCGACTTAAAGCAACGACGGACCGGGCTTTTTCGTCTCTGTTGGTCCTCCAAAGACCGACTTACCGAAGAGGCTAGTCTTTCTTGCCGGGCGTGCGGATCGGGTTTTCCCTTTCCAATCGATGGCTGAGTGAACGAAACGACACACGTTTCTTTCGTGTGCTTGTGCTCATTCTTCAGCCTACGGCGCATCACCGGATCCTTCGCGTTTACCCGCGGCGTGATCCTGGATAGCAGCGTTTTGTCATTCTCGCGTCTCCATCGCGTGGGAATGAGAAGCACATGCTATCTCCCGAAGCTTTTGGTTAATGGCGCAGCTCAAGTTGCGCCCTTCGAAGGGGATGCCCTAATGACCGACCGTATTTTTGATTTTTTAGCTGAGCGTCGTCGCGAGGGTCGCGATAATGGACCGTGCTTAGTCGTAGATCTGGATGTCGTGCGCGATAATTATCTTGGCTTTGCCCGCGCACTGCCAGACACTCGTGTTTTTTATGCCGTCAAGGCAAATCCTGCGCCAGAAGTTCTTTCACTGCTAGCTTCATTGGGTTCTTGTTTCGACACAGCCTCAGTTGTTGAAATTGAGCAGGCGCTTGCCGCCGGCGCTTCCGCCGATCGGATCAGCTATGGCAATACAATCAAGAAGGAGCGCGATGTTGCGCGCGCCTTTGAGATGGGGATCCGTCTTTTTGCCGTCGATAGCGAAGCAGAAGTCGAAAAAATTGCACGTGCCGCCCCTGGATCAAAAGTCTTCTGTCGTATTCTGTGTGATGGCTCCGGCGCTGAATGGCCGCTATCGCGTAAATTTGGCTGTGCCCCTGAAATGGCGACAGCTGTGCTGGAATATGCGCACCGCTTAGGCCTCAACGCCTATGGCATCTCTTTTCATGTTGGATCGCAACAAACCGATCCTCGCAAATGGGACGGTGCGCTTGAGTCCGCAGCGACCATTTTTCGCGATCTCGCAGAGCGCGGCGTCAACCTTCAGATGGTCAATCTTGGTGGGGGCTTCCCAACGAAATATCTCAAAAATGTTCCTGCTGTTAAATCCTACGGCAATGCAATTTTTCGCGCGCTATCAAAACATTTTGGCAATCGTATTCCCGAAACAATCATTGAGCCAGGTCGCGGCATGGTTGGCAACGCCGGTATGATTGAGGCTGAGGTTGTTTTGATTTCGAAAAAATCAGAGTCCGATACAGAAATGCGTTGGGTTTATCTCGATATTGGTAAATTCAATGGCCTTGCGGAAACGATGGATGAAATGATCCGTTACCCGATCCGCACTCCAGCTGATGGCGGTCCAGTGGCGCCTTGTGTGATTGCCGGCCCAACATGCGACTCAGTCGATGTTCTTTATGAAAAGCAGCCTTATGACTTGCCGATTTCGCTTGAGATTGGCGCAAAGGTACTCATTGAGGGAACGGGCGCTTATACGACAACCTATTCAGCCGTAGGCTTTAACGGATTTCCGCCGCTAGAAACTTTTGTGATCTAGAAATAGCGCGCACTGCTGTGCGCGCTTTCACCAAATCAAAACTTAAGTCTTCTGTAAGAAAGTTAAGTCTCTCAAGCGGATAGACTATTATCAGCTTTTTGCGGTTTAAGCCAATGACGCGTCAAATCACTACGCGCTTTTCTTTTCGATCAATCGAGCGTCTCGCCGCGCCGCTAGATCCTCATTTTCAAATTGCGCTGGAAAAAGATCAGGACATTGAAGCACGCGAGTCATTGCTCGATCGTGTTTTTGGTCTAGAGCGGTTTCAAAAAACGAGTGAAAAATTGCGCGTAAATCAGGCCCCAGTCTCGGGCCTTGCACTGGTTGCTAAGACGACGTCGGGCGCATTGATTGGCACAATTCGGCTGTGGCCTATATTTGCAGGGCAAGGTCGCGCGGCGCTTCTTTTAGGACCCCTTGCGGTTTGTCCAAGCGCTAAAGATGGCGGCGTTGGCCGTGCGCTCATGCTGCAAGCGCTAGCGCGCGCGAAAAAACAAGGACATAGGTCTATTCTATTAGTTGGAGACGCCGCCTATTATAAACTTTTTGGTTTTGAGCAGCGCTTTACTGACCGATTGCTCATGCCCGGACCCGTTGATGCAAAGCGTTTTTTGGGTCGGGAATTAATTCCTGGCGCGCTTTCTGGGGCAGCTGGCGCCGTAACGCCTGCGCGACATCAATATCTCACAGCCATCGCTGCCTAATTCTATTGGTTAACTTTTAGAAGATGCGCAAGCGATAGTCGGATTTTATGTAGTTTAATGATCTCTTCGCTGCAGCGTCCTATCGCGCAAGGCCTCATAAATTGAAGGATAATTAAAAAGAATAGGTGGCAGCATAGCTGTAAAACAGGCGCATAACATTGGGAGAAGTTGTGACGTATTGGCCGTCATTTCGGTGACGAGAATAATTCCTGTTAAAGGCGCGCGGCATGCGCCGCTAAAGAGCGCCGTCATGCCAATAAGCGCGAAGGCGGTCGGTGAAGTAATGAGGCTTGGCGCAAGGTAGAGGCAGCCTGCGTTAAAAATCAGACCAAACTGCGCGCCAAGCGCGAGCATTGGCGCAAATAATCCCCCCGGCGCACCAATGCTGTAGCAAACAGCGCCTAGAATGAATCTTAAAACAAAGATGCGCAGAACTTCTTCAATTGGATAGGCATTATCTAAAGCTTGTTGAGTTAATTCCTGACCGCCGCCAACTAATTCTGGAAAGTTCCAAGCTAATATTCCAATAGCTGCGCCAAGAATGCTTCCGCGCCAGGGAGGAGAAACCCACTTCAATTGAGTTGTAAAATTAAGCATTTTAATAATAGCGAAATTATAAGTGATCGCTAGTAATCCTGATACAAATCCAAAGAGTAAATAGAGCGGTAGCTCTTTGGGTGTTGCAGGAATAATGTCTGGGACATGAAACTCTGTTTTACCGCCAAAAATAGCATGCGCAACTGAAATAGCCGCTGCTGAGGCGGCAAGCGCCATGATTGCTATCCGATGCTCAAATTTTTGTACCAATTCCTCGAGAACAAAGATTGCCCCTGCAAGTGGCGCGTCAAAGGCAGTAGCAAGTCCTGCGCCAGCGCCAGCTGCAAGCAAGACGCGAAAATCTTGCCATTTGCGATTGAAGCGCTGGCTGACAAATTGAGCGATGCTTGCGCCCATTTGAACCGAAGGTCCTTCTCTTCCCAGCATCAGCCCAGCGCCGATTGCGAGCGCGCCGCCAATAAATTTAACAGGCAACAAAGCTAGTGAAGGCATCTCGGCGCGTTCTTCAAGCACGGCTTCAACATGAGGGATGCCGCTGCCCTGTGCAAAAATAGAAAAGCGTTGCACCAGTAAAATCGAGATGAAGACGGCTAGTGCGCAAAAAAAAATGAAAAAAACAAACCCGACATGGGGATCTTGTCGCTCCACTAGGATATAGGCGTTACGCAATCGATCCATAAAGGCAAGCGTTGTTTTAAACAGGGCTCCGACTAAGCCAGTTAATCCGCCGACAAGAAGCGATAAAAAAGCTAGGGTAAAAAGTCCTGACGCCTCTTTTTCCTGAATTGATCTTTGATCGCCGCTCTTTTCCATCAATACGGCTCCATAATCTTTTTTTCGCGTTTACCAAGAAGCAATAGCTCAATCGATTAAGCGCATGAGCTTAGAGAGGGCTGGGTCAAAAAAATCTAAAATGTTTTTTGTATGTTTCAAAATGAATAGGCTTGCAGGCGAGTCGGTTTTCTGGGAGCGCAACCAAAAGGCAAGTGTTGGGAAAGCTGTAACAGTCATGATTGCAGCGCCAACTAAAGCTGTTGCTGTTTCTTGGCGCATTTGTCCAGATTGTGCGCCAAGGTAAGTAATCGCCACAACGAGCGGTAAGGTCGTGGAGCTGAGCAGTCCTTGCGCGAGGACATCTCTTTGGGGAAGGTGGCGTTGATAGAGGCAAAGCGGCACGAGACGAATAAAAATGAAGATGAGACAAAATAGGAAGAATTGAAAGATGCTTGAGGGGGTTGAGACAAGTAAGGGTAAGTTGAATGTCACGCCGCTGACAACAAAGAAGAGCGGCACAAAAAAACCTGAACCAATTGATGTGAGGCGATCCTCAAGCGTTTCGTCCTTGGCTGCCCCAGCAAGCATGGCGATCGCCATGCCGGCAGCATAGGCGCCAACAACCGTCTCCATGCCAAAACTATCCGCTAAAGACACAAAGCCAAGCAGAATGAACATAGCGACGCGAAAAGGGAGCACGCCTCCGGCTCCAAGCCACGTCGCCATCCGGGCAATATGCGTTTCAGAGCGATATTTGACTAAAAGATAAATCGATCCAGCTGCAATCCCTAAAAACATCAAGCTGAGCAAGGCTTGATGAAAATGATGTTTTTCATGAGCAAGAGCTATGGAAGCAAGGATAAGCGGAGCTAATTCGCCAACTGCCGCAGAGCCTAGAACGAACCGTCCAAGCGCGTTTTCCAAGTCACCGCTTTGTTTAAGCACCGGAATGAGAATGCCGAATGCAGTTGTAGGCAGAATAATCCCGACAAGAAACGGGGCGCTGATCAGGCCGCTGGCCCAAAGTAAAATGGAGAACGCTAAGGCGCAGATAAAAGAGATGAACCAGGCTAGGGCCCCAAGGCGTAATTCGGTTGCGCCAATTTGATAATGTTTAATTTCAAAACCAGCTTGAAAAAAGAGAAAGACCAGGCCGAGTTCTTTTAAAAAAGTAATTGTCTCGTCACTCGAGAGTAAATTGCCAAAGCTCGGTCCAATCATTACGCCAAGCAATAGCTCAATTGCGACAATTGGCGTGCGCGCCAAAATTGGCCAGCGATTAAGAAAAGGCGCCAAGACAGCCGCCAATGAAATAAAGAAAAGCGCTCTAAAATCATGCATGACGCAGTATCTACCATACTCACGCATTTGTAGGGAAGGCTTATAAGCGGTTAAATGATTGGGTCTTGCGAATTTAGATCATATGTAATGAAAGCTGAACTGGGAAGTTTGAGAGAATAGATGTTAATGTGTTCTTGGATTAATAAGCCCCTCAACGTTTAAAAATATATTGATAATGGAGTATTAGAATGGTCAATGCACAGCTGGCAGGTCTGACAACAGCGGCGGTGGGGACATTTAAGCGGATTTTGGCGATTGCGCTTTATTTGGGTGTGCTGCTTAGTCTTTTTGCAATCCATAAAGCGATTCTTTTGCAAGAAAATAATTTATTTTATCATATCGGGTTTTCGTTCTTAAATGGATTTGTGCTCGCTAAAGTTATCCTGCTTGGGCAGGAACTGCATATCGGAGACAGTTTACGCGCGCGTCCCTTGGTTTATGTTATTCTTTTTAAATCTGCAGTTTTCTCTGTTTTGCTCTTCGTCTTTAAATTTCTTGAAGAGGGGCTTTTGTCAATTCATCATGATAAAAGCTTTATTCAAGGAATTATGGAATCTTACCCAGCATTGATGCAAGAAAAATTTCTAGGCGTCGTTCTTGCCTGTTTGATCATCTTTATTTCGCTGATTCCTTTTTTTGCCTATCTAGAGCTCGAGCGAGTGTTAGGAGCGCAGAGTTTGCGTTACTTAATTTTTAAAGGTGTGCAGGGCTTTCAAATTTCGGGACTGGAAGTGGTGAAGGAAGATCTTTCCCAAAAGCCGCGGGGCAAAAAATCTAGCTCTACAACAAGCAGAATCTGGTATTTTGAAAAGGCGGGCGCGGCGCTTGGTCCACATAGTGAGATAGAAATTGTACAATTTATACAAAACCAAGAAATTGGTCCTAAGAGTTTTGTATTTAATGCGCTTGAGGGTGGGGATTGGCGCTTGATCGAAGAAACAAGTTTGATTGATCTTTTTGATCAAACCTTGGAACGCGAAAATAAGAAATGACCGATTTTTCACTCAGTAAATTGATCCGCGCAATTTTTATAGGCGCGCAACCTGGAGAGGAGGCGGCGTCTTATACGCGTCAGTTAACTGCGCTCATTGGGCTGTATCTCTGTTGCGTTGCTTTGTTCTTGCTTTGGCTTGTTTTGCGACGCGTGAAAAATAAAATGTCTCTAAGTCCCGAAAGCCAGAAATTCTTTATCTGGATGATCTACGCGGGATGCTTCTCGATTATAGCCATCGGGATCGTCATAGGACATAGCTTGTGGGGATAGGCGCCCGGAGCTTTAGAATCTCTCTTTTTTAAGACACTCACATTGGGAATTTTTCGATCCGCGCCACCTGTCGCTTGACCGCTCGTAAATATGAATTTATTTCTTATCTCGTTGCGGGAGTAATCGTGTGACGTCACTTTGGATAAAACAGCGGAAAATTGCACGCGGAGTATCTTTACTCCTCGGCTTTTTTTTGCTGTTTCAGGTGACGCTGACCGGCTTTGCTGCAGCTGCGACAGGCGATAAAAATCAAGAACTTGGCTTTGGCGTCGTCTGTCAGAACTTAGGCGATGCCACTGGCGGCGAGCAGTCGGATCATCAGAAGCTTGGCGGCCATCATGGCCTGTGCTGCGTTTTACATTTTGATAGTTTTGCCGCTCCAAGCTTCAAAGCCAATGTGGCGCAATCCTTTGCTTTTATTAGTAATGCGCTTTCTTTTAAGCCCTTTCAACTCTCGCTTGCGCCTCGCCTAGAACCTAGAAGCGCGCCGCAATCTCCCCGAGCGCCGCCGGCCGCTTAAATCTATTGCTCTTCTTCTCATCGCTGTCGGCTTGTCCGTGGGCTTGAAGCCCATGCGCACCACCGACCCCACGCATGAGCTTTAGAGCAGGGCGAAAGACGCGCCCCATACTGCGGCGCTGTTGTCCTTCCAAATCATAAAAATCATTGGCAAGCGCTGTCGAAAGCCTTGCTGGGAGACTGTGCAAATCAAGCCATTTGCTGGCTTGAGGGAAGATTAAGGATCTATCCCATGACGAATTTATATCGGGCAGCTTTGCGCCGAAGCAAACCATTGTGTCTTCATGACAGGCCAACAATTCTTGGCGTTTCTCTGATCTGTCTTGGATGTTTTTTGGTCTTATTCGTAACCGCAACATTCCATCATGAGACTTTGTCTAACGCTTCTTTTTCTTGCGTTTTGCTTTGGGAAATAGTGATTGGCGGCGCTTTGCAGCTTCTTGGAGGTTTTTATCAGACTCTTCGAGTTGAGCGGGTTGCAGTAAGGCGCACGCAAAGAGGTGAAGCACGAGAAAGTTAAGCCCTCTCTCGTGTTCGCCGGCCAATATCTCCCCCTAGTAGATGTCGGTCGTTAGTTTCGCGCAGGAGATCCTGCGCACCGAACTTTACGCAAGTCTTTCATCACTCTCGGCTTGTGTAGAGGATCTCCCTAACTTCCCCACTCGATCAATATCGAGTGGGGCTTTTTGGGAAGAGGCGAAAAGAAGTCGCAATGATATTTGAGCTATTTGATAGGAAGAAAGCTTCTCCGTCTTGGTTGATGAAGCGGCCACAACGATTGCAGGGCGCTGAGACGGCGCATCGTGCAACGAAATTAGGTCGGGCTAATCGACAGGCAGAAAAAAATCCAGCAACATATTCAGCCTTCTACCGCATGGTCTGGCGGTGGCATTTTTACGCAGGGCTGTTTTGTACGCCGTTTATTTTTATCCTCTCGCTTTCTGGATCAATTTATCTCTTTAAGCCCCAAATCGATGCTTATATCGATCAGTCTTTTAATCATCTGAATCTTTCTGGAGCCCCAAAATCGCTTGATGCGCAAATCGCTGCAGCAGTCCTTTCACAGCCCGGAGCACGATTAAAAAATCTCGAAATTCGTAATGATCCATCTGATGCGGCGCGCGTTCAATTTCTTAAATCCGACGGAGAAGCGCTGCGCGTATTTGTGAGACCGGATACGCTTGAAATTTTAAAAACAGAGTCTGAAAAATCGAGATTTACTTCCATCATTCATGATCTTCACGGTGAATTGCTTATCGGTACATTTGGGGCAATTCTGGTTGAGCTTGCTGGCGTATGGGCAATTATCATGATCTTGACGGGCCTCTATTTATGGTGGCCCAATCCTGAAGATGGTTTGGCGGGTGTTTTATATCCACGGCTCAATACAAGGGGACGAACTTTTTTAAAGGATCTCCATTCGGTAACAGGTGTATGGATTTCCTTCTTTGCGCTATTTTTTCTGATTTCGGCTTTGCCCTGGACAACATTATGGGGCGGAGGATTAAAATATTTACGCAGTTACGGCCAAGCCACGCAAATAAAGCAGGAATGGACGACAGGGCCTGCATCGGCAAAAGCGCTGCAACAGGATTCATTTAAGGAGGCGGCGACCTCAACACCGCTTTCTGCGGATGAGCACCAGGAGCATCGGGGCCATCAGATGACTAGTCCTGCGTCATCACTAAATATCAGCGGCTTTGATAGAATTGCGCCACTCGCCTTGCCGTTAAAACTTGAAGCGCCAGTTTTTCTGACCCCTCCTTCTGCTGCTTCGCCAAATTGGAAATTACAATCGGAAACGCAAAATCGACCGCAGCGGAAAACAATAGAGTTTGATCCGATTACATTTCGACAGATTTCCGAAAAATCATTTTCTGATCGTGTATTTTTGGATCGTATTATCGGTGTTGGCATTGCGGCGCATGAAGGGCAGCTTTTTGGTGTCTTTAACCAGATTCTCGGATTGATGACAGCAATTGGCTATTTCGTCCTTGTCATCAGCTCAACATTGATGTGGTGGCGGCGTCGACCGCAAGGCGTATTGGGTGTTCCGGCTAAAATAATACCCGAACGGAGAACCCCAAGAAATTTTATAGTCTTTGCAATTATTTTGAGTGTGTTGCTGCCGACGCTTGGCGCTTCCCTACTTTTTATTCTCGCCGTCGAATTTTTAATTCGACGCCATTCCCCACAAGCCACGCAGTGGCTCGGGCTTGAGCCCTTTTTGGGACGTCAAGCATGATGCGGATTTTTCTCTCAAAGTCGGGGATCGTTTTTAATTTCAGAAGTGAGTCTGTGTGATGACCGTAGCGTTGCAAAATCATGATTGGCGTCTTGAGCCAGACTTTAGGCGCCAAGTTCCAAGCGTCTTACCTAAATGGTTTCGGGCGCGTGCAACCGCCATCATTGTCTTTCTTCATG
>SXGT01620299.1_pt1 | contig 36554 bp, 16 predicted proteins | sample 3176221 | NCBI WGS metagenome assembly SXGT01 (sample SAMN11356862, study PRJNA531348) | freshwater metagenome | isolation source: freshwater sample F1-120 | place: China: Fuxian Lake, Yuxi | collected 2017-12-25 | reverse complement strand
TCGAGAGCCAGGGCGTCTCTCCCCTGCCCGAGGCGCAGCTCGACCGGTTCCTGTTCAAGGTGACGATGCCGTTGCCCTCGCGGGACGAGGAGCGCGCGATCGTGGCGCAGCACGGGCACCGCACCGCCACGCCGCCGCTCGAGTCCTTCGGGCTCAGTGTGGTGGCCACCCGGGAGCAGCTGGCCGCCGCCCGAGCCGTCGTGGAGCAGGTGACGCTCTCATCCGCGCTGGTGGATTACGTGGTCGATCTGGTCCGCCGCACCCGCGAGGACCCCGCCGTGGCCTCGGGGGCGTCGCCCCGCGCCGGCGCTATGCTGGCTTCGGCGTCGCGGGCGCTCGCGGCGCTGCGCGGCCGGACCTACGTGGTGCCAGACGACGTGAAGGAGCTGGCGGGTCACACGCTGCGACACCGCCTGCTGCTGTCGGCAGCCGCGGAGGTCGAGGGCCTCACCACGGCCCGGGTGCTCGACCGTATCGTGGCCGCGGTGCCGGTCCCCCGGTGATCCCGATCGAGGTCGAGGACGAGGCGCCCATTCGGAGCGCCGATACCGGCGCGGGCTCGTGGGTCGTTCGCCCCACCCGGCGCGCCGTCTGGGCGCTGTTACCCGGCCTCCTCCTCGCCGCGCTTCCCGCTATGGTCCACGCGGGGCTCTGGGGCGCCTACGCCGCGTACTGGGCCGTGTTCGCGGCGGTACTGGGCGTCGAGCTCTCGCGCTTGCCCTCGCGCCGCGGCGTCGGCGCCACGGTGAGCGTTCCGGCCACGGTGGGCCTCGGCGAGGAGGTCGTGGTAGCGGTGGTGCTCCGCGGCGTCCCGAGAGGCGGGCATTTCGCGCTCGAGCTCCGGCCGCCGCTCGCGATACCACGCGGAGAGACTCTCCACGCGCCCTCCGAAGACGCGCCCACTAAGGTGAGCTGCGCCACCCTCCGTCGCGGGACGGGCGCGGTGGAGGCGGTCTGGGTGCGCGTAAGCTCGTCGCTCGGCTTCATGGCCCTGGAGCTCCGCCTCCCCGTGTCGGACGTGGAGGTCGCCGTGATCCCCAGCGTCCGGCGCATGCGCGAATCCGCGCTCCGCTTCTTCTCGGACGCATCGCGCGAGGTGGGCGTGAAGGTCGAGAAGCACCGCGGCGACGGCAGCGAGTTCTACTCGCTCATGGAGTTCCAGCCGGGTCTCGACCACCGCCGCATCGACTGGAAGTCGTCGGCCCGCCACGGGAAGCTCCTGGTGCGCCTGAACCGGGTCGAGCGCAACCACCACGTCGTGCTCGTGGTGGACACCGGGCGAACGATGGCCGAGCCGATCAGCCCCGCCCGAGACGGCACGCCGCCGGTCCCGCGCCTCGACCACGCGATCGACGCAGCGCTGCTGCTCGGCTGGATCTCGGTGCGCGCGGGCGATCGCGTGAGCCTCGTGGCGTACGACGACGAGCCGCGGCTCGCGCTCGAGGCGCGCTCCGGCGTCACCGGATTCTCTCAGCTAGTTGCTGCCACGGCGCGCCTCGCCTACTCGGCCGCCGAGACCAACCACACCGTGGGTCTCACCGCGCTCCTCGGGAGGCTGAAGCGCCGCTCGCTCGTGATCGTGCTCACCGACTTCACGGACTCGGTCACAGCCGAGCTCATGGTTCAGAACCTCGGACGGCTCGCGGCCCGCCATCTCGTGCTCTTCGTGGGGCTCCAGAACCCGGCCCTCTCGGCGCTCACCGACGCCACGCCGTCCACGCACGAAGCCCTGGCCGGCGCCGTCGTGGCGCACTCTCACCTCCTCGATCGGCAGCGAGTGCTGCGCCGTCTCCAGCAGGCGGGGGTGAGCACCGTGGACCTCCCCGCGCATGCCGTAGGGCCGGCGGCGGTGAATCGGTACCTCGACCTCAAGCGGCGTGAGCGGATCGGATGAGCACGCTGCATTCGGTGAAGTTCCGCGCAGAGCGTGAGGACGGCTGGCGGCACCTCGAGGCGCTCGTGGAGGCCGCCGAGCAGCGCGGCCTCGACTCGCTCACCGCAGAGCAGCTCCACCTCCTCCCGATCCTCTACCGCATGACGGTCTCTTCCCTCTCCGTCGCACGGGCCACCTCCCTCGAGCGCGGCCTCCCGGAGTACCTCGAGCGCCTCTCCGCCCGTGCGCACCTCGTGCTCCATCGGCCGCGAGTCGGCTTGTGGCGCGGGCTCGCCCAGGCGCTCACAGAGACCCTCCCCAACGCGCTGCGCGAGGCGCGCGGTCTGATCGGGCTCACGCTGTTCACCCTGGTGCTCGGTGTCCTTGTCGGACACGGGCTGGTCGCCGCCGATCCTGCCGAGTACGACAGCTTCGTGCCCGAAGCGCTCGCCAATGGTCGAGGACCGACCAGCTCAACCGAGTCGCTCCGCGCGGTGCTGTACTCCAAGGAGTCTCTGACCGAGACGCTGGTCTCGTTCGCCGCCTTCCTCTTCGCGCACAACTCCCAGATCGCGCTCGGCTGTATCTCGCTCGGGATCCTGGCCGGTGTGCCGGTGCTGCTCCTGGCGTTCTCGAACGGCCTCACGGTGGGCGCCTTCTCGGCGCTGTACGCGTCTCGGGGCCTCCTCGGCGATGTGTGGCTGTGGCTCCTCCCCCACGGCGTGACGGAGCTCCTCGCTATCGCGGTCGCAGGGGCGGCGGGCCTCGGCCTCGCAGCCGGTTGGCTCTTCCCCGGCCCCCACTCCCGGAGTGACGCGCTCAGGCTCGCCGGCCGGCGCGCCGCACGCCTCGCCGCAGCTGCAGTGGTGATGCTCTTCTTCGCGGCATTGATCGAAGGGATCGTCCGGCAGACGGTGACCGATCCCTGGGTGCGGGCCGGGATCATCGCGGTCACTGCCATCTTCTGGGCCGTGGTGATCGTCCGCGGCCCAACGCGGCGGGTCCCCGCATGAGGCGGACCGTGACGATCTACACCAGTGAGCACGTCCCGCTCGCCTGGGAGCTGGCCGCCTGGCCCGAGCGGGTGACGGCGTTCTTCCTCGACTTCCTGGCCCAGCTCCTCCTGCTCTTGGGGCCGCTCATCCTGCTGGCGCTCGTGAGCCAGGGGGCGCTGTTCAACGCGCTGGGCGTGGTCTTCGGGTTCGTGATGCGCAACTTCTACTTCACCCTGGCTGAGCTGAGAGGCAACGGCCAGACGTGGGGGAAGCGGCGATGCGGTCTCCAGGTGATCGCGGCCGACGGTGGCCCCCTCGAGCCAGGCATGGTGTTTGCGCGCAACCTCACCCGGGAGCTTGAGTGTTACGTGCCCCTCAGCGCAGCCGCCAGCGGCTCGGGCACCATGTCCGTCCTGTTATTTCTGTGGTTCGTGGCGGCAGGTCTCGTCCCGCTCTTCTCGCGCACCGGCCAGCGTCTCGGCGACATGATCGCAGGCACCCTCGTGGTGTGCGTGCCCAAACCCTCGCTGCTCCCCGACGTGGCCAAGAGCCTTCAGCTCAAGGCCACACGCCACTTCACCGCCGATCAGCTCTCGGTGTACGGCATCAAGGAGCTGCACGTCTTGGACGAGCTGCTGCAGAGGGCCCGCGAGAAGGACCAGTCCGAGGGCCTCGCTGTCGTCGCCAGCCGAATCCGCAAGAAGATCGGGTGGGACCCGGCGGACATGTCGCCGCCCCTCGACTTCCTGACCGAGTTCTACGAGGCCCAACGCGCGCATCTGGAGACCCGGCTGCTGTTCGGCGAGCGGCGGGAGTCGAAGCGGCAGGACAAGCCAACCTGAGGCGGCCGCGTCGCCCGGCGCCGACCTACTGGACGGTCACATTCAGGGTGTAAGCGCCCCACTCCTTCTCGGCTTCGCCGTCGAGCACGATCCAGTACTTGCCGCCCTGGACGCCCTGCACCGTCGCGGTCCCCGTGGCGCTGCACGTGAGCGGGAAGCCCGTCGCGCAGTCCGAGGCCTTGATGTAGATAATGGGCTTGAACGCCGCAGTGACCGACGCCGTGATCGACTGCCCCGTGCCGGCGGTGACCTCGTAGACCACGTCGGGGCCACCGGTCTTGGCGGCCGGACAGAGGCCCTTGTAGTCGTCGAGAGCATACAAGCTCGAGCTGGTGTGCGACGCCGTTCCCGTCCCGCTGAGGGTGAGCACGAAGGGCACCGCGCAGGTGTCGTGCGTGGGAAGCGGTGCCGGGACGGTGGACACAGCGAGGGAGAAGTCGCCCTTCGCCCCCGCGGCGTCGGAGTCGACCCAGAGGTAGTAGGTGCCGGGATCCAGCGGGTGGGTGCTCAGCTCGGAGCCCGCGGCGCAGTAGACCGCCGAGGTCGCGGTGCAGCTGGTCTTGGTGAGGTAGAGCTTGGCCGAGAACGGCGCCACGAGCACCGCGTTGATGAGCGAGCGAACCGGGATCTCGACCTTGTAGACCACGTCGGGTCCCCCCGCGCCGCCGCAGCCCGCGATGGAGTGATCGTCGGTGGCCCGGGTCTTACCCATGGTGTCCTCGGTGGTGCCGCTCACGACCACCGGCGCGGTGGCCGCGTCCAGCGCGATAGCGCCAGCGCAGGTGTCGTTGGCGGGCGGCTTGGACGCAGTGAACGGGTAGAGCACGTAGATGTAGCTCTTGAGGTCGCCACCGGCGCCGCCCGTCTCCTTGAGGTCGATGCGGTGTTCGCCCAGGGTCCAGTTGACCACGTTCGTGAGGTCGAGCGGGCCCGTGCTCCAGGCGTCCGTCCCGGTAGCGCCCCACCGCTTGTTCGTAGCGTCCCAGTGTGGGGCGCCCTTCGCGTTGGGATCGCCCACCGACGGGGTGATGTTGACGCCGTCCACGGAGATCTCCACGCCCGTGGCGAAGCTCTGGTTCACGATGCCAGCGACCGGCGTCTTCTGGAAGACCCAGCCCTCGCCGCCCGCACCGCCATACCAACCCGCATAGCCAGGGCTTCGCGCCCCCCCCTTGGCTTCGACCGTCCCGTCTACGTCGATGACATCGGCGTAGAGCGCCACGGAGCCGCCTGCGCCAGCACCCCCGCCGCCATAGTGGCACGAGTTGTTCCCTCCGGCCTGCTGGCCCGAAGCGCTGACCCGCCCGCCGCTCTCGACGATGATGGTCTTCGCCCCGAGCACCACGAGGCCGCCGCCGACACCGCCACCGGAGGAGCACGTGCCGCCGCCGGCCCCACCCATATGCAGCTGTTTCGCGTCGGCGGTGCCCTTCGCGGCCCCGCCCTTGCCGGCCTGGTAGCTGCCGTTGGTGTAGCCCGCCTCGCCCGCGGTCTTGTTGCCGCCGCCGCCGCCCCCGGTGTTGCGGTCGCCACAGTAGCTGCAGTTCTGTCCCCAAGAGCCCCCGCCGCCGGAGCAATAAGCGTCAGTCCCGCCCTTCCACTCCGTCGCGTTGCACTCGTTCATCCCCTGCGCCCCATACGAGCTGTAGCAACACGACGTGGCGGCATAGCCGAAGGCATCGGCGTGAATCGCGCCGCCGGTCTTCACCGAGATGTTCTGCGCGCGAACGTAGACGATCCCGCCTACGTTGCCGTCGTAGGACTGCTCTGGGTAGACGCGCCCCCCGTTCACGACCTCGAGGATGTTGTAGGACGCGGCCTTGACCACCTGCGCGCGTGGCGTACCCGCGTTACCGGAGCTCGTATTGGAGACGTAGGTGTTCTCCAGGGGGCGGGCGAGCGACAGCGCGTTCCCGGTGACCGCCTTGATGGCGTTCAGCTCCCAGGTCCCGGAGGGTGTGGCAGCGCCGGCGGCCGCGACGGTCTGGTGGATGAGGATGTGGTCGCCCGTGTTGAAGATCGCGGGGTTGCTGATCTGCAGCGAGGTCTCGCCCTTGTTCCCGGACGCCCCGCCAGAGGCCTTGTTGGCGACGTAGCTGTTGGACACGATGAGGTTGTTGGACGAGCTGAACCCGCTGCTCTGACCGCCGTACATCCACATGATCACCTTCGGCTTGGTGGGGTTCATGAGGTGCACGTACTCGGTTGCCACGCCGTACGAGGGCAGGCCCCACTGGCTCACGTAGGGGATGACCGTGCCGTTGCCCTCGTTGACGTTGCTGGCGCCGCCGGTGCCGACCAGCGCCTTCAAGCGCTCGATCGCCGACTGCACGTTCGTGGCGCCGAGCTTCGTGACGCTGTCGTCGAACGTGACGTCGGCCGCCTCGATCGCACCCGCCGCGAGGTGGTCCGCCGAGATACAGCCGGTGCACTCCACGTCCTTCGCGAGCAAGGCAACCGCGGCGTCGCCGCCTGCTGTGGCCGCGGCGGCGTAGGGAAAGGCGACCTGGCTGGCGTCCACGCACGCGACACAGTCGAGCCCCCCCGCGAGGGACGCAGTCAGCGCCCGGAACGCGTACGGGTCGGTCTCCAGCGGCGTCCGCGGAAGCTCGGGCTGACCCGCGATCGTGACCCCCAGCCACAGCGCGGCGTTGCTCGCGAACACGGCTGCGGAGAGCGTGGTGGTGGCGCCGATCCGCTCTTGGAAGAGGCCGCCGGAGACCACGGTGGCCGGGTGCGCCTCGGAGTAGACCGGGCTCCCACCAGTGGACGCCGCGTACAGGGCGAAGGTGAGGTCGAAGGTGCCGTCGAGCGCGTTCCCGCTGTTATCGCGGAGCACGCCCTCGACCATCAGGTGGTTCTGGGCAAACGCCGGGGCAGACAACGCGCACCAAAGCGCCACGACTCGAATGAAACGACCCATGATGACTCCCTCCTCACGCGGTCGACCCCTCGCCGGGGTGGACCGAACGGGTGCGCAGACCCGAATCCCCTACCTAGAGTTCAGCTGCCACCGCTACCAGAGCTCGAGGGCCTCGAGGATCGCCCCGAAGCGTGCCTTGGTGCTGGTCCCGTTCGCCGGTCCGCCCACGGTGGGCGTGACTACGAGACGGGCGCTGATGAGACTCGACTCGACCACCTTGCTCACCGAGACGAACCGCACGCTGGCGGTCCCCCCGCCCACACAGATTCCCGCCGAGCAGATCTGCCCGTTCGCCTCGCAGGGCTCGCCACCGCCGCAGACGCCGGCCGTGCAGACCGCGTTGGCCGTGCACGCGCTTCCGTCCACGCAGGGCAGGCCGTTGCTCGCGTTCGCGAGCTTGCACCCGGCGGTTGGGTCGCAGGTGTTGGTGGTGCACTCGTTGCCGTCGGAGCACTTCGAAGCGTCCGGGATGTGGAGCGCCTTGTCCGTGGCCTCGTCGCAGGTGTCGATGGTGCAGTCCACCGAGTCGGCGAGCAGGGGCGGAGTCCCCGGCACGCAGCCCGCCGTGAGGCTGCACTGCTCGAAGCCGTTGCACCACTTGCCGTCCGTGCACGGCGCGTTGTTCGGCGCGTGGGTGCAGCCCTCCGAGGGGGAGCACGCGTCCACTGTGCATGAGATACCGTCATTGCACTGCAACGCCACACCCGGCACGCAGCCCGTGATGGGGTTGCAGAGCTCGACGCCATCACACGCGTTGCCGTTGTTACACGCCAGGGCGGTGCCGGCGCAGGAGCCGCCTCCGCACGTGTCGTCGGTGGTGCAGGCGCTGCCGTCGTCGCACGACGTACCGACCAGAGGCGCGTAACCGCAGCCGCCGACCGGGCTGCAGGTGTCGGCGGTGCAGGGGTTGTTGTCATTGCACACCACCGCCTGCTTGCCGATGCAGATGCCAGCTTCGCAGGCGTCGTTCTTGGTGCACGCGTTGCCGTCGTCGCAGAGCTTGAACCCGGCCACCTTCTCGTAGATACAGCCGATGGCCGTGTCACAGAGGTCGTTCGTACACGGCTCCCCGTCCTGGCAGACCGTCGCGATGCCGGAGCACTTCCCGGCGCTGCAGCTGTCTGCCTGGGTGCAGGCGTTCGCGTCGCTGCAGACCACGCCGTTCGGCCCGATCACGGTGCTGCACGTGCCTGTGGACGGCTCGCAGAGCGTCGAGGCACACGAAGTCGACAACCCAGGCGTAACGGCGCAGCTGATCAAGGTTCCCGGCTTCACCGCGCAGGTCTTCTTGCCGCCCGAGAGCTCGCAGAAGAGGGTGCCGTTACAGAGGTCACCATCCTCGAAGTCCTTGCAGTCGGCGTCCACCTCGCAGTCGCAGCCGCCGGAGCCGCCGACACACTCGCCGTCCTGACACGTGTCTTCGTCGGTGCAGGCGTTGCCGTCGCTGCAGACCCCGCCGTTGGGGACGGCCTTGTTGCCACAGCCGGTCTCGACGTCGCAGGAGTCGACCGTGCAGGGGTTCTCGTCGTCGCAATCAGCGAACGAGCCCTCGCATGTCCCAGCGACGCAGACGTCGCCGCTGGTGCACGCGTTGCCGTCGTCGCAGACGCCGCCGATGTTCGTGGAGGTGCAGCCCGTAGCGGCTGCGCACGAGTCCGCAGTGCACGGGTTCCCGTCAGAGCAGGGGGCCTGCTTGCCCGGCAAACAGACCCCGCCGGAGCAGGTGTCGTCGGCCGTGCAGGCGTTGTTGTCCGAGCACGCGAGCGTGTTGGGCACAGCCTGGCAACCCTGGGTGGGCGAACAGGCGTCCGTGGTGCAGGGGTTCTGATCGTTGCAGTTGAGGAACGCGCCGGCGCACAGCCCGCCGCTGCAAGCGTCGCTGGTGGTGCACGGGTTGGCGTCGTTGCAGACGGCCGCGTTGTACGTGTAGATGCAGCCGGAGCTTGGGTCGCAGACGTCATCCGTGCAGCTGTTGGCGTCGTCGCAGGCTTTCTCGTCGGTCTTGAGATCGCAGTCATTGTCGATGCCGTCGCACACCTCGGTGGCGAACGGGTAGACCAGCTTCTGCCGCGGCTCGCAGTCGAGCTCGTCCGGGGAGCTGTCCCCGTCATCGTCGGCGTCGCAGAGGTCGCCCTGCTTGTCTCCGTCCAGGTCCAGCTGATCGGCGTTGGAGACCAATGGACAGTTGTCTTCCTCGTTGGACCAGCCGTCGCCGTCGGTGTCGCCGTCGACGCAGTCGGCGATCTTGTCGAGGTCTTTGTCCGTGAAACCCTCGTCGATCGAGCCGTCGCAGTCGTCGTCCCCGCCGTTGCAGAGCTCGGCCTGCGGAGGCGTGCCGTCGCACTTGGGCGTGCCGCCGATGCAGAGTACGGTGCCCTGGCAGGTGCCGAACTGATTCGTGATCGGGCAGCTCCCGGTCACGCCGTCGTCCGGCGTGCCGTTGCAGTCGTCGTCGAGGCCGTTGCAGCTCTCGGCCGCGGGCGTCTTGGCGTCGCACGCCGTGAGCCCCGCCGCCTCGCAGCGCCGCGCCCCGGAGCAGGAACCGTACTCGTTCGAGACAGCACAGGTGGTCTCCGCGCTCAACGCGGTATGGAGCGTGGCGCACTCGCACTCGCCGTCTGACAGCACGCACTGCCCCGCGGCGCAGGTGGTGCCATCGGGGCAGGAGGTGGTCTCGTCGCACGCGACGCCGCAGAACCGCCCGCTGTCCCCGTAATCCACGCACTGATCCTTGCCCTCGAAGCCGGGCGTGGCGCAGTCCCCGTCGTCCTTGCAGGGGCGACAGAAGTAGACCGTGCGCTGCACGCACACGAACTCGCCATCGCCGCCGCCGCCCGGCTGCTCCACGTCGGCGCAGGTCCAGCCGTCCGGACAATCCGAGACGCAGTGCTCCGCGCACACGGGGCCCTTGTCTGACGTGAGGCAGTAGCCTGACTCGCAGTCGTCGCCATTGGCGCAGGGACAATACGCGCCCTTGAGTGCCCCTTCGCAGCCCACGGGGGCGATGAGGTCGGGTTCGACGTTGATGTCCGGCACCACGACGGGGACGTCGGGATCGGGGGGGCTGGTCTCGGCCGCGGCGCCGGGCGTGTCGCCGTTGACGGCGGTGTCCTCGGCTACGGTGTTTCCGTCGCCGACGGGCGTGGCCGTGTCTTCGGCGGGCGTGGTGGTCCCGCCGCCCGGCGCAGCGGGCTCCGAAGAGCACGCAGCCAGGAGCACGACGAGGAGGGCGGCAGCGCGGACGGGCCGGTACCGAGAACCCTGGGAATTGAGGCGCGCGCGGTCCTGAGTCATCACTGCACCGTCACGTCGAGGGTGTAGGGGCCCCACTCTTTCTCGGCCTCGCCGTCGACCACCAGCCAGTAGGTGCCGCCGGCGAGGCCCGAGACAGACAGCGTACCGGTCCCGCTACAAGAGAGCGGCACGCCCTGAGACCCACACTTCGAGGTGTAGAGGTAGAGGATCGGCTTGAAAGCGTGGTCCTTCAGGGTGGCGGTGAGCGTGGCGCCCGTGCCGGCCGTGAACTGGTAGACCACGTCGGGGCCGCCGGACTTCGCCGCCGGACAGAGGCCCTTGAGGTTGTCGAGCGCGTAGAGGGTGGTGCCGCTGTGAACCGCCTTCCCGGTGGGTCCGAACACGAGCTCGAAGGGGTTCGCGCAGGTGTCGTTGGGGGGTAGCGGCGCAGGCGTCGCGGAGACCGCGAGGGAGAAGTCGCCCTTGGCCTGCGCGGCGTCGGAGTCGAGCCAGAGGTAGTAGGTGCCGGCGTCCAGCGGGTTCGTGGTGAACTGCTGATCAGCGCAGTAGACGAGGTTGCCCGTGCTGCAGTCGCCCCCCAACACGTAGAGCTTGGGCGAGAAGGGCGCGGTGGCCACGGCCGAGAGCAGCGAACGCGCGCCGAGGTCGACCTTGTAGACCACGTCCGGGCCCCCGACCCCGCCGCAGCCCGCCACAGAGCTGTCGTCGATGGCCCTGACCTTGCCCATGACGTCCTCCGTGGACCCGGAGGTGACCACCGGCCCCGCGGATAGGTCGAGGGTGACGGGGGTGGTGCAGGTGTCGTTGGCGGGCGGCTTCGAGGCAGTGAACGGGTGGATGACGTAGAGGTAGCTCTTGAGGTCGCCGCCGGCGCCCCCAATCTCCTTGTACTCGAGGCGGTGTTCACCCAACGTCCAGTTGGCCACGTTGGAGAGGTCCAGCGGCCCGGTCGTCCAGGCCTCGGTGCCCGTGGCGCCCCACCGCTTGTTCGTTGCGTCCCAGTGGGGAGTCCCCTTGGCGTTGGGATCGCCAACAGAGGGGGTCACGTTGACGCCGTCCACCCAGATCTCCACGCCCGTCGCGTACGTCTGGTTGACCACGCCGGTGACGGGCTGCTTCAAGATGACCCAGCCCTCGCCACCGTCGCCACCGTGGGGGCCGTTCTTCTCGCCGGTGCCGGCCTTGGCTTCGACCGTGCCGTTGTTCGAGAGCGTTCCGGCGTAGAGCGCGACGGTCCCGCCGGCCCCACCGCCGCGGCCACTGTAGCAGCTCTGTCCGCCGTTCTGGGTCTGTCCGTTCGCCCGGACCTTCGCGCCCGACTCGAGGATGACCGTGGCCCCGCCGAGCACGACCAGCCCACCACCGGCGCCGCCGCTGCCGTTCCGCGACCCGCCGCCGGCGCCTCCGAAGTGCAGGGTGTTGCCGTTCAAGTCACCCTTCGCGGCGCCACCCTTGCCGGACTGACTACCTCCGTTGCCGTTCTGGCCCGCCGTCTTGTTGCCGCCTCCGCCCGAGCCGTTGCTGGTGCAGCAGCAGCCGGAGTCGCCGCCTCCGCCGCCGGAGCAGTTGGCGTCCGAGTGCCCGTACGAGGTGGTGGAGTTGCACTCGGACCAGCCCTGGGCGCCGACGTTCTGGGGGCCGTAGCAGCAGGAACCCGCGCCTTGGAAGCCGTAGTTGTCGGCGTGGATCGTGCCGCCGTTTCGCACGGTGATTGACTGGGCCCGGATGTAGACGATGCCCCCCATGTTGCCGTCGAACGCGCGCTCGGGGTAGACGTTCCCGTTGCTACCCACCTCGAAGAGGTTGAACGACGCCGCCTTGACCACCTGGGCGCGCGGCACCCCGTGGTTGCCGCTCATGTCCGAGGCATAGGAGTTGATCAGCGGCTTGGCGAGGATCAACGCCGATCCGGTAACGCCCTTCACGGCGTTGGTCTCCCACTTGCCGGCGCCCGAGCCGTTGCCCCCGGAACCGACCGTCTGGTGGATGAGGATGTGATCACCCACGCCGAAGGTGGCGGGCACCTGGACCTGAAGGACGGACTCGCCGGCGGTGCCCACCGCGCCCCCGCTGTAGCGGTTGGGCGCGTAGTTCGTGATCACCGCCAGATTGTTCGACGCCGTGAAGCTGGTCGCCTGGCCACCGTAGAGATACAGGGTGACCTTCGGCTTGGTCGGGTTCAGCAGGTGGACATACTCGGTGGCGACCCCGTAGCTCGGCAGGCCCCACTGATTGGTGTATTCGCGCACCACGCCTGCGCCTTCGTTGACATGTCCGCCGCCCCCGCCGCCCGCGTCGAGCAGCGCCTTCAGCTTCTCGATGGCGCCCTGCACGTTGGTGGCGCCCAGCTTCGCGACCGTGTCGACGAAGGTGACGGCGCTCGCCGTGACCGCGCCCGCCGCGAGGAAGGTGGCTTCGATGCACCCCGTGCAGGTGAGGTCCTTCGCCAAGAGCGCGACGGCGGCGTCCCCGCCAGGGGTCGCGGCGGCGGCGTACGAGAAGGATACGTGGGCAGCGTCGATGCACCCGGTGCAAGAGAGCCCGCCAGCGCTCGCCGCGGTGAGCGCCCGGAAAGCGAAGGGATCGGTCTCGAGGGGGGTGCGGGGCAGCTCGGGCTGGCCCGCGAGCGTGACGCCGAGCCAAAGCCCCTCGGTGCCCGCGAAGATCGTGGCTGAGAGCGGCGTGGTCTCGCCGAGGCGCGCCTGGAACAGGCCGCTCGAGACCGACTCCGACCCGTGGGCCTCGGTCCACACCGGGCTCCCCCCGGTGGCTGCCGTGTAGAGCGAGAACGTGAGGTTGAACGCACCGTCGAGCGGGTTGCCGGCGTTGTCGCGGAGGACGCCCTCGACCATGAGGTGGTTCGCGGCGAGGGCCGGGGACGTGAGCGCCGCGGCGGCGAGTGACACGGCCAGGCACAGGAACGGGACTCGCACGGGAAAACCTCCAGTAGGAGCGGGGCGCTTCGGGCGAGTGTTTCACGATGTCACCTCGGCTTTCAAGCGCTTGACCGGTGTTCCGTCGGTTCACTAGGCTGCAGGCAATGCGTTCAACCAAAAATCGAGGCCGGACTCTCAGGCCAGCGGCCCAGTGGCGCCCGGGTGGCGGCTGGCTTCGGGTGTGCGCGCCGGTCCTCGCGGTGTGCTGGCTGCTCGGATGCAGCGCAGATTCGGTGGTCGCAGGCGCTGGTGACGCCAGCGCTGACACGGGTCCGCTCACCTTCGACACGGTCGAGAAGCCGCCGGAGGATGCCACGCCAGGCGCCGGCGCCGACACCGGCGCCGATGACGTTGCGCCCCTCGTCTGCGAAGGCCCCATCCTTCCGGCGCTCTGCCCTTGCACCGACGACGCCCAATGCGAGACCGCCTGCGTCACCGCGCGCGAGGGCCGGGTGTGCGTCGGCTCCTGTGGGCTCGGTGACCCCTGCCCCACTGGCTGGGGCTGCGTCACGCTCAGCGCGCCAGGGGGCGAGCTGGTCACAGCCTGCGTCGACCGGCTGCAGCACCTGTGCCGCCCCTGCGACGCCAACAGCGAGTGCTCCGTGCCGGGCTCCGAAGGCGCCGACCGCTGCGTAGACCATGCGGGCGACGGCAGCTTCTGCGGCGTGGCGTGCGCCGCCGGATGCCCCACCGGCACCGTCTGCGACGATGGGCAGTGCGTCCCCGAGAGCTTCGAGTGCGAGTGCACCACGGCCTTCGAGGGCACGAGCACAGCGTGCTCCGTGACGAACGCGGCAGGCACCTGCCAGGGCACCCGCCGCTGCGAGAGCGGCGTACTCACGGCGTGCGACGCCGAAACGCCGGAGCCCGAACGGTGCAACGGCGCAGACGACGACTGCGACGGTCTCACCGACGAGCACGTTGGAGGAGCCTGCGTCATCGGGAACGCGTTCGGCAGTTGCCCGGGCGTGGTCGTGTGCGACCCGAGCGACCGCTGCGATGGCCCCACCCCCGCCGAAGACGTGTGCAACGGGGCGGACGACGACTGCTCGGGCGTAGTGGACGACGGCGCGGCCGACACCGATCTCGACCAGCTCGCCGACTGCGTTGACCCGGACGACGAGAACGACGGCTGGGGCGACGAAGAGGACGTGTGCCCCACGGTCGCCGATCCCGATCAGAAGGACACGGACGGCGACGGGCTGGGCGACGCCTGCGACCCCGACGACGACAACGACGAAGCGCTCGATGAAGACGACTGCGCGCCGAAGCAGCCAAAGGTCGGGCCCGGGGCGCAGGAGGCCTGCGACGGCGTCGACAACGACTGCGACCTCGAGACCGACGAGGCGGCGTGCGACGACGGCTCCTCGTGCACCGACGACGTGTGCGATCCCGCCGACGGCTGCTCGTACCTGCAGATCGTGGGCGCTTGCGACGACGGTGATCCCTGCACCAGCGGGGACAACTGCAGCACAGGGACGTGCGCCGGCGATGGCCTCGGGTGCAACGACCAAAACCCGTGCACCTCCGATAGCTGCGCGGCGGGCGTCGGCTGCCTCAGCACCCCGAACAGCCTCCCGTGCAGCGACGGCGACGCCTGCACCGAGGGAGATCTCTGCGCAGGCGGCGCATGCCAGCCCGGCGGGGCTACGGCGTGTAATGACGGCGCGCCCTGCACCATCGACGGCTGCCAGCCGGGGATCGGATGTACCACCGTGCCCGGGGCGGGCCCTTGCGATGACGGCAACGCCTGCACCGAGGACGACCTCTGCGCCGGCGCCACCTGCTCGGGTAGCTTCGTGAGCTGCGTCGACGGAAACCCGTGCACAAAAGACAGCTGCGACCCGGTCTCGGGCTGCGTGAACGCGCCCGCGCCAGACGGCGGCGTCTGCTCGGACGGCACCCCGTGTACCACCGGCGACGCGTGCGCAAGTGGGCAGTGCGTCGGTGAGGACGCGGGACTCTGTGCTTGTAGCGTCGACGCGGACTGCGCCGACCTCGAGGATGGAGATCTCTGCAACGGCACGCTGTTCTGCGACAAGTCCAAGCCCTCTTGGGTGTGCGCGATCAAGGCGTCCACCGTCATCACCTGTCCCCTTGGGGCGGGGGTCTCGCCCGGCTGCGCCGCGGCGACCTGCGAGCCCACGACCGGCGAATGCTCCGTGGTCCTCGCGCCGGCCGACACGCCGTGCGCCGACGGCTCCTCGTGCACACACTCCGAGCGGTGCACGAGCGGCCAGTGCGTCGGCGTCCCCGTGGTCTGCGACGATCATCTGCAGTGCACGACAGACGCATGCCAGCACGGCGTGGGCTGCGTGTATACACCGCTCACGGGCGCCGCATGCGACGACGGTGACCAGTGCACCGTTGGCGATCTGTGCAGCGGCGGCTTCTGCGAGGGCGCGCCGCGCCTCTGCACTGACAACAACCCCTGCACCGCAGACGCGTGCGAGCCGGCGGCGGGCTGCGTCGCGCTCCCGATCAGCGGCGGCACGTGCAACGACGACTCTCTCTGCACCTCGGGCGACGTCTGTGTCTCCGGCTCGTGTGTCGGTGCCACCGTGAGCTGCGGCGACGGCAACCTCTGCAACGGGCTCGAGTCCTGCTCACCGGCCAAGGGCTGCGTGCCCGGCGCGCCGCTCGCCTGCGGCGACGGGGTCCCCTGTACGGTGGACACCTGCCACCCCGGCGTCGGCTGCTTGCGCGAACCCAGCGACGCCGCCTGTGCCGACGGCCACCCCTGCACGATCGACAAATGCGACAACACGCTCGGATGCATAAGAACACCCGACCACACGGTATGTGCAGATAACAACCCCTGCACCACCAACACTTGCGTCATCGGGACGGGCTGCACCGCGGCCCCGATCAGCAGCTGCGGCGTGGCCGCGTCGATCACCGTACGGTTCTCCTCGGTGGCCACGACGGTGGAGGGCGCTCAGGGCAGCGCCGCGCTCCACGTCACGCCATCTGCGGGCGGACCGAGCAACACACAGAACACCCGGCTGCGCCTTGGCGGCCTCGTCACTCACCACTCCCTCGAAGGTGTCCCATGAACCACCGCGCGCTCCTGTTCACCCTGCTGCTCGCCGCTTCACCGGCGGTGGCTGCGCCGCACCTGATGGTCGAGGGGATCCTGCGAGACAACTCGGGGAACCCGCTCGACGGGGCCTTCGACCTCACGTTCTCGCTCTACGCGGCGGCGTCCGGCGGGGACGCGGTGTGGAGCGAGTCTCACGCGGATGCCGACGTCACCAGCGGCCTCTTCCAGGCGCGCCTCGGCGAGACCACGCCGCTCTCAGCCACGGTCTTCGCGGGCGCCGACGGCCTCTGGTTGGGCGTCACGCTCGCCGGCCAGCCCGAGCTGCCCCGCACCCCGCTCGAGACCGATCCCTTCGCCTTCCGCGCGCTCACCGCTGCGACGGCCGGCGGGCTCTCGTGCACCGGGTGCATCGACGCGGGCCACGTGGCCTTCCCCTACGCCGCCGCGGCCAGCGCCGGGGGCGACGCGTCCGTGGCGCTGCTGGCGAAGGACCTCGACTGCACCGGGTGTATCGAGGCGGATTACCTCGCAGCCGGCGCGGTCTCCGCGGCCGCCGTCACCTTCGACGACACGGTCGCGAAGCTCTCGGCCACCAACGTCCAGGCTGCCCTGGAGAAGCTGAAGACCCTGGTGGACGCGGCCTCCACCGGAGGCTCGGGAGGCCACGTGAACGAAGGCAACGGACAGGTCGCTTCGTCCACCGCCGATCAGTGGGCCCTCTCCCCGTTCGCCACGGTGAAGACCTTCGTCCACCTCTTCCTCCCAGGGGTGAAGCCGAAGGTGCTCGCTTACCTCTACGGCAACTCCACTACGAGCCTCGCCACGGGCAACAACCTCGCGGTGGCCTACGCGTTCACGCCCAACCAGTACTCCGCGAACGTCACGGGCAAGGCGGGTGAGGCGGTGCTCCAGGTCGGCTCGCCGTCAGTGTTCACTCCGGGCTCGCACATCCTGATCCACCAGTCGGTCGGAACCGGCGGCAACGGCACCGCCGCGGGGGCTTGGGAGCTCAACGCCGTGAAGTCCGTGGAGGGCTCCACCGTGCAGCTCGTGAAGGTGCTCGCGCGCGACTACGTCGACGGCGGCCCTTCCTCGGGGCAAGCGCAGGCGGTGGTCGCTGCGTCGTACAACAACCTCGAGGTCCTGAGCGGCGGCGTCATCTCCCCGTCGAAGACCCTCTCGAACGGCGCCGAGTCGGGCGGCATCGTCTACATCCGGGCGCAGACCGTGACCGTGCGGAACGGCGGCAAGATCCACGCGAACGGCGTGGGCTACGAGAACAACGGCGCCCACTGCCCGGGGTCCTCGGGCTCCGAGTGCAACGGCAACAGCCTGTCGACGCCCAGCGGAGGCACCCCCAACTGCTCCGGCGGCGGGGGCAGCAGCAACTCGTACTGCGCCGGCGGTGGCGGCGGCAACAAGACCGCAGGCGGCAACGGCACCCTCGGCAGTAGCTGCACCCAGTCACAGCAAGGCAAGGGCGGGACGGCCAAGGGCACCGCGGATGCAGCCACGCTGCATTTCGGCGGCGGCGGCGGCAACGCGACCAACTGGTGCAGCGGCTCCACAGGGGGCGGCATCATCGTGATCGGGGCCTCCACCATCACCGTGGAGCCCGGCGGCACCATCCAGGCGAACGGCGGCAACTCCGGGTCGTGGAACGTGGGCAGCGGCGCCGGCGGGACCATCGCGCTCTTCTCGGACTCGATCACGAACAACGGCCTCCTGGAGGCCGCGCCGGGCACGATCATGAGCTACAACACCCAGAGCACGGGATACGCGCGCCCGGGCGTGGGTGGCGAGGGGTGGATCTACCAGAAGCCCGTGATCCCGGGCATCGTGAACGAGAGCTACCCCAAGTGGGTGCAGCTATGGGTCGACGGCGTCAACGTCACCCCCTCGATCGGCGACCCGAACGGGCGCGGCTCGCCCCACTTCAGCGCCGTCCAGAAGGCGTGGGGCGAGACCGGCCTCGCCGGCTGGTCCTCGGGACCGCTCGACCTCTCCAACGTCGCCAACTGGACGTTGGGAGAGCACGCCGTAGAGCTGCGGGAGACGGGCGGCGCGGGCGGCGACCTCAAGAGCTACGTGTACGTGCTGTATCCGTTCACGGCCAGCGCTCCGCCAGCCAACGACAAGTGCCTGTCGCCGTCGGTCATCGACCCCAACGCGGCGCCCGTGGTGCTGTCGGGGACCACCGAGGACTTCATGGGCAAGACCCTGGCCAAGGACGACTCGAACCTCGCCGGGTGCGGAGGGGCTGGCGGGCCCGACGTGGTCTACCAGTTCACGCTGGCGGCGCGGTCGCTGGTCTCCGTGGCACTGGTCGCGCCCTTCTCCGCCAAGCTCTACCTCACCAACGGGAGCTGCGCCAACGGCACCAAGGTCTGGTGCGCTGACAAGGACTTCACCACCGATCCGCTGGAGCCCGGCACTTACTGGCTGTGGGTCGACTCGGACGCTGCGGCCGCGAGGGGCAACTTCACGCTGGGGGTCTCGACCCAGGCAGCTCCGCTGCCCACCGCGGACACCTGCGCCTCGGCCACCAAGCTAGTCATCGGTGCCAACGGGGTGGCGAGCCTCACCGGTGCCACCAACCTGTACGCGCTCGATCAATACAAGGGCCTCTGTCCGTCCGCGCAGAGCGGCGGGCCCGACGTGGTCTACGAGTTCGACGCCGGGACGGGCCAGACCCTCACCGTCAACGTTACGAACGCCAACTTCGCCCCAATTGTGTACGTGTATACGTTCGCGTGCGGCGCTGGCGGTGTGCCGCTCACCTGCTCGGCCGGCACGCAGAGCGGCGGCGTGCATTCGGCGTCGGTCACGCTGCCCGGGCTCGCCGGGGGCAAGTACTGGCTCGTCGTCGATGGCCAGGGAGAGAAGCAGTGGGGTACCTTCAACCTCTCGGTACAGCTGCAGTGACGTGGCGCGGCGAGGGCTGGCAACACCGGTGTCCGAGCAGGATCGGGCGCCTCTTGGCGGTCCTCTCGGCGGCAGCCTGCGCCGCTGAGGAGACTGACGACGGGCTCGGCCTCGTCGCGCCTGACACGCAGCAGGACTACGAGGTCTTCGTCATCGGCAGCGGGGACGCCGGGAGCGACACGGGGAGCAAGGACGTCACGGTCGTGGCCGACACGCCGGCCACCGACGCGCCGAGCCCGCCCGACGCCACCGCCGACCTCGACGTGCCCACTGGTGATGTCGATGATGTCGATGTTGACGACGTCGCTGTAGAGCCCGACGTGCCGGATGTCCCGACCGCGGGCGTGCGAGGGCGCGTGGTGGTCTCGGGGGCCGGCATCCCCGACGTGGCCGTCCGGGCGCTGGGCGTGCCCGGAACGGACATCACGGACGGCGACGGACGCTTCCTCTTGGACGCGGTGCCTGCGGGCCCCGCCGTCTTGCTCGCGGGCCCCACACCGGCTGGGCTCGCAGCGGCGCTGGAAATCGAGGTGGCCGCCACGGGCGTGACGGAAGCGGGCGATCTGGTGCTGGTGGCCGGAGGCATGGTGAAGGGAACCGTGCTCGCGGGCGGGGCAGCCTCTCAGGCCGGCGCGCTGGTGGAGCTGGTGGGCACCGGGACCGAGACCACCAGCGGGGCGTCTGGCGCCTTTCAGCTGGGACCGATCGCGCCGCACTGCTACACGCTCAAGGTCTCACGCCCGGGCTACGCCACGGTGGAGAAGGGCGTCTGCGTCGAGTCGGCCGTGGCCACCGACGTGGGCGTCGTGGTCCTGCCCGCGGGGTGCAAGCCCAGCTGCGACGCGATGGCGTGTGGCGATGACGGCTGTGGCGCCTCGTGCGGCGAGTGCCCCGTAGACAACGAGTGCGCGCTGGGAGTCTGTGTGGCGCCGGCCGTCTGCGGCAACGCCACCTGTGATCCCGGGGAGACGTGCGCTGACTGCGCGGACTGTGTATGCCCCGCGCCGGCGGTGTGCCTGTCCGGGGCATGCTGCCTCCCGAGCTGCGTGGACCAGGAGTGCGGAGACGACGGTTGCGGTGGCTCGTGCGGGGACTGCAAGCTCCCCCTCACCTGCAACGAGCTGGGGCTCTGCGCCTTGGAGGGAGGGGCCTGCGGCGACGCGATCTGCTCCGCCATCAAGCTCGAGAACTGCAAGACCTGCTCAGAAGACTGCATCTGTCCGGGCGCGTCGCATTGCAAGCTGGACACCGGCACCTGCTGCACCCCGTTCTGCGGTGCCAACAAGTGCGGAGACAACGGCTGCGGCGGGAGCTGTGGCACCTGCGACCCGCTAACGTGCGTGGCCGGGCAATGCAAGCTGGTCTGTGCCGACATCCCGGTGCCTGGCACCCTGCCTCGCATGCCGGACCTCGTGCCCCCTCCGGCGCTCGAGTCCATCCCGGCCGGCGGTCTGGCCGACGACTACCTCATCGACACCACGAACAATCTCAAGGTGGGGGTGCGCCGGTCCACGGGCGGCGTGATCCTGGGCCTCGGGCCCGTGGAGGACGGCGCGGGGCTCGGCCCGGGCAACGTGCTCGACGCCGCGCCGGGCCGCGGTGTGCGAGTGGCCGTGGGCGATTCGTACCGGGAGTTTCAGGGATGCGCCGCGTCGGCCGGCTGCGGCGGCGCCACGCCCAGCTGCCCCGCCACGCGCGCCTTCTCCGGATGGCACCCAGTGCTCGGCCCCAACGAGTGCGCCACGCTGCCAACCCTCGAGACCTTCACCGCGGAGAACGCCCGGATCGAGACCGGCCTCCTCCTCCTCCAATTCAACCCGGACTGGGCGGACCCGGGATGCGCCAGCTCCGGCTGCCTCGACACCGCGAAGTCGGGGCTTCAGTCGGACCTCCGTTATCGCCAGTCCGTGCGGATGGTCGCCGCTGGCGGCCTCACCGCCGTGGAGCTCTCGATGACCCTGCAGAACGTAGGCACCCAGGCGCATGGGGCGCTCCCCGCAGAGCTCCCGATGGTGCACGGCAACCACGCGGGCGCTCACCCGATGGTCCAGGTGGTCGACGCGAACGGCACCACTATCGCGATCAACAAGCCCCAGCCGGACGGCAGCATGATCGCTACATTCGAGAGCCCCGGCGGCTTCGTGGCGATCCAGGATGCCACCCGAAGCCACGGCGTGGGGCTCCTCGTCGAGAGCGGCTTCACCACGTTCCGGGCGGTCTGGCGCGACACGGGCCTCATCGGCGTGGCGTCCATCCCGCCGGTGGCCCTCGCGCCCTCCGGCGCCGCGGGTTCTTCGGTGTCGGCGCGCGTGTATCTCTTGCACGGCGACTTCGCCACGGTGTCAGCCGCCGCAGCGGCGATCCGTAAGCAGCTGCCGCCATTTGGCGCGCTGCAGGCGCCAGCGCTGGACGCGGTGGTCACCGGGACGCTCAGCGTGAGCGGCTGGGTGGCTGACAGCGACGGGATCGAGGGCCTCACGCTCCTCATCGACGGCAAGCCGGTGGCCACCAGCCACCTCGAGGCGGGGATCGCCGCCCCCGACGCGTGCGCGGCGCTGGCGGGCGGCAGCCAGTGTAGCGCCGTCTCGTTCCACGGCACCGCGAGCCTCAAGGGGCTCACGCCTTGCGCCCACCGGGTGTCGGTGCTCGCCACGGACAGCCTCGGTAACACGGCAGAGATCGGCGCAGCTCGCTTCACCGCGGCGAAGGGGACGCCGTGCCTCGACGAGGTCTCTTGCGAGGACGGCTCCGGGTGCACCCTCGATCAGTGCGACAACCTGCTCGGCTGCGTCTCCGGGCCCAAGCTCAACGGGGACATCGAGGCGTGTAACAGCGTAGACGACGACTGCGACGGGTTCACTGACGAGGTGCCCGCCACCGGGTGCACGCAGTACTACGCAGACGGCGACCTCGACGGGGAGGGCACGGGCGCGCCCGAGTGCCTCTGCGCGCCAGAGTACCCCTACCTGGCTTCCAGCGCCGGGGACTGCAACGACGGCAACAACGAGCAGAACTCGTACTCGCTGGAGAAGTGCAACGGCGTAGACGACGACTGCGACGGCCAGACGGACGAGGGCGAGGCGGTCGGGTGTGCGGTGTATTGGCAGGACGGCGACAACGACGGCTTCGGGGACGGTGTGGGCGTGTGCGCCTGCGCCTCGCCGGGCCCGGAGTGGGACGCCCCTGCGGGCGGAGACTGCAACGACAAGAACCCCGACTCGTATCCCGGTGCTCTGGAGATCTGCAACGCGGCGGACGACAACTGCGACGACGTCGTCGACGGGCCCTCCGTCTGTCCGCCCGGCACGCAGCCTGTCTTCCGCTTCCTCTGGTCGTCGGGTGCAGACCTCGACTCGGCGTTCTCGGTGAACCCGACCGGCTTCCCAGGCTGGACCTCGGAGGGGTCGACCTTCGTGGTCTACACGGAAGGGGGACCCGGACGCGTAGGGCTCTACCAGTCGTACTGCGCCACCTGCACAGACTACCGCCTGCACGCGGCGGGGCAGCAGCTGCCCGAAGGCTTCACTGGCGGGTCGCTCCTGGGTTATTGCGCCACGAGCTCGGGCGGGGGCACACCGCGGACCCTGGTGCGCCTCATCAACGACGCAGCCACGGACCACACGGCCACTGCGTCATCCAGCGAAGCGACGGCGCTGCTCAGCAAAGGCTACAAGGCGGACGGCATCCTCTGTTACGTCCCTTGAGCGTCCCCTGGGGGTCCCTCGGGGAAGGTCAGAGACCCGCGCCCCACCGCCACACGGCCTTGAGATCGCGCGCCGTGCTCCCCACGATGACCCGATCCCCCACGACCACCGGCGGCCCGTGGATGGTGCCACCCACCGGGAACTCCATCCGCACCTCGCCCGTCGCCGCGTCCAGCCCGTAGAGCACGCCGGCCGTGGTCCCGATGTAGACGGTGTCGTCCGGCCCCTCGGCCACCGCCGCGTAGGTGAAGCCGCCGAGCTTGGTGTTCCAGAGCGTGGTGCCGTCGTCGGCGTCGAGCTTGTAGAGGCGCTTGTCGGTGGACGCGGCGTAGATCGCCTGGTCGGACGAGAGCACGATCGCGCCCCAGAACTGCCCATCGAGCTGGTGCGCCCAGAGGGGCCCGCCCGACTTCGTGACCGAGTAGATCCACCCGTCGTTCGACCCAAAGGTGATCGCGCCGTTCGGGCCCACCACCGGCGCGCTCCAGACCTGCTCACCCGTGGGCACGGCCCAGGCCAACACCCCGTCTTTGAGCGCATAGAACGTGTGGTCCTGGCAGCCCACCAGCACCAGCCCGTCCGACGTGACGGCAGGCCGAGCGCTCAGGAAGTCAGGGAGCTTGTGGGTCCACACCGTCCCGCCGTTGACGCCTTCGAGGAGGCGCACGTTGCCGTCGAAGGTGGCGACCGCGAGCCGGTCTCCGCCCACTGAGGGGCTGGCCGCAACGGGGGACGCGAGCTCCAAGGTCCAGAGCGGGTTGCCGCTGAAGCCGAGCGCGGCGAGGCGGCCCGTGAGCGTGCCGACGTAGATCCGCTGGTGGTCCGCGTCCACCGCGGGCGACACGTTGACGTCGCTCCCGGCGCTCCACACCCACGACTGGGTGCCGTCGGCAGCGACGGCGTACACCTTGTCGTCCTGGTTCCCGAAGACCACGCGACCGTCCGGCAGGGCGACCGGGCCGCTCCAGATCTCGCCCAAGGTCTTGAATACCCACGCGCCCCGCGTGTGGACCTCGACGTCATGCGTGACCGTGGTGACCTGACCCAGCTGATCTTGGGCGCTGACCTCGACGTGTACGCCCTTCGGCAGCGCGTCGGGGCTCACGAGCAGAGGCCCCCACTCGGACGTGGCAGCGAACGGCGGCGTCGACAGCTCGCCCAGGAGTACGCCGTTCGCCCGGAACGTGACCTTGTCGAGGCTCTGGGTGTCTGCCAGGGAGGCGGTCATTACGAACGGGCCGTCTTCGTAGAACACGGTGGCGCCCGCCGCCGGGACCACGGACGTGAAGGACGGGGCAGTATTGTCGAAGACCACTCCCACGCTGTCGCTGGCGGTGAGGCCGAGGGTGTCGACCGTGGAGGCCGTGACGGTGTGCGGTCCATCTTTGAAGAGCGCGGTGTTCACGGAGACGCCGTAAGGCGGAATGATGTCTGTCCCGACCGTGATCCCATCGACCTGGAACTCAACGCCCACGAGCGGCCGCTGGGCCTGGACGTTCACCGGCAACTGCACGAACCCACTCAGGATCTCGTCAGCGATGACCAGCGTGAGCGCCGGTGGCACGGGGGGCACTTCGGGAACGTCGGGCACGTCAGGCTCTGGCTGGAAGAGGTCCTCCTCCACCGGCGGCACGTCTTCCGGGACCGGCTGCGTGTCCGGGGTGTCCGGGGTGTAGAGGTCGGGCTCGGGGCCCACGTCGGGCGGCGGGCTCTCCTCCACGTCCGGGCTGATGTCCTCGACCGCCTCGGGTGCGTCCAGATCCTCCGGCGGGGCCCCGAGGTCGGTGACCGGTTGCGTGTCTTGTGGTGGCTCGGTGGTGTCCTGGTCCGCGTTCAGATCGGGGATGCAGGTCCACTGGCCGGTCTGCGTGGCGACGCAGAGGAAGCCCGGGGCGCACTCGGCCTCGGCGCGGCGGCAATCGAGCGACACGACGGTGTCGTTGGGGGCGGCACACGACGCGACGAAGCAGGCGAAGACGAGAGCGCGCATCCGCGCAGGTTACGCGTTTCGCCCGGGAGTTCCACCGGTGGAGTTCAGTGTGATGGTCTCAGAAGCGCGACTGCGCGGCGTGAACCGCTGCGGGGCGGCGGGGGCCCCGGCCAAGCGCGCGGCGCGGACTCTCAGCGCGCGGCGGACAGGCGCGGCCAGGGTGCCGTGCGGAGGTAGACGTCGCCCACCAGCATGGAGCCGGTCGCGGTGGTGGCGTGCGTGGCCTCGGCGATGTTGCAGCCGCCCGCCTGCAGGGTGGACGCGGCCGCCCGCGTGGGGATCGACTCGAGCCCGACGGTGTCGAGGCCGAGCAGCTCGCCGTCGGAGACGCGCCCGTTGGTGTCGCGGTCCTGCCAGACGCGGAGGCGCTGATAGGCGGCGTCGCGTGACGTGATGTGGCCATCGCCGTCGCCGCCGGCCGAGATGTGGTCGAGGCTGGCGAGCTTGTCGAAGCCGTTGGCCGAGTGCCCGTCGATGTCGCCGAGCAGCTCGGAACCGTTCACGACGGAGCCGTCTGCGTCCACGTCAAGGACCAGGAACGCGTCATCCGGGTGGGGCCAGGCCACAGCAACGGCGTGCTCGTTGGACCAGAGGTCGAAGTTGACGCCTCGCTCGATGGGCAGGATCTCGATCCCGTCTCCGTCGAGGTCGACGACGAGCGGGTCGGAGACAGCGCACGGGACCACGCGGAACACCTTCACCGCGGCGATCGAGTACTCGTCGCCGATCCCGGCCTGCACCTGCGTGGCGAAGTCGATCTCCGCTTGGGCGAACTGGTTCTGCTCGTCCAGGGTGGGGGCGTTGTAGCCCTCGCACAGCGGGTTCGCGTCGATGGCCACGTCGACGCGGTCGTACGCGTCCTTGCGAACGGGATCCAGCAGCGACTGGTTCAGGTTGCACACGTTGATCGGCTTGGACATCGTGGGGTAGTCCGCCGTGTGCCCCTTGGACGTGAGCCAGTGGTTCATGCGCTCGGCGAACAGCTTGCGGCCCACGAGGTTGCCCTTCACGGCGGCGCTCTCGGTGGGAGTGGGCTGCGCGTTGCACGACTGCACCGCGAGCATGGCGGCTCGCAGCTCCACGCGGAGCTCCTCGATGCCGCTCTGCGCGCCCTGCTCTCGCCAGAACAGCGCCTCTTCGGGGAAGGCGCTGTTCAGCTCGTTATCGGCCGGCGCCTCGTCGAGCGCGGCGGACAGCTTGGCGTAGGCGTCGACCTTGGCGAGGTCGACGAGGTAATCGCAGGTGGCCCCCTGCGAGGCGTAGTTCGCCGCGTAGGTGACGAAGGGGCAGTCGACGAGGGGCTCGGACAGGCCCGCGTCCTCGGAGAGGCCGTCGTCGATGTTGTCTGCCGGGACGTCGTTCTCGAGCAGCACGCCGTCGATCGTGTCGGCGAAGTGAGTGCGCCCGATGTCGAGGCCGTTGAAGATCGCGTCGCGCAGCGTGTCGACCTTGGCCTGATCCTCCGGCGAGAGCTGGTCCTGGGTCTGCTCGACCGGGACTTCGGCGGGGTCAGTGGGGTCGTCTACGGGTCCCGGATCCACGGGCGTGCCCGGGTCCTCGTCGGGATCTACCTCGCCGGGGTCGGTGGGGTCGGTAGCGCCGGGGTCGGTGGGATCTTCCTCGCCGGGGTCGGTGGGGTCCGGAGCGCCGGGGTCGCCGGGGTCCGTCTCTCCGGGGTCTGCCGGGTCTCCGGGCTCCGTGGCCGCGGGATCGCCCTCGGTGGGGGTGCCCTCGGGGTCGGTGGGGCCCGTTGACTCACTGGGGACGAACGGATCGCTGCTGGGGGTGCCGTTGCCGGTATACGGCGGATCGGCCACGACCGTGGAGGTGGAGGAGGCGGGTTCGCAGGCGATCGCCAGAGCCGAAGTGGCAAGTCCGAACAAGAGCCGACGAGTACGCACAGGGGCCTCCTTGACGCCGCCAGTCGAGCTCGGTTATCGGGGCGTGAGCCACCCGAGATACACCGACGGTCACTGTGAATGAGAGCAAGGTCCGGGTAGGGCGTCAAGAGGCGCTTGGCCCGTCCACGACGCTATTTCTCGAGATTCCGAGGGGAGCGGCCCGCGACGGCCCAGAGGCTCCGGGTCACCTGCTATCGGGCTCGCGCCAACAGGCGGCGGAAGGACACGCGACCGGCCCCGTCCACGTAGGTGCTTGGGTCGAGATAGCCAAAGTAGGGCTCGCCGGCGTTTATGAATTGCTCCTCTGCGCGGCCGAACTGCCCGCGATCGAAGCCGGCGCTGAACCCGAACCGCAGGTGCCCGGGGCCCCCCACCGCGATCAGCTCGACCGGCTCCCCCCGTTCCAGGCGGACCTGGGCCGGCGCGTCGAGGTCGGCTTCGGTAAAGGTCTCTCCGGCGTACTTGAAGGTGAAGCGGCTCGCGGTGACGAGGCCGTTGCCATGACGCGGGAGATCACGGGGATGGATCGTCACTCGCCCGGTGGCGAGCTCTCCGGCGCGTGAGCCGCTGACGATGCGCAACGAGAACTCGAGCTCCGCGCGGGCGGGGAGGCGCCGCGGAGTCACGGTGATCTGAGGCTCCGGGGGCGGGCAGGCCACCACGCGCCGGGCGAACACGCCGCCCGGAGGGGCCGCGTTGGCCACGGCGGTGAAGGCGATGGCGAGGGCAAAGACGGAATGCTTGAGGTTCATCGAGGGGCTCCCAGGTTGACCCGCCCGCACGGCGGCCCCCTGGTAACGCGCGGGTGAGGAGGCGGATCTTCCCGCGTCTCTGAACTTGGCTCGGTTGGTGTTGCCTGGTCGCCTCGCCGGGGAGGCGCGGCGTGGCGAACGGATGCGGGGTTTGGGGCGCGCGCGGTCGCCGTCAGCCAGCCTACTCCACGGGCGCGAGGCGGTCAGATGAACTCGCGGGCGTCAGCGCGGCGTCTCAAAGGCCTACCGCTGCTGCTTCCAGTCTCCGCATCGGTCAAGCGCGCGCCGCGGGCCCTGAGCGCCGCCACTTCGGCCTGCAACTCCACGGTGGGCTTATCCCGAGCTTCGTCCAGCCGGACAGCGCGAGAGCCGTCACCACGCTGAGCTTCTGGAGAGTGGTCACTAAATAAAGGAACTCCTCGGCGAAGTCGTTGGGGATCGCTGGTGACCGTGGCTCGCAAGTCGCGTGCGGCGGTCGCCGCCCGCAGGACCGCGGTGATTGATTGACCTATTCCACTGGGGCGAGACGGTCGTAGCAGCAGCGGTAGGACTTCGCGTCGCCATTCGCAGCCTGGCTGAGTAGTGGATTACACTCTGAGTCGAACTCCACGAAGACGAAGGGACGCTCGGGCGTGTCCACCTCCCCCGCCCAATGCGGACCCGGCTCCTGTCCCATCACCCAAGTACAAGCGTACCGGTAGTCCATCAACTCGCACATTCGGCCGCGCTTGATGATGCACTGACTCTGCGCCAGATACCCGCTGTTCGCCATTCCAGGCTCGACATCCACACAGATGGGGCCCGCACGCGCAGCGCCGTCGGGACACTCGGTGTTGAGACTGACGGATGTGCTGACGCCCGCGAGTTCTTTCGTGAGCGCCCGGACATCCTTATCTACGGCGGCGATCTCGGCCGCATTGTCGGCGACTCCAGTCTCCGCAGCGGTCAAGCGCGCGCCACGGGCCTTGAGCGCGGCCACCTCACTCTGCAGCTCTTCGATGAGCTGAGCTTGAGCCTCCACCAGGTGCGTCCAGTCGGCCATACTGGAGGCCTGCGCCGCCAGGCCCGCCCCAAGCTCCTCCAGGATCTCCTGCAACCCACGGGTCCCGGACGTTCCGGTGACCGGATCCGCCGAGACGTTCGACGCCGTCACCGCCTCGCTGGTGCCGCCGCAGCCGGCCACCAGCACGGCTACCGCTACGGCTTCAAAGTGCCTAGCCACAGAACCTCCTCCTTGGACGACCAGACGATGTCAGCCGTGGTGGGTAGCCCAATAGCACCCGGCCGAAGTGACAGGTTAACACGGTTCCCCGCTTCGGAGCCACGCACGACCATGGCCTCGATCAGCGAGCCCGCGGACACCCGGTACTGTACGCACGAAGACCCTTGACTGCCTTTGCACAGCGCAAGAGACCCCAGGGGCTGGGCGAACGGGCATCCGAGCGGCAGCGAGGGAAGATGCAGTGAGGGCTCGCCTCCGAACATGCCCGCCATGACGCCGCAGGTGTCGACGGTCTTCGCTACGACACCGAGGTAGGCCGTGGCGCCAGCGTGTAGCACGTAGGCTCCGCTTGGGAGCTTCTCGAGGCTCGGCGCATCGGGCTGCAGCGACTGACGCATGCCCTGCTGCAGCGGAACGGACATCGTGTGGTACGTCTGGTCGTCGGGTGCCCAGCATGTACCACCCGTGGTGCACGAGCCCACGGCGCAGTTCGCAACGGACTGAGTGCACGGCTGAATCTGGTCGCCGCCCGCCACGCTCCACTGCGCGATGCGGACGATGTCGAACGCCCCTTCACCTTCGGGGACCACGGACATATCCACGTCGAAGACGTTCTGGACTTTGAAGGCCAATACCCGGATGCCGCCGTGGAGGACAAAGGGGGCGGCCGCGACGTTACCGCCTGTCGTCGGACCGAAGGGCAAATGGCCTGCGGCCACCGACAAGAGCGACGGGATGTTTGGGGGTGACACGTCGAGCGTGACGGCGGTCACGAGCGGGGGAGGCATGAGAGGCACCACCTCGAAATCAACTCTGCGCGAACCGACGTTCCCCGCCGCATCGGTCGCCTCGAATTCGAGCGCGTCCGGCCAGGACGTGGAAACCGTCCCCTGGTTATCCACGAAGTCCGCTCCTGCGACTGGAACAACCCAGTGGCCGACCGGCTCGACCGGTACGGTTCGCCAGGGGAACGCCACGACGCCGGAGCGGAAGCGATACCGCGTTGATGCGAGCATCTGTACCTCAGCCACCTCGAACTTCACAGTGAGGCCGTTATTAATACCGGCCTTCACCATGCGCGGAAGGAAGAGGCCGACCGGTGGACACCCAGGGCCGCACGCGGTCTGGGAGAAATATACTGTGGGACTCGTTGAGATGTCGTAAGTCGGCAGCGCTCCAGAGTACGAGAACTTGGCAAAGCGGTCGTCCGAAACCGTCGTCTGCAGCTGCTTGACTACCGGAAGCGTCGTGTCGCTGTACAGCCCGCCCTGAGCGGACGCGGTGTTACCCGCGTAGTCCTTACAGGTGACCGTGAGCGCGTGGTAGCCGTCGACGTTCGCCAGGCTGGCCGCCCCCGTGAACTTCGCGCCGTCGTGCGACGAGATAGTCGCTGTCTTGCTCGTGCCGGCGGCCTCGGGAGTGGCAGTAACCTCGGCGCTCCGGGGCCCGGAGTCGCCGTCGGTGGACCCGATGGCCACGGACGGCGTCCGGGTCGCGAACCACGGCTTCGTCGAGGACATCGTACAGGTCGGCGCCGTGATGTCGCGCCGGAGCTGAATCGCGAACTCGCTTGATGCGCCGCTCGTGTCCTTCGCAACGAAGGTGACAGCGGCGGGAGGTGATGGAACGGTGACGGGGAGAACCGCGAGCGCGCTGGCGCCACTCACTGCGACACACGACGCCGTTCCCTTGACACACACTGACGCCAGATTGCCCTGCGGGTCTTCGGCGGTGACGCGGACGTTCACGGTGGTGTTGGTCGTCCAGTAGATGCCGCTCGGGGCGAGCGTCGAGCTGTAAGGGACTACCCCTTTGATCACGGGGATGCTCGGGTCGTAATGCACCCTCCGGGTGACACGCGTCTCGTTGGAGGCGAGATCGACGGCGGTGTATCGCAGCTCCTGGGTCGAGGGCGGGAGCTGCATCGACGCGGTCCAAACGCCGTCGATCAGGCTGAACTGACCGATCTTCACCCCGTTGACCTCGAGGGTGGTCGACTTCAACTCCTCATTCGCCGTGAACTTCATCACCGAGGTCCCCGAGAACCACGCGTCCTGCTCCGGCCACAGAACAGCTACAGCCGGCGGGGTGCGATCGATGGTCACGATCGCTGGCGCCGACGAAGCCGAGTTGCCTACTGCGTCGGTGCACTCCGCGTGGACCGTGACCGGCCCGTCGGTTGCCGGGAGGGGGATGAGACCGCTGAACGTCGCGGGGCCACCGCCGAGCGGAGCGACCTGGGCGTCCACTCTCACGGCGACGGTGATCCCTTGGGAGCCGGCGTCGGTGGCTTTCACGCTCGTGGTCAGCGCGGCGCTCTTCACGAGGGCGCCGTCCGTCGGTGCGGACAGGCTGCAGGTAGGGGGCAGGTCGTCCACCGCCAGGGTGACAGTTCCCGCGGCGCTGTTGCCGGCGTTGTCCTCCACGATCACGTCGAAAGACGAGGGGGCCGAGAGCGCGTTGAACGTGAGCGCGGCGACGCCACTGGCCATGGACGCAGACCCGGCGCCGGGAGACCTGATGAGCGCTGTCCCGGAGTGGGCGTCACCGGCGGTGACGGTGACCGTGGCGGGGCTGGACTGGACGTAGCAGACGCCCGCGAGACACGCCGCGCCGTTCACTTTGATCTCGGCGATTACCGGGGGTGTGGAGTCAACCCTCAGCGGGTGACCGACCGGCTCGCTCTGATTCCCGGCGGCGTCGCGTGCCCTGATCCACACCACGACGTCTTCGACACCGGGCGGAGGCACGAGCGTCGCGGTCCAAAGTGAACCCTCCGTCAGGGCGGTCCACTCCTCGTGATCGAAGGACGCCTCCACCGCGACCGGGGCCCCGCTGCCCGCGACCGAGAGCGCGAAGACGCCGGGGCCGAGCCAGGTCCCGGCCGAGGGTGCTTCGACCTTCACGTCTGGGGGCGTCCGATCCACCACGACAACCTGGACTGGGGCTGACTGCTGGTTCCCGAGCGCGTCGCGGCAAATGGCGGACACGGCCAACGTCGCGTCGTCCGCGGGCAGCTGGAGGGTGCCCGTGAAGAGCCCGGGCTCACCCTCGATGAGGGCAACACCGGCCACGTCCACCGAGCCCCCGCCAACCCCTGCGTCGGTGGAGTCCACCTCGACCTGCAGCTCAAACCCGTTCACCACCACGGGCAGAGCGCCGAGCTGACAGCTGGGCCCGTCGCTGTCGCGTTGCACTGTTCGCGAAGCGGAGCCGACGAGTCCGACGTGGTCGGTCGCCTCCACCTCCACCACCGTTCCGCCGGTGACGCTCAGGTCCAACCAATACACGCCGCCCACCGAGACCTCCGCGGTACAGACCCCTGAAGCGCAAACACTGGCGACGCCGGAGCCTTCGTCGGTCGGCGTGACCGAGAGCGCGATCGACTCGCCGGAGACCCAAAGGTTATCGCCGACGACGACGGCCCCCGCCCCGCCCACGGCCTCGACCACGGGAGGGAGCAGGTCCTGCCGGAACGTCTGAAACACCGTCGTTGCGTTCCCAGCCTTGTCGTGACTCGTGACTCGTAGCCCGTGGACGCCGTGCGAGCTCTCGAACACCGCAGGTCCCGGCCCCAACGGCGCCTCGGGAGCCTCGTCCACGGCGACGGTGATGGCGGCCACCTTGCTGGGGTCGCTCGTGCTCACGACGACGTGGAGCGGTTCTGGCCCCACCCACTGCTGGTCGGCCGGATACAACACCTCGAGGCTGGGGGGAGTGCGATCGACCAGAATCACCGTGCTCGTGCTCGCCGCCGTGTTCCCGAGCGCATCGCGGCACTCGAGGCCAACCGCGTAAGGCCCGTCGACGAGCGGGAGCGGGAGGGTCGCGGTGCCGGCTGACATCTCGACCGGCGATCCGTCGGGGGGCACGATCGTTGCGACGATGCCTCCGACCCCTTCATCGGTGGCCGAGAGTTTCAGGGTGGCGCTCGCCGCGTTCGTGGGGGAGTTCCCGTCCAGAAGCAGGGCGCACGCCGGTGCCGTGGCGTCGCGCTTCAGCACGGCCGTGACCTGACCCACGTTGCCCACGCCGTCCGTTGCGACGAAGGTGAGCGCCCCGGCGGCCGAGGCCGGCAACGGGATCTCCCAGGGCAGCGAGAACGTGCAGGCGCCACCCGAGGCGCACACTGACGAGACCCCCGACTGGCTGTCGGCCGCCGTGATACGCGCGGTCACCGGCCCCGCAGGCACCCACGAGGTCAAGGAGTCGACCATGACTGATGGCAAGGCCTGGACCACGTGGATGACCGGCGACTCGCCGTCGCGGATCCACTGAACTGGGAGCGTTGTGACGTTCCCGGCCGCGTCCTCGGCGCCAAAGGCCCCGCTGAACGGGCCGTCGAGCGGCGGCGCGGTGACCACGAAGCTCCAGATCGGGCTCTCACCCATCGCCGTCCCGACGAGCTGCCCGTCGTGGGTGGTGAGCCAGACGGAGTCAGCGTCAGCCGAGATCTGAGCCGTGAACGGACCCGGTCCTACGAAGGCGCCGTCGGTGGGCGAGAGCAACTTCAGCTCGGGCGCGATGGAGTCGCGGATGACCGTCCACTCGTGGAAGGACGCGTTGCCCGCCCGATCGACCGCCTCGAGCCGCAGGAGATTGGCCCCCTCCGCGAGCTCCGCGTGCACGCTGTAGAGGTCACCCACACGCGCAACGGGCGTGGTGCTCTCCTTGGCGCTGAGGGACACTGAGAAGACGCCGGAGCCGGCGTCTTTCACGCTAACGGTGGCGTTGTACCAGGCGTCGTTGATGACGGCCTCCCCCTTGGGCGGAGCGACCTCGGGCGCCACGCGGTCTACTAAGAGCTCCAGCGTTGCGCGCCCCTCGTTGCCCGCAGCGTCCAAAGCGACAGCATCGAGGCGAAGCAGGCCCTCGGCACGGCCCTCGAGAGACACCGTGTGTTCCAGAACCGGCGCTGAGGCCGCCGCGCCGTCGAAGCTCAGCGAAGTGACGCCCACGTTGTCCGTTGCCAGGATGCTGACCAATATGTCGCTGTTGACGGGCGTGCCAGCGGGCGGGGAGGCGAAGTCGACGACTGGCGCCCGCTCGTCAAAGCGCATCGGCGGCGACAGCGCGGGATAGAGCACGCTCGCATCCGTGGACACGATCGTGGCGAACCCGTCGTCGAGACCGAGCGCCTCGGCGGTGAGCGTGCCCGCGTCGGGACGCGCCTCGAGCCACCGCACCGCGGCCGCGGCCAGACGACCGCGGCTGGTCTCGACGTCCAGAGGCACGCCGGCCGCCAGCTGCGTGCCGCTCGAGGTGCCCGTAAACTGGCCGTCTGAGATGTCGGCCTCGAGCGCTGCGAGGAGCTCGGTGAGCGATGTCCCCTGTTGCTGTGCGAGCTGCGCGAGGCCGGTCGTGAAGAGCGTGACGGAGGTGGTTGGCGCGGGCCAGACGTCTACGACGTGCGCGCCGTACGATGACGTGGTCCAGATCTCGAAGGTGGAGGACGCGACGTGCTGGCTGAAGAGGCCCGACGAGCGCTCGAGCGAGCGGCCGAGGTCGTTCCCTTGCGAGCGCGCCCAAGCGACGGCCAGCGTGGTAAGCGGAGTCACGGCCGTGAACCGTGGTGCCGACGCGGGCGAGACCTCCACATGGCTCACGAGCGCGTGCGAATTGGCGAACGAAGCCAGCCGTTCAGTGGCCGGGTCCAGGTACGTGGCCCCGCCCCCGCCCACTCGCACCAAGACTCGCCCCTGATAGTGGGCCGGTAGCTCCAGCTGAAAGTCTCCCTCGGCGTTCGTGCCCGACGTCGCCAGCGCCGGACCGACGCCGCCTTCCGGCGCGTCGAAGGCGTGGGCAGTGACCACCGCGTTGAGCACCGGCGAGCCGCACCACGCCGTGCCGACGATGGTGGTCACGGGCCCCGTATAGAGGACCTGACCATCCGGACTCAGGGAGAAGTCCGTATCGCGTGGCGTGATGTCGTCCGGCGGGACGCTGCCGCAAGCGATCAGGGACGATAATAAAGCGATACGACGGAACATCCTGCCTCCATCGGCAAGAGAGGAGACTCACTAAAGAAAAACAACTGACACCCTAAGTGAACACCACCAACAGCTCTGCGGTCAACACGTGGGCTGGCCCGGCTGGCCCAGCGGCGGGTCCGCCGCGGGACTTTCGAGGTCCCCCGACGTGCTCAGAACTCGGCGCGGATGTAGTCGTCCGTGCCGTCGTTGATGCCCTTGGCGCCCCAGGCCATGGAGAGGATCGTGGGCTTCGACGCGGGCTTCTCGCCTTGGGTCTTGAGCCACCAGTCGTACGCGTGCGAGGTCCCGGGGAGAAGCTTGAAGAAGTCGTAGAGTCCCACCCCGATCGCCGTGGTCACCCCCTCGAAGACGCCGCTGGAGGCCTGATACCGCGCGTACAGATAGTGCTCGGCCGCCGCCAGGATGGTGTCTTGGATCGAGGTGCGCTTGCGCTTGTTGAGACACTCGAACCACGCAAACTCGTTGAGCTGAACCTGCGAGAAGCCCCGCCCCGCCTTCTTGTACGCCTCGTCGATCTCCTTCTGAACCCGAGCATCCTCGGACAGCGGCGGGGCTGCGACCGGCTTCGGCGCGGGCGGCGCAGGCGGCGGAGGCGGGGGCGCGGCCTGCGGGACACGCTTGTCGAAAGCCGCGAGCAAGGTCCAGGACCTGCCCCCGGGATCGATGCGCCCGTCATTCCAGCCGAAGTTGCGCTGCTGAAACTCTACGATCGCGTAGACGAGCAGCTTGAAGGCGTCGCCGGCGGCCTTCCCGTCCGCCTTGAGCGGCGCCCGCGGTCCGCCCGAAGAGCGCGGCACCTGGTTCAAGAGGATCTGCACTTCGCGTACGTCGGCCTCCTTGTTGGTGCCCTTGGAGCCGACGGAGCCGCCGAGTGCTGGCGTGGTTGACGGGCGCCGCGGTGTGGGGCCCCCCTGCCCCTCGTACGACACGAGGCGGATCCAGGTCTTTCCGCCGGGATCGATCTTCCCGTCCTGCCATCCAAAGCACTTGAACTGGAAGGTGACGATCTGGTTGGCGGTGCGCCCCCAGTTCTTCGTGCCGGTCTTACCGTCCACCTCGAGGGGCGTCGACGGTCCACCAGCGGCGATCGGCACCCGGTTCAGCAGCTCCTGGACTGTGATGATGTCTCCGGAGCGGTTGACGCCCCCGGTCCCTACCGAAGCCACGATGCTCTTCGCCACAGCTCCCCCAGTCGCGCCGGACGCGGTGTGCGAGCGAGGTAACTGCGACACGCGGGCGCAGCGATGACCCCGATCGGAACAGGCACTTCTGCGACAGAAGCTCTCGCGCGGGCGTGTGGTATGTCAAGAGGTGCGGCACAGGCAGTATGCGCGCTCGCGAAGCGTTATGCGGGCGGTTCATTCTCGGCGAGCAGGCGCTCGCGGATGGCTGGGAGCTCGGCCAGCACCTCCGGGGAGGGGTGGGGGAACTTGAGGTCCAGGCCGCGGAGCGTCTCGACGATGATCTCGCAGACGGCGGCCTGCATGTACGGCTTCTTGTCCGCCGGGATGCTGTACCAGGGCGCGTGGGGGCGGCTCGTAGCGTTGAGCGCGTCCTGGTAGGCGCTCATGTACCTGCGCCAGTGTTGGCGCTCGTCGCAGTCGGCCTTGTTGAACTTCCAGTGCTTGTTCGGGTCGTCCAGGCGCTTGAGGAAGCGCTTGCGCTGCTTCTCCCAGGAGACGTTGAGGAAGAACTTCAGGATGATCGTGCCGTTGGCGGCCAGGTGGCGCTCCCACTCCAAGATGGAACGAAAGCGCTGATCCCAGATGCGCTCGGACGTGGGATCGGGCAGCCCCTGCCCGGCGAGGTACTCCGGGTGAACGCGCACCACCAGCACCTCTTCGTAGTGGCTGCGGTTGAAGACGCCGATGCGACCGCGCTCGGGCAGGCTGCGGTTGGTGCGCCACAAGAAGTCGTGGTCCAGCTCCTCGGCCGAGGGCTTCTTGAACGAGAACACCTGACAGCCCGCGGGGTTCACGCCGCTCACGTTTGCCGCCCGCCAGAACGATGAGGAGACGATCCGGCTGCTGCTCGGGAAGGGCGCGGATCTGCACGCCGAGGCGAACGACGGAACGACCCTGCTTCAGGTGGCGGCCCTCCGCGGCCACGTGGACCTCGTGAAGTTCCTGCTCGAGCAGGGGGCCGACCCGAATGCTGCCCGGGCGGGCTACACCGTGCTGCACTGGGTTGCGGGCAATTG
>SXGT01102894.1_pt1 | contig 36559 bp, 25 predicted proteins | sample 3176221 | NCBI WGS metagenome assembly SXGT01 (sample SAMN11356862, study PRJNA531348) | freshwater metagenome | isolation source: freshwater sample F1-120 | place: China: Fuxian Lake, Yuxi | collected 2017-12-25 | reverse complement strand
CGGACACCGTGGACTCGGATGTGGTCGACACGGACACCGTGGACTCGGATGTGGTCGACACGGACACCGTGGACTCGGATGTGGTCGACACGGACACCGTGGACTCGGATGTGGTCGACACGGACACCGTGGACACGGATGTGGTCGACACCGACGTGCCCGATACCGCGGACCCGGACGCCGATGTCTCCGACACCGACGACCCTGCGGACACCACCGACGAGGACACGAGCGACACCCCGGACCCGGACTCTGACGCGCCGGACGCGGCTGACAGCGCGGACGCCGACTCGAGCGACACAAGCAGCTGTGGCGACGGCGTCACCGATGCCGGCGAGGAGTGTGATGACGGCAACACGGTCGACACAGACAAGTGCAGCAACCACTGCAAGCACAAGTGCACCGAGTGGAAGTGCCCGTCGTCGTTCCCGATCCCCAGCGTGGACTTCGCTCCGCCGCCCGCGAAGCAGGAGCTGAAGTTCTCCTGCTTCCCGCTGCCGGGCAGCATGGGCTACTCGGAGTCGGTCGGCTGGTCGTTCAAGTTCACGCCGCCCACGTGCAAGGAGGGGCCGCCGGGGAGCTTCGTGGGTGGCAACCTCGCGTTCACCCTCACCGGAAGCGCCACGGTCTTCCTGTGCACCGAGTCGGTGACTGCGTCGCTCTCCGGCAAGTTCGATATCGGCGCCGACTTCTGCGCGAACTGCACGGACCCGCCTGACTGCAAGCTGGAGCTGGACTCGGGGCGGTCGTGCCTCAAGGGCTCGATCTCTGGGACGGGCAGCCTGGGCAAGACCTGGTTCTTCGGGATGCAGGGCAAGAAGAAGGTGCCCTTCGTGGCCGACGCGGACTTCAAGTGTGGCGCAGACCTGGGCGTTACCGGGTCGGTCACCGTCAGCGGCGCGGTCAAGAAGAACAACGGCTACGACTGCGGCAGCTGCGAGAACTGCGGCTCGCTGGCCGTGCAAGGGAACGTCAACGGCACGGCGAACGGCAGCTGCCGGCTCGAGGTCAAGGCGCTCGGCAAGCGCGTCAACGTCGGGTGTGACCCCTGCGCCACCGTGACCCTTGGGGTTGGCGCCGGAGTGAAGGACATCCCTCTCTGGGGAACGTGCGTGACCGGGCCTTGTATCAACGTCACGGGAACGGCGGGCGTGAAGGCCGGGTTCTCCACCTGCGTGAACATCGGCTTCTGGAGCGCCACTATCGGCTTGTCGGTCGAGGGGTCCGTCAATCCGACCTGGGACACCTGCAGCGGCGCCAGCAGCCTCAACCCGAAGAACTCCATCAACTTCAGCGCCAAGCTGAACAGCGGGAAGTGCAAGTCGTGCAAGTGCAAAGACGGCACGAACTCACCGACCTGCTACCCCCGGGGCGACTTGAGGGGCTGCTGTAGTCACCACGGCGGCCTTGACGACAGCCGGTGCAGGCTGTGAGGCAACAGATGACGACCCACATCAGAAAGTTCGCCCTCGTGGCCTCCATCCTCTCCGCATGCGGCACCGAGAAGCCTGCCAACGTCGAGGCGGAAGCGGACGGCGTGCTGTCCGGCGACTCCCACTCGGCGGAGACCCAGGCGGGAGACGCGGCTGACCCGCCCCCGGACGGAGCCCAGGGGGACCCTGAGGCCCTCACGGCCGGCGCGCCGATCGGAGCCCCGACCTACGAGAACCCCTACGACCGCCTCGTCTTCGAGTTCGACGACTGCGCCGCGCGAGACGCCAGCGGTTGGAAGCACCAGGGCGTGCCTTCGGGTGTGGAGTGTATCGACGGCGCCCCCATCGAGGCGCGCGGCGGGAGCGCGGCGTACTTCGACGGCTCGGCGGCGATCCGGATCGAGGACAGCGCAGGCCTCTACGTGTCGGGAGAGGCCACGCTCATGGCCTGGGTCCGTCGGGACGGCCCCGAGGGCGGCGCGATCCTCGGGGACTTCGTGGAGCACGGGCTCGCGCTCTCCCCCGGCGACGGCGGACTGGTCTACACCACGACCCACGCGGGCGTCACGGCAGACTTTGCCGCCGACGGCGGCGTGGTCGGGGAGGGGCCCTGGGTGCACGTGGGCGTCGTCCGGCGCGCAGACCAGGTGACGTTCTACATCGACGGCGAGCCGGTGGCGTCCGCTCCCCTCGTGGGGGTGCCCGCGGAGGCGAGCGAGCACTTCGCGATAGGGGCGCGCCCCGACGGCAGCCAGCCGTTTCAAGGCGCGCTCGACCGCGTCGTCTTCGTAGCGCGCGCGTACGAGCCGTGGGAGATGATCGCCGTGGGCATGCCGCGCACGGTCCAGGTGCTCCGGGCCTTCACGTGTGACCCGGACGCAGTGGCCGACGGGACGCCGCTCCTCGAGGGGATCGACGGGACCGACACCCAGCTGGTGCTGTCTTCGACCACCTCGCCCTGCAACTACGAGGTGGGCCTCGTGGGCGCGCAGCAGCGGGTGTTGTCCACCGAGCCCGGCGGGTACCTCATGGCCGCCAGCGCGCCAGGTGCGATCTGTCTGACCCAGGTGATCCACACGCCGCGGCCAGTCGGCGCTGCGCAGACCGACGAGTCCGTGGCAGACATCGACGAGGTGCGCATCGAGTGCACGGTGGCCGGGGCCGACGGGACCTACGGTCCCCTCCAGCCGCTGGTGGTGCCGGACGGCGCGTGGGCTGCGTGGCTGGGAGCCGTGGAGCCGCAGCCGGGCGGCGGCTTCCGGGCCATCTGGACCCGAGACTCGACGTTCCAGTTCCTCAACATCAACGACAACGGCCGCAATGTCTCGGACGGCATCTTCGAGACCGCCTTTGGCGCCGGCCCGGACGGGATCATCGCAGGCGCCGTTTCCCGCATGAGCGAGCCCGGGCGAATCGTCGTAGAAGACCAAGAGCCGATGGTCGCTTGGGACGGACACTTCTGCGGCGACGGGCAGTGTGACGCTGACGAGGACTGTGAAACGTGCGAAGCCGACTGCCCCTGCACACCCTGATCGTCGTCGCCGCGGCTTGCACGCCCAGCCCAGAAGCGCATCCCCCGCCCTCGTCTCCCCCCGCCGCGCCCCCGCTCGCGCCGCCGCAGCTCCAGGCCTCAGTCGACGGCTCAGTCGACGGCTCAGTCGACGGGCTCGGCGAGGCTCCCAACAAGCCCCCGCGGGTGAAGGCCACCGAGGAGCGGTTTCGACTCCCGGTGGATCCGCAGCGGCCCACGCTCGGCCCCGTGGATGCCCCGGTCTCGCTGGTGGCCTACTGCGACCCCGAGGCGCCCGCCTGCACCACCCTGGCGCAGGTGCTGGGGCAGCAGCACGCCAGGTTCCCCGAGGACGTCAGCATCCAGCTGCGCTGGTTCCCGTCCACGGCGGTCCAACGGGGCGAGGCCCCGCTGGGCGCCTTGGCCGTGCTCTTCGCGGAGGCGTCCGAGCAGTACTGGGAGGTGGAGTCCGGGATCCGGCGGTTGGGCGCCGCGCCGTCCCTCGCCGCCGTTCGCGGCGTGCTCGAGGGCGCCGGCCTGGAAGGTGCAGCGTTCGTGCGCAACGTCACGCTCGGGCTGCTCGACGATCGTCTCCTCAGGGATCTCACCGTGGCCGGGCTGCTCCGCCTCGAGCCGGGGCCCACGCTCTTCGTCAACGGACGCCGGGTTGACCGAGGGATCCTGGGGACGGAGGACCTCTCCAGGCTCATCGGCGTGGAGCTCGCGGCGCGCGCGTCGGCGGGCGTAACGCCACCAGGGGCCGAAGGCGCGCGCTTCTCGGTCGCTGGCGGTGGCCACTTCGTCTCGCCGGAGGTCTACAAGGTCCCGCTGGGCAGCGCCGTTCGCGGCCCGTCAGACGCCCTGGTCACGGTGGTCGCGTTCATCGACTACAGCTGCGAGTCCTGCGGCGAGCTCGCGGCCGTGCTCCCCGCGCTCGAGCGGCGTTATGGGCCCAAGCTGCGCCTGTCGGTGCGGCACTTCCCCGTGGGCATGAGCGCCGCCGGGACGCTGGCCGCGGAGACCCTAGAGGCGGCGCACCGTCAGGGGCGCTTCTGGGCCCTCCACGATCGGCTCCTGGCCGACACGCGCCCGCGCGACGCGAAGGCCCTGGACGCGCTGGCTGCCGAGGTGGGCGTAGACGTCCAGCGCCTGGACTTCGAGCGCTCCCGGCGCGCAGACCTCGCCACGATTCGTGGGGACCGGCTGGCCGGCTGGCGCTTGGGGGTGCGGGGCGCCCCGCACGTGTTCGTGAACGGGCGCGCGGCCGCGGGTCCGGAGCTCGAGCGCCTGCTGGTGGCCCTGACGGAGGACGAGCTGGTCGCCGCCGGCGCGAAGGTGGCTTCGGGGGTGCCGCCCACCAAGGTCTACGCGTCGCTCACGGCCGATGGGAAGGTCGTGGCGTCCACTCCGGTGGGTGATCCGCTTGTAGTGGAGGCGCATCCCGACTGGGTGTACGCGGTGCCCGTGGGCAGCGGGGCCACCCTCGGCCCCGCCGCGGCCCCCGTCACCGTGGTGCTCTATGGCGACCTCACCACGCTCAGCACCTCGGGGCCCCTCCTGACGTTACTGGACCTCCAGCGGCGCCTCGGGGACCGCCTGCGCCTGGTCTGGAAAGACTTCCCGCATGCTCAGAACTCCGCGGCGATGTCGGCCGCGGGGGTCGGTCGACAGGTCGCCGCGGCGGATCGTGCCCCGGAGCGCGGGAACGCGCCCGCCGGCACCACCTTCTGGCGCGTGGCCGAGACGCTGGCGAAGGCGGCGCCGATCGAGAGCCCTGCAGCGCTCGCCGCGGCCCTCGCGCCGCTGGGGATTCCGCCCGAGGGGGGCACGGCCGCCGAGACCGCGGCGGGGATCGAGGCCGATCGCGCCGAGGCGCGCCGGTTCGGGGCCGTACGCAGCCCGACCCTCTTCATCAACGGGCGCTATGTCGGCGACGCCGGGCAGGACACCGCGGCGCTCGAGACGCGCGTGATGGAGGCCGCCGCGGAGTCCCGCCTGGACTACGAGGCCGTGCTGCGCGATGGCCTCACGAGCTCAGCGATGATCACGGGTCCGGGCTTCCCGGGGGCCGACTCGAGGCGCTATGCGGTGGGGACGCTCGATGGCCCGTCCCGGGGACCCGACTCTGCCCCGGTGACCATCACGGTCTTCGGGTCGTTCACCGCGGACCGCCTGAAGTCGCTCATGGGCGACCTGGAGGCCCTCGTGGACGAGGGTGGGGTGCGCGTGGTCTGGCGCAACTACCCGCAGCCCGGGGACGCCGAGGCCCAGCTGGCGGCCCAGGCGATGGTGGCGGCCACGCTCGCGGGCAAGCCGTGGCCGATGCACGCGTGGCTCATGGCGCAGGCGCGCGGCGTCACCCTCGACGGGGTGGTGGCCTTCGCACGCACGATCGGCCTCGACGCCGAGAAGCTGCGCGCCGAGCTCAGCACGGCCACACACGCGCCCGCCGTGGAACGGGAGTTCGATGGGGGCATGAAGATCGCCGGAACGCCGCTGGGCTCGCCCACCGTGTTCGTGGGTCATCGGATGATCATGGGAGTGCATCCCCTCGCCGTGTATCGGGAGGCGCTCGAGGCGGTCCGCGCGCTGGCCCCCCACCGGGCGCCTTAGCAGGACCCCCGTCCGAGTGCCGGCGCCAGGATCGCGGCCGTCCCTGAAGACCCGACTTCCGCACCCGAGCAGCGGCCCAGCCCGCTCACGCCCTTCTCAACCTTGAGCCGCGACCAGCTCTCGACCGAGCAGGAACGAGAGGGTGACTCCGCAGCCAAGCGTGGAACGCCGAAACGTGGCGGAGCGGATCGTCCAGGAGCAGCTCCATGTCGACTCGGAGGACCCGGGCCCGCCCATGCCGCCTGCTGCTCGAGCCGCTCGGCGACCTGCGTTAGCAGCACGCTCTCGCCGGAGCGCCGCAGCCCGGTGAGTGCCTTGATGACGGGACGACCAACCCACTCGTCGAACAAAGGCGGAGGCGCGTGTTTCGAGCGAGGTCGAAACCTCAGCCCGATCGGCGGAGTTATTCGACCATAACCGAAACTCCGTAGAGCCCTTCCCCGGTCTCCCCGGCTCAGCCACAACCAGCCGGAACCTCAGCACCTGGTTCATGCGCGGGCACTAGGAAGGGCCTCTCTACTGCCCGCGCAGGGCACGCAGCCACCCGTCTAGCGTGACCGCATCGGCGCGCGAAACGACGACGGCGCACCGCCCCGCTGGCGATTCCACCTCGACGAGAAGGGTCCCCTTGGCGCGGCCCTTGTCCGCCGGCTCTCCCTCCGCGGCGCGAGCGTGCTCCCAGAGCGCGTCGGCCTGCGAAGCGGTGAGCGTCCCCGACGCGGGGGCCCCGCCGGAGTACACGCCCGATGAGCTCTCGGCCGGGGTGACGGGCCTGTAGTGCCAGGCCGCGGGACCTTCGATCGGCTGGGTGAAGGTCGTGACGCTGCCGCTCCCGTCGGCGACAGTGACCGTCCAAGGTGCGGCGTCGGGGCCTTCAGCGGACCACTCGGGCGCGTCGAGCCAGGTCTCACCGGCCGAGTCGCCTGCGACGCCTTGGTTCCAGTTGCCGTGCTCGTCCTGGCGGGCCCGCGTGGGTCGAGCCGCGGTCACGATCGTGCCCGCCGCCCGGACCCGCCGGCCCAGGGCGTCCGCTGGCCAGGCCGGGAGCCCGGCGACGTAGACGGTTCCGCCATCGCCGCGGACGATGACCGCGCCGGCTGTCGCGTCGCGCGCAATCCCGGTCACGACGTCGCGCTTCGAGGAGGGGGGACTCTGGGGCGCGCTCACGCTGGGCGACTCCGTGGGTGGGGTAGTGACCTTACGAGGGGTACACGCGCCGAGAGCCCGCTGAGCGCCGCTCGGCGGAGGGTTTCGACGTGCATGCGGGCGTCGCCATCTCGGCCCACGCCCGGGGCGCGCTGGAAACGGTTACTACGCTACCTCGCACGGGCGCCGCTGTCGCTTTGCCCGACTCAGCCTCGGCGCGGCCTCGTCGCCCGTGGCGACGCCGAACGCTCGTGCCGCCGCTGCGTCGCACCCACCTGAGGGCACGACTGCGGGCACTTCATGGCGATCGTCTGGGTATTCGGCTAGCGTGGGACCACCCAGGAGCCAGCCGATGCGAACCACCGTCACTCATCTCACCCTTCTCGTGTCTCTGTTCATAGTCTCCAGCTGCGAAGGCGGTGAGGCCGAGAGCGGCGCGCCGTCCGACGCGGGTCCGATCGCGGGGCTCGAATTCGACGGTGAGGCCGTCGTGGATCGGAGTCGACTCACCATTGAGCGTGTCTCCGTGACTGCGGACGGCTGGCTCGTCGTCTGGGACGTGGGTGCAGACGGTCAACCACTCGTGCCCCCTCTGGCGGCGGTCGCCGTCGCCAAAGGCGAGAAGAAGAACCTGAACGTGACGTTGAGCTCCCCGCTCACGAGCGACAAGGTGCACCTCTCGGTGCACGTGGACGCCCCGAATGACGGCGCGTTCACGGGGTCGTCTCCGAGCGCGACGTCCGGAGACGACCCAGTCATGAAGAGCGCCACCGGCGCGCTCGTCTCGGCCACGGTGGCTCTGGCGAACCTGCCGCCGCTCGAATCGAACGTCCTGGTCATCTCGGACCAGACGATCAGCAGTAAACCGCCGAAGGTGACGGCCACGGTCACGGTCGGGGCGTTTCCGAAGTACCTCGTCATCAAAGATTCCGGCGGCGCCGTCATCGGATCAGAGCGGATCTGGCAGTACGGGCCGGCGGAGTACCAGGTCTCAGTCGATCTGCCGGACGGCTGGACGTCTGCAGCGCTCACGGGCGTGCTCGTCGGGGCCGACGGGACGCAGCCGGACCTCGACGCGCCGGTGAAGGACGCCACCGGGAAAGCGATCTCGGTCGACTTCACGATCACGGCGCCAGCGGACGAGAACACGATCGTCATCGCAGACCAGACGATCACCAGCCGACCGCCGAAACTCCAGGCTCAGGTCACGGTGACCACGTTCCCGAAGTACCTCGTGATCAAGACCAGCGCCGGCGACGTCATCGGGTCCGAGCGCATCTGGCAGAACGGTCCCGCCGACTACCAGGTCTCGGTCGACCTGCCGCCGTCCTGGACGCCAGTCTCCCTCACGGGGGCGCTCTACGCGGCTGACGGGAACCAGCCCGCCCTCGACGCGCCCGTAAAGGACGCCGCCGGTCAGCCGGTCGAAGTCGGCTTCAAAGCGACCGTTCCGCCGGAGAACGAGCTGGAAGTGTCCGATCAGACGCTCGTGAGCTGGGGTTACAAGATCAAGATCGCCCAGATCGCCGTGGACGAGCTCCCGGCCTGGGTCGCGGTCTATGAAGACGAATCGGGGGCGCCGGGTGACCTCTTGGGCTCGGAAGCGGTGCTCACGAGCCCGAAGCTCGGACTCGATGTCGACCTGACCCGCTTTCTCGAGCCGACGGAGACCGTGTGGGTGGCGCTTCACGCGGATTCGCCCGCCGACGGGGCATTGACGGCCGCCGATCCCTACCTGCTCGGCAGCGACCAGCAGCCGCTGTTGAAGTCGATCACGGTGACCAACCAGGCCTGCGGCGGAGCGAAGACCAAGTACTGCGACCCTCAGAAGCCCGGCGTCATCAGTTGGCTCGACCATTGCGGCAAGCCGGCCACAACCACCACCCCCTGCCCTGGCGAAGGCGGCTACTGCGACGACACTGGCCCTTACGTGGCCTGCAAGACCCCGCCGGACCCGTGCAAAGGCATCGGCGCGACGGTCTGCGTCGACGAGGACCCGTCGGCCACCTACTTCGAGGACCTGTGCGGCGTCCCCTTCAAGATCGCGTCCAAGTGCGGCGCCACCTCGATCTGCGATGACGCCGACGGTTCGGCCGGCTGCTCGCTTGCCCCGTCTTGCGCCGGAAACGCGATCACGGTTTGCGACCCGACCGACCTGTCGCGAGTGTACTGGCTCGACCACTGCGGACTGCCCAACGGGAACTCGCTGCCCTGCGGGGCGTCCGCAGAGTGCGACGACTCAACTGGTACGGCAGAGTGCGTTGTCCCCGTCGACCCGTGCGGCGGGAACGCCGTGAAGGTCTGTGATGACCTCGATCCCGGCAAGGTCTTCTGGACGGACGCGTGCGGGCAGTTGACGGGGGCGAGCTTCCCCTGTGGCGCGACCTCTCAATGCGACGACAGCGGCGGCGCCCCCACATGCACAGTGGACGCCGGCTGTGGCGGCAATACCACCAAAGTCTGCCGTCCGGACGAACCGAACAACATCTACTGGAAGAACAACTGCGGTGAATTGACCGGAGCGACGCTCCCGTGCGGCGGAGGCTTCAAGTGCGACGACTCGGAAGGCGCGCCCGTTTGCGTGAGCACCGATCCCTGTCAAGGGAACGCCGAGCTCGCATGCAATCCCGACGATCTCGAGAACGTGTACTGGAAGAACAAGTGCGGCGAGTTCTCTGGGTCGACGATCCCGTGCGGCGCCGGCTTCATCTGCGATGATGCTGACGGCACTCCGTATTGCGTGGACGCCACGCCGTGCCTTGGGCAGTCGCAGAAGTTCTGCGACCCGAGCGACCTCTCCGTGATCAAGTGGCTCGACGGCTGCGGTCAAGTGAAGGCGAGTACGTTGCCCTGCGGCAGCGGATACGAGTGTCGTGACGACGAAGGTGAGCCCACGTGCGTCTCGACCGATGTCTGCGGCGGTGATGTCGCAACCGTTTGCAATGACGACGATCCGGGCAACGTCTACTGGGTGGACGGTTGCGGCGAGCTGACCGGAAACACATTCCCGTGCGGCGTGGCGACCTGCGATGACAGCAGCGGTGTCGCCAAGTGTGTCGCGCTCGACACGTGCGAGGATCAGAAGCTTCGGGTGTGCGACCCCGCCGACCCTCTGAAGATCCTGCTCACGAACGGGTGTGGCGACGATCTCGGCGTCTTCTCGACCTGTGCGAACGGCAAGCGCTGCTCTGAGACGACTCCGGGTAGTGCCTCCTGCGCCTGCGTTCCGACCGATGACGTGGTGTGCTTCGGAAAGCACTTCCTCTACGAGCCGAGCGGCATCAAGAAGGTCGACTCCTGCGGCAACCCGAGCGGACCCGTCGTGACGACGTGTGCCAACGGCGAGATCTGCTACTACCAGGATCAGGCGAACTCCGCCGACCCCGTTTGTACGACGTCGGTGAGCAACAAGGCGTCGCCCATGTACCACCGCGGCTGCAGCTTCATCGACCACGTAACCTACAAGACCGACCTCGATGTGGATTGCCGCTGCCGGCGCCACGCGGCGACGAAGAACGACATTGCCTCCTACGACACCGGTGGCAATCAGGCGTGCCAGCCGCAACCGGCGTCGTGGGCCGATGGCTGGACGCAGGGCGAAGGACCGCACTTCTTCCACATGCTGCACAGCTCCAACGGCGGCGGCGTCTACTCACCGACGCACGGGGAGATCTTCGCCACCAAACACTTCACCGATCCCAACTATCAGGACGCGGGTATGGTCGTCGGGTACGACATCAAGACGGGGGCGCGCCGCATCGTCAGTGGACGTTACCGGTCTCCGGAATTGACGTACGAGATGTTCGGCAGTGGTTACGAGTCTCAGCGCTCTGTGGGCGTGCAGCTCTTCGAACCGACGACCCTCCCCGGTGCGTGGGACCTCGAGCTCGCCGCGGACGGCAAGCTCTACGTCTGGGGCAGCACGAGCGGCAACAAGGAGATCACGCGAGTCGATCCGGACACGGGCGCTCGTTCGCTCGTCTGGAAGCAGGCCCTCGAGGGGGCATCGAGCGCCCCAGAACACGGTCAGTGTTACTCCGCGCGCCCGAAGTCGACCTTCTTCGGCGGATACATCCCCGTTCAGCTCGAACACCACGCGTTCGCGATGGGCCCAGACGGCAGCTTCTACCTGGGCTTCCGTAACGACGCATCGGAGGGCAACGGCATCGCCAAGATCTCGCCCGACGGGTCGACCTGCACTGTGATCTCCCGATGGAACGGCACGATGGGCAAGATCGGGACCGGCGCTGAACCGCAGTACTCAAACCTCGAAGGATTCACCGTCCACGCCGGCAAGCTCTACGCCGTTCTGCAAATCGGCAAGGTGTTCATGTCGGTGGACGTCGCGAACGGCAAACGCACGGTCATCGCCAACCCGGCCGGGTCCGTGGACTCCACGCCGGGCCAGAGCACGATGTTCTGGGACGCCACGCGTAATCTCATGATCACGGGCGGCGCCACCCAGGCCTTCAATGTCACCGCCGTGAACCTCACCTCCGGCAAGCGCCAGTCGCTCTTCCTCACCGCGCCGGGCGAGATGATCGAGAGCGCTCCACCCTGGGAGACAGGCGCACATGGCGCCATCGACAACGCCAACGTCATGGCCTACGGCGCCGTCGCGATGGATCCCGTGAACAACGATCACATCTACCTCGTGATCAAGTACGGCCTTCTGAAGTACGAGATGTCGACCGGAAACAGCTACGTGATGTCGCAGTGACCCGGGCGCTCTCCGACCGCGCGCGCAGCGTGTCGGCGCCTGACCGCGACTGGGTCACGGGCTGACAAGCGCACCGGCGTTCTCTGCCGCCTGATGCCGGTCGGGGCGACGCTGTCCCGGCCCAGCGGATGCGGCTGTCGGTGCCGTCTCCCCTCGAGCGGCCGCCTCAGGCTCCCGGCCGGAGCGCCGTCGCCAGGATCGCGGCGGTGAACGTGGGTCTCAGGTAGAACCCGCGGGCGCGCACCTTGGCGCGGTGGCCGTCTTCGTCCACGCCCCAGGCGTCGCTCGTGGCGTCCGCCCCCTTCGGCCGGATCTGCAGGGCGGTGCCGTGGTGCGCCGTGACTCGGTCAGCGTGACCGAGGCGCACGAACTCCATGAGGTCGTCGAAGTCGCGGCGGAGCAACGCGTCCGTCGCAGGGTCTGGCGACCACAGGATCGGGCGCCCCAAGCGCCGCTCGGCAAACGCGAGGGCCGGGTCTGCCTGGATCGGCATCCAGAGCACGCGAGCCAGCTTCTTTCGTGCCCGGGAGGCCGACCAGTCCAGCGTGGGGTCGGCGATGAGGTCCACCGTGCACACGTACGTGGACTCCGTGGGCATCCCGGAGCGCGCCACGGGCACCGACTTCAGCTCTACGCCGATCCGCTCGAAGTCCGGCGCCGAGCGGGAGCCCGCCGTGGCCCCCAGCGCGAGCTCGAAGAGCTGCCCCGCGAAGCCCTTCGCACGTCGGGGCTCGTCGGGCACCCGCCTCCCGAAGCGCGTGGCCAGCTCGCCCAGCGACCGGCCCATAAGGCCGCGCGCGCGCTCCATGAGCTCGTCCTCGGACTTCGGGGGCCGCGCGTGCTCGGGGGGGGCCAGGGGAGTCTCCTGCAAGGCGCGGGTCGCGCTCGCGGGTGTCATACCCCGGGTCCTCGCGGATGCCCAGGCACCCGCGTATGCTGCGGCACCACCCGACCGAGAGGGATCCGTGACCCAACAGCCGCCCACATTCAGCGTGCATCAGCTCGTGTATCTCTGGCTCGCAGTGCTCTTCGTCGCCTCCCTGCTGGTGGCCGACGTGCTCGGGGTGAAGCTGTTCCGCATCCCGCTGGGCTTCTCGTTCAGCGTCCCGTGGCAGGAGGGCTCCATCGACGCTATCCAGCACACCTGCGGCATGCTCACGTTCCCGATCACCTTCCTGCTCACGGACCTCCTGAATGAGTACTACGGCAAGGCCGCCGCCCGACGGGTGGTGTGGCTGGGCTTCGCCGCGGGCGGCTTCGTGTTCTTGGTGGTGAACGTGGCGCTCGCCATGCCCCACTGGGACGTGCCCTTTAACGTCAGCGCCGAGTCGTTCGACCAGATCTTCTCGGCCTCGCGGGTGATGTACGTGGCGTCGTTGTCGGCCTACCTCGTGGGCAGCATGGCCGACATCTGGATGTTCGGCTGGCTCAAGCGGATCACAGGGGGGCGCATGGTCTGGCTTCGGGCCACCGGGTCTACCGTAGCGAGCCAGCTGATCGACAGCCTCGTGGTCACGTGGCTCGCGTTCAGCGTCGGGCGGACCCTGATCCCCGGCGGCGGCGAGCCCATGCCGATGGACGAGGTGCTGAAGGCCGCGGCCACCGGGTACCTGCTGAAGTTCTTCATCGCCCTCGCGCTCACGCCCGCGGTCTACGGGGGCAGGCGCCTGCTCGAGCGTCGCTTCGGGCTCGTCCCCCTCCCTCCGGGGTGAGCGGCTATCCACGAGGAGGCGCCGTGCGGGCTCGTGCATCGGCGGCGTCCCGGTGTGCCCAGATCCCGGCGGCGCCTTTTCTCCACGGGGGCCGTGGCGCCTGGCGCGGCCCGTTCGCCCGTCACTGCGCCGGCGCCGGTGCTTTCGGCGTGTGGCTCGCGCTGCTCGCTTGCCAGGCCCCACCGCGGGAGGCCGCGAGTGGGCCGTGCTCTGACACCGAGGAGTGCCGCGGCTACGGCTGGTGCGGTGTCACGTTGAGCGGCTGCCGCCCGACCGACGACGCCCACTGCCGCGCCTCCGCCGAGTGCCGGGGCTTCGGTCGCTGCGCCTTGTCGCTCGGCGCGTGCGTCGCGGCGGACGTGGCGGACTGCGCGGCCTCGGACGACTGCGCCGCCAGCGGGCGTTGCGGTCTGGACGGCCAGGCGAAGCTCTGCGCGGCAACCGGCGTCGGCTGCGCGAACAGCCTCGCCTGCCGGATGCAGGGCGCCTGCGAGCTGGTGGGTGCCCACTGCGCCCCGGCGTCCGAGGCGCACTGTCGGGCGTCGGATCGCTGCACCCGGTTCGGCCAGTGTCGATTGGTGTCTGGAGCGTGCGGGACCTGACACCCCAGCCTCGCCGCCTACTGAGGCGCCGCGCCGAGTCCGCGCCAAGCATCCCGCCCTGGGCACCCCGCGAACGCTCGCACCGAAAGCATGGGCATCGGCAGTATCGGCACCGACAGCGGGGCATGCGGCCCGCGGCTTCACCGCCAATACGGCCGCCGTCTCGCGGTCCCCGCGCCCCGGGGTCCCCGCGGCCGCCGGCCTAGGCCAGAGTCCGGCCAATGGCGGTGGCTGCGCGGTGCCCTACCAGCATGCTCGGTGCGTTCATTGCCGACACGGGCGTCCACGGCACCACCGAGGCGTCCGCAACGCGCACGTTCGCGAGGCCGCGCACCCGCAGCGTGTGGGGATCCACGGGCGCGTTGGCGTCGTGGCCCATCCGACACGTCCCGGCGAAGTGGAACGTGGTGATCGCGTTGTTGGCCACCCAACGCCCGATCGCCGCGTCGTCCGAGACACCCACGCCCAGCGGCGCCGGCTGCAGCTCCACGCTGCCATACCCCTTGAGCCCGGCGCTGCGGCTGAGCCGACGCGCGTGGCGAACCCCCAACACCAGGGTCTCGAGGTCGCGCGGGTCGCTGAAGTAGGCCGGATCCACCGCGGCCGACATCCTGGGATCCCGGCTCTTGAGCCGCACGCTCCCGCGGCTGTGCGGCTTCCCCAGGATCACGACGATGCCGTACAGGTGCTGGACGCCTTCGTTGACCCCGGGCACCGCGAACAGGCCCTCGACCCCGGCGCGCAAGGCCTGTCGGGCTGCACCCGGCCCCTCGAGGCCCAGCTTGCCGGGCAACATCCGCTGCAGGGCCTGCTTCATCGCCGACGGGGCCGGCCAGAAGACGTAGCACGTGTCCGACTGCCCCTCGGGAAGCGGACCGCCGGGGCGCGTCCGGTAGAAGCTGTAGAGCTGCGGCTGGAGACAGTCGACCGGCTTCCGGCAGGCGAAGAACAGCGGCACGTTGGGGTGATCGTGCAGGTTCTGCCCGATCGCCGGCGCGTCGAGCACGGGCGTGATCCCCGCCGCTCGCAGCGCCTGCTCGGGACCCACGCCGCTCAACATCAGCACCTTCGGGGTCTCGAGCGCGCCGGCGCAGAGCACCACCTCGCCATCGACGCGGAGGCTCTCACCCGTGCTGAGCGCCACGGACTCCACGCGACGCTGGGCGTCGAAGACCAGCCGGTCCACGCTGGCCTCGGCGTAGACCGTGAGGTTCGGGGGCGCCGGCTCGCGGACGTAGGCGACGTACGAGCTGCGCCGGTCCGCGCCCTCGTAGTTCATCCACTCGTAGCCGATCGCGTTCGAGAGCCGACCGTCGTTCAGGTCATCGCGGCGCTCGAAGCCGCAGGCCACGGCCGCCGAGATACACGCCTCGGTCCAGCGCGTGGGGGGGCGCCGTCGGGGGCGCAGCCGCCGCTCGAGCGCCTCGAAGTCGGGCACCACGTCGTCCCAGCGCCAGCCCTCGGGCCATTCGGCGTAGTCCTCGCGCGCGCCGCGGGTATAGACCATGCCGTTCACGGCCCCGCTGCCGCCGAGGACGTGGCCCGTGCCGGCGAAGATCCGCTGGCCCCCTGCGTTGGGCTGCGGCGTGGTGTAGCGCTCCCAGAACAACGCGTCGTTCACGAACGCCGTCTTGTAGCCGGAGGCGCTCAGCGTCTCGGGGTGGGCATCCGCCGGCGGACCGGCCTCGACCAGGGCGATGCGCGCCCCCGGGTGCTCGGTGGCAAGGCGCCCGGCCACGACGCAGCCGGAGGACCCGCCCCCGACCACGACGACGTCGAATCCCTTCACTTGAAGAGGCCCGAGAGGAGGGCCTTGGCCCCTTCCAGCCTCGCGCGGCCCCGGCCGTACATCAGCTCCACCGCGGCCTTCACGCGGGCGTAGTCCGCGGGGCCCACCGGGAAGACCGGGCTCGCGAAGTGGAGCGGCAGGCGGTCGTCGAGCACCGCCCGGATGTTCGTGAACGCGCGGAGGCCCTCGCGCCCGCTCATCCGGCCGTAGCCGGAGTGCTTCACGCCGCCGAACGGGAGGTCCTGCGCCATGTAGGTGGTGCCACCGAACTCGTTGATTGCCGTCATGCCGGCCTGGAGGCGCCCCGCGAGGCGCCGGGCCCGCCCGAGGTCTTTCGAGAAGACGCTGGAGCCCAGCGCGAACGGCGTGCCGTTGGCGATGGCCACGGCCTCGTGTTCGTCGTGGACGCGGCAGATCGCCATGACCGGCCCGAACGTCTCCTCCTGGAAGATCGCCATGTCCGGCGTGACGTCCACGAGCAGCGTGGGCGCATAGCTGGTCCCGGGGCCGCGGCGTCCACCCGCGAGGAGCCGCGCGCCTCGGGCGACCGCGTCCTCAACTAGGCGCTCCACGAGGTCGCGCTGCATCGGCGAGACCATCATGCCCACGTCGACCTCGCCCGGACGCACCCGGGGATCGCCCTGCCGCAGGTTCTGGACGAGGCCCGCCGCCCGCGCGACGAAGCGATCGTAGATCCCGTCGAAGACCAGGACGCGCTCGGACGCCACGCAGTTCTGCCCGGCGTTGACGAAGCAGCCCACCATGGCCGCATGTACCGCCTGCTCGAGGTCGGCGTCGTCGCACACGATCAGCGGGTCTTTGCCCCCGAGCTCGAGCGTGACCGGCACGAGCACCTCGGCCGCGGCCTCCAGGATCCGCCGGCCGTTCGGCACCGAGCCGATGAACAGGAGGCTGTCGATCCCGCTCTGGATCAGCGCCTTCCCGGTGGGGCCGTATCCCTGGACCAGCTGCACCAGCTCGGGCGAGTGCCCCTCGTCGGCGAGCGCGGCGCGCACCAGGTCGATGATGCCCCCAGCGGACCACGCGACCCACTCGCTCGGCTTCACGACGCACGCGTTGCCGGCCATGAGCGCCGGGATGATGGGGTTCATCAGGTTCTGGAACGGGTAGTTCCAGGGCAGGATCGCGCCCACGACCCCCAGGGGGTGAAACTCGAGGCGCGCTGACTTGTGAACGAACACGCCCGGCGAGACCCGCTCCGGGCGCAGATGCTTCTCGCCGTTCGCAATCGTCCACCGCAGCTTCTCGAGCACCGGCCAGATCTCGCCCATGAGCGCGTGCTCTCGGGTCTTTCCGGCGTCCGTGACCACCACATCCACCAGCGCGTCGGTGTTCGCGAGGATGCGGTCGGAGAGCCGGCGCAGCACCGCGCGTCGCTGGGCGAACGACGTCTCGGCCCAGCCGCGTTGCGCCTCTCGGGCGCGGAGGACGGCGGCGCGCACCGCGGCGGGGTCGTCCACGGGCACCTCGCCGAGGGAGGCCCCTGTGGCCGGGTTGGTGCAGGGGATCACCGTTTCCTCCCCCACGGAAGCGACGGCGCGCGCGGGGGTGAGCTTCTTCAGGGTCTTGGGCTTCATGCAGCGGCCGCCTTCGGGGAGCGCGCGAGGTGCTCCTCCCACTTTCGTATCGCGAGGTTCTGGAACGCACGTACCACGGGGCTGAGCTCGGGCGCCGGCTTGTCCCAGTGTTGCTCCCACGCCTCCTGCTCGTGCCGGATCACCCAGACGTCCTGGCTCAGGAGCGGCTTCAGCGTGGTGTAGCGCGTGGCCTGCATCATGAGGTGGACGAGGCGGCGGGGGAGGCGCGGGCCGATGAGCGGCAGCCGGATGGTGTCTGTGCGGACGTAGAAGATGAAGAAGTGTCGGTTCCGGTCGGGCGCCTCAGGCAGCACGAACAGGAAGTGCTTGATGCGGTCGTCGGTGTTGGACCAGTGATACGGATAGTCGTAGCAGGCCAGCATGTGGTCGCAGGCCGACTCGCTGCGGTTGATGAACACGTCCTGAAACCGCCCGGCGGCGATCTTGGACCGGTACTCCAGCTCGACCCGATCGCCCACCTCCTCGCAGCGCAGGAGCTCCATCCCCTCGAAGGGCTGGAACTTGCGGTGCAGGAAGCCGTGGGTGAAGTCGGACACGTTCTCGATCAGCATCGAGTGGTGCCCGGGGCAGTCGAAGCGGACGATGGCGTGCGGCCACGGCTCGTTGCCCTCGAGCTCCGGGATCGCCGGGATGTCTCGGAGGGTCGCGCGCTCCGGGTCGCCCGGGAAGATGAAGATGAGCCCGTAGCGCTCCTTCACGGGGACCGTGCCGATGCGCAGGTCGGGCGCCTTGTGGCCGAAGAGGTCGTGGGGGATGTGGGCGCGCCCTTCGCCGTCGTAGGCCCAGCCGTGGTAGGCGCAGACGAGCTTGCAGCCCACCACCTGGCCCTCGGTCAGCTTCAGGTGGCGGTGTGCGCAGCGGTTCTCCACCGCCCGCACGGCGCCGTCCTCACCGCGGAAGACCGCGATGGGTCGCCCCATGAACAGCACCTCCTGGCTCTGGCCAGGGCGCAGCTCCTTGGACTCGAGGGCGGCGTACCAGTGGTTCGGATCGAGGCCGGCCGCACGCGCCTTCTGGCGACGGGTGCGGGCGTTCTCGAAGTCGGGCGGACCTTGGGGTCCCGCGGGCGAGGTCATCGACAGCGCTCCAGCGCGGGCCTCCGTGTTCGTGAGAACGCCCGCGGCGGCGCGCCCTCTAAGGCTCGGCCCCAAGCGCTGTCAAGGACGCTGCCACGCACTAGAACCTGCTTCGCTGACCGACCCGGCCCGCCCGGGTGTGCCCGGTGAGGCAGGAAATCATGTTGGGGCCGGGGCAGCAGAGCTCCCCGGCCCGGCTCACCTCCGCGCTCTCGCGCTCCGGTGAAATCCATTGACCGCCGGGAGGTCTGCGTTAGAACGGCGCACCCGACAGGCCGAGGGGGTCGACCCCCAAGAGATGAGGTGGCATCGATGCAAGCGCTCGTTTCCCGTTCCGCGGACACCCCGCTCGAGTGGCGTGACCTCCCGGATCGCCCCCTTCGCGCGGACGAGGTGCGCGTCTCCGTCGAGGCGGCCGGCGTCAACCCGGTCGACTGGAAGATGCGCGAGCTCTCGCTCCTGGGCGGGGTCCAGCGCGTGTTGGGGCCTCGCGGACCCTTCGTCACGGGCGTGGACTTCGCTGGGCGCGTGATCGACCACGGCCCCCTCGTCACGCGCGTTCGCGTGGGCGACCGGGTGGTCGGGGGCACCGACTTCTCCCGCCAGCAGTTCGGCAGCTACGCGCGGACCGTCCAGGTGCGCGAGGATCAGGTCACCTCGCTGCCCGAAGGCGTCTCCGTCGTGGACGCGGCATGCCTCCCCGTGGCCGGCGTCACGGCCCAGATGTGCCTCTTCGACCTTGGACGCCTGCCCCGCAGGGACGCCCGCGACAAGCGCGTGCTCGTGCTCGGTGGCGCGGGTGGGGTGGGGCACTTCGCGATCCAGCTGGCCCGAAACACCGGGGCGGCCGTATTCGCTGTGTGCTCGGCGCGCAATACGGCTCTGGTCCAGCGCCTGGGGGCCACGCCGATCGACTACGGCGCCGGCGACGCTATAGACGTCGCGCGCCAATCCGGCCCCTTCGATGTCATCGTGGACTGCATCGGCTCCAAGACGTATCCGATCGGACGCTGTCGCGCCCTGCTCACGCCCACCGGGCGGCAGGTCTTGGTGATGCCCGTGCCTGCGGACTACGTGCAGCTGGCCTTCACGCCGCGGCTCCTCACCGTGCTGGGGCGCGCGAACGGCGAGAACCTGGCCCCGCTGGTGGCCGCGCTGGCAAACAAGACCCTCGAGGTGGTGATCGACCAGCGGATCCCCTTCGACGAGGCCGAGCGCGCCCACCAGGTATCGCGGGCCGGTCGAGTGGTCGGCAAGCTGGTGCTCGTCGCCTGACGCACCGGGTTCGGCCCCGGCCCCCGTCCGGGGCGACCGCGCGAGCTCCTAGAGGCGTCGGTGCGTCGAGAGCGCGAGGCGCCCGTGCATCGAGGCTCGCCGATAGTGCGCGAGCCTTCTAAAGGCGTCGGTGCGTGGAGAGCGCGAGGCGCCCGTGCATCGAGGCCCGCCAATAGTGCCCGAGCGCCTCCAGGCGCAGCGCCAGCTCCAGCGCGCCCTTCGCACCCATCGCCAGCTGCTCCAGCGCCCGGCCCGAGTGGTGCTCCACCAGCGCCGTCAGCGGCACCTCGCCCAGCTCGTGTTGGCAGCGCGCGGCCACCTCGCGGGCCGTGCGCTCCGCCAATATCTGCATTGAGTCGAACGCGGCGCGGTGCCCGATCGCCACCACCACCTCGCCCTCGAACTCGGCGTCGAGGCTGTAGCGCTTCGAGATCACCGAGGCCGAAGCGAAGTACGAGCTGACCGCGCCCGAGAGCGCCGCGTAGCGGGCCTCACGCGGCCCGAGCGGCCCGCCTTCGAGGCGGCCAGACAGCGCGCGCGACATGAACGCGAGGCGAAAGTCCGGGTCCTGCGCGGCGATGCGCGCCCGGACGCGCTCCACGGTCATCTCCAGCTGCGCGGCGGCCGGCTGGACGAGGAGCGCGTCCAGGTAGCCGAGGTTCGCGTCCGCGACGCGCTCGTACTGGCCGGCCACCTCGCTGAGCACGGCGTCGGGCAGCGCCACGCCGGGGACGCGCCCCTCTCGCCGATCGAGCTCGCGTCGCAGCTCGAGCCAGGCCGACGACGCGTCGAGCCGCACCTGCGCGAACGCGAGGCCCACGGCCAGCTCGCCCACGCCCTCGAGCAGCTCTCGCACCTCGCCTGGGGGCGGCACATAGCCCCGTCGCGTGAGGAGGCGGCCGAGCGCCGGGTACATCTCGGTGGCCGCGCGGCCCTGCCCGATCCCCCGGAGCGCGGTGACCAGCCCATCGAAGGCCTCGACGAGGAGCGGGACGTCGGTCGGGCGCTCCGGGGCGCCCTCTTTCCAGCGGGGCATCAGCGCCTCGAGACCGTGCTCCACCTCCTGCTGACGGCGGAGGAGGCCCTGGCGTACGGCGGCCCACTCGCCGGACGTGGCGCCCAGGCGAGCCGCCACGCGGGTCTCGGTCTCCAGGACGAGCCGCTGCGCCTCCAGCGCCAGCCAGAGCGCCGCGATGGACTCACCCGCGGCCAGGTGGCTCCGCGCCAACTTCAGGAGCTCTGGCGCGCGCCGGGGCGCTGCCCCTTCGAGGGCGGGGAGCGAGGTGCCGAGGCGCTCCGCCAGGCGCTCCGCGCGCGCCGAGAAGTGCTCCTTCACCCACGTGGGCGGCACCATCTCGTCGCGCTCGAGGGCGGGGACCGCGGGGGCGGGGTTGCGGGTGAGGAACGCGACGGCGTCGCCCACGCTGCTGAGCTCCACAACCTCGGCGCCGCGGCTCCGCGCCAGGCTGATCACGTCCACCACCTGTCCCGTTCGCCGGCTGGTGGCACCGCCTTGGCCCACGGCGACCCCGATCCGCTTCTTGCCGGCGTCGAGGGCCGCCTCGACCTTCTCGGGCACCCCGCCGACGGGGCCCAGCGAGAAGTCGGGGTTGAGCGCCGCCGTGAGCGTGGCCTCGGGGTCCAGCTCGAGCCCGCGGTGCGCCGCGACGATCGCGGCGGCCATCAGCGCGCCCGCCGAGGGGCCGTCCACGGTGCCCTCTGCCTCCACCGTGATCCGCAGGGTCTCGGGCTCGCGCTCGAGCAGGGCGGCGCTGGCGAACAACGACATCCACACCGTGGCGCGCCAGGCCTCGCCCACCCCGCTGGCCGTGGACTCCGCGAAGCGCACGGGGGCCCGACCCTTGGGGTTGGGCTCCACGTCCACGTAGAGCTGGCTCACGCCCCCCGCGGCCTTCGGATCCCGTTCGGCCGTGTCGGGCTGGTCGCCGCGGCGGACGTACAGGTAGTCGGCCGTGCGCTCGCTCCGGGTGGGGGTGGCGGTGTCGTGGGCGCAGGCGAGCGCGAGGACGGGGAGGAGGAGGCGCACGAGCCACAGCATACCCGAGACCGGGACGGTTCGAACGCGTGCGCCGTGCCTGTGCAACTGGAGGGTCGCAGGCGGACTCGGGTGTGACCACGCGGGGGCGAGAGCACGCAGCGGTGTCTCACTCGCGCCCGGAACCGTTCCTCGCGAAGGCAAGCAGTTGCTCGAGCAGCCTAAGGCTCAGCGCACTTGCCGTCGTTGCACACCCCGCTGTCGCAATCACTGCCGATTTGACAGCCGGTCGCTGAATCCGGAACCGCGCAATAGCCTGCATCGACCCACTGCGGCGCCTGATCCTGGCGCGCTGCGTGCACGCTCGCGCTGAGTTCGCTTGGCGTGCAGTTGGAGAGCATCTCGGCGAAGGCCTCGTAGCTCGTGCCGGATGGCACCACCGGGCCGCTCTCGCAGGGCCCGAGGGGAAACTCGACCGTCCAGTCCTGCCCGAGCGCGACAGGATGCACCCCCAACATGGAGACTGCCCCGCTGTCGCTGTGTTTCGTGAAGGAGAAGATCGCGACCGAGCCCACGGCCAGAGGCGCTTCCGGCATCGAATCGCCAACCCAGACCACACCATCCGACGCCGAATCGGCGTTGGGAGACGGGTTCCACAAGTCCGAGTGGGCCTTGCCGATCCGGATCGTCAACTCGGGTGCGTCGCTGCCCGAGAGAAACTCGTGAGCCGATAGCGTCAGGATGACTGGCGGATCCCCCCCTTGGTCGAGCCCGTTGCAGGACTCCACCCTGCCGGAGGGCAGCGTGGAGTTGGCGTAGACGTACGGTCCGTCCGCGAATGTGAGGCTGGTGATTTCGCCGAGCACGACCGCGTCGCTCTGAAGTGCCCAGTCGCAGGCCGAAAGGGGTGGCCGAGGGGTCTCGCAGCCTGCGTCGGATCCGGTTCCGGGAAGGACGGCCCGGGGGAGGTCCCGGACGTTTCGGCGCCCCGGACCGCCATCATCCGAGCCGTCATCGATACCGCTGTCAGTGGCTTGGCCATCGGACGTGGACTCGAGCGTCCTGCTGGTGCTTTGGGACGTACTACAGGCTAGCACCAGCCCAATAGCGGTCGCGCCGAGGAATAGTGGAGGCATTGGGCCCTTCAGCAGCATCTCGCCCGCATCCTTCCGCCTGCACCGCCCCCACCCCAAGGGGCTTGGGATCCCTCCCGGCCCTGTCGGGCTGGTCGCTCGAGTCAATGGGCTGCAGCGGCGGGTCATCCCCCGGCCACCATCGCCTTGGCGACCGCGCGAGTGTGCTCGAGCAGGTCATCGAGTCCCCGGCGGACTGGCGCATGACAGTGGAGGACTCGGGCTACCACGGCCTCGATACGCGCCGGGTCGAAGTCGACGAGATACGCATTCCGAAAGAAGTGTCGGAACTTGCGCAGCTCAGTCAGGTCGCTGACCGCTTCGCTTGGGACCACGGCGGGGCGCACGCCGGGGACCTCGACCCTCAACTGGGCGACGAGCTCGGCGTGCCAGCTCGGCCCGGCCGGGACCGTCTCGTCGACGAGGCGAGCGACGCGTTCGAGCGCAGTCTCGAGGCCCGTGTACCACCCGTGAACCCAGGTTGCGGCCATGACCACCTCGGCGCGCGACGGTGGCCAACGCCGGTGCAGGTCAGCGAGCTCCGCGGCGAGTTGATCGAGCGCCTCGAGGTCATGTTGCAGCTCCGCGCCTACGTGCGCGAGCCGGACGAGGGTGTCAGTTCCCGGGGGCATGGGTTGCTTCAGTACGGGCTATCGCGAGGCCCTCTTGGAGGACGCGCTCCTGGAAAGACGGCGGGAGGTCGCGCAGGCGCAGAAGCTCGATGGCGCGGTCCGTCGAGCGGATGAGCGCCCACTCGAGGCGCGTCTCGTCGTCCTCCTCGAGGCCGGAGACAACCAGGTCGATGTCGCTTCGCGTACCGAATCCGCCCCACGCCAGGCTGCCGATGAGCCAGGCGCGGCCCGCGGCGGGAAGGTGAGTCTGGACGACCTCCACAACCTGCGTGCGTAGCTCGATCGTCTGGCGGGCTGCAGCCTCGGCCCGTGCGGCCGAGCGCGCTCTCAGGTGGTCGGCGGTGGCGCGTGGGTCCATGGGCGGAGTATGCGTCACTGCTCTTCGAGTTGCCACGGGGCGACCACCGGACTCCACCGGACCCTCGTCTCGAGGACCGCGCGCCCCACGTCGTCGCTCCAGGAGTGGGCGCACGTGCGTGGGGCGTGGGCTTCACTCGGGGGCCGCTCCGAGCGGTTGCGCATCGCGCCGGGCACGGCTACAAGCGCGACGTGGGCGATAACGGTGTCGGTTTCGGTGAGGGCTTTCGACGGATCCTCGAGACGTGGAACGACCCGCGCATCGGCGAGCGGATCGATCGGCTCTCTCGCGCCAACCTCAACGCGTTCGGCTTCGACCCCTTCGGGTACTCCCCCGACTACTTGAAGCGGGTGTTGCCCGCCGTCGCGGTGTTCTACCGCCACTATTTCCGAGTCGAGACGCACCACATCGACCGGGTGCCCACCGAGGGTCGCGCGCTCTTCGTTGCCAACCACTCGGGGCAGCTCCCCGTGGATGGCGCCATGATCGGCACCTCGTTGCTGCTGGACCTCGAGCCGCCGCGGATCCTCCGGGCCATGGTGGAGCGCTGGGTCCCCACGCTGCCGCACGCCTCCGTATTCATGTCGCGCTGCGGGCAGGTGGTGGGTACGCCGGAGAACTGCCGAGCGTTGCTCGAAGACGACGAGGCGATCCTCGTGTTCCCCGAGGGTTCGGCGGGGATCTCGAAGACGTACGACCGACGCTACCAGCTGCAGCGCTTCGGCTACGGCTTCATGCGCCTCGCGCTCGAGATGAAGGCGCCGATCATTCCGGTGGCCGTGGTGGGTGCGGAGGAGCAGGCCGTCAGCCTCTACGACTGGCGCGCTGCAGCCCGCCTCGTGGGCGCCCCCGCGTTCCCTATCACGCCGCTCACCCCGCTGCTGGGTCCTCTGGGTATTCTGCCCATGCCGGTGAAGTATCACCTGCTCTTCGGCGAGCCGCTCACCTTCGTGGGGGATCCCAACGATGAGGACGGGCGCGTGGGTCGGCACGTCCGCCACGTGAAGAACGCCATCCGCGGCCTCATCGAGGAGGGGCTCAGGGTCCGCAAGGGGGTCTTCTCGTGAGCCAGGTGGTCCTGGTTACGGGGATCTCGGGGCGCTTCGGGCGCCTGCTCACGCGTCACCTTCACCGGACCCACACGGTGCTTGGGATCGACCGCCGGCCTTTCCCGGAGGCGCCGCGCGACGTCACGCTCTACCGCGACGACATCCGCTCACGGAAGACCGAGGACGTCTTCCGCACCCACCGCATCGACACCGTCATCCACCTCAACGTGATGCACAACCCCCGGGAGATGGGGGAGGGCGCCCACCGCTTCAACCTCGTGGGCACCCGCCAGATCCTGGAGCACTGCGAGCGCTACCACGTCCAGAAGCTGATCGTGCTGTCCACGGCCAACCTGTACGGCGCAGGGCCCGACACGCAGCGCTACCTCGCGGAGGACGCGCCCCTGCTCGGCGGCTCGCGCTCGGCCCTCGGGCGCGACCTGGTGGAGCTGGACATGTTGTGCTCGGCGTTCTTCTGGCAACACCCGGAGGTCGAGACCGCGATCCTGCGCCCGGTGCATATCGTGGGGACGGTGCTCAATGGCCCGTCGAACTACCTCCGGCTCCCACGGCTACCCGTGCTCTGGGGCTTCGACCCGCTGCTGCAGCTGATCCACGAAGAGGACGTGTGCGCCGCGGTGCTGGCCGCCATGACGCCCGGGGCGCGCGGCGTCTTCAACGTGGCCGGCCCCCCGTCGGTGCCTCTCACCGAGGTGGTGCGGCGCACCGGCAAGCCCAGGGTGGTGGTCCCGCACCTGCTCTGGGGTCCGTTGATGAAGCGGATGTTCTCGGCCGGCCTCTGGAGCTTCCCCGCCGATCAGCTCGACCACCTGCGCTACAGCTGCATGGTCGACGACTCACGGGTTCGGCGCGAGCTGCGCTTCACGCCGGCCTACGACCTGGACGCCACGCTCGAGCCCTTTCGCGGTGGGCCACCGGGCGCCGCTTCGCGTCGATCCTGACGGGGCGCGGTGCTCCTTGGTGCCGTCTTACGCGTTAGCGCGGACGGCGTGAGCCAGCCCGAAGAGGACGAAGGCCAGGCCGCCGAGCGCCAGGGTGGTGCCCACGCCGAACACCGTCGATCCAACCGCGACGCTGAAGACCGCGGCCAGAAAGAGCACCGGCGCGGCCACGGCGACGAGCGGCTTGTCCTTGAACGAGCGGAACGGCACCCGGCTCACCATGAGCGCGCTCAGCACGATCGCCGTGATCGCGAGGACGCCTGGGGGCGGGTTGATGCCGCTCACGGTGGCACCCACCAGGATCGCGGCGGGGATGGTCACCGGCAGGCCCTTGAAGGCGGGCTTCGCGGGCGGAACCTGTTCGGTGGGGGTGCCGGCCAGCGTGAGGGCTTCGGCGGTGAAGCGGGCCAGGCGGTATCCCGCAGCGCACACGATCGCCGCGCCGGCCACCATCGCCAGCGGCGAGGGCGCGGCCTCCGAAGCCATGGCGATGGCCGCGGCGGGGACCAGACCGAACGACACGAGATCAGCGAGAGAGTCGAGCACCGCACCCAGCGGGCCGCTGACGCCGAGAGCCCGGGCCACGCGCCCGTCCAGGAGATCGGCGACGAGCGCGACCGACAACAGCACCAGCACCAACGCGGGGTCACCCTGGGTGAGCAGCACAACCAGCGCCGCGGCGCCGCACAGGAGGTTGGTGAGCGTGAGCGCGTTCGGGAGGTGTCGGCGAACTGACATGGACATGACTGGACTCCTTGAGGGCGGGTGATCCGCCGCGCCACCAGACGGAGCAAGCCGCGCGCCAAGGGAGTGAAGCGAATAGAAACAGATGCTTATCGAGTGCCGCGTAGAACGCTGCTCACCGGCGTAGAGAACTCCGCGACGCACCGTTCAGCGGTTCGTCCCCTGGACTGTCCAGGGCCCCCCGCCTGAACAGTCCAGGGACGGGGCAGCGGCCGACTGGATGCCAGTAAGTCATTGGATCTACGTTTTGACGCGACGTGCCAGGCGGTGGCACGCGGTGTGTAATGGTGGAGTTCCAACCCTAGCCGCGAACTGCCAGGGAGACGACCGTGGTGAAAACCAAGATTTCGATCGGCACCACCACCCCACTGAGGAAGTTCCTCATCGTCACGGTCGCCTCCCTGGCGTTCGCGCACTCCGCCGCTGCTGACTCGACCGCGCTCTTCTCCGCGGGCGTCGGCACCACCCTCGGCGCCTCTTCGGTCACATCCCCCACCGGTCAGACGGAATCGGCCTTCTCGAACGAGCTGAGCCTGCGGCTCAAGTTCCTGTACGCGCTGGGCCTGGACCTCGCCTACGCACCCGCGGACCAACGCACCAGCGTGGACGGCCTCGTCTTCGGCGCGCCGGCCCGCCTGTCGGGACTCCTCTACGTCGTCCCCACCGACTGGTTCTCGCTCTACGCCAAGGGCGGTATTGAAGGGGATCACCCGGGCGCGTGGTTTACGAGCGAGGACCCCTCCAACGCCTACCACGTCGGCGGCGGCGTCGAGGTGCCCGTGGTCTCCCACTGGGTGATCGGGCTCGAGTTCTTGGTGCTCATCCCGGGCATCGAGTCGGTGGAGGACCACTTCGGTCGCACGGTCTCCGACCTCGACATCCTCCGCACTGGCACCGCCGTTCAGACCGCCGACACGTCCGCCAGCATCCCCGAGCCCGGCGACTACATCAGCGGCAACAACTTCCGCCTCACCGCGTCGGTGCGCTACTTCTTCTAGAGGCTGAGCGCAGCCCGCGTGGGTCGCCCCTTGGACGGGCGCCGCGGCCGAGCGACCGCCTCCTTGGGCTTTCGTAGCCGAGGGCCTACACTCCGCGCCCCGACGGACGGAGGCGAAGATGGGCAGCGGGTGTTTCGACGACTTGGAGGCGCGCGGGCTGGTGCACGACACCACGCACCCTGCGGAGGTGAAGGCGCTCCTCAACGACCAGAGCATCGCGGCGTACTGCGGCTTCGACCCCACGGCGGATTCGCTCCACGTGGGCAGCCTGGTCCCGTTGCTGGCACTCCGTCGCCTGCAGCTGGCGGGACACACACCGATCGCGCTCGCGGGCGGGGCCACGGGCCTCGTGGGCGATCCCTCGGGCAAGTCCGCCGAGCGCAACCTCCTCACCACCGAGGTGCTGCAGCACAACGTGAGCTGCATCAAGGAGCAGCTCCGGCGCCTTCTCGACTTCGACACGCGGGTAAACCCAGCGCGCCTCGTCGACAACCACGACTGGCTGGGCCGCTTTGGCCTCCTCGAGTTCCTCCGCGACGTGGGGAAACACTTCACGGTCAACGGGATGATCGCCAAGGACTCCGTCCGCTCGCGCCTCGACCGTGAGAACGGGATCAGCTTCACCGAGTTCAGCTATCAGCTGCTCCAGGCGGCCGACTTCCACCACCTGTTCCGCCACGAGAAGTGCGTCCTGCAGGTGGGCGGCTCGGACCAGGGGGGCAACATCACGGCCGGCACCGAGCTCATCCGGCGCGTCGAGGGTTCGCCGGCCTACGGGCTCACGCTGCCGCTCATCACCACCGCGTCCGGCGCCAAGTTCGGCAAGACCGAGCAGGGGGCCGTGTGGCTGTCCGCGGACCGGACCACGCCCTACGCGCTCTACCAGTACTTCGTGCGCACCGACGACCGGGACGTGGGTCGGTACCTCCGGTACTTCACGTTCCTGCCGCTGGATCAGATCGAGGCGCTCGAGGGCCTCGTGGCCACGGCGCCCGACAAACGCGACGCCCAGAAGGCGCTGGCCCGCGAGATGACGCGCCTCCTGCACGGGGACGACGCGCTCGCGTCGGCGGTGGTCGGGGCGGAGCTGCTCTTTGGCGGGCGCCCCGAAGGGCTCACCGAGGCCGATCTGCTCGCCGTGGCCGCCGAGGTGCCCAGGACCGACCTCTCCGAGCCGTTCGGATCCGAGCGAGACGCTGTGGAGCTCTTCGTGGCCACGCGCCTCTCCCAGTCGAAGAGCGAGGCGAGGCGCCTCCTCCAGCAGGGCGGCCTCTACGTGAACAACGAGCGCCGCGCCGAGGGCAACACGCGCATCACGGGAGACGCGTTGCTCTTCGGGCGTTACCTGCTCCTGCGCGGTGGCAAGAAGTCGTACCACCTCGTCACGTTCCCGGCGGCCTAGATGGCGCGGGTCGAGTTGCGACCGGCGGGGTGGGAGCACGCGGTATTCAACGCGGCGCTTGAATTCACCGGAGCGCGAGAGCGCGGAGGTGAACCGGGCCGGGGAGCTCTGCTGGCCCGGCCCCAGCGTGAAATTCTTCGACGAAGGGGCGCTTCGACCCGAACGGACAGGCGGCGAGACGGTCTCAGCGCGGCAGGGTGCCATGGCTGACACCGACCTGCTTCGAGACGACGCGAAGCTCCGTGCGGCCTTCAAAGCCGGGGAGCGGCAGGCGTTGTCGGAGGTTTACCGCGTGTACTACTCGGTGGCGCACAACGTAGCGGGACGGGGCTTCGGGAACTTCCGCGGCTTCTGGAACCCTGCGGACCGAGAGGACGCGGTTCAGGCCATCTTCGCCGCCGCTTTCGAGCCCAAGGCGCGTGACTCGTACAACGGCCTCGATCCCTACACCGCGTTCCTGCGCGGGATCGGCCAGAACGTCGTGCGCCGGATGTTGGAGCGCGACGCGCGCTTCAAGCGCACCGACGGCCAGCCGGAGCTGGAGTTCCGCCCGCCCGACGACACCGAGCAAGACCTCATCGACGCCGAGACGCACACCGTCGTCCGCCGCTTCCGCGAGTCCGTGTCAGAGCCCACCGAGTCCGCGATCCTCGACCGGTACTTCGTGGAGGGCGAGGCCGAGGAGAAGCTCGCGGAGGGCATGGGGCTCACTCGGTATCGCGTCCGCAAGGTCATCGCCCTCCTCGACCGCCGCATGCGGCGCTTCCTGAAGCAGCACGGCCTCGAATGAGCAGCGCAAACCCAACCCGCGCCTGCGAAGGCGCCCGGCACGTCGACCGGTACCTCGACCCCACCGTGCGGTGGACTGCCGCGGCCGACGCGGCGATGCGCGGGCACCTGCGCACCTGCGACCGGTGTCGCGGGGATTACGGACGGCGCGTCACGCTCCACCGCGCGATGCTCGGCGCGGATCTCGAGATGCCTTCGGGCTTCGAGCGCGGGCGGATGGAGACCGCGCTGCTCGACGCCGCCGCTCCCGCGCCCGCTCCGTGGTGGCGCTTCGCCGTCCTGCCCGCGCTGGCGGGTGCCGCTGTAGCCGTGGCGCTCTGGGTCACCAACGCGGTCCCGCTGCCCACGCCGGATCCGGCGGACTACGTGGGGACGCGTGGCGGGCCCAGCGACGAGGTCACGGTGGGGATCGGCCTCTCCGGCGTGGTGGCGGGGCGCGAATACGAGGTGGTGGAGGGCGCGCTCTACCTCGACGACGCGCTGCGGATCACCACCTCGCGCGAGGTGGACGAGCCGGACCACGCCTTCATCATGGGCTTCCAGAACGGCGTCACGCCGATCTTCTACTGGCCCGACCCCGACAACGGCGAGCTCGCCTCGATGGTGGTGCCGCGGGAGCGCTCGGCGGCCCTCCGCGCTGCGGGCGAGTCGATACAGTTCGATCTGGCCGGCAGCCACGTGGCCGGTCGCCTCGTGGTCGTGGCCCTGTTCACGCCCGAACCGCTCTCCGTCGCCGCAGTGCAGGAGGCGCTCGGTGGCTTTCAGATGGGCGAAGCCGATCGCCCCGAGCTGGCCGCCGAGCGCCTCCAGGCCACGGGCGCCGTGGTGCGGAGCCTCTCGATCGACATCCTGCCCGGGAGCCGAAGGGATGCGAGCCCTTAGCGCCGCCGTCATGGTGGCGGTGTTGGCGTCGGGCGCGGCCGAGGCGCGCTGGGCGCGCTTCGCGCTGGTGGTGGGCTACAACGAGTCCGACGACGCGCAGCTCTCGCCGCTCCGGTACGCCGACGACGACGCCGTGAAGCACTCCCAGCTCTTGGGGCTGATGACGGAGCGCACCGTCCTGTTGACCCAGCTCGACGCCGAGAGCCGCGCGCTCTACGGCGGCGCTGTCGCGCACCGCGCCCCCACCCGCGCGAACGTGCTCACCGCGCTCGAGTCGCTCCACGCCGACATGGCCCGCGCCAAAGCGCGCGGCGACGACCCGGTGCTGTTCTTCGTCTACTCGGGGCACGGCAACTACGACCAGGAGGGTCGCGGCTACGTCCACCTCGAAGATGGCCGCTTCACCACGCGCGACACGTACTACGAGGTGCTCGGTCCGTCCGAGGGGGAGCAACCCCACCACGTGGTCCTCGTGGTGGACGCCTGCAACGCCGCGCTGCTCGTCAACAGCCGCGGCCCCACGCGCCAGCGCGCCACCACCACCAGCCTGCGCCTCGAGAACTACCCGCGGGTGGGCGTGATCCTGAGCTCGTCCTCGGTGGGCGAGGTGCACGAGTGGGGACGCTTGGTCTCGGGCGTGTTCAGCCACGAGGTGCGGTCGGCGCTGATGGGCGCTGGCGACCTCAACGACGACGGCGCGGTCACGTTCCCCGAGCTGGCGGCCTTCGTCGCCGCAGCCAACGCGCAAGTGAAGAACGCCGAGTACCGGATCAAGCCGTATATCCGGCCGCCGCTCTCCGCGCCGAACATGCCGATCCTCAGCTTCAAGGACGCGCGTTTCCCCGCGCGGCTGCGCATCGACGCGAGCTTGTCGGGCCGCACGCACCTCCTCAACACGGAGCTGCTTCGCTTCGCCGACTTCAACAAAGCCGGCGCCAGCGGGTTCTGGCTGGGGTTGCCGGGAACCGACGGGTTCACTTTGGTGCGAGGGGCCACGGAGTACGTGGTGCCGGCCGGGGCTCGGGGCGACCTGCAGGTGGCCAGCCTCTCGAGCCGCGCGACAGAGACGTTGGCCGGCCGCGGGGCTGACCGGTACTTCGAAGAGCGCCTCTTCGCGGAGCCGCTGTCGCCCGAGTCCGGCGCCGACTGGCTCACGGCCGAGTACGGCCCGAGCCTCACGGTGGAGCGGCACGAGGGGGTGCCCTGGTACGAGAACGGCGGCGCGTGGGCGGTCACCGGGCTGGGCGCCAGCCTCCTCGGGGCGGCAATCGGCCTGCACGTGGAGAGTGAGCTGGGCTTCGCGGCGGTCCGCGAGGATCCCGCCGACTTCACGGGGCTCGAGGGCCAGGCGCTCAACGAACGCAGCTCGAGCTATCGCCATGGAGCCATCGCCGCGTACTCGGTTGGCGGCGCCGCCTTGCTTGGGGGTATCCTCTGGTTCGCGCTGGACGAGAGCTTCCGAACGGAGCGGTTCGAGCCCCCGCTGCGCGTGATGGTGACCCCTCAAGGGGTGGAGCTCGAGGCGACCTTCTGATCCACGCGGGGCACGTGACGCGGTGAGCCGGCGTTTGTCGGTGGCGTTGTTGTTCGTCGGGCTCGGTTGCAGCGACCTGCCTTCGCTCGAGGGCACCCGCTGTGATCCCGACGACTCGCCTTGCCCGGGCGAGCTGCGTTGCGTCGCTGGCCGGTGTCTCGCGCTCACCGGGGGGCCGCTGCTCTGCGACTCCAACGCGCAGTGCGCCTCTCAAGACCCGCGCCGGCCGTACTGCGTGGGCACCGGAGACGACGACAGCGCCACGCTGGCCACGCTGAAGAACAACTTCTGCGCGGGCTGCGGCGCCGACGCCGACTGCGAGGACGCCGTGTGTGTGCTCGGCGAGGCCGCGCATTACTGCATCGGCTGCCTCGCCCACGAACACTGCGACACGGGCCGCTGCGACAAGAACGTGTGCAAGTCGTGCAAGTCCGACGCGCAGTGCGCGCGCGGGTCCTGCCTCGAAGGGCGCTGCGTCGATTGCGCGGCGCACTCGGATTGCGGGGCGAATACCCACCTCTGCCTCGAGGGGGTCTGCCGCGCCTGCCGCGGCGATGATGACTGCGGGGCCGTGGGCCCGGGCTGGCGATGCCACGAGCGTCGCTGCGCGCCGGCAGGAGGGCACGAAAAGTGACCAGAAACCGACCACCTCCGGAACGGGCGAGTGTGAGAGGGTTCCTCCTAGCGCTCGTGATCCTCGGCTGCGAAGCGACTGTGCCCGCAGAGGACGTCGCTTCGCCCGACGTGTGCGAGGGCTGCGGCGACACCTCCGGCTGCGCTGACGGCGCCGTTTGGGCCCCCGAGTTCGACCAGTGCGTCCAGTGCAACACGGACAACGACTGCCCGGGCGCCGTCTGTCACCCCACGCGGCGCCAGTGCGTCGCCTGCCTCGACGACAGCGGCTGCGGCGCCGGCGTCTGCCACCCCGAGCGCCTCTACTGTGTCGAGTGCCTCTCCGACGGAGACTGCGGCTCCGGCGATTGCGACGAAGCCAGCGAGACCTGCCGCGGCTGCGGCGCGGACTCCGACTGCGACGACGGGAACGCCTGCACCACCGAGCGCTGCATCGCCAAGGCGTGCGAGTCCAGCCTGGCCGCGGAGGGCAGCCCGTGTGAAGCGGATCCGTGCACCGCGGGAGACCGCTGCGTCGCGGGCACCTGCACCGCCGGCGACGCGCTCGAGCGCGACGAGCAAGGCGCGGCGCTCTCCGGGTGCCAACCCTGCGACGGCTCCACGCCCTGCGCGGCAGGGCAGGTGTGCGTCTCGCCTGCGGGCGTTTGTGGCGCCGGCCGCTGCGAGGCCCGCCCGGCCGACTGCGCCTTGGAGGAGGCGGTCTGCGGGTGCGACGGCGTGACGTACTCCGGGGACTGCCGCGCGCGCGCAGCGGGGACGTCGGTCGCTTTCCCCGGCAAGTGTCCGTGCACCGCCCCCGCGCTGCCGTGTGCGCTCAGCCAGGGCGTGGATACCGACGGGGATGGGTGCCTCGACGCCTGCCGCTGCGACGCCCACACGCCCTGCGCGTCAGGGTTTGCCTGCCCGTCTTGCGAGCCCGGCCTGTGCGCCTCGGTGACCACGTGCGACGACACGGCGCCGGTGTGCGGGTGCGACGGCGAGACCTGGTCGTCTGCGTGCGCGGCTGCTGACGCGGGTCGTGCGGTCGCTGCGGCCGGTGCGTGTTGTACGCCGCCCACGTGCCCGCTCGGGGCGGTGGATCTGGACAGCGACGGCTGCGCCGAGACCTGTCCCTGCGAGACGCGCGCCGACTGCGCGGGTCCCAAGGACTGGTGCCAGCGCACCGCGTGTGGGGCGCCTGGGGCTTGCCGGCCGGGCTGCGACGAGGGCGTCGTGTGCGGGTGCGACGGCGTCACCCGCAAGAGCAGCTGCGACGCCCCGAGCGTGTCGCACGCGGGCAAGTGTTGTCCCGACTCTCCGGAGTGCGTGTCGCCGGTAGACCTGGACAGCGATGGCTGCGCTGACGCCTGCGCCTGCGCGGAGAGCGGGGAGTGCGCGGCAACCGAGGGGTGCCGGCCCAACGCCTGCGGCGCCGCCGCCGGGCAGTGCGCGGCGTGCGACGGCGAGGTGCGCGTGTGCGGTTGCGACGGCCGGACCTGGCCCTCGGAGTGCGCCGCGTTCGCGGCCGGCGTCGCGGTCTCCAGCGTGGGCCCATGCCCCTGCCCCGAGGGGCTCTGCGGCGCCGGCCAATACTGTCAGCCCGCAGAGTCTTGCGGCAGTGGAGGCTCGTGCCTCGACTGCCCTGCCGTCGACGGCCCCGTCTGCACGTGCGCCGGCACCACCGCCGCGAGCCGCTGCAAGGCCACCGCCCAGGGCCTCGCCATCGCCCACATCGGCGAGTGCGTCCCGTGCGCCGGGGGCGATTGCTGTCCGGCCTTCGACTGCCCGGCGCCCGGCAAGCCCACGGACACCGACGGCGACGGGTGCCCGGACCTCTGCGTCACGGCGTGTACGCCCCCGGTCTGCGGCGCCGGGATCAGCGCAGTGGACGACGACGGCGACGGGTGCCCGGAGGTCTGCCCGTGCAAGCAGCCGGGTCACTGCACCACGTCAGGGCAGTACTGCGCGCGCCCCAAGGGGAGCTGTGGCGGTGTGGGGCGCTGCGTGGCACTCCCGGCTGCCTGCCAGGCGCCCGACGGGCTCGTCTGCGGGTGTGACGGGGTCAGCTACGCGGGGGAGTGCGCCGCTGCGCAGGCCGGGGTGTCGGTGAGCCACCTGGGCGCGTGCTGCCCGCTGCTCGACTGCCCGCCCGCCACGGTCGCCGGAGACAGCGATGGCGATGGCTGCGCCGACGTCTGTGAGCCGAAGAAGTGCGTGGCGGACTGGGAGTGCGGAGACGCCGCCTGGTACTGCGCTCGGCCCACCGGAAGTTGCGCTGCGGTGGGAACCTGCGAGCTGCGCGCCGTCTCCTGCGCGGGTGTCGCGCCAGCGCCGGTCTGCGGGTGTGACGGGGTCTCGTACGTGGGCGCCTGCGACGCCTCGGCGGCTGGCGTGTCGGTGGCGGCGAGCACGGCGTGTAAGTGCAAGCCGGTCTGCGCGTCGGGCGACGTGCCCCTAGACGCCAACGGGGACGGGTGCCCCGAGGGCTGCGTGGCGAAGTGTGGCGTCGCGTGCGACTGCCAGGCCGCGTCCGGGAAGCCCACGCTCAGCTGCCCCGCGCCCCTGGTGGCCGCGTGGACCTGCAGCACCGGCGGCTGCAAGGCGGTCTGCTCCACGGCCGACGCCGCCTGCAAGTGACCTGAAGCGGCCGGGCGTTAGCCTGGCGTCGGAGCGCCCTTGGCCGGGAGGCGCTGCTCGAGCTCTTCGATCGTCTTCGGCCAATCGGACTTCAAGAGGCGCGCGAAGGCCCGGTCGGACAAAAGGCGCCCCTCGGTTTGGCACCTGGGGCAGTAGTTCGACTCGTTGTCTGCGTACACGATGCGCTGGATTCGGGTGGCGCAGGCGGGGCAGGGCGCGCCGTAGCGCCCGTGGACGCGCATCCGCGGGTGGAACGCGGTGACCGACCGGGGGAGCGCGTCTGGGTTCTCCTCGCGGAGCCACTGCGTCCACCGCAGGAGCACCTCGCGCGCAACCGCGTGGAGCCGAGTGAGCGCCTCCTCGTCCAGCGAGGTGGTGAGCGTGGACGGGCTGAGCCGCGCTTCGTGGAGGATCTCGTCCGACCACGCGTTGCCGATCCCGTCGACCACGTTGGGGTCCGACAGAGCACGCTTCAGGGTGCGGCGCTGCGCCGTGAGCACGGATGCGAACGTGGCGGCGTCGACGGCGGTTACGTCCACGCCGGAGCGCGTGTGCGCCGCGAGGCCGTCGCTGTGGACCAGGTGGAGCGTGGCGCGCCGCTTGGAGCCGTATTCGTTGAACAGGAGGGTCCCCGCGGGCGTGCCGAACGCCACCAGCCCGAACTTCTTCGGGGGGAGGGCGGCTGGATCGGGGTTCCAGTGCAGCCGGCCGAGGACCATGAGGTGAAGCACCGCGTGGATCCCGCCTTCCAGCTGGATCACGACGCGCTTGTTGAGGCGGCGCACCGCTTGGATCTGGCGGCCCACGCAGTCAGCAGGAGACGGAGACACGGTCTGGAGCGTGGCCGGGCCGACGACGCGAAGCCGCTCGAGGCGCTGGCCTACGAGGCGCTCCCCGAGGCGTTCGATGTAGAGCAGGATGTACGGGAGCTCAGGCATTCAGCCGAGCGTGCCACGTGCGGGCGGCGGGGCAAGGGACCCGCGGGGGGCGCCCGAACGTCCGCGCTGGGGGACGTCCGGGCTCCGGGCTCAGTTCGACGTGACCGACTGGATGCGCATCCCGTAGAAGGAGCGCCAGACGAAGAACGCGCTGAGGACGAAGAAGCCGGCCGAGAGGCCGTACTTCAGCTTGGCGTCGTGGATCTCGATCGCGAGCTCGACGGCGAGGAGACCGAAGAGGGTGGTGAACTTGATGACGGGGTTCATGGCCACGGACGAGGTGTCCTTGAAGGGGTCGCCAACGGTGTCGCCCACGATGCAGGCGTCGTGGAGCGGGGTGCCCTTGGCCTTGAGCTCGACCTCGACCAGCTTCTTCGCGTTGTCCCAGGCGCCGCCGG
>SXGT01353241.1_pt1 | contig 36564 bp, 21 predicted proteins | sample 3176221 | NCBI WGS metagenome assembly SXGT01 (sample SAMN11356862, study PRJNA531348) | freshwater metagenome | isolation source: freshwater sample F1-120 | place: China: Fuxian Lake, Yuxi | collected 2017-12-25 | reverse complement strand
CCTGCGCGTCATCATCACGTCTGCCACAATCGACGCCGAGCGTTTCGCCGAGTATTTCTCCTCTGAAGGCGAGCGGGGGGTGTCAACCCCCTGTCATAACGAAGCGCAGGCGAGCGAAACAGAAACGAATACGGATAATACATCAGAGGACGAAAGTTCTGAGCTTCTTTCGTATTCAAACAGTCTTGGCAGCAGTCAGCACAAAGGACAGGGGATTGACACCCCCCGCTCGCCTAAGACTTCGCCTATCATTTTCGTTGAGGGGCGGACTTATCCCGTCGAAGTCCGTTATCGCCCGCCCAAGATCGATGAAGAAGATCGAAGCACGGACTGGCGTCAGGCGCTGACCGATGCGTTGCTCGAGCTGGAGAACGAGGGGATGCGGGATGTCCTCGTGTTCCTCCCTTCCGAGCGGGATATTCGCGAGGCAGCCAAGAACCTGCGCGGGCGATTCTTGAGTCAGCGCCGCAGTGGCGATGAGCTGGAGATCCTGCCGCTGTATGGCCGTCTCTCGCAGGCAGATCAGGAGCGGATCTTTCAGCCGCATCAGAACAGGCGGGTCGTCCTGGCGACCAACGTCGCGGAGTCATCGATCACTGTCCCCGGGATTGATGCGGTCATCGACCTGGGGCTGGCGCGGATCAGTCGGTACTCGCCTCGGGCCAAAATGCAGCGACTGCCGATCGAGCCGATTTCGAAAGCGTCTGCGGATCAGCGGAAGGGACGCTGCGGTCGGGTGGGGCCGGGGATTTGTATTCGGCTGTATGATGAAGCGGATTACAACTCGCGCGAGGATTACACCCCGCCGGAAATTCTACGGACGAATCTGGCGTCAGTCATTCTGCAGACGATGTCATTGAACCTCGGGCCAATTACGGAGTTTCCGTTTCTCGATGCACCGCGTGCTGCGAACATCAATGACGGGCTGCGAACATTGTTTGAGCTCGGCGCGGTCGATGAGAATGATCAGCTGACCGATGTCGGCAGGCAACTGGCATCGCTGCCGTCGGACCCGCGTATTGGACGCATGATTCTTGCGGGGGATCAGGAGCATTGTCTGCATGAGCTTCTCATTATCGCCAGTGTACTCGAGATCCAGGACCCACGCGACCGTCCACTCGATAAGCAGCAGGCAGCTGACGAGGCACACGCGAAATTCGCAGTGCCGGGATCGGACTTTTTGACGTTGCTCAAGTTGTGGAACGCGTATCACGAAGTCAAACGGGATCAGTCACGCGGCAAACTCAAGAAGTGGTGCGAGCAGAATTTTCTCTCGGTCAACCGGATGCGTGAGTGGGGTGAACTGCATCAACAGCTGCAGGAGCTCTGCGAAGAGCGTCGACTCAATGTCCGCAGTCGCAACAGTGACGCCGATGCGATTCACAAGGCACTGCTGACGGGGTTGCTCTCGAGTGTCGCCTACCTGTCGGGCAAGCAGGAGTACATTGGGGCCAACGGAATCAAAGTGCATATCTGGCCGGGATCAGTGCTGTCTCCTGGAAAAATCATTGCGACGAAAGGCAGCGCTGGTCCAGCCAATGGTCCCCAAGGCAAGACAGCCGGTGACGATGCGAAGGGGAAGAAGCCGGCGTGGTTCATGGCGGCGGAGATCATCGAGACGAGCAAGCAATATGCCCGGACGGTTGCGGTCATTCGACCCGAGTGGATCGAACCGATTTCCAAACACCTCGTCAAGAAGCTGCATTACGATCCGTTCTGGGACAAACGGGCCGGGCTGGTGAAGTGTTACCAGAACATCACGCTGTTCGGACTGCCGATCGTGACCCGTCGGACGGTGCGTTACGGACACATTGATCCAGAGCATGCCCGCGAGATCATGATCAAAGAAGGAATCATCAAAGGGGAGATTGTCCTCGAAGAGAATTTCCTCACGAAGAATCAGCAGCTGCTCTCGCAATTAAATTTGTTGGAAGCCAAGCTCCGTAAGCATGATCTGCTGCGGACAGACGATGCGCAGTGGGAGTTTTATGCCGAGCGAATTCCGAAAGACATCCATGATGTGCAGGCTCTCGAAAACTGGTGGAAGAAGGTCAAACAGTCGCAGCCTGAGCAACTGACTTTGACCGCAGAAAAGATGCTCGCCGCAGAGGTACCTTCCGACGTTCAGCAGCAGTACCCCGATGAACTGAAGATCGAACACCTGACGTTGCCGTTGCGCTACAAATACGAGCCGGGAGAAGCGGAAGATGGGGTGACGATGGTCGTGCCGCGGGAGGCACTGCATCAGATCCCTGAGCAACTGCTCGACTGGCTGGTACCGGGTCTGGTCGCCGAGAAGATCGCAGCGGTCCTCAAGTCGTTGCCCAAGCAGATACGGGTCTCGCTGATTCCCCTACCCGAGACGGCGAAGAAACTGTCCGCGAAGATGCCCTACGGGTTTGGACCGTTTTATTCATCGCTGTCGAAAGAGCTGTCGTATCTGATCGGTCAGAACTATCCTGCAGATCGACTCGTCACGCCCGATCTTCCGGGTTATTTGAAGATGGGTGTCGAAGTTGTTGATGAGAACAAAAAGCGGCTGGGGTGGTCGAAGTCATTGACGGATCTGCAGCGACAGTTTCCGCCTCAGCGTGAGACGTGGAAGGGACAAGCGAAGAGCGAGTCGAAGAAAGAAGACAGAGGGGCAATTCCCCCCTCTCGCCAGGATGACGTCATGACGACCTGGGCGATCGATAAGCTCGAAGACTCCGTGAAGATTCACCGTGGAGGGATCGATCTGCTGGCGTATCCGTGTCTGGAAGATGTCGGCGAGGGGGTGGTCGTCAAGCTCGCAGAGACAGCTGAGATTGCCAAATCGATGACTCGACTGGGACTGGCGAGATTGTTCCTGCTGGCTCACAAAAAGCAGCTTGATCAGCAGATCGCCCACTGGCCGAAACTGGAAGCGATGGAGCTTTACGGCCGAAAATTCGCAGGTTTTCGTGGGATACGCACGCAGCTCAAGCAGCTGATCAGTCGACGCGTCTGCCAATTGGCAGAACCGCTCCCCAAGAACAAGGTGCAGTATGACCTGTTCCTCAAGCAGGGACGCGAGCAGATTCCGAATGTCGTCGCGGAGTTCACGCCCGTCGTGACGAAGATGTATGAGTGGTGCCTGAAGATCGACCAGCACGACTCGGACACCGCCGCTCTTCACCAGCAGGCGCTCTTCGAAATGCAGGAACAGCGGGAAGCATTGTTCCCGCAGGACTTCTTCCTGATCGTCCCCTACCCTCGCCTGCTGCACTACCCGCGTTACTTGCAGGGGATCGCGCTGCGTTACGAAAAACTCATCGCACCGCAGGGAGTCCAACGGGATCGCACCCGACAACAGCAGGTCGAGACGTTCTGGCGACAGTATGCCCAGACCCCGAAGCCGGTGATGCCGAGTCAGGCTGTGGTCTCTGCCCTGGACGACTACCGCTGGATGCTGGAGGAGTACCGCGTTTCTGTCTTCGCACAGGAACTGGGAACCAACGGCCCGATCTCTCCCCAGCGACTGGAAAAGGCATGGGAGAAGGTGGTCGGGTTACTGAAGCGATGACAATCTCAGAAGGCGAGCGGGGGGTGTGAACCCCCTGTGTCATCGACTCGCAGGCGGCGTAACGCGATGAATACGAATAGCGTCACAGAGAAAAATCTTCTGAGCGAGATTCGTACTCCAACGGTACTGGCAGCAGTTAGCACGAGGGACAGGGGGTTGATACCCCCAGCTCGCCTGGGGAGACACGATGAACGCGATGGATGTCAGTGCGGATGTCGGGGAAGATTTTGTTAGTGGAATCGATGCGATCGAAGATGCGTTGATGCCGGTGATCTCCTCGTGCCACGTCTCCTGCGGCGTACACAGTGGCAACGAGGAAACTGTCGATCGGACGCTTGCCCGGTCCATGACTCATCGCGTCAAGATCGGAGCACACCCTTCTTACCCAGATCGTGAGTTCGGCGGACGACGATCAATCACGATCTTGCCGGAGGATCTTGCGGACTCCCTGAAGTCGCAGATGGAGTGGCTGAAACAACGGGTCAATGCTCATGGCGCTCAGCTGTCACACGTCAAACCGCACGGCGCTCTCTACAACGACATGGCCAGGGATGCGGAATTGAGCCGTGTCGTGGTGACAGCGGTTCAAGAGTTCGATGCGAGCCTGGCTGTCTATGGCATGGCAGGATCAGTCGTTGCCAAGACCTGTCAGGAATTGGGAGTCAGGTTCATCGCTGAGGGGTTTGTGGATCGTCGTTACGAAGATGCAATCCGTCTGGTCCCGCGGTCGGATCCGGGCGCGGTGATCGAGAATCGTCATGAGATCGAAACCCAGATCCGCAACTGGGTGCAAGGGTTGGTCGTCGATCGTTATGATCGAAGACATCCGATTGCTGCGCAGAGTTTGTGTCTGCACAGTGATGCCCCGGATGTTCTGAAAAACGCGGCGATTCTCCAACAGGTCCTGGATCAAGAGCATGTCACGATCGCTGCGTCTGAATGACATGAACTTTGAAATCAGCACGTATGCGGAGGAGTTCGCCCTGCTGCGTCCCGGTGAAACGGCCTCTGCAGCCCCTTTGCCATGGCTGGGACGGGCGATTCTTGAGGCAAACCTCGCGGGCCTGCAGGATGTCATCGCGACGGAGGGGGAGATCTGTCTGATCTGGGCTCGCGGACAGAAAGAGGCAGTCTTGTCGCAGCTGGAAGATCGTTCGTTCGGATGGACCTCGCATGTTCGAACCTGGAGCCTGCCAGTCTGGTTCGAACCGCATGACGACTGGAAACTCGTCTGCAAGGCGACGGGATTAAGCCGAGAGCAGGTGATCTCGCAATTGCTCGACGGACGATACCCGGTCGCGATGCTGGGATTCCTGCCGGGGTTTGTCTATCTGCATGGGCTGGATGAGTCACTGCATGTCGCGCGGAAGGCAACGCCGACGACCCAGATCAAAGAGCGGACGCTGGCCATCGGCGGGAAGTATCTCGGGCTTTACAGTCTCCCCACACCGGCTGGCTGGCATGCGATCGGACGGGTGCCCGTATCGGTATTGGATATGAATCGTATCCCGCCGGTCTGTCTCTCGCCAGGGGATGTGTTGCAGCTGAAGCAGGTCAATGAGCGAGAGTACGAACAGTTGTTGGGGAGTTCGCTGGAAACCTTTCAGGAGAGCGACGAATGACGACCGGACGATTGATCATTCGTGCTCCTGGCGGGATGACGACGATTCAGGACGCCGGACGAATCGGCTCTGCCTTCTTCGCATTTCCCCGGTGTGGTGCGATGGATGGCCAGTCTGCGGGATTGGCAAATGTGCTGGTTCGTAACGACCGGGATGCCCCCGTCCTGGAATGCACGCTGGTCGCACCGCGGATCGAGTTTCAAACGCATGGATGTTTCGCGCTCACCGGTGCGGACTTTGGCTGGCGGTTGGACGGCAGACCTGTTGAACGGAATCGCGTGATCGAAGTCGCTGCCGGGAGTCTACTGGAGGGTGGCAAGGCGACTGGCGGGTTACGCGGGTACATCGCGATCGCTGGAAAATGGCTAGTCGAGCGTCCTCTCGGCTCGGCGTCCTCGCATGTCGTCGCGGGTCTCGGGGCCAATCAAGGCCAGCCTCTGCGCGCGGGATTTGAACTCGAATGGGAACAACCAGAAACCCAGCCGGGAACCGTTGAACTGGTTATCTCGCCAGGAAGGCGGGCGAAGAATGTGATTCGCACGGTGCGCGGGCCGGAGTTTGAATGGCTGGAGGAAGAGTCGAAGCAGTTGCTCCTTGAGAAAACCTATCGCGTCAGTCCGACATCAAACCGAATGGGGGCGAGGCTGGCAGGGCCTCCATTGTCAGTGGGTGGGAAGACGCTGCCTGCGAGTGTCCCCGTGCTGCCAGGGATGATTCAATTGACGCCATCTGGACAGGCGATTGTCGTCTTGCAGGATGGGCAGACGACGGGCGGATATCCGCGGATCGGGTACGTGCCGCGAAGTGAACTGGATGCCTTTAACCAGATCATGATCGGCGATCCGTTTCGGTTCGTGCTGCTGTGACCGCGCAACAAAAAAGCCACAGTGTGTGGCTGTGGCTTTTCAGTCGTGGAGTGTTGTGTGTGATTAACGCTGCACGTGATGGTGCTGGTGGAAGGTGTGGCCGTGGTTCCACATGGCGATTCGTCCGTACTGAGGACTTTGTGCAAAGCTCGCGGCGGACATGCCGAACAGGACACCAGCAACAGCAAGTGACATCATGAACTTTTTCATTTCCCAGACTCCGATAAAGAACATCATCGGCGGGGTGGCGAGTTGTGGCTTTACGATTGCCAAGTTAAAACAGCTCGTCTCCTGCCGAAAGCGCTTCAGCAAGAACTCACTAGCCGGTCTGTTTGGAATCCAAATCGGCTTGTGTGATAGCTAATAATACGGCATCAGGTTTACCTTTCGAAAAGGGGAAATTGTATCCCGTCTCGTGAAATGTAAGTCGCGAATCGCAAGGCCTTTTGCAGAAAGATGTTGGATCGAGAGCGTACTTCCCGCACTACTTCGAGCCGAGAAACCGACTCAGCTCGTCACGTGAGAAAACCGCCACAGGATGACGAATTATTGGCCATCAACTGATCATAGATGGCCGATCGTGCAGCTGGATAAGAGGTTATGATAAATTACCGTGCTCGGCGCGGAATGTGCCTTAGTCCAGATCAGCGTTTTAAGTGCCCTTGGTCAACGTCACGCTCTGGCTCTCTGAGATGATGTTGTATTGGCCGTGTTCAGGACGAGATGTTCATGCGACGTCAAAATGGTTTCACTCTGATCGAACTGCTAGTCGTGATTGCGATCATCGCAGTCCTCGTTTCGATTCTTCTTCCCGCCGTTCAACAGGCCCGTGAAGCGGCTCGTCGGTCGAGCTGTAAAAACAATCTGAAGCAGATTGGATTGGCTTTACATAATTATGAATCGACATACACCCGCTTACCCCCAGGAATGGCAATCAATCCCCGTGTGAATAACAACGAGTCATGGTCAGTGCATGGACGAATCTTACCATTCATGGAACAGGGTAATTTCTACGACCAGATCGATCTGCAACAAGCATGGGGAAGTACGAAAAACAAAGATGTGGTGGCCAATGCGAAATTGCCCTGCTATTTCTGTCCTTCCGACGCCCAAGGAGGAGAACCACGTACGAACACGACCGTCAGTCTGTACTGTATTAACTATGGTTTCAATCTGGGAACCTGGAAAGTTTACGATCCTCGAGACAACAGTGGAGGCGATGGAATGTTCTTTCCTAACAGCAGCCTCAAATTCGCAGACGTAACCGATGGTCTGAGCAACACGCTATTCGCCTCAGAAGTCAAATCACACCAGCCATACACTCGAACCGCTGTTTACACGACTCTGCCGGGCAGTGGCCAAACAATCCCATCGACTGCTTCAGAACTGACGACGATCATCAATCTGGGAACAGACAAAGCTCGATGGGATCCAGGAACCGCCCATTCCGAATGGCCAAACGGGCATGGCCATCACAGCGGATTTACGACCACAATGACACCGAACACCTTCGTCGCCTTTACGTATTTAGGCAAGACGCAGGACACAGACTTTGCATCGCAGCAGGAAGGACGCGATAGCGGTAATCCAAGTTTTAGTGCGATCACGTCCCGCAGTTATCACAAAGGTGGTGTGCAATCACTGATGGGGGATGGCGCAGTCCGATTCATTAGCCAGAACATCGATCAGGGAATTTGGCGAGCCTTAGGTTCACGCGGCACCGGCGAAGTCGTCGGCGAATTCTAATCTCTCAGGCGAGCGGGGGGTGTCAACCCCCTGTGCCTTTTTTACATATGCAGCTACGTCGTCGCAGCATAAGGCGACAACGGCTTCTGCTTTGTCTTGAAACGCTTGAGACGATACGGCGTCACGTCGATATGCGTCGGCTGGCCGATGATAGCTTCGCTGACAAGTTTGCCAGTGACCGGGCCGAGGGTGAGTCCGAGCATGTTATGCCCGGCGGCGATCCAGACATTCTTCATACTGGGAGCCTGGTCGATAATCGGCAGGTTGTCATAGGTCATAGGGCGCCAGCCGAACCATTCCTGCTCGATCGGCGTGGTGTAAGGATCTTTGAGGAACAATTGTGCTGCGGTCTTGAGCAGGCTGATTCGCTTCTGGTTGATGCGATCGTCGTAGCCTGCGAACTCCATGGTTGAGCCGATACGGTAGCCGGTGGTCATCGGGGTGATCGCGACTTTGTGTTCCTGGAAGATCATCGGGATCTCCGGGCAGACGGCGGGCCGCTGCATCGTCAGTGAGTAACCTTTGCCGGGCTGAATCGGGACGGCGGTGCCGAGGAGTTTGTTGAAAAAGGGAGTCCATGACCCAGTCGCTGCGACGAAGACATCGGCTGTGAGGTCTCCCTGGGTGGTTTTGACGGCGCGGGCTTTTCCACCCTGCAGGTCAAACCCTGTGACTTCGCAGTCTTCAACGATCCTGACCCCTTTCGATTCCAGAATCTTGCGCCAGCTTTTCATCATGATGTCGGGACGGACGTGTGCGTCCATCTCATAATGCCAGCCTCCTGCTGCGACGCCGGGCTTGAGGGCGGGCTCGAGTTTGACGAGAGCCTCGGCGTCATAACGGGTCGCGGGGACGTTGTAACGATCCATGAGCAGTTCGTTGGTCTTGGCGTAATACTCCATCCCCTCGGGTGACTGGAAAACGAACAGACAACCCTTCTTTTTGTACTCCGCTTCCAGACCCTGGTTGGTGAGGAGATCTTCATACAGAGCATTCGTCGATTTCAGTAACGGAGCCATCCGGTCGGCCGACGCCAGCTGTGAATCGACGTTGCAGTTGCGGGTGAAGTTCCACATCCACGAGAGGAAAGCAGGATTGAATTGAGGCTTGATCGAGAAGGGAGAGTTTGGCAGTAACATCGCCCGCATCGTCTTGGTGACCACGCCCGGACCATGGAGCGGGAGGACGTGGCTGGGGGAGATGTAACCACAGTTGCCATGGGAGCAGGCACCGGCGAACTTTTTCCGCTCGACGATCGTCACGTCGCAACCCGCTTCCGAAAGATAGTGAGCCGATGCAGCTCCAATGATGCCACCACCGATAACAAGAACGCGTTGTGAAGGCATGTCGTATGATTCCTGGAACAGTTAGATTTGCGAGACAGTTTTATTCGGTGTCTGAAATCAAAAGTAAGAATTGAACCACAGATAAACGCGGATCAACACAGATTAAGAACATCATGAGGAAAACCTAAGCAGAAATCTAACGGATAGAAACTCCCGACTCATGTCCTCTCTCCATCTGCGTTCACCTGCGTTTATCTGCGGTTCAAATCCTCTTGTCTTATCCGTGTTTCTTCGTGTCCATCCGTGGTTTCGTCTTCCAGTGTCACCCGGAATCAATCGACTTCCGCTGAGACAACGTGAGAGTGAGTCGGTTTACAGCCGGACGCCCGTATGATAGGTCTGGAGATTGCACCGTCAATTGGAAACCGCAGGACGTGATCAAGGTTGCTTGAAGTGTCAATGAAATTGATTGTTTTCGACTATGCCCGCTTGATGCGACTGCCGCTGGTTTTGTCGGTGGTCGCCGACATCCTGCTGGGAGGACTGCTGCTGCTGCAGCGAAATCAGCTCACCACATCGGACATGATTGAGCTGGCGATCCTGACGGCTGCGTCGGCATGTTTATACCTCGCGGGGATGGTCTTCAACGACCTCTTTGATGTGAAACAGGATACACAGGAGCGTCCCGATCGTCCGATTCCAAGTGGCGCAGTCAGTTGGATATCCGCGTTGATTCTGGGGACCGCCTTGATGGCAGGTGGCATTGGCCTGGCGTTGCTGGCAAACGAATACGCGATGTACGTCGCTGTTGGACTGGCCGGCGTGATCCTCTTTTACGATGGCTTCAAGCACCTCCCTTTTGCACCGCTCGTGATGGGACTATGCCGCGGAGGGAACGTGCTGCTGGGGTCGACGCATGCCTGGCCGCTGGGAGAATCGCGAATCGATGTCGTCATTCTGGGACTTGTGAGTGTGGCAATGATTAGCTTTATTGCCGGGATCACCTTTCTGGCGAGGACGGAAGCGATCGGTGTCACCAAGGGGCAGATTGCACTATGCCGTGGAGGCTACCTCGGGGCATTCGTGATCCTGCTCATGACTTTTCTGCTGGAGCACGGCGCCGGTGACGTCGTCTCTGGCCGGGGGCCGATCCGTGCAGGGGAAGGCTGGTTGATTCTGATCGGAACCCTCGTCGTCGCATACCGCTTTGATTGCTGGTTCCGACAGCGTGTCGCGCAGATTGAACAGGCTGAGAAGAAACCACCCTTGATCGGGCGAACGGTCGGGCAGATGCTGGGCTACTATCCGCTGCTGGCGGCGCTGACGCTGGTCACGATCCGCCCTTCCATGTGGCCCGCTGCACTCCTGATCGCCCTGCTCCGCTGGGGAATCGTCTGGGGACGGAAGTATATTCCGATCACGTGACAGCGATTTCCAAAGGATCAACCACAGATGGAGACGGATCCGAGGATTTGAACCGCAGATCGAGAAAGGGGGGATAAGGTCCTAACTGATTTTATCTGTGTCGATCTGTGTTCATCCGTGGTTCAATCTTCTTAATTTTGCTGTGACGACTTAGTCGGCGTGACGAACTTCTGAAACTGATCAAGCAGGGCTTTGATTTCGTTGTGAACTTTGGTGGTGTTACTGACAACGATTCCACCGGGTATGGACGAGATTCTGCCCATTCCACCGACTTCATCCCAGGAGAATTCATCGCCGGTGTGTGATGTGATGATGATTTCGAGTTGACGCATTTGGACGTATTTGAGAAATCCCAACCCCCGCACGTCATACGTGCGGACAAAGCCGAGCTCATCGGCTGCGGTTTTTGTCGTGACGATCAGCATGTCGTTGCCGACGTACCAGGTCAGTCCAAGCTTGTCCAATAAGATTCTCAGGGCTGCCTCTGCACGGACTGGCTCGCCGAAGCTGCCATTAATAGGTTCATCGGAAGGGATTCCCTCTTCGCTCAAGTTATTCTCTGCGAGATACACGGCCACAGAGAGTTGCTCGCCGATATTCCTGACGACCTCTTTCAGAGGGGTATCGACGAAATTGACCGTGATCGGAGTTGTCGACAGCTTCTGTTCGATCTGCTTCTCGAGATCAGTCCGGCTGTCAATAATCTGATAAGTGCCGGTGAAATCTTTCGAGTCTGCTGCTGTCCTGAGCATTGTTTCGAAGTCTTGCATACCCCCGTCAGGATTGCGGCGAGTCGCTTCGGAGATCTGAGGTTGGCTGAGCGCTGATGTTTCTGCAGCAAGATGGGACGTGGTGGTGTTGAAGAAGTCAGACTGTTCCATCGCCAGAGCGATCGAGAAGCAGATTACTAAAGCACCAATCATCAAGGCGGCGATTCGCATGGTATTCTCGAAGCGAGCAGGCGGTGTGAGGGGGGCTGCCGGTACGATGGTCAGCTTGGGCGGAATTGGCGGCCGATCGAAGCTCTGCACCGCAGGCTCAAAAAGAGGAGTGATGTTCTGAGATGGTTTTGGCTTCCGCTGGAATTGAAAGTTCTGAACTCGGTCCGGCTGCCAGGAATTATGCGTAATCAGCCGCTGTCGTCGTCTGGTCTGGCGTACCATAAAGGATCATCTCTTGTGCAAATACGACTAGGGGCGAGCGCGGCGGAAATCAGAGTCAAAAATTGGCCAGGATTCAGTCTACTCTGGGATCAGTTCAGGCGAAAGAGGCCAGTTTCCCACATTTTGGCAGTCCGGGGCGTAGGAGATATCAAACTGACCGTTTGACGAACAATCGCAGGTCCAGTGTAGGCAGCCAAACCGGGAGGCGCTATAATCGGTAGAGATAATAACATGGATGCCTCGACGCCCTTTTCACTTGTGACACTTCATCGACTGACAACGGATTCCCATGTCGCTGCTTAACCCGGCATTACTTTATGGTCTGACGCTGATCGTCGTGCCGGTCCTGATCCATTATCTGCTCAAGTCGAAGCCCAAGAAACTCGTCTTCCCGGCCCTGCGTCTGCTGATCAACAAGCAGCGCAAACATCAACGACGGATGCAGCTGAAGCATTTGTTGCTACTGTTGTTGCGAATGGCGGTGATCGGGTTGCTCGTGATGGCGCTGGTTCGCCCTTCCCTCCCCTCAGCGGACTATGGACTGTCGCTGCTGGAGATGCTGCTGCTCGGAGGATTGGGAGCGGCTGCTGCGGGGATTTATTACGGGATGCATAGACGCCTCGCCGCTCGCGGGGAGAAGTCAAACGCGTTTGAAAAGCAGGAGATGCGACTGCGGTCAGGTGTGTTGACGGGCTTCATTTTTCTGACTCTTTTGCTGGTGGGGATTCCCTGGGGATCTCGGGTCTGGGCCGAGATGAAGTCGCCCGTGCAGCCGGGGAATATGCGACTGCCGGTGGCTTCGGTGCTGGTGTTTGATACCAGCGTGAGCATGGACTACCTGTTTGAGAATCGCACGCGGGTCGGGATGAGTCGACAGATCGCGACCAAACTTGTCGAAGACCTGCCCACTGGCAGCCGGATCGCGATTACTGACAGCGCGTCGACGGACCCCGTTCTGTTTCAGAATGATCTGAGTGCGGCGTTCAAAAAGCTGACCAGCGAGAATTTTCTGAAGACTTCGCCAATCAGTATCGATCTGTCTCAACGACTCAAGGCGGCAATGAAGCTGCAGGATGAAAGTCGGGATGAAGTCATGAAGATCGGGCCTGATGGTCAGCGCGGGGGTGAGGAGAGTACCGATCGGTTTATCCGCGATGTGTACCTCTTCACGGACCTGTCCGCCTCGGCCTGGAACAAGGACGTCGCAGCGAATCTGAAAGGGGAACTGGAAGCACGTCCCTGGATGAATCTGTACCTGATCGATGTGAGTGTCGACCAGCCGCTCAATCAGGCGATTCGCAAGATTGATACGGGCACGAGACCCGCGATTGTCGGGCAGTCTTCCATCATCACGGTCGATATCGCGACGACACAACCGACGGCTCAGGTGATGGTCGAGCTGTATCTTAAAAACACGCTCGGTGAATTGACGAAGCAGAGTTTCGAGACAGTGACGGTGGAAGCAGGACAGCCGGCACAGGTGCCATTTCGAGTCGAAGCACGACAGGCAGGGCTCGTTCAGGGGGAACTACGTCTGACGGGGAGTGATCCACTCGCTGCGGATGATGTTCGTTACTTCTCGATTCCTGCGAATATCAAGACGAAAGTGTTGATGCTCGTGGATCGAATCCCTGATGGTTTCGAGATTTCGCAGGCGCTTGCTCCTGAGGCCCTCGCAAATGCGTCGGTCAATAAATATGACGTGAATGTGTTGCCGCTGTCGCAGTTCAATTCCGCAATGCTCAAGGACTACAAGACGGTCTTTCTGATCAACCTGAATCGACCGAGTCCAGCGGTGTGGCAGGCACTCAATAGTTACGTGCAGAACGGCGGCGGGTTGATTACGGTTCTCGGGACGACCGAGATTGACCGCAATGCCTATCGGGGCTCTGCCGCTGAGGAAGTCCTCCCTGCTCTGCCCGATGTGCATAGTCGTTTTGGGCAGCCTGCGTTTATCGATATCGCCAGTAGTGGCCATCCATTGGCGCAGAGTCTGACTCAGCTCGGAGTTGCGAAGGTGCTGCCGTTGTTGCCGATACGACGCTTCTGGAAACTGGAGCAGCGAGCCGGCGGTCAGATCATTGCCGAATACGCGAATGATGACCGTTCACCGGCACTGATGGAGAAGTCGGTCAAAGGAGGCCTTTCGATCCTGCTGACGACGGCAGTCGATCTGCGCGGCGGAGCGACGGGAAATAACTGGAGCGATCTGGCGCGCGGTGGCTGGGCGTATCTGGCGCTGGCGGATTTTCTCGTGCAGAGATCAGCGGGGTTGTCGGAATCCGCGAGAAACTTTCAGATCGGCCAGTTCGTTGATGTGACGGTGCCCGCTCAGGCGAAGCAGACTTATCAATTGCGTCTCCCGGACTTGAAGCAGCAGAAAATTGAATTGCCGTATCAGGGGCCGTTGTTGACGATTCGTCCTCAGACAAAAGTGACTGAAGCCACTAATTCAGCCAATCGCAATGAACGTCCGGGAAACTTGCAGGGGGCGACGACGATCGGGCAGTATCTGCTGATCCCTGGTCAGCAGCCGGGGCGGAGCCTTTCGGAGACGGATCGAATTTCAGGGACCGATGGGTTCAGTGTGAACCTGGTTGAGAACGAAACTGATCTGACGAAACTGACGGCCGCAGAGCTCGACCTGATGTTGGGGACAGGTCAGTATCAGATGGCGAAAGATGTTTCGGAACTCGAGCGTCGGATGTTGAAGACGCGCCTGGGGGAAGAGATTTATCCGCTGCTGGTGACGTTGATGATCATCGTGTTTGCAGGAGAGCATTTGATCGCGAATTACTTTTATCGCGTCGGGGGAAGTGAGCCGGCGTGAGAGGAAGACAATTTCACCACAGAGGTCACAGAGTTACACAGAGGCACACAGGGAAAACAAAAATCTCTTCTCTGTGCGACTCTGTGTTCCTCCGTGACCTCTGTGGTGAAGAGTTCTTTTGAATTTGTAAGCATAAGGGACTTGATGGAAATTTCGTGGGCACCGATTTGGGGGTGGATGACGACGAGCCTGTTGGGGCTCGGGCTTCTGCTATTGGTGTTGCTCACGTATCCAGCGCGGGTGCGTCATTTGCCGAAGGCTCAGCAGCGGTCGTTGCTCACGCTGCGTCTGCTTTCGACGTTGGTGTTATTAGTCGCGATGTTTCGGCCGTCGCTGAAATATGCGACGAGTGATGACAGTGATACGGTCATCAGTTTTTTGTATGACGACAGTCGCAGTATGACGACCAAAGATGCGCCGGAGAATCAGACGCGTCGCGAGCATCTGGTTAAGGTGCGGACAGGTGTTGAGGACGAGATCAAGAGTCTGAAAGACGAGCTGACGGTTCGAGAGTTCGAATTTGGAGACCAGCTGACTCCGGTCACTGCGATGCCTCTAACCAGCGAAGCCCCCGGGATGCAGACGCCGCTGGGGGGAAGTCTGGAGAAGCTGTTGGAGCAATCGAGTGGCGAGCCGCTGAAAGCAGTCTTCATGTTGAGCGACGGGGCGGAGCGATCGTTGCCGCCGTTGAATCGGTCGCCGAGGTCGGCTGCGATGGAACTGGCCAAGCGCGGGATTCCGCTTTATACCGTCCCGTTCGGGACGACATCGTCGATTGATCGTGGGCTGGACCTGGTCATTGATGAGTTGTCGATTGATCCAGTCGTGTTTGAAAAGAAGACGATTCCCGTTCGTGCGGTGCTGCGAGTCTCGGGGGCGACGAGCCAGCCTTATCAAGTGAAACTGCTAGTGGAAGATCGAACGGGGAAGCGGATCGGCGAGAGTGGGCCGATGAGGCAGCCGCCGATGTCGAGGACCGATCGGACCGAGCTGACGATTCCCAATGTCCCGTCGGGGCAGACGGTGCCGCTGGAATTTACCTACACGCCGACGCAGGCCGGAGAGATCAAGATCGGTATCGAGGTGACGCCGGTCGAGGGAGAAGTTCAGACAGGGAACAACCGGCGCGAGGCGCTCACGACGGTACGTGGTGGCGGGCTGAAGGTGGCGTATTTCGATGTTCTGCGCAATGAGGTGAAGTTCATTCGCAGCCTGAATACGTCGTCGAACATCCAAGTCGATTTTCAGTTGATCTCGATCAACAAAGGTCAGCTGATGACGCCGATCAATCCTGCGATGATTGAGACGGAGAACTACGACGTCTACATCATCGGGGACGTCCCTGCGTCTGTGTTTGGAAATGCCTTGCTGCAGAAGCTGGCGGAGAAAGTCCGAGCGGGGTCGGGACTGCTGATGATCGGCGGTTATCACAACTTCTCTGCTGGTGGGTATGCCAACACGCCGATTGCCGACTGGCTGCCTGTAGCGCTTGATGCGAGCAAGGTTGTGCCTCCGGATCGGATTGACAACTCGCAGCAGGTGGTTGGTGAAGTCACGATCGAAGCAACGGATGCGGGTCTGCGTCACTACGTCATGCTGATCGATGCACCGGAGCAGAATGCCGCAGCGTGGGCATCGTTGCCTCCGCTGACGGGGATTAACCGGTTGAAGCCGAAGAGTGATGTGGTGGAAGTGCTGGCGAGGACGTCGTCGGGCGATCCGCTGTTCATCGCGGCTGATGTCGGGCGAAGCCGGAGTGTGGCGCTCGCGACAGATGAGACGTATTACTGGTATCTGGCGGGTCAGCCTCAGAAGCATCAGCGGTTTTGGCGTCAGTTGATTTTGTGGTTGTCGCATAAAGAGTTTGAGAGTGACCAGTCGATCTGGGTGCGTCTGGATCATCGGAATATTTCGCCGGGATCGGAAGTCGAAGCAACCTATGGAGTGCGTGGCCCGGATGGGACTGCGATCCAGGATGCGACGTTCAAGGTGTCGCTGGTTCCGCCGGGCGGTGGGGAGACGAAGACGATTCCGTCACAGCGTTCGAACGATTTTGCGCGGAGCATGATTGGAGAAACGCAGACAGCGGGGGATTACTGGCTGTCGGTGGAAGCTTCCCGTGGCGGGACCTCGATGGGGCTGCCGGGGGTGTCGCGGTTCATTGTTGACCAGCGAGACCTCGAGATGGATAACCCGACGGCAGACCCTGCGATGCTGGCTCAGATGAGTGAGATTACGGCGGAGCTGACGGATGGACAGTTGATTCCGCCGGAGGAATTTCCGGAGTTTTTGAAGAATTTCGTCAAGCGGAAACCGTGGAAAGCCGACTTGGAGGCGTCCGAGCGGATCAACCTGTGGGACGGGTGGCCTGTGCTGTTGATTTTCGTCGGAGTTTTGTCTGCGGAGTGGATTCTGCGAAAACGGATGGAACTGACTTAGTTTTGAAGACGTCTGTGTTGGAGGGAGAAGTCTGCGCCGTCTGATGGTAAGGACTGTGTGGATGAGGACTTCTGGCGTAGAATGGTTATGACTTGGATTGGGTAGCCCGGGTTGTTCCAACCCGGGACGTGCCGCTTCGGCACGAACAGAAGCACTGAATGAACGTCCAACGCGTGGCTGACCGTGATTCTAGCGGCTACGCCGTCGAGGTTGGGACAACCCCGACTACCCTGTCTTGATTGAGACAAAGAAAACAGTGAGTCATTATGAGCAGTCTCGATCAGCAGCAGTTTGTTGACTATCACGACTACATTTCGCTGCAGTTGGAGCGGACCCGTCGGCATATCCGGTCGACGGACCTGATGACTGCGATCGCGGGAGGCGTGGGGATTCTGCTCACGTATCTGCTGACGTTTGTCGTGCTGGATCACTGGGTGATCGAAGGGGGCTTTTCGGCGACGGCGCGGGTCCTGATGCTGGTCTCGGTACTGCTGCTGACGGCGGGCTGGTTTGTGTGGCGAGTTTCCCGGCCGGCGTTCAATCAGATCAACAGTCTGTTTGCCGCCCGGACGCTCGATACTGCCAAGCCGGACCTGCATAACATCCTGTTGACGTTGATTGATATTCGTCGGCATAAGAAGACGGTGGCTCCCGAGATTGAGCAGTCATTGGAGAAGAGGGCGGCGCTCGGGCTTTCCAAACTGCAGATCGATCAGACAGTCGATCATACGAGCCTGATGCGATCGCTGTATTTTCTGCTGGCGATCGTCGTCATTTTTGCACTCTATGCCCTGCTCTCTCCCAAGCAGATCGCAGGAACGCTTTTAAGAGCGGTTGCCCCATCAGCGGATATTCAGGCCGCGACACGCACGCAGATCAACAACATTACGCCGGGTAAAGACATTGAAGTGCCTGCCCGTTCGCAGGTAGAAATCTCTGCGCTGATTACGGGAGATATTCCTGAGGAGGTTTTGCTCAAGTACACGACGGATGATCGTCGGTATGTTGATGAAACGGTCCTCATGAAGCCGGTGGATGGGGATGCCAAGGGGAAATATGCCGCGATTCTGGCCGGTGAGAATGGTCGCGGGTTGCAGCAGAATCATTCGTACTACGTGGAAGCCGGTGACGCGAAGTCGACGAGCTATCGAGTGACAGTGAAAGCGACTCCGGTCGCGAAGGTGGATCAGGTTTTCCTGCAGCCGCCGTCGTATACGAGGCTGGAGCCGACGACGATTCAAGCGGGGGACATCGATGCTCTCGAAGGGACGAAGGTCGCAATCTCTGCGAGCGTTTCGATGCCTGTGAAGGTCGCACGGATTCGGTTTACGGATTCGGAAGATCTGACGCAGAAGGCAGAAGAAGTCATGATGTCGGTCAACGACAGGACGAAGTTGTCGGCTGAACTGCCGCCGCTGAAGATCCGCACGGACGGGACGTTTCCTCGGTTTTATCACATCGAGTGCAAGACGGATGACGGGGCGAGTGATCCTGCGCCGGTGTTGTATCGGATGAATATCCGTCCGGATCAGGCACCGATGGTGCGGTTGAAGTCGCCGACGGGGGATCTGGTACAGCCTGCCAACGGGATCATTCCGCTGATTGTGGAAGCGCAGGATCCTGACTTCCTGCTGCACTCGTTGACGCTGCGTGTTGAGAAGGCGGGAGAGCGGATTCATGGTGAGCCGCTGTTTGAAAAACGGGTGCAGGGGACGCGTGTTAAATATGACTGGCGTCTGGAGTCTTTGCATCTGCTGGATGGGGACGAGATCGCGTTCTGGGTCGAAGCGCGGGATAACAAAGAGCCTGCGAGCAATCTGTCGAACACGCAGAAGATCCGCGTGAAAATCCAGGCACCGCAGGATGAAGCCAAGGTCGAGAAGGCACTCGAGGAGCAGAAGGCTCAACAGAAAAAGCAGGAAGAGAAAGAGCAGCAGGAAGCTCAGCAGAAAGGCGAGAACCAGCAACCTCCGCAGGCGGAGCAGCAGGATCAACCGGCTGACGGTGCGCAGAAGAACCAAGAGCAGAAGGTGACTGACCAGCCTAAGGAGGGAGAGAAGTCTCCTGAGAATGGGGAAAAGGCCAAGGGGAAAAACGGCGAAGGGGAATCCGGGAATGACGGCGATGGGCAGTCAGATAACCAGAAGACGGGAGAGAAAGGTGAGGGACAACCTCAACAGGAAGGAAAGATGAACGACTCGAAGACCGGCGACGGTGGCGAGTCGGGTGAGAAGAGCAATCCGCAGAATGGCGATGCCACGTCGACTGAGAATCCATCGAAGCAGGAGCAGTCCGGGAATCAGAGCGGGCAACAGAATCAAGACGGCAAGCCAAAATCAGGTGGGGAGAATCAGCCTCAGGCGGGCCGGGAAGAGATGTCCGAGCAAGGCGAGAAGGGAAATCAAAGCCAGGCAGCGGATCAGCCCCAGTTTGATAAAGAGGGGGCTGACGATGACCTCGTCCTCAATGAACTGATGAAGGAACATCAGAAGAAGGAGCAGGAGAAGCAGGACAAACAGCCTAACAACAAAGGAGACTCACAGTCGCCCGAGGGTAAAGCTTCGCCTGACGGGAAGGAAGGTGACAATGACCAGCAGAAGAATGACGGTCAGAGTAAGCCTTCGGAAGCAATGAATGACGATCAGAAACCATCGAAGGATGGTGAGAAGTCGTCAAAGCCGAAGACCGATGGTAAGCCAGCGGACGAGGGGCAGCCGAGCGATGACAAGAGCGCAGCTGAGAATGCAGACAAGATGTCAAAAGAGAATAAGGGCGACTCTGGCGAGGAGATGAAGTCCGGCCAGAAGGGTGAGCAGAAAGAAGGCGAGAAGCCGGCGGACGAGAAGTCGAAGGACGGGGCCGCGTCCGGCGAGCAGGAGAAGAATGATGGCAACAAGCCGCCTGAAGGCATGGAGAAAAAAGTTGGCAGCGGGGGCGAGAAGTCGGACGAGCAACCGATGGGAGATGAGCCCAAGGATGGAACGGGTGGCGATCAGCCTTCGGAGAAGATGAATCAGGATGGGAATTCGCCCTCCAATGCCAGTCAGGATGACAAGGGAAAGGAAGGGACTTCCCCGGATCCGAACGCCCCTATGGGCAAAAACGAAGCGACTCCCGATAAGGATGCCACCGGCAAGCCTGCGGATGATCCCAACATTGATACCATGAAGTCAGACAACACTGTGAAACGTGAAGAAGGAACCAAGCCGACGACACGCGAGGGAGATCCGAACGACCCGAATCGCAAGCCTGAAAATCAGGCTAAGGGAGGCGATCAGGACAAGCCGGAGCAGTCGTCCGGGAAGTCACCGTCGAGCGAGAAACAGGACAGCCAGCAGAAAGGCGGTCAAAAATCGGATGGTTCTCAATCGGGATCTGAGCAGAAGAAGGGCGGGGATTCGCCATCGGATAAGTCTCAGGATGGGAAGTCGAAGGGTTCGTCGAAAGATGGTCAGCCGGGAGATGCGAAGGGTGACCAGTCCGGAATGAATCAGGAAGGGCAGAAGGCCGGTGGTGAGCAGAAGCCGGGAGAGAATCAAAAGCAGGATGATGTGCCACGTAAACCTGACGAGAAGCAGGGGGACGGGGATCAGAAGATGGGTGACGAGAAACAAGGTGGCCAGCAACAGGGAGGTCAGCAGAAGTCTGGCCAACAGCAGTCTGGTGATCAAGGCGGAAAGTCAAAGGGAGAATCTGGCGGGAAATCTGCGGGCGAAGGTGGAAAAAGTCAGCAACTGGGTGAGGCTAGCGATCAGCCACCAAGTTCGTCACAGCCGAGTGGCGGAGGTGGCGCTGCCAGTAAACAGGCTGCTCCTGCAAAGAAGGGGGAGAGAGGGGCTGACGCTGCTGATGGACCAGCCCCAAACGGCGAGCCTCAGAAAGGTGAGGCTGGTGCAGGTGAAGGACCATCGAAGTCTGCTCCGTCGCAAGAGCAATCCCTGGAAGACAAGAAGAAAGCCGCTGATCTTGTTCTCAAGCAGTTGGAAGACGATCTGAAGCGTGGCGATGTCGATGAAGAATTCCTTAAGCGTCTTGGCTGGACCGAGACCGATCTGAAGAAGTTCCGTGAGCGGATGGCGAAGATGTCTCAAGAGAAAGAAGCTGTTACGCCTGAGGAGATGGCGCGTCGTAAGCAGTATCAGGAGATGCTCAAGAATCTGAACCTGAATACGAACCGCCCCACTGCGAAGTCGAGCCAGGGGTTTGGGAAGTCGGAAGTCGATAGCTTCGGGCCATCGAACATACCAGCCCCGGCACAGTATCAGGAATTGGAACGGGCGTATAAGCAAAGCTTGTTGAAGAAAAAGGATTGAGGAAGCGGCTAGGAATGGCCGGGCGGGCTCGGATCGCGCGATGGGAGCGGATTTGGTGCGGTTCGAAGACTCACCAGCACCCTACTTTTGCCTGTGGTCTTGACGTGGTATTGAGAAGGATTTAATGCCTGTCGCTCACCCTCATCCGCCCTTCGGGCACCATTCCTGAGAAGACTACCGCGTCGTTCACTCTGCCTTCTCGGCGAGAGCGAACTCCTTGCTTCCACCTCAAGGGAGAAGGGACTTACAACTGCTCCGCTTCAAGGGAGACGGGACATAGAATTTGACGCTGGGCAATTCGCAGAGGTCCCTCATCCGTCAGCGAAGCGCTGCCACCTTTCCTGAGCCGACTACCGCGTCGCCCTTTCTCTCGCCTTCTCGGCGAGTGGGCTCCTTGCTTCCCGGGGGGAGAAGGGATGAGATTAGAAGCCGCCGCCAGGGGCGCGGGGTGGGGCCGGGGAGTTGCTGGCGCCCGGGGAGGACGTCGTGCCGGGAGCGCTGTTGCCGGCTGGGGGAGCGGAGGCGGCTGCTGGGCGGGTGTAGTCGAAGGTTGGCAGGGCCATTTTCAGATTTTCGCGGTAGCTGTCGGCTGCGATGTTGCGAGGAGAAATGATGAGGAGCGCAGCCTGGTTATCGCCAGCGCCATACTGATAGACGTTGAATTCCATCGGGATGTTGTCGAATCGCATTTCCGGGTTGAAGAGCGTGATGGTGTTGTAGGTTTTGGGGGGCGCAAACTTGGTGTCCTTGGCGCTATCAGGGAACGTCACGCCGCTTTTCCAGACGTTGAGGTCGAGGTTCGGGCCACGATCGGCGCGGGTGATATCGGAGATGCCGACTTCGCCGAGCAGGGTATAAAAGAGGTCGTTGTGATACTTCAACGGATCAGGAGCGCCCGGTGTGCGTGATTTGGCCCAGCGGTCTGCATTGCTGAGAGCCAGCATGTAGACTGGTTTTTCGACCGATTCCTGGCCGAGCATGACCGGGACATTCATTTTCCAGACGCCCACAACGCCGGGGATTTCGCTGCGAAGAAATTCGGGCAGACGGGTATCGCGGTCTTTGTCTTTTTTGTCCTTCGGAATGAGCTCGAAGCCTTTGGGGGGCTGGAACCTCAGGTTCTGCTCTTCAAAAGCACCAGGGGCGAGGGCTTTCTGAACGCGTTCGAGGTACTTGTAATACTCGACGGTATTGGCGAGACGTTTCTCGTACGTTTCGCTGCCGCAGCCGGTCAGTGAGATTGCCAGGCTCAGTAAGCAAAACACGGTCAAGGAGGTCTGGAACGGCCACAACTTGGTCATGTTGATCCTACAGATGTCGCTTCGTGCGTATTTGGTGGAGAAACGGGAAGGAAAAGATGGTTGCCTGATGGTTTTCGATGGAATGAGAGTCGGCAGTTGCCTGGCGCTCACCCTCATCCGCCTTTCGGGCACTTTCCCCTCTTATGGGAGAAGGAACAGGACGAATAATATGCGTTCAGTCTAATGGCGTTGCGTGCAGGTCAACAAGTCCCACTCTGGGAGTTGAGAGGAAAAACGTGGTTATCGGGGGGTGGTTAGTCCTTCTTGTCATCCAGATGTTCGAGCCAGAAGTTCAGTTCCTCGTCGGTGACGTCGATTTTAGTGGAATCGTCGAGATCGATGGAGGATGTTTGCGTTACTGCCGGCTTGGGGGTGGAGTCGGCGAGGGTTTCCGGTGGCTTGTTTGAGATCAGGGACGAGAGGGCCTGATCGAGGTCGGACTGGAGGTTGTCCTGGAACTCGTTGTTTTTGAGCTGGGGGATTTTTGAGGTGCGTTTTTCAGCGGGTTTCGTGGTGGTCGGGGACATCGTGACGGGGGCTGCGTCTTCAAAGATGCTGGCTGCGAACTGGTGACTTTCGACGAAACTGGCGCCCCTTCGTCTGGCGGCTTTCTGGATGCGGTGGTCGCTGGAGACGATGAGCAGGGATTTGGGGCCGTGAGAGGTGATGACGAGTTCTTCGATCACGGTGTCCGCGTCGGTCTCGGCGTTGGGAAAGAGGATCGTCATGGACTGGAATTGCTGGCGGGTGCCGTAGAACTGGCCGGTTTGTTGGGCGTCGAAGATGATGGTGGTGCGTTGTCGGGCGCTGCCGTTGAGTTCGCCTGCGAGGGCGGTCAGGAAGAGGCTGCGTTTTTGTTCGAGGGACAGGCCAAGGCGGGCACCGAGCAGCGGGAGGGCTGCGTGCATGAGGTTGTAGCCATCAATGAGGAGGTGCTGGGGCATCCCTCCATGGTACAGGGGGGGGAGGGGAATCCCAAGAGAATCGTGCGGGAAGAAAGAGTGAGCTGGAAATGAGGGCGTATGGTGACGTGTCTTGTGAGCGTTGCTCACCCAGCCATGAACGGCTGGGCCACCCGGAGCGATGAATGCTTGGCGCAGTTCGCAGAGTTCCCTCATCCGTCAGCGAAGCGCTGCCACCTTCTCCCCGGGGGAGAAGGATTTAGTTATGCCATTCGAAGTTGGCGGGGACGACGTCGGAAGGTTGAGGGGATGAGGCGGTCATTGTGTCGGCGGGTTGGATGCCGGGGAGGGTTGAGCCCATTCTCGGGCCGTCGAGGGAGGTGAGAATTGAGTCGGACTTTCTCTGGCCTGCGGGGTCGGCGAAGGCGTAGGTGGTCGTCATCAGGCCGTCGATCTGGAGGGCGGTGTCGTCGAGGGGCTGGAGTCTGCGGTTGTGACTGTCGAACCACATGGCGAGCGGGGTCTCGGGGGCGAGGATCGAACCCCGGCCGGTGACGTTGATGAGTTTCAGGAGTTCGAGCGGCGACTCGTTGCCAGTCAGGAGGAACATCGCGCCTTGCGATGAGGCAATATCGATGACGGAGTTCTGGAGTTCGATCTGAACGAGGCCTTGCAGTTCGCGCGGGTTGAGGTTGTCCAGACGCAGGAGGCAGCCGACTTCTCGCAGGGTCGATTGGGCGAGTTTTACGGTCAGGCCGCGAGACGGAAGGATAGGGCCGGGCATCTGGACGAGGGCACCGCGTCCGTGATGGAGGGTGTTCTCGAAGGAGATGTTACCAAAGTGGTGTTGGACGAGGACGGCAGAGCCGGGAGTTTGGAGAGAAGAGTTGTTAACTCTGCAGTTGCCGCCGGTCTGGTCATAGAGGTCCGACATTTGCCAGGCGATGGCGTGGCAGATGCCGGGGTGGGTCGCGTCAGGGCCGATGAGGGTGACGTTGTCGAGAGAAAGGTTTTGTGTCTGGATGGTCAACAGTGAGTTTGGAACAGCCGTTGACTGAGCGGCATCGGAATCTGGATCGGCGTATCGAACGGTGATGTTTTTGAGGAACAGCTCCGACGAAGCGACCTGCCAGGGCTGATTCTTCTGGAGGATGAGGATGGCGGGTTCGGTCTCGCTCGTGCATTCGATCGTCAAGGTGCGGTCAGACTTGATGGTCGTCGCAGCGTAGGTTCGGCCAGGAGTGAGAGTGATGACGTTGCTGGCGTCTGGCTTGGGAAGATCGGCGAGTTTATTTGTCACTTCGGTGGTTTGTTCGGGAGCGGTGTCTGGGGACGTCAGTTGTTGAAGAGGCTTTGTTTCGGTGAGTTGATGTGCTTGTTGGGAGATCCAGTCGGTCAGCTTGAGGGGGATCAGCGGGGTGTTGGTTTGATTGGAAGCGATCAGGCCGGCGCTGACGAGGAGCGTAGCGGCGGCGAGGCCGTGACGGTAGCCGAGGACGATGGGAGGGCGTCGCAGAGTTGCTTTGGGAGCGAGGGTCGCGGGGATCGAGGCCACGAAACGGGCCGCTGCGGAGGTGTTCCAGCGCGGGCGGGCACGTTGCAGCAGGGCGATGGCTTCGGGAGTCGTGCTGACTCGGTGATGGGGATCGATCGCGGTGGTGCGCTCGATGAACTTTGCGAGAGTGGGAGTGACATCGGGATTGAAGTCACGTATGTCAGGGAGGCCGGTGCGGGTGAGGCGGTTCAGCTTCATCAGCGGGTCAGCGGCGAGGAGCGCGGGCCGACCACAAAGGAGTCGCCAGCAGAGGCTACCGAGAGCGAAGAGGTCGCTCGCGGGACGGTAAGAGTTCTGGCCGAGGAAGATTTCTGGAGGAAGAGCGTCGAAGTAGTCGTGAGGGAGTGGATCGTGAAAATTGACGATCGGGAAACGGGACAGCGTCAGTCCGGGGTGACGCAGAAGGATGCGGCCTTTGCGGGTGAGAAGAATGTTCTTCGGTCGCAGATCGCCATGAGGCAGTCCGACGGCGTGGAACTGGTCCAGGGACTGAAGGACAGCAAGTGCGATCTGTTCGACGAATCGAACGGGGAAACGACCTTTGCGGACGAGAAGATCCGCGAGCGTCATTCCGGCGTGGTAGGGTTCAGTAATGAAAATGTCATCGCCGAAGGCGTGTGCGGATGAGGGAATCGTGAAGGTCGTTTGTTTGGATGACTGGCGTGACTTGGCAAGTTGGAGATACGGGGCGAAGCGGTCGAAAAAGCCCTGATGGTCGGTGGGTGGAATCGGCAGACGGATCAATGTTGCCAGTTCTGTTCGTTCGACGGAGCGCGCCGTCAAAAAATCAGCATAAGGTTCGCGCCGAGTCCGTTCGATGAGTCGGTAGGGGCCAATGGCGAGCGAGTCGGGGCCGGACTCATCGATGGCCTGGACTTGGAAGTGTGTCAGACGACCGATGGCGAAAAGGGCGTCGAGCCAAGTCGATTCGAAGATGGGGAGGTTACGCTGCAGCGATTTGATTTTGCGTCTGCACAGGCGCAAGTCTTGCGCAGAGCAGAGATTAAGCTCGACTAGGCGCGCTGGAAGATCGTAAGACTGTGGCCCGTCCGACAAGCGTGTGTCATCCTGACAGTAAAAACGCCTCAATGCGGAGTAACTGTGGAGTGCAGTTATTGCAATCCTACGTGTTTTCGGCAAGGCGAGTTTTCGACGTAAGTCGTGAAGCGAGGAGATCTTTGTGCAATTAGCGTGTGTCGTGGCGTGGTTGAGATGACCTGTTCGGGTAGGCGACGAATGTACTGATCAGAGAAGCTGGGCGGTTTCCGAGGAAATTATGGGTGATTCGTTTTATGAGGACTTTCTATTTTATACCGTCTCTGCAAAAATGCCGATAGTTAACGCTATGGTCACGGTATCGATGGAAAAACCGAGCCGACCACGTGTGGTTGTGACGTCTTTGAACGTTCCTCCGGCCACAAATTTAGCCAGCTAAGTCGTTGAACCGCAGCTCGTTTTGCGGGTCAATTGATATGCCAGCCAAACGTTCCTACGAAAACGCGTCGCTGGATCTAACATTTTACGAGTTTGAACGGAAGACTTTTTCTATGGCAACGGACGTTGTCGACGCCCCCCTGGCTGATGGTAAGCCGCTGGAAACACTGGAATCGGTCGTCATTCGCTTTTGTGGTGACTCAGGGGACGGGATGCAGCTGGCGGGGACGCAGTTCACCAACACGTCCGCTGTCTTTGGAAACGATATCTCCACCCTGCCCGACTTCCCGGCTGAGATTCGTGCCCCGGCTGGAACGCTGGGCGGGGTTTCCGGTTATCAGATCTGCTTTTCGAACCGCGAAGTTTTCACGCCAGGTGACGAGCTCGACACGCTCGTCGCGATGAACCCTGCCGCGTTGAAGACGAACGTTGCGGACCTCAAGCGTGGCGGTACGCTGATTGTCAACGAAGATGAGTTCGATAAAGCGAACCTCCAGAAGGCCTTCTACAAGGATAACCCCCTGGAAGACCCGAACATCATGGCACCGTACCGTTTGCACAAGGTGCCGATGACACGCCTGACTCGCGATTCAGTCGCGGGGCTGGGGCTGACGATGAAGGAAGCGGATCGCTGTAAGAACTTTTTCGCGCTGGGGCTGGTTTACTGGCTGTATGAACGCGACATGAGTTCCACCGAAGACTGGGTTCGCGAAAAATTCGGTAAGAAGCCCGAGATCTGCGAATCCAACCTGCGTGCTCTGCGGGCTGGCTACAACTATGGGTTCTCGACCGAATCGTTCACGGTTCACTACAAGGTCAACCCGGCCAAGCTGGCTCCTGGAAAGTATCGCAAGATCACCGGCAACGAAGCGACAGCGATGGGTTTTGTCACGGCGGCGAAGCTGTCTGGCAAGAAACTGTTTTACAGTGGTTACCCGATCACACCCGCCAGCGACATTCTGCACGAGCTGTCGATCCTGAAGAATTACGGGGTCCGAACGTTTCAGGCAGAAGACGAAATCGCGGCGATCACTTCGGTCATTGGAGCGGCTTACGCGGGTGATATGGCGATCACGGCGAGTTCTGGTCCCGGGATCGCGCTCAAGGGCGAAGGTCTGGGGCTGGCGGTCATGACGGAGCTACCGCTGGTTTGTATTAACGTTCAACGGGGTGGCCCGAGTACCGGTCTGCCGACGAAGACGGAACAAGCAGACCTGCTGATGTCGATGTTCGGACGCAATGGTGAGTGTCCAATGCCGATTGTTGCTCCATCAGGCCCTGCCGACTGTTTTGCAATGGCGATCGAATCGATGCGGATTGCTATCGAATTCATGACGCCCGTCTTTTTCTTGTCAGATGGATACATTGCCAACGGTGCAGAGCCATGGAGTGTTCCCAATGTGTCGGATCTGAAGCCGATTCCCGTTTCTCACCCGACCCAACCGAATACCGAAAACGGTTACATGCCGTATCTGCGGAACGAGAAACGTGTCCGTCCGTGGGCCGTTCCGGGGACTCCAGGTCTGGAGCACCGCATCGGCGGGATTGAAAAAGCGGACGTGACCGGAAACCTCGACTATTCTCCGAACAACCACTCGCATATGGTGAATATGCGAGCCAACAAGATCGCCGGGATCGCGGATTACATTCCTGAACAGCCTGTCGAAGGGATGCAGGAAGGGGATCTGCTGGTTCTCAGCTGGGGCGGAACTTATGGCTCCGTTAAGACGGCCTGCGACCACGCGGTTAAGCAGGGTCTGTCCGTTGGACATGCCCACATTCGTTACCTCAACCCGTTCCCGAAGAACCTTGGCGATATCATCAAGCGATTCAAGAAGGTCCTCGTTCCCGAGTTGAACCTGGGCCAGTTGAAGATGCTGATTCGAGCCACTTATCTTGTTGATGCCCAGGGGCTCAACAAGGTGAAGGGGAAGCCATTCCTTGTCAGTGAAGTTTCGGAAGCGATTCATAAGATGTTTTAAGACTCAGAAAGATTTAACCACAGAGACACGAAGGACACAGAGGAAGACAAGAGTTTTTTTATTCTTCTGGTGAACTCTCCGTGACCTCCGTGCCTCTGTGGTGAACATTTTTCTGATCCCCAAAATGCACAGACAGAAATGTCTGTGCCACCGAAAAAAGCGATCGTACAAAGTACTCAAGGCAGTCCCTCATCCGACCTCGAAGACTCGGCCACCTTCTCCCCGAGGGAGAAGGATCAACAGCCGGTCCGCGAGGCAGAAGGGACAGACTCATACATCCAGCCAAAAATCCCACCCGAGGTTTCGATATCATGTCGACGACAGCGTTGCCACAACTGACTGCTAAGGATTTTGCCAGTGACCAGGAAGTCCGCTGGTGTCCGCGATGCGGGGATTATTCAATCCTTGCTCAAATGCGGAAGGTCCTGCCGAACGTCGGGATTCCCAAAGAGAAGATCGTCTTCGTTTCGGGGATTGGCTGTTCGAGCCGGTTTCCTTATTACATGTCGACCTATGGGTTCCACACCATTCACGGTCGTGCCCCTGCGGTTGCAACGGGCTTGAAGATTGCCAATCCTGAACTGCAGGTCTGGGTTATCACCGGGGATGGCGATGCCCTCTCCATCGGCGGCAATCACTTCATGCATGCGATTCGTCGTAACGTCGATCTGAAGATCATTCTGTTTAATAACCAGATCTATGGCCTGACCAAGGGACAATACTCGCCAACGTCGCCGCAGGGGAAGAAGACGAAGAGTACGCCGTTCGGGTCGGTTGATGCACCGCTGACGCCGCTGTCGGTTGCACTCGGGGCTGGCGTGACCTTTGCTGCCAAGTCGGTCGATGTCGATATCAACCACCTGCAGATGGTTCTCGAACGAGCCGCTGCTCACAAGGGAACTGCCCTGGTGGAGATCTACCAGGACTGCAACGTCTTCAACACCGGCGTCTTCGAGTTCGCTCAGAAGAAGGACGAGAAGAATAAGAACTGTATTTACCTCGAACATGGCAAGCCTCTGAAGTTCGGCGAGAAGCTCGATAAGGGGATTCGTCGCAACTCGCAGAATTGCCCGGAAGTGGTCGACATCAACAGCGTTCCAGAAGACGATCTGCTCTTCCACGATGAGAAGTCACCCGACCCCGGCTATGCAGCGATGCTTGCTTCCATGCGATATCCACACAGCCCGGAGCCGATGGGGATTTATCGCTGCGTTGAAAAGCCGACGTATGATGAAGCGGTCAACTTCCAGATGAATTCCCGCATCGAAGCCCAGGGGACAGGTGATCTGGAAGAGCTGTTCAACTCGGGCGATACGTGGACAGTCAAGTAGTTCGCGAAAATCGAATTCGATCTGAATCAAAGACGTCGAACGGGTGAATCCTTCGGCGTCTTTTTCTTGGGTGATGTGTTATGGATGGTCCGTCGAAATTGCGCATCGATCCAGGCAGCGTGGCTGCTCCTGTTGAGACACTAGTTGTCGGTGTGACGCGGATGATCGAGCTGCGGGACTTTGCAGTCAAGCTGATGCAGCGGAGCGATCTGAGGGTTTATCTGCATCCGGAGCTGAGTGACGCGAGTGACTATTGTCAGCGGAATGAAACCAAAGTCGATCTCATCGTGTTGTTGCTCAATCATCCCGATGAACTGACTTCCAGCGATGTGGAGCGGATCTGTCGGGAGTGGCCGCTGGCGAGAGTGGTGGCGGTCGGGAGTGTCTGGCTGGCATCGGCGTTGCGGACGCGCGGGTATTATCCGGTCAGTTGGTTGGTAGGTGTGGAAGAGGCGATGGGCCGGATTGATGCGGAATTGGATGTTGTGAGGGGAGTGCGCATGCCGTTGCCGCAGTTGGCGAATTATGCGGAAGCGGCAGGGTGGAAGATGGGTGCGACGCGGGAGTGAGTTTCAGAGTTGGGTGGCCCAGCCGTTTTATGGCTGGGTCGCGTCGCGACAAGATGCCAGCGCCATGCGGTGATGAATTCGAGTTGAAGCGGTGAGTTCTGTTGGACGCGTATGGTGACGCTTCTTGTGAGCTTTGCTCACCCAGCCATGAACGGCTGGGCCACCCCGGAAACTACTCATACGGCTGGATGCGGATGTTTCTGAACTCGGCTTTGGTGCCGGGGTCGTGGCCTTGGAGGCTGAGGTGGCCGGCTTCTTTCTTGGAGCCTTCGCGGGGGTTGTCGCTGGGGGGGCGGGTGTCGGTCCAGTCGCTGACGGGGTAACCGTTGACCCAGGACATGAAGGTCAGGCCGTCAGCAACGAGGGTGATATGGGCCAATTCGTTGTCCTTGGAAACGATACGACGGGCGATGTTGCGGCGGAAGATGGCGCCGGTGCCAGCGTTGGCGGGAGTCATCGGGTTGCCGTCTTTGAGGCTGTTATCGATCTGCATTTCGTAGCCGTGGGAGGGGGCTTTCTCGGTCCCTTCGAGAGCACGGAAGAAGAGGCCGGTGTTGACGTTGGGTTCGAGGGTTTGAGCGTCGAGCTGAATGAGGAAGTTTTTGTAGGTGCCGGTCGATTCTAGGAAGCCGAGGCCGCCACGTACGAAGATCGAGCCATCACTTGTGATGTCGAAAAAGCCTTTGTTGCCGGGGACGAGACGCCACGTGTTTTGTGAGTAGGGTGTGATGGGGCTTGCCAGGCCAAAATCCGTGATCTTCAAGTTACGAATATTGAGCACGCCGGCTTCGTATTGAAGTTGAATTTGTACTGGTGAGAGGATCGTTTTACTTTCGTTCATGTTAGGGATATCAGCCGCGGGAAAGACTCGCTCCCCATTGACGAACGTTTCATAACCTTTGGCGGATCGAAGAATCTGGACTTGATGCCAGGCGTTCACAGAAGATGGCAGAACGGTGCGCAAGCTTCCAATGTGATTGGTGTTCGGCGGTGACTGGCTGTAGCTCAGATCAAAGATTGTTGGTGCTGGAGTGTCGATCGTGTTAGGGATTTCGGATTCCTGTTTGAATGGCTCGAAGAGCAACTTCGCTGATGTCTCAATCCCGGTCTGGACATCAAAAGACAATGCAAAGTCATGAAAATCACCGATCGTTGTCATTAAACCCTGTTTTGTAATCCACAACCGTTCGGGCTTTTTCGGATCAAATGACCATGCCTGTCCAGAGTTTTCTTGTAAGAGGACAGGTCGTTTATTTTGTGCCTCATCGAAAATCGGCTTGAGGATGATGTTCTTGAATGCGACGTCTCCGAAGCGTTTTTGCAAAGCGATATAACCGCTGGTCAGTTTGATATCTGAGGTGTCGTTGAAATCGAGGGCCTGTTCGCCGTTGATGAAGACCTGGATGTGACTGCCTTGGACGATGATTTTGAAGTGCAGCCAGTCGCCGAGGGGGTAGGTTTTCTCGGACTTGGCTTTTGTGACGATGGCTCCTGTGGTGAAGCCTTCAGGGTGAGCGTCGGCGATGTTGATTTCGTAGAAGTCGGTTTCGAGTTTCTTGGGGTCTGCTTTGCAGTGGACAAAGAGGCCAGTGTTGGCGCCGGGGGCACATTTGACGTCGGCTTCGAGTTCGTAGTTCTGGAAGCGGACGTCGGTCAGGAGGAGCCCAATTTCGTCCCCATCAGCCGAGAGGACGCCGGTTTTCCCATCGGCTTTCCAAGGGACTTTGTCGTTCGTGGAATGCCAGCCGAAGGTGGATTCGCCGTCGAAGAGTTGGAGATAGCCCGCGGCGATTTGTTCATCGGTGAGGATGAGGGTGGTGGGTTTGAGGTTTGCGGGGGGAGTGGTGTTGGGTGTTGGCGAGGTTGAGGTGGATGTTGGGGAGGCGGGGGTTGCGGCTGGGACAGGTGCGGGTGTGGATTTGGTGCAGGCGGCGGTCAGGAGGAGAGTCAGGATGAGGAAGTATCGCATGGAGGGATCCGTGTTTAAGCGACGAAGATTGATGTGTTCATCGTTGCAGAAATGTGTTCGGATTTCTAGCGGTGAGGAATGTGAAGAGGAATTCACATCCCAGTATGATCTCCTGGTCGCGATTTTGCGTATCAGATATTGAATGATTCAATCGATGTTAAAGAATGGTCGGAAGAAGGCCTTGTCGGTCAGGTCTCGAAACGTGGATGCGCCGGTGATTTATTTCATGGTGTCATTCGTCGTGGCAATGGTTTGCTTTGGGCTGACGGTCACTGCATTTAAGGCTTTGTATTGGCCTTACCTGAATTCCGATCAGCTTATTCCGGTTGAAGCTAAGGTCATTCGCAGCCGCATCGACTCTGAGAGAATCTGCAATGAGTGGACAATCTCTTTTGACTTTGCTTATGAGTATTCATGGGGTGGACGAAAATACGAATCGAGTCAGATCACCTTCTGGGATGCGAAGCCAGGGACCAGAGGTGATTGTGAGAGGATTCAGAGTGAATACCCTTAGGGGAAGCTGTTGACCTGTTATGTGAACTCGGATCGCCCGAGTCTGGCTGTGCTCGATCGGACATATCGAAGGAGTTACCTGCTCTTTCTGCTCCCAGCTGGGCTTTGTCTGGTAGCGTGTGTCGCATGCTGCCTGATCTGGACTTATCGAGAACGGTTGAGCGAGAATCCGAAGCCAGTGAAGCAGAGTATGCCAATCATCGTCTGGTATGTGCCGGGCGAGTCTGATGTTGTTACGCCACTAAAGCCAGCCAGTTTGAGTGTCTCTGTGTTTCTCATTTTTGCGGCCTTCGTTGGCGTCGTCAATTTAATCGCCTGTCTGGGAGTGCCATTGCCGTTCATCCTGGTGTTTGATGTGATCCTGTTCATTGTTCTGGGACAGCTATTCTTGAAGCTCTTTGTGGCATGCCCGCGGATGTTTGTTTCCCGGGCAGTGACGCCGCTGGGGGAGACATCGGTGTTGTCGTGGTACTTCAAAAGAGGATCTGCGGATTTGACGGCGTTTAATATCAAGCTGGTCGGAGAAGAAGTTGCGATCTTTGGAAGCGGGACCGATGCCGTGATCGAGCGGAAGACTTTTTACGAAAAGGTACTGTTTGAGACGACGAAATTAGAAAAGTTGCATCAGGGGCAAGTGACGTTGACGATCCCTGGGGATTCGATGCACTCATTCAAGTCGGAACACAATCAAATTCGATGGTTCTTGAAGGTTTGGGGGCGGATTCCGGGCTTCTATCATTTGAAAGAAGAGTTTGAGATTCAGGTTTCGCCGCAGGTGAGTCACGCGCAAAAAGCTAGCATTGGCTAACGCGTCGGCGTAATTAAGGCGTGATCAATGTTGATCGCACAAGGGACAGGGGGTTGACACCCCCCGCTCGTCTAAAGCCGTTAGTTGTCTTCGGGATTCCCCGCAGTTCCCTGCCCGATGGACCATCTTAAGTAGGCTTCCATAAACGGATCGACGTAGCCTTCCAGGACGGTCAGGGGGTTGGCGGTTTTGAGTTCGCTGCGGGTGTCTTTGACGAACTGTTCGGGTTGGAGGACGTAGTTGCGGATGGTGATGCCGCCGAAGCCGATTTTGGATTTCTCGCCACGTTTGGCGGAGATCTCGTTTTCCCGTTTTTCCATCTCGAGCTGGTAGAGCTTGGCGATGAGCATTTTGCGGGCGGTTTCGCGGTTCTGGTGCTGGCTGCGTTCTGATTCGCAACGGACGGCGATCCCGGTCGGGACGTGAGTCACGCGGACTGCCGACTCGGTCTTGTTGATGTGCTGGCCCCCTGCTCCGCCGGCGCGCATGGTGTCTTCGACGATATCCTTGCCGTCCCAGTCGATTTCGATGTTGACGGTGTCGTCGATTTCGGGAGTGACGTCGATCGCAGCGAACGAGGTCTGACGTTTGCCGGATGAGTTGAACGGGCTCATGCGGACAAGGCGGTGGTTGCCGGATTCCCCTTTGAGCCAGCCGAAGGCGTTCTCCCCTTTGATGAGGATGGTCGCATGACGGATGCCGGCTTCTTCGGCTTCGGTCCGCTCGAAGAGGCTGACGGAGTAGCCTTTCATTTCGGCCCAGCGGATGTACATGCGGAGGAGCATGTCGGCGAAGTCGGCGGCGTCGGTCCCACCTTCGCCAGCCTGAACCGTCAGGTAGGCGTTGAAGGCGTCTTCCGGCTTGCCGAGCATGGCCTGGAGTTCGACTTCTTCGAGCAGTTTGACCGTGTTCTCGATGATGACCTGAGCGTCGGCCGTGTAATCATTCTCGGGGTCTTCGGCTTCGAATTCTTCGAGGACCTTGACGTCATCGATCGCCTTGAGCAGACCGGCGAGTGGTTCGCAGGCGGCGCGGAGACGCTTCATCTCGGTCAGCATTTTTTGAGCTTTGTCCTGATTATCCCAGAAGTTGGGCTGGGCCATCAGGTCGTTGATCTCGGCTAAGCGGTTTGCTTTGACGTCGTAGTCAAAGACAGTCTCGGAGATGGAGGATGCGGTCGGTGAGGTCGTTGAACTGGGATTTGAGTTCGGGGGTCATGGGGTCGTCCGTGTTTGGAAATCAATCATTCGAAGAGAAAGAAGAAAGATTAACCACAGAGACACGGAGAACACAGAGATCGGAAGGAAGAATTTCCCACTCCGTGACCTCTGTGTCTCTGTGGTGAGATCTCCTTCGTTTTTGCATTGGTTACACAAAGGAGAAACCCCCGGGGTGGCCGGGGGCTGATGAAATTCACAGATGAAGACACAGGGGGTTAACACCACCCGCTCGCCTAGGATTTGAATTCGAGGCCGATGCCGGAGTAGGTGAAGCCGAGGTCTTTCATCTTCTTGGGATTATACAAATTTCGTCCGTCGAAGATAACCGGGTGGTTCATTTTGTGTTTGAGGTAGTCGAAGTCCGGGTTGCGGTATTCGGCCCACTCGGTGACGATGGCGAGGGCGTCAGCGCCTTCGAGGGTGTCGTAGTGGTGGTGACAGTATCTGACCTTGTCGCCGATGATTTCTTTGACGTTGTCCATCGCGACGGGATCATGGACGGAAATCATGGCACCGGCTTTGAGCAGTTTGTTGATCAGAACCAGAGAAGGAGCTTCGCGGATATCATCGGTGCGTGGCTTGAACGCCAGGCCCCAGATTGCGATCTTCTTGCCGGCGAGGTTTTCACCATAGAGATTGGTGACTTTCTTGCCGAGGACATTCTTCTGCTGGTTGTTGACCTCGTCGACAGAGTCGAGCAGCTTCGTGATCATGCCATTGCGACGAGCGACTGATGACAAGGCGCGGACATCTTTCGGGAAGCATGATCCGCCGTAGCCGACGCCTGGGAAGAGGAACTGGAAGCCGATTCGCTGGTCGTGACCCATCCCGCGACGAACGTCGTTGATGTCTGCTCCGACGAGTTCACAGAGATTGGCCATTTCGTTGATGAAGCTGATCTTGGTGGCGAGCATGCAGTTGGCGACGTATTTGGTCATCTCCGATGATTCGAGGCTCATCGAGAGGAATGGTTTTTCGGTACGGAGGAATGGCTTGTAGAGCTCTTCCATGGTCTCGGAAACGAAATCACTTTCGACGCCGACGACGACGCGGTCTGGCTTCGTGAAGTCATCGATGGCGCAACCTTCTTTGAGGAACTCCGGGTTGGAGCAGACGTGAACGTCTCTGCCGAGCGCTTCTTTGAGGCGGTTTTTGACGCCGCGGTTGGTGCCGACGGGGACGGTTGATTTGACGACGACGATGGCGTCTTTGCCGAGGTGAGGGGCGATGGCGTCGGAGGCTTTCCAGATGCCGGTCAGGTCGGCTGAGCCATCGTCATCTTGTGGCGTACCGACGGCGAGGAAGACAACGTGAGCGGAGGGAACGCATTCCGAGACGTCGGTGGTGAATTTGAGGCGACCGGCTTTGGAATTGCGGATGACGAGTTCGGTCAGGCCGGGCTCGTAGATCGGGATGATGCCGTTCTTGAGGTCGGCGACTTTTTTGGCATTGATATCGACGCAGGTGACATCGTTACCGCTTTCTGCGAAACAGGTTCCTGTTACCAGCCCGACATACCCGGTCCCGATCATGACAACTTTCACCGCGAGGCTCCTTCAATTTAGCCTGTTTCAACCCGATCCTGATCGTGACATCCGCAAATGAGCGGGCAGTCTTGTCACGATTCTTTCACGAATCATGCCTCATGCACGAAAGCGCGTACAGAAGATTGAACAGAAGGGTGAATAATTCCAACTGCCGAAAGTCGACAGTCGTTAGCTATCGGTATCTTCGTCAGGACCGGAT
>SXGT01332265.1_pt1 | contig 36583 bp, 29 predicted proteins | sample 3176221 | NCBI WGS metagenome assembly SXGT01 (sample SAMN11356862, study PRJNA531348) | freshwater metagenome | isolation source: freshwater sample F1-120 | place: China: Fuxian Lake, Yuxi | collected 2017-12-25 | reverse complement strand
GCAGCAGGACCGTCGCGAGCGTGACGACGCCCTGATAGATGATGACGCTCCCGAGCGACTTTCGGAGCGTGTCGATGATGTTGATGTGGTGATCGGCCCACTCGCAGTGGGTGGCGGCGCTCTGGATCGTGATGCCACGCTCGCGCTCCAGCTCCATGCTGTCCATCTTGGCGCCAACGCCGTCCTTGCCCTTCACGTCGTGAATGGCGTGAATGCGCTTGGTGTAGAACAGCACGCGCTCGGTCAGTGTCGTCTTGCCGCTGTCGATATGCGCCGAAATTCCGATGTTCCGCAGCTTCTTCAGATCGGTGGTCATCTCAGGCTCCAGTTCCCGGCCCAGCCCGGGGTCGCGGCGGTTTAAGGGATCTCGTTCGCGATTGCAAGGGAAAACGCGGGTCGCAAGGGGCGCTCCAGACGCGCCAATCGACGCAGGCAGGGCAGGGCGCTAGCGCACCACCACCTTCTGCTGGTGGATGGGCTGACGCATGAAGGTGAGGTACTCGAGGTTCGACAGCCGGTTCCAGAGCAGCACGAGCGCGACGAACAGCGTGAGCGCCGTGCTGATGAGGTAGCCCCAGCCGTAGGCCCACGGGGCAAGGTTCACCGACCACCACGACAGCGCGAGGTTGGAGAAGAAGAAGAAGCCCGAGACGATGAGCGTCGCGCCGCGGAAATCGAAGTACAGCAACACGATCATGAGCACGAGCACCAGCACGTGGAAGACCGCGCCGAGGGCCGCGATGCGAAACACGGGCAGATGCTCCTGCGCGACGCCGAGCAGGTCGAGCAGGACCGGCAGCAGCAGGACCGTCGCGAGCGTGACGACGCCCTGATAGATGATGACGCTCCCGAGCGACTTTCGGAGCGTGTCGATGATCGCGGCCTTCTTCTGCTCGATGTGGCCGAGCGAGTCCTTGGACAAGATCCCGCCGTAGTAGGCCTTGTAGCGGGTATAGAACTCGGTCTCGATGCGGACGAGGAACATCGCGAGCGTCGGCACGATCGACAGGTAGGCGAAGAACATCGCGGAGTCATACGGGAAGTGCGTGTAGAAGAGGCTGTGGACCCGGATGCCGCTCGGGCCGAACCAGTAGACGAACTTGTCGACCCAGATGGCCGCCGAATAGAGCAGGCCCGACCACATCAGCGACGGGTACTGCTCGAAGGCCTCCTTGAAGCGGAAGTTGAAGGGCTGGTCGTTTGGGAACTCCTCGAAGATGCGCCAGATGAGCCAGAACAGGAGCACGACCTGGCCGGCGAGGAAGCCCGACAGCAGGCCCTCGGTGCCGAGGTAGCGCGCCAGGAGCTTGCCGAGCACGAAGCTCACGAGGTAGCCGACGAAGAAGCCGCCGACGATGGCGTTGTAGTCCTTGGCGGCGGTCAAGTAGATCATCGCCATCCAGATGACGGAGATGGAGACGTAAAGGCTCGTCGCCCAGACCTTGTAAGTGAGCGACAGGTCGCAGAAGGCCAGAAACAGCGCGGCGAGGAAGGCCTGGACCGTAGCGACCACGACGGTCGAAGAGACGAAGCTCGGTAGGATCGCGGAGTGATCTTTGAGGTAGAGCCTGTCGGCGACGTAGCGCGTGATGGGGAGCTGAAGGAGGCCCGTGGAGATGAGCGAGAACGCGTAACAGTAGACGACGGTGACGGTGAAGAGCGCGACGCCCTCGCTCTCGATGTCCGGCAGCGCAAAGACTGACAGAGCGGCCAGGCAGATGATGGAGAACAGCCACGGCCCCGCGAAGACGATGGCCGAGTACAAGTACAGGTGCGCCCACTCGGTGAACGTCTTGCGTGTAACGATCTCACGCAGCCGAAAGCCAATGCCAGCCATGGACTACGCCTCCGCCCGTGGGCCCGCCATGGGCATGGTCGCGCTCTGACCGCTGCGCGTGTCGCTCATGAGGCCGCGATAGACGTCGCGGTAGCGATTGACGACGGATTGGCGCTGATAGTACCGGAACGCGCGCTCACGGCCGGCGCGGGCCATCGACTCGCGTGACTCGGAGTCGCCCAACAGCCGCAGGATGGCCTTGGCCGTCTCCTCGGGCGAGTTCACGTTCGTCAGCTCGCCGGCGCGGCCGAGCCGTTGATCCTCGGGCGTGCCGCCAAAGAGCAGCTCCGAGCAGGCGCCGACGTTGGTCGCAACGACCGGGACGCCGACGCTCATCGCCTCGATGATGACGAACGGCTGCGCCTCGGACACGGAGGTGAGCACGACGGCGTCGAGCTTGGGGTAGTACTCGCCCATGTCGACGTTGCCGGCGAACACCATGCGGTCGCCCAGCTCCAGCATCTCGGCGAGCGCGCGGCACTCCTCGTAGTACTCGACGTCCTCGTCGGGCGTGCCCAGGATGTAGAAGGTGACGTCGCGGCGCTGGTCGAGCACGACGCGGGCGGCGCGCAGGTACGTCTTGACGTCCTTGATGGGTGAGATGCGCCCTACGTAGGCCACGTTCATCCCGGCGGCGCGGTCGCGCGGCTTGCCGTCCTGGAGCTGGGCGTAGCGCGCGACGTCGATGCCGTTCGGGATGAGGATGCACTTCTCGGGATCGGCGCCGTGCTGGAGCTGCGTCTGGCGGTTACCCTCATAGAGCGTGATGATCTGGTCCGCCTTGTTGTAGGCGATGCCCGACAGCAGCGCGAACTTGCGCATCCACACGTTCTGCAGCAGCCCGAGCTTGCGGCGGGGGATGAGGTCCACGACGACCTCGTTGTAGATGTAGGACGCCTGCGAGATCTCGATCATGCGCTCGTTGGTGTAGATGCCGTGCTCGGTCAGGATGAACGGCGAGCGGTGCTTGATCTTTCCGAGCACGCCGAGCAGACCCGCGTAGCCCGTACACGATGCGTGATAGACGCGCGACTCCGGCACCTGGCAGTGGATGATCTGGAACAGCGGCAACATCAAGAAGCGGCACGTCCAGAAGAAGTCGATGAACGACAGGTTGTTGAAGTGCTTCCGATAGATGACGAGCAGGATGTCCCAGAACTTGCGCGAGTACATGATGTCGTACGGCGAAATCTGGGCGTTCACGCCGCCGGTCAGCAGGTCGACCATGACATCGACGCGCGACAGGTCCCCCTGCTCCATGTCGCGCACGAAGCGCTCGAGCTTGTCCCACGCGGGCCGTCGGAACCACTTGCGCGAGTTCTTGATGATGACGGGATCCAGCAGGTAGATCTCGTGAAATTCCCGGACGTTCTCCGGGAGCTTGTACTCCATGCGCTGTACGTGGTGACGCGAGACGCCGACGTAAACGATGGTAAAGTCGATGTCCGGCAGCGATTTGATGAGGTGGTGCGCCCACGTCGACACGCCGCCGACCACGTAGGGGTAGCTGCCCTCCAGGATGAGGCAGACGTCAGTCCGCATGGCCTTCTGCCCTCCAGAATTCGAAGACGGCGCGCAGCTCTTCCGGTACCTGACCGCGCGCATCGAGCTCGTGCAGAACGGCGCCGAGGCGCGCGAAGTCCCGCTGCTCGAAGTACGCATGGCAGAGGCCGACGCGTGCTGCGATCTGATTGGGGTCGCTCTCCAGCACCCGGCGGTACTCCTCGAGGGCCGCGTCGCGCTCACCCTGCAAGCGCAGCAGCCCGGCGAGCTCGACTCGGACCTCGAGCCAACGCGGCTCGTGCTCGAGCGCGGTGAAGCAGGCGGCCGTGGCCTGTCGCAAGAAGTAACGCCGCACGGTGGACTCGACGAGGCCGCTCTCGGCGTACTCGCGGCAGTGCGCGGCTAGCCGGGCGTGCAGCCGGGCGTCGTTCGGCGTGAGCTCGATGGCCCGCCGGCACTTGATGATGGCCTCGCCGAACGTCTTCTCGATGCGGGAGAGCTGCCCTGCAGCGTAGAACTGGATTTCGCGATCCCCGTCGGCGAGCGAGTCGCGGAGCACGCGGACGGCGGTCGGCACGTCGAGGCGGGCCGCGCTGAAGATGGCTCCGCGCTTCAGCTCGCGATCACCGGACTTGAGGACGTCGACGAGCGGCGCGATCTCGCCCTTGGGCTCGTCGTCCTCCGAGGGCGTATTGGTCAGCGGCGTCATCGCGGCCGCGCGTGCGATGAGCTCCTCAGCCTCGGGCTCATACGCGATGTACCGGTTGAATTCCGTCAGGATGTCGCCCATCGAACGCCCACGGCGCCGTGCGCGGACGGCGAAGAAGGCGCCCGTGTAGCCGAGGAGGCCGTAGACCGGGGTCGACAAGACCAGCACGAAGCCGATGACGGCCCAGTTCTTCTCCTCCGCGCGGCGAAAGTCCCACGGACCGAAGAAGCCGTAGCTCACGAGGCACGCGGCCGCGAGGTGGAATGCGAAGGCGAGCAGGATGTCGACGAGCGGATCGACCGGGATGACAGAGAACAGCGTAACCGCCGCGCCTGCCTCGAGGATGTAGATCGCGACGAGCATCAGCACCGACGAGAGCGCCGGAGCGCCGCGTGGGACTGGGCGCCGAACGGGCGCCGAGCTCATCGTGGTCGCCGTGCTCACCGACCGATCTCCATCCGCTCGGCCGCGCGCACGAGATCGTCTCGCGTATCGCCGTGGACGCCCGTGACGCCGATCCCGACGATGAGCGCGAGCTCCGCGCTACGGGGGACGTCCTGGAGGACCTCTCGGTTGAACTGCTCGACCATGCGCGAGGCCAGGATGCGCGACCCGTCGGCTCCCGTCGATGGCAGCAGCAGCGCGAACGTGTCGGTGCCCTTCCAGCGCGCAGCGATGTCGACCTGGCGAATGCCCCGCATGAGCATGCGCGCGACGCGGGTGAGGAAGGCCGGCCGCTTGCGTCGCGGGATCCGCTCGAAGTTGACGATGCGCAACAAGAGGACGGACGTGGTCGTGTGATACCTCCGCCAGCGACCGCACTCCTCCTCGAGGCGGCGCAGCAGGTATGGGTATCGGAACGTGCCCGTGGCCTCGTCGGTCGGATCGCGCTCGGCGACGCGCTCGTACTGGACCGCGCTCGCGAGGACGCGCGAGGCCCAGCGCCCCAGGCCGTGCAGGCTGCGCAGCGTGCTCGAGTGCAGCGCGCTGAGTGGGATCTTCTGAACGACGACCGCGCCGTACGTGCGGGCCGTTCCTTGGGCCGACTCGAGCGTGAGCGGCGCGGCCAGGACGATGTTCGACTGCCCGAGCTCGGGTGCGTCCCGGAGCGAGACGACCTTGCCGTCATCGACGCGTTGCATCACCGGGTGGCTCGACGGCAGCGTCCGCTCAAACTCGTCAGGGGACTCCCAGCCCTGCTGGACGCGGAGGTCCCAGCCTTCCGCGGTGCGCACGTAGATTGCGCACTTCTCGGCGCCCAGGCTGCGCTGAACCATGTCCAGTACCGCAGGCAGCGCCTCGTCCTCAGACAGCGTCTGCAGCCCAGCGGCCGACTCGTAGAACGCGCCCGTCGTGTTCGTCGAGGCGGCGATACGGCCCTTGAGGTCATCGTTGTACTTGCGAACCTCGCCCTGCTCGGAGCCGAGCTTGTCGAGCTCCGCCTTGAGATCGCGGATGACCCGTGCGAGCGCGCGGTTCTCGTCCTCGGCCACCTGCCGCACCTCGCCGACGATGGTGCCGAGCAGCACCAGGAGGTAGGGCACGCGCATCAGCTCCAGGTCGACCAGCGCGCCCGGCCCCGACAGCGCGCCGGGCTGGGTCGCCAGGCGAAAGCCGACATGCAGCATCGCGCCGGCGGTGCCCGCGACGAGCCCGTCGATGGTGCCGTACCGCGCGGCGATGAGCAGCACGAGCGCGAAGTAGGGGTGCAGGCTCGCGCCGAGCCAGCCCATGTCCTCGCGGTACCACGCCCAGTTGGCGGCCACGAGCAGCAGATAGCCCGCGATGACCTCCAGCAATGCGTCGAGTTGCCGGCGGCTGGCGAGGCCCTCTCCCGTGGGGTCGTCCGCGCCGGGCGGGCGCGGAGCGGGGCGCTCGTCGTCGAAGGGCGAGGCGCCCATGGAGGTCGAGGTCGTGGTCATCGACATGGCGAGCACCTCAGAAGATCCACGAGTACACCCCGCGGAAGACATCCTGGTTGAAGAACACGGTTGGCGTCCCGTACAGCGTATCTGTCCGCTCGTAGGCCAGCGAGATGATGTGCTTCTGGTGCGGCTTGAACTCGAGCTTCACGCCGTAGTCAATCAACATCGCCGCATCGTCGATGGCCCACATGGGCTTGGCGAACAGCTCCCAGCGAAACCACCACGCGGGACGCTGATAGACGTCGAGTACGAGCCCCAGAGTTTGGTACAGCGCCGGTGAGAAGTAGGGGAAGTCGCCGTCACGTCCGTCGACCTTCTTGAAGGCGTCCCCTGTATAGTTGACCAGAAGGTCAACGGCGACTGGCCGCTCCACCAGGTTGACGCCCGTCTCGAGCTCCCACGTCCCCATGTGGTTGTTCACGTCGGTGCTCGTCCCGACGTCGGTGTGCATGTAGTGGCCATAGCCGCCGCCTACGTGCACGAGCCAGCGTCCGAAGAACTCGGCGCGCCAGTCGAGCCGCACGTCGTGCGCCAGGGCCTGGGCCGAGAGCGCCTCGATGAGCTCGTAGAGTTCGTGCCGCCTGAAGGACAGCTCGAGCGTCTGCTGCGGCGCGAGCTTGACGTAGGTGAGGAAGCGACCGCCGAGGAAGCTGCGCGTCTCAGGCGCGAAGTACGCGTCGACATCGAGGTCGAGGTCAAAGCGCACGCGCAGGCCGGCCCAGGCGGAGAGCCCCGCCGTGAAGCCGTTGAGCTGAAAGCGCTCCTCCGTCGTGGCCAGGCCCCGATCGTTGACGCCGACGACGTGGCCAAAGTGATACCCCACGCGATAGCCCAGCGTATCGAGCGGCCAGTGCTCGAACAGCAGCCCAGCGGCATGGCGAAACGTGCCTGTCCGGTTGTGGTAGAGGTCGTAGGAGGGCGACAGGCGAGGCCTGAGGCCCAGTTCGAGCTCGCTCAGCTCGGCGCGCGCGATCTCGTAGGTCGGGTCGTCAGCGACGATCTCGCGATAGAGCTGCGTCGCGCGGAGGGCATAGCCTGAGCGGCGATACAGGGAGGCGAGCTGCGCCTTGGCCACGATCTCGGTGGGATCGTCGGCGACCACGATCTCGAGGTGCGTAATGGCCGCATCGCTGCGGTCCATGGCCTCGTACAGCTCAGCCAGCCGCAGGCGCCGCTCGCGGTTGGCCGGGTCCGCGGTGACCAGCACCTCATAGTGGCCCGCCGCCTCACGCTCGCGGCCGAGCTCCAGCAGCGTCCGAGCCAGCGACTCGCGCGTCGCGTCATCTCGGGCGTCCATCGCCAGCAGCTCGTCGAGCATGCGCGCCCGGTCCGTCTCACGATCCGTCCAGCCATAGGCGTCGGCGAGCCGGCGCATGGTGTCCTTGTGCTTGGGCTCGAGCGTCAGCGCCCGCTCCAACGCGCGAACCGCGTCGGCCTCCCGATCGAGCTGGATGTAGAGCCGCCCGAGCCGCCGGCACAGCTCCGCGTCGCGCGGCACGAGCAGCAGCGCCTGCTCATAGGCCTTGGCGGCGTCGTGCGCGTGGCCCGTCTGCTCTCGCAGCTCGCCCAGGTGAGTCCACACCGCCGCGTCGGTGCTGGGCTCGGCGCCACGGGCGACGCGATCGAGCGCTCCTGCGTCCTCCTCCAAGCGACCGCGGCTCTCATAGAGCGTGGCCAAGGTGCGCCAATGCTCCTTGTTACCCGGCTCCAGGCGAGCAACGCGCTCGAGGATCGGCGCTGCGTCGTCGGGCCGCTTGGCGGCCATGAGTAGCGTGACCATGCGCAGCTGGATGACGGGATCGTCGGGTCGCCGCGCCGCGAGCGCCTCACCGACCCGGAGCGCGTCTTCGATGCGCCCGGTCTCTGCGTAGAGCTCCGAGACGGCCAACAGCGCGCGATCCCGCGCCTCTGAGGGGAGCTGCGGCCCGGCCAGCGCCTTCTCGAGGTGAGCGATGGCCTCCGCGGTACGACCCGCCGACCGGAGATCGCGCGAGACGGCGACCGGGTCAGGCGGGGCCGCCGCAGCCGTCATGCCCAGAAGCACGACGATCAGCGCGAGGCATTGCGACGACCGAAACTGTGGCACCGCGGGTCTCGTTCAGGACCGATTGCCGGAGCGCAACGCGTCCCGGATGCGCACGATGACGAGCACCGCGAGCATGAGGCCGAGCACGGCAAAGACGAAGTAGGCCACCTGACCCTTGCCACCGCCCGTGGGCACGGCGACCGCTTCGACTGCCGGCGCCGTCGGCTGGTCCGGCACCGTTGCCGTCGTGGGGCTCGCGACGTTGGCGGCCGAGGGCGTGGGCAGCGGCTTGACCTCTTCGGGCATGCGCGGAACGAACGGTCCGGCCGGTGCCGACTGCGGACCCTCGCCCGGGGCGGGCGTGAGGACCTGCATCGCGCCGTTGGTGCCGATCATGATGGTCGAGCCGCCGAGGCTCTCGACCTTGTCCTTGCTCCACAGGTGCTCCGCGGTCCGTGCGATCGCCGGAGCGCCCTTGGCGCCAGACACGACCAGGAGGTTGCGCTTCTCGTTCCACGGCGAGCGCGCCAGGTGAATCCAGCCCGCTTCCGTGCGGTACTCGTGGGTCGCGTAGGCCCGAGGCGAACTGCCCTGGGCCGCACCCTCGGTGAACAGGCTGTCGGGAACGGCCGCCGTGATCTGCGCGTTCTGACGCACGAGCCCGTAGCCACCGACGACGATGATGTCGCGCTGCGCCTGCTCGTCGGCCGAGAGCTCGTCGACGCGCCGAACGTTCGGGCTCAGCCACTGGTCCGCCGGGTCGGCTGCCAAAGACCGCGGCAGCGACGTGCCGAGGAAGGCCGCGATGTTGGCCACCGCGCTGAGATCGGCGTCGGTCGCGTCCTTGTCGACGACGAACGTGAGCGAGGACAGGTTGGGCTCTTTGGCCGCGACCCACGGGTAGCTGCGGAGCGAGGTCGTAGGCGTCTCGGACAGGGGGTAGGCCACGAAGCTGGTATCAAACAGCGTAAACCACGCCATCTCCGGGTAGCTGTAGTGGCAGTCCGGCTCTCCGATGTCGAGGAAGGCCTCGAGATCGACCGAGATGACCCGATCCCCAAAGAACTTCTCCGGGATGACGATGTCGGCCTCGAGCTTTTGAGCCGAGCGCGGCGAGAGCCGGATGGAGCGGACCGGCTCACCGTTGATCTTGACCAATAGAGACGACGTCTGCGGAACCAGCAGCTCCGAGTGGCTCGCAAAGAGGCGAATGAACGCGGGCGCCTTGATGCGGCCGACGAAGGGGTTGGGGAACGCCACGTTGATGAAGTGGTGGAACTTGCCGCGCCCCGTGATGTTGGAGGCGCCAAGATCGCGCAAGGTGATGGCGTACGTGCCGTTGGCGCCCTCCTGAGCGCCGGGCGGAATGGCCGGCGCCTCCGTGAAGCTCTGCGCCCGAATCGGCGGCTGGCCCTCCTTCACGCGCCACTGAGCCGCCAGATGCGGCAGGGAGAGGGCGGTGACCACCTTGGCGATGGCGTCGTCGTCAGCGCCCGTGACGACGAGCGCGCGACGACCCGAGTTCCACGGGTTGTGCGCCTCGATGAGGTAGCCCACGCCCGCCGAGGGCGTGCCCAAGAGGACGTCCTTGACGTTGAGGCCGGCGCTCAGAAAGGTCTGGACGAAGGCGGTCGGGCCAATCAGGACCAGGTGGTACTTGCCGAGCCGGGCCTTGGCCTCGGCGTCTGCGCCGTCGAGCTGAACGACCTCCACGCGTCCCTTCGGGAAGTGCGTAGCGCGTCCGAGCCGGGCCGCGACGATGGCCGCTCCACGCAGGACGGTGCTGGAGGCGCCCGTCGGGACCGCGATGACGCAGTGCGTGGGGTCCGCGTCCGGGCCCGCGTAGTAGATCTCGGGCCGAACGTAGTTGTCCGGAAAGCGCGACAGGTCGAGCGTCACGGGGCGATCGACGTACTTCAGCAGCAGGCGGCTCTGCTTTTCCAACGTGAGCCACAGCGCGGGGCTGTGGACGTCGTCGCAGAGCTCCAAGTCGCCGCGCATCTTGGCGGTCAGCACGATCTTGTTGCTGTCGCCGGGGCGCAGCCAGGAGGGGTCGATGGGCCAAGCGACCTTGGCGTCGCGGGCGTTCTGGACGCTGAGCATGGCGCTGCCCACGGCGATGTCGTTGATGGACAGCGTCATGGCCGAGAGCCGCTCGATGAGCACCGGGGAGTGCGAGAACGAGATCTCGACGCTGCCGCCTGGGACGAACTGCCACTGCTCGGGGAGCGGCACCCACCACTCGCGGTGGACGAGGACCCCGCGATACGTGACTGCGTCCGGGCCCGCGAACGGGATGATGGCCTCGCTTGCGGCACCGACGGGCAGTGCTACGGCGGCCCCAGCCTCGGGAGGCGCCGCAGCGGCCGGAACGGCCCCCACCAGGAGCACAGCCAACACGAATCCCTTTCCGTTCATAGTTCCTCTCGCCGCGCCCATCGAGGCGCTCTCGTCGTCAGTCTCGCGCGTCATCGTGGTCGCTACGGGACTTGCCCGCAACCCGATGACGCCGAACGGACAGGCCCACGACCCCGCGGTCATCCTCGACCGTGACGCCGCAGCCGTCCTCTCCCCCGAGGCGCGACATTAGCGTGATGGCATTGCGCGCGCAAGCGCTGCTCTGACGCTGATAGACCAGAGCCGGCATTCTTGAAGGTACGGTGTATGTTCTCTTGACCGACCGCTCGTCGCAAACCATACTTTCGCCCCCATGGGTTCGTCCCGCCTCACGCCCACCCTTCCTGTCACCTTGCCGCGACATCAGATCGACCCCGACGCGCTGTTCGTGGTGCGGCGGCTCCAGGAGGCCGGCTTCTTCACCTGCCTCGTGGGCGGCTGTGTCCGTGACATCCTGCTCGGTCGCCGCCCCAAGGACTTCGATGTCGGGACTGAGGCCACCCCGAACCAGGTCAAGCGCGTCTTCCGCAACTGCCGTCTCATCGGTCGTCGCTTTCGGCTGGCGCACATCCACTTCGGGGCCAAGATCATCGAGGTCGCCACGTTTCGTGGCGGCGCGGGCGAGGGGGCGGAGGCGTCGCCCGATCAGCTGGGTCTGCCGGCGGACGCGCTGGAGCGACTGGCGCCACAGCGGCTGCCAGAGCCGCTGGCCGGTGACGACGACATGGTGGGCGTCGAGGACGAGGCCACAGACGACGCCGACGGTGCCGCAGACGACGCCGACGGTGCCGAGGGTGACACCGAGGGCGACACCGAGGGCGATGACGCCAAGCTCGTCTCCGACGATTTGCTCGTCGTCCGCGCCAACAACTTCGGGACGCCCGAGCAGGACGCGCAGTCGCGGGACTTCACGGTCAACGGGCTCTTCTATGATCCCATCGCCGAGCGCGTCATCGACCACGTCAACGGCTACGAGGACCTGCGCCACGGCATCATCCGCACCATCGGGCCCGCCGAGCAGCGGTTTCGCGAGGATCCCGTGCGCATCCTGCGCGCCGTCAAGTTCGCAGCGCGGCTCGGCTTTCACGTCGAGGACGAGGCCTGGCGGGCCATGCGCACGGTCGCGCCGGACATCTTGAAGTGCCCCATCCCTCGCGTCACCGAGGAACTCTATCGCATCGCCGAGTGCACCCACGCCACGCGCGCCTTCGAGGTCATGGCGGACGCTGGCGTCCTCGAGGTCGTGCTGCCGGAGGTCGCGGAGTTTCGTGCCGAGCAGCGCGAGATCTACGACGGGCACCTCGCGACCATCGATCGCCTCGGCCTTGCGCACGGCGGCCTGCCGCGTGATTTTCTTGTGACGACGATTTATTATCCCCTCGCGCTCCGCGTGGTCGCCGTGGCCGAGCTCACCCCCGGGCCCTCCTGGGGGGTCGCTGTCGACGAGTGGTTTCGCCCCATCGGCGTGCGCATGCACGTGCCCATTCGGCATCGGCAGCGGATGCGGTCGGTCCTGTCCACCCTGGGCCGCATGATGGCGCCCGGGTCGACCAAGCGCCGAATTCGGCTGTCCACCGGCGAGCGCGCGGCTTTACCGCAAGCGCTTACGCTGCTGCGGATGCACGAGCGGCAGGGCCTCGTCCCGAGAGAGACGTACGAGCGCTGGCGAGAGCTGGGCGTGGAGCTCGGCATGTCCTGGGTGCCCAATGGCGCCGGCGAGGTGCCCGAGTTCGACGACGACGGATCCGACGCTCCGCCCCCCGGCGCACAGCGGCCGCGTGGGCGCCGTCGCCGCGGCCGTAATCGCGGCCAGAGCGCCCCCTGAGATGCTCGCTGCCCTCCTGGTTCTGGCAAGCACGGCCGCTGTGCCGCCCGAAGGCACCCTGGCGGAGGTGGACCGCGCCGGTAGCCGCGCCAAAGACGCCGTCATCGTCCTGTCCGTCGAGGTCGTCGAGCGCGCCGGTGAGCCCCTTCAGCGCACGCTCAAGCTGTGGCAACTCGGGACCCGGAGCCGCATGGTCAAGTTCCTGGATCCCGCGCGCCTGCGAGGCACCGGCATCCTGGTGCCCGAGCCAGGGCAGACCATGCTCTACCTTCCGGCGTACAAGCGCGTCCGCCGCATCGTCGGCAAGGAGGGCGGCGAGGCCTTCATGGGGACCGGGTTCTCCATTGGCGATCTGGCACGCGTCCGTTTCTCGGACGACTACACCCCATCGGTGCTCTCCGAGGCCACGGACGTCATCACGCTCAAGCTCGTCCCCAAGCAGCCCGGGGAGCACAAGCACGCCTCGATTCGGCTCACGGTGCGCAAGGCGGATCACCTCGTCGCCAAGGTCGAGCTCCTGGACGCGTCAGGAGCGGTGCTCCGCGCCATCGCCATGTCCGACTTTCGGGCCGCCGGCGCCTACACGCTCGCTCACCGCATCGAGATCGACGAGCCGGCCGCTCAGAAGCGGACCACCGCCAAGATCACGGAAGTGCGCTTCGACATCGGCCTGAGCGCCGACGACTTCACCGAGCGATCGCTGACGCGGGCTCCCTAGCCGCGGAACGCTTGCGGTGCGTCGGCGGCGGAGTTAGCTTCGCCGGGTACTTGGCTCTGGTGTGCATTGACCACGGGAAGAACACGGGTGGAGGACACGATGCGTCGATTGGGATGGATGAGTGGAGCGGTCGTCATCACGGCCAGCGCGCTCGGTCTGAGCTGCAAGGCCTCCGACAGCGCGGCGGATGCCGGCAAGGCGACGACGGGCACCGAGACGAGCACCACGGGCGGTGACACGGCCGCGAGCGGCGGCTTCAAGGGCGGCAAGTTCCTGTTGACAACGTACGAGGTCAAGGACGAGTGCCTCGATGGCGGGCTGGAGCTGCTGTTCATGCCCGACGGGAAAGACAAACCTTACGCCGTCTCGGACACCCCGACCGAGCTGCCGGACCAGTCCACGCTGCCGAAGACGTTGACGGTCAACCTCAAGGCGCCGTTCAAGGCGTTGGACATCAAGCTCGAGTCCAAGGCGGCCAATCAGATGAGCGTCAAGGACGCCAAGCAGACCGGGATCCAGGTCGACAAGACCAATTACGGTGACTGCGTCGTCGACATGAACGTCAACGCGGACATCACCGCGGCAAGCGCCGATGCGCTCGATCTGGCGGTGACGATCGACGTTTCGAAGTGGACCTCCGCCGCGGACAAGAAGTGTCCGACGCCCAAGGCGGAGCCGTGCAAGGTGACGCTGTCGATGAAGGGCGCGCGGCAGTAGGGGGGCCACAGGGGTCGCTCGATGCGCCGGGCCGTCGCGCTGCTGCTCGTCTGCGTCGGCGCGCGCGCGGCGGCCGGTGAGCTCCACTTTGGCGGGTATCTCAACACCGCGTTGCAGCTCGGGCTCTTCGACTGCGGCGGAGACGCCAACGCCTGCCGGTTTCTGGACTTCAAGAACACGAACGTCTTCGGACTCACGCTGGAGGCGCGGCCCTCGTCGACCGTCGAGATCGCGGCCGACGTCGCCGTCAGGAACCTCAACTTCGCGACCGTTCACACGCTCGACGACACGGGCGACAGCGCCAAGGTCCAGCCGGTCAGTCTGAGGCTCAAGGAGGCGAAGGTCGAGCTGCGTGACCTGTTCGGGCTCAGGGGCCTGGACCTGTCCATCGGCGCGCTGCGGTTTGCGTGGGGCACCGCGGATGGCATCAACCCGCTCGACCGGGTCAACCCCTTCGACCTCGAGGACGGCGCGGGCTTCGACAAGCGACTGGCCAGCCCGGCGCTCCAGCTCGCCTACACGATCGGGCCCGTGCGCATCGAGGTCGTCGCGCTGCCGCTGTTCACGCCCGCCGTGCTCCCCATCGCCGCCATCGATCTCACGGGCCTCGGCAACCCGGGCCAGGTCTTCACCCTAAACGCGCTGGCCACCGGGACGCCGCCCGAGGTGCGCAAGATCGAGACGCCGACGACGACACCCGCCGCGGCCCTGGAGAACGTCGGCGTGGCCGCCCGCGTCGTGTGGAACAGCCCCGTCGGCGCGTTCGCGGCGTCGTTCTTTCGCGGCCACGACTCGCTCCCGCAGGCCTCGGGCGATGCGCGCCTGTCGGGCTACCAGACGCAGAATCGGGTGGATCTCGGGGTCCCACTGCTCTACCCCCGTCTGATGTTCGCCGGCGTGGACTGGCGCGGCCCGCTCTGGCGTCAGCTCTCGGGCTGGGTCGAGCTGGCCGTGCTCTTCCCGGAGCGTCACGCGCTCTCCATCTCCGAGGCCCAGCTGCGGCAGCTGCAGAAGCTCGGGCAGATCAAGGAGGTCCCCTCACCGCTCCCGACGCAGGGGACGCAGGGCGATGATGTCATGGTTCACGCGGTCACCGGTCTCGAGTACCTCTTCGATGACATTGTCTACTTGAATGTGCAGTACGCCCGAGGGCTCCCCATCGAGCGCCAGGCATCCGACGTCCACAACTACGTGCTCGCGCTGGTGCGCGTCATGCTGCTCGAAGGGCGGCTCGAGCTCGATGCACGTGGCGCCATCGAGGTCAGCGACACCCGGACGCTCGGCTACCAGGCGGGCGGCTCCGTCAGCTGGCTCCATGGGGACGTCGCCAAGCTCTCGCTCGGCTGCACGTTCCTGGGGGGCCAGGACGGGGCCACATTCGCGCGACTCGGACCGCTCTCCCACCTTCGGATCGCGCTCGAGTCGAAGTTCTGAGCGGGACTCCGGCGCTCTCCGTCGTGATCCCGGCGCGCAACGCCGCCAGCACCGTCGCGCGTGCCATCACCAGTGTCTTGAGCCAGTCGTTCAGCGCGCTCGAGTTGCTGCTCATCGACGATGGCTCCACCGACGACACGGTCGATCGCGCGCTCGGCGCAGCGTTCGGCGACGTCCGGCTGCGCGTGCTGCGCAGTCCGCCGCTGGGGGTCGTGGCGGCCGCGAACCTTGGCCTGACGCGCGCGCGAGCTCCGCTGGTCGCGCGCCTCGATGCGGACGACGCCATGCTCCCGCGCCGCCTCGAGCGGCAATGGGCTGCGCTCGCCGCGATGACGGACGTCGTCGCGCTCGGCACCCACGTCGAGCACGTCCCGGATCCGGCTCGCACACCCGGTGCCGACGACGGCATGGCGCGCTACGTGGCGTGGCTCAACGAGCGCGGAGACTGGCCTGACGTGCATCGGAACCGCTTCATCGAGAGCCCGCTCTGCAACCCCTCGACCCTCGTGCGGCGCGACGTCGTCGTGGCATGCGGCGGCTACGTCGCGGGCGCGTTTCCCGAGGACTACGAGCTCTGGCTCAGACTCGTGGCACAGGGCCACCGCATCGCGGTCCTGCCCGAGGTGCTCACCCGGTGGTTCGACTCCGGTGGCCGCCTGACCCGCGTTCATCCGAGCTACGCCACCGCGACGTTCGCGCCGCTCAAGGCGCGGTATCTCGCGCCGCTGTGCCGCGACCGTGGCGTCTGGATCGTCGGAGCGGGCCGGGATGGACGCCGACTCGCGCGGGCGCTCGTGGCCGAGCACGTCCCGATTCACGGCTTCGTAGACGCCGACCCCCGCAAGATCGGGGGCTTTCGCCGCGGCGACCGGCCGATCGTGGCCACGACCGCGTTGCCGCACGACGGCGCGCTGATTGTCAGCGCCGTCGGGATCCCCGGCGCGCGCGCCGAGATCCGTGCGTGGCTCCTCGCGCGCGGCGAGGTCGAGGGCGAGACGTTCACCTGCGCTGCCTGACACGCTACTCTGAGGGCATGCTCAACCTCCGACCCGTCCAGCCCGCAGACTTCCCCGAGATCGCGGCCCTCACCAACCTCTACATTCGCGAGACAGCCATCCACTTCTCGAACGCCGAGACGAATGCCGGCATGATCGAGTCGCATTGGCGCGAGAGCCGGCACCGCTACCCGTTTCTCGTCGCCGAGGAGGGCGGGCGCTTTCTGGGCTACGCCAAGGCCGGGCGTTGGCGCGAACGCGACGCCTACGCCTGGACGGCCGAGACGGGCATCTACGTCGTCTCGGACGTGCAAGGCCACGGCGTTGGTCGTCAGCTGTACGCGGCACTCGTCGAGAGCTGCGTCTCCGCCGGTTTTCACCTGTTGGTCGCTGGGATCACGCTGCCCAACGAAGCGTCCGTCCGGCTCCACAAGGCGACCGGATTTCGCGCCGTCGGCGTCTTTCCCGAGTGCGGGTTCAAGCTCGGTCAATGGCACGACGTGCTCTTTATGGCGCGATCGCTCACCGTTGGAGGCCCGCCGCAGCCGCTCGACCACGGGTTCTGAGGCGCCCCGAATTCTGATAGCGTCTCGCGATCGTGAGCCAGCACTCCAACGCCTGCCATCTTGCCTTGCTTGTCGCCCTTTGTGCGCCGTTCGACTCGGGAGCCGAGCCGCCTGGCGGCCGATTCGACGCCGTGCTGGACACGCGCGCCATTGGCGCCGCCGCATTTCGTGAGCGACACCCGACGTGGGACGGGCGCGGTGCCGTCATCGCCGTGTGCGACACCGGGGTCGACATGGGCGTCGCCGGCTTGCGGACCACGACCGACGGCAAGCCCAAGGTCATCGTCGCGCGCGACTTCTCCGCGCAGGGCGAGATCGACCTCGCCACGCCCTCGGCCAAGGTGATTGACGGCGTCCGGTGGCTCGCGGTCGCCGATGGGAAGGTGCGCGGCTTCGAGTCGCTGCCCGACCAGCCCGAGGACGGTGAGAAGGGCTTCCGTCTAGGCTTCGTCCACGAGTCGCGCTTCAGGGAGAGCCAGGTCACCGACCTCAACAAGAACGGACACGATCGCGATGCCTTTGCCGTCCTCGTGTTTCGTCCCAAGGGCAAGGGCAAGGGCCCGGTCGCGTACGTGGACCTCGACGGCAACGGCGACCTCACGGGGGCACGGCCGCTCCGCTCGTTCGAGGTCGCTCAGGAGACGTTCGCGTTCACCGTGCGCGATCCGGAGTTCGACCGCGCGCCCGCGGCCTTCGCGCTCTACCTCGACCCGAGCCTGTCGCGCATCGAGCTCCACTTCGACGATGGCGGCCACGGCACCCATGTCGCCGGCATCGCCGCCGGGCACGGGCTCATGGGGCGGTCGGGCTTCGACGGCATCGCCCCCGGAGCGCAGGTCATGTCGCTCAAGATTGGCGACAACACGCTGGCGGGGGGGGCCACGACTACCGAGTCCATGCGGCGCGCCATCGAGTTTGCCGGAAAGTGGAGCCAGGACCACGGGACGCCCGTCATCGTGAACCTCTCTTATGGCATCGGCTCCGAGCTCAAGGGCAAGAGCGACATCGACGAGACCCTCGACGAGGTGCTCGGCCGCTATCCGCTGCTCTCGGCGGCGGTCTCCGCCGGCAACGAGGGGCCGGGCATCGGCAGCATCGGCACACCGGCCGGCTCCAAGATGGCGCTCGTGGCGGGCGCGCTCCTCCCGCGCGAGTCCGCCGCGACGCTCTTTGGCGCCGCGCTCGACCGGGATCGCATCTTCCCGTTCTCGTCGCGGGGGGGCGAGATCCCGAAGCCCGACGTCATCGCCCCCGGTGTGGCCTCGGCCTCGACTCCGCCGTGGGACGTGGGCGACATCAAGGCCGGAACGTCGATGGCCTCACCGCAGATCGCGGGGCTCCTGGCGCTGCTTGCGAGCGCGGCGACTCACGACAAGGTCAAGTTCACCGGTGGCACCTTGCGTCGGGCCGTGATCGGCAGCGCACGCCCCATCGCCGGCTATGGGCCGCTCGACCAGGGTGCCGGCCTGCCAGACGCCGAGCGCGCCTTGAAGCTCGTCCGCGACCTGGCCCGCCACGACGAGCCGTTTCAGGTGCTCCACTACGAGCTCGACACGCAGGTCCCGACGAGCCCGAACGGGCAAGGGCAGGCGGCCTACTTCCGAGCCGGCACGTGGCTGCCCGACCCCGGCGTGGGTCACGAGGTCCACGTCGCTGCGCACCTGACCGAGTCGGCGCGCAAGCACAAAGACGGCTTCCAGCAGCTCATCACATTCCGCACCGAGACGCCGTGGCTTCGCACCGACCGGGGCTCGCTTCGGCTCATCGGCGAGGGGCACGGCAGCGTCAGCCTGTGGTTCGACAAGCGCGCGGTGACCAAGCCCGGCGTGCACGTCGGCCGCCTCGACGCCTACCCCGACGACGGCGGCGGCGTGGCCGCCTTCTCCATCTGGGCGACGGCGATCGTGCCGCACGTCTTCGATCGGACGAACGGCTACGCGCTCTCGATTCGCGATGCCCGCCTCGCCCCCGGAGACGTAGCGCGGTATCCGCTCCTGGTTCCGCCGGGCGCCACGCAGATGGAGATCGCCCTGACCGCCCAGGAAGCCCGTCCCCATGCGCTCACGGCGACGCTACTCGACCGGAACGGCCATCTCGTCCGCACGTTCGGCAATGGTGCCGTACGCGGAGAGGCCGCGCGCATGACCCTGTCAGGCCGCGCGCTCGAGCCCGGTGTCTACGAGCTCGCCGTGACCTCGACGTTTCGGGCACGGGGCCTGGCGCGCTTTACGCTCGACGTCGCGTTTCACGGCCTCGAGGCAGCGCCGCTCACCCGCGCCCGCAGCTCCGCCGGGGAGAACCCGCGAGCCGATCTCGTCGTCACCAATCGCTACGACGACGTCTTCGACGGCTCCGCGAGCGGCTCCCTCATCGGCTTTCGGCGGACGCATAGCCTCAAAGTCGACGGCGATCAGGCCGAGCACACGTTCTCCATGAACGGTGATGTGTCCTCGGTCGATCTGGTCCTCACGCTCTCCCCGACGCACTACGCGCGCTTCACCGACGTCGCGGTGCTCGTCCACGCGCCGTCGGGCGAGATCGTGCACAAGGGCGGCTTCAACTTCGGGCGGCTCGAGGTCTCCGTCCCCAATCGCGGCCCCGGTCGCTACCGGCTCGTGGTGCGCGGCGGGCTCGCACGTGAGGGTGGCCCCAAGTGGACCCTCGAGGTCACCGAGACCCTGCGGCGCAAGAGCCCGATCGTCGTCTCCGGAGGAAACGGGCTGCGTCTGTTCCCCGACGTCCCCAAGACGATTCGCCTCACGTTTGCCCATGAGCTGCCGCAGATCCCCGAGGGCTATGTCGGTTTTGGCGAGGTGCGGCTCGTGCACGACGCGACCCGTCAGGCGTGGTTGACCGTTCCTATCGAGCTTCAGTGACTCACGACTTGAGCGAGACCGACCGATATACTAGCCCGGAGGTTTTTGCCTTGGTGCGAGGGGCGGTTCAGGACCGGTGGCGATACGGGCTTCGAGGGCTCGGTGCGCTCCTCGTCGTCGCGGCGACGACCGCGAGCGCGCAGCCCATCAGCATCCTCACGTTCAACCTGCGGAGTCGTCTCGATCATGCGGATCGGCGCGAGCCCGCGATCGCCGCCTTCCTGAGTGAGCAGAGGCCTGACATCGTCTTGTTTCAGGAGGTCGCGCTGCTCGGCGGGCGCGAGCGGACTCAAGCCCATCGGATGGCGCAAGCGGGAGGCTACGAGGTCGCCCACTGCCACAACGCGCGCACACGCCGCGGGCTGGCCGTGCTCAGCCGCTACCCCATCCTGGACAGCGTCGTCATCAGCTTGCCGCCCAACGGTCGACCTGCGCTTGCCGTCACGATCAACGTCCATGGTCGCACGCTCAGCGTCGTCAATGTTCACCTGACCCCTGCGCTGGAGGCCCGTCAGGTACGGAGCGCGGAGGTCCGGTCGGCCCTGGAGCTGCTCGAGACGATGCCGGGCATCGGCCTGCTCGGCGGGGACCTGAACTTCGGCGACCACGACGTCGAGTCGGCGCTGGTGGGTCACCTCGTCGACGCCTACCGCCAGGTCGAGCCCACGTCGCCGGGCCACACCTGGGACCTGAGGAACCCGCTCGCGCGCAAGAACAGCTTCCCGACCGAGCCCAGTCGCAGGCTCGACCGGCTGCTGTTCGCAGCACCCAACGGGCCTACCAGTCCTCGCGTTCGCGTGGACTCCAGCGAGCTCGTGCTCACGCTGGAGCTCACCTCGACCGTCGCTCCGAGCGATCACTACGGCCTCTTGTCGCGGGTTGCCTTCCTGGATCCGCCGACGAGCGCAGGCGCGGGCGAGCCGACGCAGCGGGGCGGCTCGCCGCTACCGGAGTCGTCACGTGGCGTCATTGGCGCGGCTCCCGTGCAAGGCGTGACGATGAGTCGCAAGATGCAGGACCAGCGCGCCCACCCATAGCACCAGTGTCTCGACCGGAAGCCCGCCGACCTCAGCAGCCCGGCCAAGGAGCGAGCCCTCCCACCAGCCGACCGGGGCCTCGCCTCGAAGGTGGAACAGCGCCGTGTTGACGTGCTCGTAGGCGACCCCGAGGCCGATGAGTCCGCTGCCGAGGCACGCGGCCCAGAGCCACACGGCCGCACTCCAGCGACCGGGCCGCCCCGAGGTCACCACCGCCAGCCCGGGCACGAGCCAGCCCAGCCAACGACTCGACGTGCGCAGCGTCTCGGAAAGGCCACGCGATCCGCTGTTGACGACCGGATCCATCATGCTATCTTGCCTTCGAGACCCTGCGGGGTTCGCGAGAGCGCCAAGCGTAGAATCCCTAGATTCTGTTTCGGGATCTGTCCCTGGCTGCCATGTGCATGCCCGTCTCGTACGGGAAGCCTACGGTCGCTACCATGGAACCCACGTTTTTCGTGGGGTTCCGTTCGGCGCTCAAAGTCGGCCCACGCGGGGTTTCTCATTTGGTGCACCGGATGGCGCACGAGCCGGCTTGGCTAGTGCGTCACTTCCTGAAGAATTCCGCGTAGATGCGTGCGAGCCGGCTCGTCGTAGCGCTTGAGGACCGTCTCGAGCTTGGTGCGGTACTCCTCCGAGCGCCGATTGGCGTCCTCGAAGAAGGACTTCTTCGCGTCGTCCGACAGTTTTGACAGCGCGTCCGTCCCCCGTTGGCGCAGTGCCTTGCGATGCTCGCGCGAGTCCTCCTCCAGCTTGCGCAGGCGCTCGATGGTCTTTTGAGGGACATCGACCCCATCCTTCAAGATCTGGAAGGCCTCCTCGTGGAGCGCCAGTGTCTCCTCCAGCACCTTCTCCTCAGCGGAGCGGCAGCCGTTGGCGAGCACCAGGAGCAAGAACGGAACGATGAAGAAGTTACGATGAGTGCGAAAGGGGGGACTCGAACCCCCACAGGCGTTAAGCCCACGAGAACCTGAATCTCGCGCGTCTACCAATTCCGCCACTTTCGCATACCACCGTACTTGCGCTTCACCCCCCGAAGAGGACGCCGCCGCTAGCTACCAGCGGCCGCGCGACGTGTCAACCCCGAGTTGGCGACGTCCGCGCCTGGGTTGATCAGCACGTCCGGATCGGGCATGACGGGCGCGCCGAGCGTCGCGAACGCACGCTTGCACCGCGGTTCCGCCGAGTCAGCGCGGCACCTCGGCGCGAGGGCCGGGCGCCCTCGCGGGCGGAGCGAAGGGGACGACCATGAGTACCATGAGTAACACAGAGACAACACGCGCGTGTATGGCCAGCTGACCGTCGCGGTAGTGATTCCGGCCTTCAACGAGGAGCCGTTCATCCGCAAGACCGTGGAGACGCTGCCCACGTTCGTCGACCACGTGATCCTCGTCGATGACGCCAGTGAGGATCAGACGACCGAGCGCGCGCTCGGCGCCCACGACCCGCGGCTCCACGTGGTGCGTCATGCGCGCAACCGAGGCGTCGGCGCGGCCATCGCCTCGGGATACCGACTCGCGCTGGCGCTCGGCGCGGACGCGGCCGTCGTGGTCGCCGGCGATGGGCAGATGGATCCGTCGGAGATGGACCGCCTCCTCGAGCCTATCGCCTCGGGTGAGGCGGATTACGTCAAGGGCGACCGCCTTGCGCACCCCGACGTGCGAAGGCGCATGCCAGCGGCGCGCTACGTCGCCAATCGCCTGCTGTCCTGGGCCACGCGTCATGCAGTCGGCAAGCCCGATCTGCGGGACTCGCAGTGTGGCTACACGGCCGCTTCACGCGCCCTACTGCAGTCGCTCCCGCTCTACGCGCTTTGGCCGCGTTACGGCTACCCGAACGACCTGCTGAGCCTGCTCCACGTCCACGGCTGGCGAGTCACCGACCGCCAGGTCACGCCGATCTACGGAGATGAGAAGTCCGGGATTCGCGTCTGGAGCGTCGTGCCGTCGCTCACCTTCGTCCTCGCGCGCGCGTGGGTGCGCCGGTTCGCCTCGACGCCGCAGTCCCCGGTGGTCGGCCTGGCGCTGCGCCGGACTGACACGGACGCCGGCTCGGTCCCCTGTTCGTGAGGCCGCGCCTTCTCGTCCTGACGACGAGCTACCCACGCCACGACCAGGACCCCGCCGGTCACTTCGTCGCGCAAGTCAACCGGGCGCTCGAGACCGCCGGGTTTGCGTGTGACGTGGTGCGCTTCGACCATCGCGGGCCGCTCGCGGCGCTCGAGCGCGGCCGGCTGCACGAGCTCGTGCGCCCAGGCTGGCGCTTCGTCCGCGACGCACTCGGTCGCCACACCGCGGCTCACGTCGGTGTCGTCGCGCATTGGCTCATCCCCTCGGCGATCGTTGGCCACCTGACCGGACTGCCCGTCATCGGTGTCGCTCACGGCGGCGACCTGCGGGTCCTCTCGCGCGCTCCGAGCCTGGCTCGCGGGGTCGGACGGCGGATTCGAGGCCTCGTCACCGTAGATCCGACTCGGGCACCGCTCTTGCGGTGCCGGCACGTGCTCGCCACGCCCATGGGTGTCGACGAGGGGCTGGTGGGGCTTCCACCGTCCATCCCGGGTCCTCGCGTGCTGTTTTTGGGCCGACTGGTCGCGATCAAGGGACTCGACACGCTGCTCGCGGCCGCGCAGGCCCTCCCCGCGTTTCGATTCACCATCGCTGGCGACGGTCCCGAGCGCCGGCTCCAGCGGACCGCTCCCTCCAACGTGACTTGGCTCGGCGCGATACCGCTCGGCGCTCGCCGCGAGCTCCTCCAGTCCCATCACGTGGTCTGCGTCCCGTCTCGCGCGGGCGAAGGACTCCCGAGCGTGGCCGTGGAGGCGCTCGCCGCGGGTCGCCATGTCGTCGCCAGCGCCGTCGGCGGTCTCCCATCGCTCCTGGACGCGCCGCAGCTCGTCGCCCCCGATCGGCCATCGGCCCTCGCGGCCACGCTCGAGCGGCTCGTCGATGTCCCCTCGCCGGCGCCGCGCGACGACCTCGCCTGGTCCGCCGTGGGGCCCCGAATCGCGGCGTTCGTCAGCCAGTGCCTTCGGCCACCGTGCGGTTCCGGCTCCGCCGACACGACCGTCCCTTGACCCACCCGATCCGGTGAAGGTACAACGCCTCGGGTGAACCCTAAGGCCAGTCGTTTTCTCGTGTGCGTCCCTGCCTTCCTTGCGCTGAACGTTGGCGTGTTGGGCTGCGGGACTGACGCGACCCTTCTGCCCGCGGACTTCAACTCGCGCAAGGTGAAGGACCTCACGGTCAAGGCGCAGGTCACTCACCCCAACGGGCCGACCATCGCGTCGCTCGGCGGCGTTCAGGGCGGCCCGCAGCCCGTCGTCTCTGGTGGCGCCGTGCTGACCAACGAGCTTCGTACGGCGAACGTTGGCATCCTTCGCGTCCCGGACGGCTACCTCTGCGACTACGAGCTGGGCGGTATCTTTCCCAAGGCCAACGAGGACGTCACGCTGCCGGCGAGCTACGCCTTCGACAAGATTGACGCCGCTCTGGAGGTGGCCAAGAGCATCGATGGCGTCCAGATCGTCTGGCAGGCGATGTATGACATCGGCCGCGACACCTGCAAGATTGAAGGCGGCATCGAGAAGAGCGCGCCACCCAAGGATCCGGCGCGCTGGGCCCAGGTCGCCGTCAATGTGCTCCGGCACTGGAACAAGGCGCTCATCCCGGAGACCGACCAGGCGCTGGCGACGTGGCGCAAGGCCGCAAAGGACCTGGGGATTCGGACGGTCGAGTTCCCGTCGGATCCCATGGGGCGCGGCGGCTACAAGAAGGCCGACGCGGTCGTCGCGGACTACATCACCCTCGCCGAGGCCATCCGTACGGCCTTTCCCGCCGCCGCGGGCGGTCAGCCGCCGATGCGCGTCGTCGGCCCGGCGATGCGCATCGCCTCAGGTGACGAGGTTGCGGGACACGCGGTCGTCGCGTTCATCGACGGCCTCGTAACGCAGAAAAAGCAGTCCTTGCTCGACGCGCTGACCTTCGAGTCCACCGCGACGACTCCGGCGGAGCTGGCGCGCATCGCCGAGCAGCTCCGCTCGCTACTCAAGACGCGCGGCCTGGCCGCCATCCCCGTTTGGCTTACGCGCTACCAGTCGGATCCCGCCGCGCGTCCGGCGAGCTTCGAAGACGCCTCGGCGGTCGGGCTGTGGTCGGCGCACTCGGGCGCCTTCGCGTCCACGGCGCGCATCGATCTCCAAGGGCTCGTCGATGCCGCCGTCTTCTATCGCGCGGACCTGCGGCCACTGACGCCCAATCTCAACGACGTCGTCAACGTCGAGCAGTCACCCCTATGGGCCCCGAATGGCCAGGCGCGCCCCGGCGGTCTCAGCTGGCTGCACTGGCTCTTCGTTACGGGGACCTCGCGCATCGACGCCCGCGAACAGGGCGACGACGATCCGCTCATGGCCGTCCTCGCCGGCCGCTCGAACGACATGGGCTCGGGCTGCCCGGAGCCGAACCGCAAGCCGTGTCCGGCGCTGGTCGTACTGGCGTCCAACGCGAATCTGCCCTCGGAGCAGGCCCGCGTGAGCTACGAGATCTCCATCCTGGACGCGTCGACCATCTCCGGGGCGAAGTCGCTCACAGCCTACCGGTGGCCCATTGGACGGTCCTCCACGCCGGCGGACGTCGGCTGGACCTCCCGCAAGGACCTCCCCATCGGGGCGGAAGGAACGGCGGTGCTCCAGTTCGAGGCGGAGCTACCGTCAATCGACCTGGTCGTGCTCCTCCCCAACCCCTGAGTCAGGGCCCCGCGTCGATGCCCATGGCCTTGTCGCGCGAGTCGCGCTCGGCCTCGACGTTACTCAGGGACACGTCGGCGCGCGCCGTGATCACGCTCGAGCCCTTGGCCAGCTCCGCGTCGACGCGCTCGCGCATGGCCCGGATGAAGATCTCGATGGTATCGGCGCCCACGTAGCCGATGACCTTCTTCCCGTTGACGAGCAGCGTCGGCGTCGCGTCGATCCAGTAGCCCTGCGCGATGAGCGTGTCGACCTTGACCCACGCCTCCACCGCCTCGGACGTCCTATCGGCCTCCCACTGCGCCACGTCGAGCCCGAGCTCGCCCGCAATCTGGCGATAGAGCGGGTCTCCGAGCTCCTCTTGGCGCTCGAACAGCTTGTCGTGGAACTCCCAGAACTTCTTCTGCTTCTTGGCGGCCATCGCCGCCTTCGCCGCACCGACGGCATTGCTGTGAATCGACAGCGGCAAGTTGCGGTGGGCGAACAAGACGTCCGACCCGGCCGTGCGCTCGACCTCTCTGAGCAGGGCGGCCATCTTCTTCGAGAACGGGCACTCGAAGTCGGTAAAGGCGATCACGACGACCTTGGCGTTGGCCAGGTCCCCACGCATCGGCGTCCCGCTCAGCGCGAAGACGTTGTTCGGGAGCCGAATCCGAATCGCCTCGGGCAGCGACCGCGCGAACTCGGGCAGCGCCTCGGTGGGCGTCACGGGGTTGTCGAGCGTCGGCTCCGGCGGGTCCAGCAGCGGGGGCGGCAGCGGTCGCTCCACGGGCGCCTCCGAGGCGACGTTCAATGGCGCGGTGCGATCGAAGCGGGGCGTCGGAGGCGCGGTTGGTTGGGTCGGGAGTTCGGCGCCCTCCGCGGGAGCCCCGCTCGGGACGGTCTGAGCCAGCGCCAGGGGCCCCGCGCTCGCGGTCGCGCCCGCCGCGGCGCCGCCCGTCGACGTTGCGGGATCCGCGCGCTGACGCCCCAGCTCCCAGCCGATGGCGCCACCCAGCGCGAGGCCCAACAACAGCGTCATGATCGGTTTACTATCCATGACTCTCCTGGTCCTTCGTCAACTGCGTCGCGTGCCCTACTGCGAGGGCGGTGGCTCCGTCGAGGGTGGCACCGTCGGGGGTGGCACCGTGATGGGTTCCTGCTCCCACTGCGGGATTGGCTCGCTCCCGGAGCCCCGATAGAGGGTCCCGCGAATGGCAGGAGCCGGGGTCTTCTCCCACGGGCCTGCCCCCTTGGCCTTGCCGGCGACGTTGCCCGCCTCCACCAGCACGGCAACCCAAGCCCGCTTCTTGTATGGATATTTCGACGTGGGCTGGCTGAACGAGCCCTGATACCCCCGGACGAGCACGCGCGTTGGACGCCTCTTGCACAGCTTCAGGCCGGGGTTGTCTGGTGCCGCACCGTCCTTCGCGTGCAGCAGGTAGTCGTCCTGTGCCATGGGCCCGATCAGGCCCGTCTCGAGGTGGAGCGTCATGCCGGCACGTACCTCGGTCACGACCGTGAACCGATTCCACTCGAAGCGGTAGCGCCCCGCCGCGAGCTGCAGCACCCCCTGTCCTTCGTCGAGGTCCTTGGCCTTGCCATTCGACGCGATCAACGGCCCGGGGGCCGCGTCCAGCGGGAGATACGCGAACAGCTGCCCGTTCCAGGGGGAGCACGTGTCTCGCGGCTGCGCCGTCGCGGGCTCGACGCGCACCATGACGAGGCCGGTCGGCACGACGGTGAGCTTGCCCTCTCGGACGAAGAGCTTCTGGCGGTTCTTCTCGGCCGGCTCATTGCCGACCTCGACCAGATACCACCCCTCGGACAGCGCGATCCGCTCGCCGAGCGCGAAGGCGCCGCGCTCCCCCTTGCCTGCGATGGGCTGACCGATCTCGTCATAGACCCACAACTGGGACGGGACGTAGCCCTTCGTACTTCCCTTGACGAGGTCAGTGGCGACCAGGAAGCCCTTGCCGGCGCTGCGATCGATGGCTGCGCCCAGGGCAGGAAACAGCCCGACCAAGACGTAGGTGATGACGGTGAGCTTCTGTCGCACGTTCCTCCGGGCGCGAGATCGCGCGAGGCGCATCTTCCGACCGAAGGCCCGGCCGTTCAAGTTCTCACGCCGATGCGTCGAGAAGTGCTCGGAGGCGGCGGACATCGACCTTGCCATTGTGCCGCACGTCGACGGGGATCGCCTCCACGGTGACGACCCGCTCGATGGACGCGTGTACCTGCCGCGCGCGGCCGAGGTCGGTCCGACCTTCCACGACCAGCGTGATGCGGTCGCGGTGCTCGACGAGGGCCGTGCGCTGGAGGCCGAGCGCTTCCCGCGCAGCCATCTCGACCGCCAGCGGATGGAGCACCTGGCCTCCACGCACGATGACCTGCTCAAGGCGGCCCAGCAGCCAGAGGCGACCGGTCCCATCGACTCGCCCTACGTCACCCGTTCGGTGCCAGCGGGTCCCGTCCTCGTCGATGACCTTGTGGTGCCGCTCCGCCTCGGGATCGTCGAGGTAGGCTCCGTTGACGTGGGCGCCCGAGACGAGGATCTCGCCATTCTGAGCCAGACGCAGCGCGACCGCGTCGACTGGAGCGCCCACGCAGAGGCCGGCGCCGTGACGCGTCGCTTCGGTCGACGCCGCGTCGAAGCCCTCCACGTGGCTGATTGGCTCGGCCTCCGTCGAGCCGTAGACCACGCGAACGACCGCATCGGGAAACGCCGCGGAGAGGCGCGCGACGTCACTCGGCGCGACCGGCGCGCCGCCGACGTTGACCGTCGTGACGCCTCGCAAGCGAGTGTGCGTCGCACCGAGGCGTGCAGCGAGCCGCAACGCCAGCGCGGGAGACGTGCTCACCGTCGTGATGCGCTGTTGGAGCGCCAGGCGCAGCACGTCGTCGAGCGGGGTCGCGTCGACCCGCGCGCTGACCGGACACAGGACCGCCGTGGCACCCGACGCCAGTGTGCTCAGAACGAACACGGGGAGCCCGAGCAGCTCTCGGTCCATAGGCGCCGTACCGAGCGCGCGTTGCACCGCGCGATGCTGCCCCCACAGGAAGGCATGGCTTCGCACGATGCCCTTCGGCGGACCGGTCGTTCCGCTCGTGAAGGTGAGGAGTGCTGGCGCCTCCGACGCGACGGGGAACGCCGCATGTCGCCGACCATCGTGCTCGAGCGACGAACGGCCGGTCACGGCGAGCCGGTGCCGCACGTGGCGCAGCTCCGGGAGCGTCAAGGCCCACGCCAGCGCGAGTGGGACACCGATCAGCGCGGATGGCCGCGCGCGCTCCAGAGCGGAGCGCAACGCCGGACGGTCCAGACCGGGCTCGACGAGCACGACGACCGCACCCACCTGCCAGCAGCCGATGAGCGCGACGTAGAGGTCGACCGACATCGGGACCGCGAGCAAGACGCGGTGGCCCGGACGCAGGCCGTGCTTCCACAGCCGCGCCGCCATGGCGTCGCATGCCCTCGAGAGCGCGCCATAGCTGACCTCGCCGGCGCCGTCGCACAACGCCGGTCGCGTGGGCGTCGACGCGGCGTGACCATGCAGGATGAGCGCGAGGTTCGCCTCAGGAGCGCTCATGCCGCGCGGCCAAAGACCGCGTAGCGCCGGAGCAGTCGCGCGGCGCCGGAGCCGGTGCCGTGGGCTGACAGCGCGAGCGAGCCGCCGTCGGCGCGCATGAGCGCATGGACCACCGGGATCGACCCCTGCCGCATGGCGTCTTCGTGGACCGCGGCGGTCAAGAGCGCCGCCACGCCTCGGCCTGCATGGGTGCGTGAGACCCCGAGCGTCTTGGCGACGATGCCGTACCGCGACGGATAGGTGTAGAAGAAGCCGGCGACCTCCCCCTCGGCCGACTCGGCGAGCCAGACGGTCGCGGCGGCAAGCGCGCCCGGTCCGAGCACGAGCGCGAACTCCTCCAGGTCGATGGGGTGAAACAGGTAGTTCATCTCCTCGTCGAAGGCGTTCAGAACGACGTGGTGAATCGCTCTCAGCTCGGCGTCGCGCTGGTTCGGATCGAGCGCGCGGATGCGATAGCCAGCGGCGTGCGCCCGCGCGACCTGCCGGCGCGTCCCGTCGAGCTGCGCCTCGGGAGTCTCCAAGACCCACGTGACGTAGCTCGCGAACGGGAGAAAGCCTGACTCTGTGAGCGCGGCCGGAAGCTCCGGGCCGTTGGCGGGCTCCCCTGGGTACGGAGGCCCGTTCTCGAACCCCGCCACCATCGCTCGAAATCCGTACCAGGTGTTCCGCGTGACGGGACCGCGCACGGTGGTGCAGCCGCGGTCTCTCAACCACGCCCGCGCGGCGTCGAGGACCGCCCGCGTCTCGGCCGCCGAGCCCAGCGCGAGATCTCCGAGGAGGCCAACGACCTCGCCTGCTTGGCGCGGAAGGCGGGGGTTGAAAAAGCTCCGCGCGACGGCCGCGCCGTTGCGATGGACCGCGAGCTCACCGTAGCGCAGAAAGGCGGCGTCGCGTCGAGCCTCGAGAGCGGCGGCCTCGGTCATGGGCTAGCTCACCCAGACACCCGCGAGGCCCGCGGCAGTCGTCGAGGTCGCGATCCCGAACGCGCCCCGCCACGCGCCTTCGAGCGCGGGGAAGCGTCGCCCGACGAGCACATTGGCGCCCCAGGCCACGACGAGGGCGACCAGCGCCCACGCCAAGGCCAGTCCCGGAAGGGTGCGCGTCACCAGCGCGGTCGCCAGTGGCACGAGGAGGGCGAACGCCAGCGCCCGCAGGGGCCGAAGCCAGTCGCCCGTCCCATTCGGCGCGCCCGACGCCCCCAGCTGCGCCGCGAGCACCGACGCTGAGGCCATGAAGGCGAGCTCGAGCCTGGGTGCGCCAAAGGCGCCCGCCGCGAGCACCACGAGCGCCGTGACGAGCACGAGGGGACCGACGCGTGCCAGCACCGCCTCGCCGGTCGACCCGTGCGCGCTGATGAGCCAGGCCAGCCACGGGATGGTCAGCGCGCCGAGCCAGCGATGTCCGCCAAAGCCGTGTGCCAGGCTCCCGACGAGGAAGAGCAGCAAGAAGGCCGACACGTCGAGGCGCGCGCGTGTCGCCGTCACGAGCAAGAGCGCAAGCGTGAGCGTAGCGCCGAGGATCCAGTCACCGAGGACCGCGCGATCGCCGCCGAGCAACGACCGCAAGACCACACCGGCCACGAGCGGGATGAGCAGGTTGTCCGCGCCCCCGACGCTCACCGCCTCCGCCGCCATGGCCAGGAGCGCGACCAGCAGGGCGGTGACCAGGACCATCGGCAGGTCGTTCTTGCCGGCGAGTGCGAGGCTGACGAGCGTCACGGTGAACGCCAGCGCAAAGAAGGTGACGGAGCCGCCCAAGGAGCGGAAGTCGTCCACCACGCGGTAGCGCACGACGCCCATGCGCCTCCCGACGATGGCCGCGCCTGGATCGGAGACGGCCATGATGGCGATGGGGATGCAGTAGAGGGCGGGGTCGCCACTGGCGAGCAGGTAAGTCAAGTAGACGGCGATTGGGTATAGCTCGGCTCCCGTCGTGCGGCGGTCGACCGCGTGAATCGACTGCAACAGCCCCACCGCGCGCGCACCGCCGAGCAACAGCAGAAACCCCGCGGAGAGAGCCAGCACCGTCCAGTGGGTCGTGACGAGCCACGGCATCGCCAGGACCGTCGCGCCTGCCGCCACGTGGGCGAGCTTGCGCGTCGCCTCACCGGAGACGCCGCGGCGGGCGCGGAGCCACTCACCGAGTCCGAACGCGATGGCGACAGGGAGGGCGATCCCCAGCATCCCGAGGAGCTCACGCTGCCATGACCATGGAATTCCGGTCGCCAAGTGCGGTCGCTCCGTGTTATCTCGCGGCCATGCGCTGGCCTGAACCCGAGGATCGCGCGGCGCGCGCTCGTCCGTCAATGAGGATCGCGACGTGCCTGCTGCCCGCCTGTCTCTGGGCCGTCGCCTGCGCGGAAAACGTCGTCATCGTCGCCCCGCCCGATGTCGGGCAGCCTCCCGTCGATGCGGCCGTGGCCGTCGACACGCCGCCGCCCGTGCCTCCGCGCGAGCCGCCCGTGCTGCAGGTCCTCACGCCCGAGCGCGGCGCGTTCCTCGGCACGGCGACCAGCGCCGCGCTCACGATGACCGTCGCGCCAACGACGTCGGCGATGACGGCGCTCTCGGTCAACGGTCTGGCCGTCACCGGTCTCCCGGTGCAGCCGCCGCCCTCGTCCGGCGCGCCCATGAGTGCCAGCGTCACTCTGCGGCCCGGCGTCAATCCCATCGCCGTGCGGCTCGAGGCCAAGGACGGCGGGCGAACGGTCGACGGTCGGGCGGTCCACGCGGGGAGCGTCCGACCACCGGATGCGCCGGTCGCGGGTGGCCTTCGGCTGCACCTGTCGCCCGAGTTCCTCGACGACGATGACGCCACGCCCGACGACCTCGCGGGTCTCGGCGAAGCGCTCTTGACCGATCCTCAAGTGCTGTCCGCGCTGACCGAGCCCATCAACACCGAGTTCGCGGTGCTGACGCCAACCTCCATCACCATCGCGTCGTCTGAGATCGACATCACCCCGACCGACGGCGGACTCGACGTGAAGCTCGTGCTCCACGGCGCTCTCATCGCGTTCGTTCTGGAAGGGAAGGGCGGCTTCGCGACGTTGTTCACGGGCCCTGGCTCCATCGCTGTGGAGACCGCGACGCTGACGACGCGGCTCGTGCTCCATGTCGCCGACGGCAAGGCGACCGGTGTCGCCGAAGGGACGACCTTTGTCACCGAGGGCTTCGTTCTCAAGGCCGAGGCCATGCAGAAGATCCTCGATCAGGCGCCCTCACTTGTGGACTACGTCAAGGAGTACCTCGAGAAGACGCTCGCCGAGAAGGTGTCGAGCCTCATCGGCTCGCTCGTGGGCGGCCTCATCGGCGGATTCGCCACCGAGCTCACGTTGGGTGGCGACGGGACCTCTCCCTGGCTGCGCGTTCCGATCACGCTGAAGCTCGCCCTCGTCGGAGCCCGGGTCGCGGCGCACGGGATCAACGTCGACCTCGACGTCCATGTCGTCTCCACGCTCGGCGCCGGCGTTCCCTTCGGCCCCGCCGCGGGGGGCCTCATCTCCGTGAGCCAGCCGCTCCCCGACGACTTCTCGACCGCTCCGATGGGCCTGGCCATCGACGACGACGTACTCAATCAGGCCCTCTTCGCGCTCTGGTACGGGGGAGCCGTCACCGATCTCACGCTGGGTCTGGCGGACCTCGGGGGCGTCGATCCCAAGTCGCTGCCGGACGTCTTTCAGCCGTTTGCGTCCATGGGGCTGTCAATGGGCCTGCCCATGACGGTCGGTCCCGCAGCCGACGACGCGGCGACCTATGAGCTGGCTTTCGGCGAGGTCGCCACGACCATCAACACCTCGACGGGCAAGTCCTTCGCGCTGTCGCTCAACGCGCGGGCGCCGGTGAAGCTCGCGCTCGGCGTGGCTGACGATGGCGGTCCCACCCTCCTCGCCGCCTTCGACAGCCGACCCAAGGCGCTCGAGCTCGCGTTTGGCTGTAGCGCGGCACCCTCCGGCATCGACCCGGGGAGCGTGGCCGCGCTGATGCGTCTCGGTTTCGGGCCCTTGCTCGACTCCGCCGCCAAGGCGCTCGTCTTCCGCATCCCGCCCTTGGCGCTCTCCAAGGTGCTGGCGTACGCCGCGTTCGAGAAGCGCGACCTCACCCTGCGCGACGCGACGCTGTCGGTGCGTGCCCCCGAGCGGCATTGGCTCGTCCTCGAGGGACGCGCGCTCGTCGTGACTCGTCCCTAGAGCCAGTCGCTCTCGAACCGGAAGGCCAAGACGATGTACGGCAGTGCCGCGCCACCGGGCACGTCGGGATCGCCGCCGGTCCGCCAGCGGTGCTTCATGTACCAGTTCACGATGAGCAGCAGCGTCGGCTTGTTGAAGCCGACGGCGCCGCGATCGAAGAACGTGTAACCCACGAAGGGCCCGAGCCGATGGTGCGTGTTCTCGGGGATCTCGATGGACTCGCCATCGCGCACCGCGCGCTTGTCGTAGAGAGGCGCCACCATGGAGTAGCGCACGCCCGCGAGCAGCCCGAACTCGGACACCCACAGGACATCCGCGTCCAGGGTGAAGACCCAGCCCGTGCGCGGAACGGCCGTGTCGAGCGTGGGGTCGTAGAAGGCGCGGTCGCCCTCGCGCAGGTCCATGCTCCAGTACTCGCAGGCGACCTTGCCGCGAAACGCGACCGGGCCAAACTTCAGCTGAAGCAGCGGCTCGACGATGAAGTGAAAGCCGCCGCCCCCATACGACTTCAGGTCGTTGGGCTTGCCGTCGACGGTGTCCTCGCGGAGCGCCTTGATCCGGCGATCCGAGTAGTCGTCGTGGGCCGACTCGAACGACTGGAGGTAGCCGAAGGTACCGAAGTAGCGCACCCACTCCACGCCAATGCGCAGGTTAAAGAACGAGACGGGCTGCACCTCGATGCTCGGGCCCAGCTTGACGAACGCCGGGTTGATCTTGGGCGCCAGCCCGAAGAACACGAAGTTGTCCCGGTAGGCCGGCGCCTCGTCCTCGTAGAGCCGCTTCTGGACTCCGATGCGGAGCTGCTCCTCGAGCCCGAGCGGGTTGTAGCGCAGGACCGTCAAGCTCGTGAGACCGAGCCGCCACTCCGGCGCCTTGCGTAGCGTGTCCGCAGCCTCGGCCGTTCCGCTGCTGAGCCCCAAAACGACGAGAGAGAGTGCTGTCAGCGTGTGGCGTGTGGACATGGAGAGCGACAGTAGCGGATGACTCCGCGGCACTCAACCGCTGCGAAGTGCCGCCCGAAGCGCGAGTCGTCGAACCATGCGAAGCCCTGACCACGTCTCGTCGATGGCGCAGACCTTGTTGTCGACCCAGCCCGTCGGAAGCAGGCGGTCGCGCAGGCGATCTTCGGTGATGTCGGTCGGGACCTTGGACGCCTTCTTGGGCCAGGCCAGCCAGAGCGCGCCATCCAACACGACGCCCGAAGCGATCCCCTCGAGCGCCTGTTGGACGCCGTCCATCGAGGTCGCAAAGACCAGCGCCAGCTCCACGGGAGGCAGATGAGACAGGATGCCACCGCTGTCCGTGACCACCGGCTCAATCCACGCCGGATGACCCGAAAGACGAACGCGATGGCCGGGCAGGATGCCGAGCTTCTTGGCCAGCGGTGTACCTGAGTAACCCGCCAACGCGGCTTAGGAGCCGAAGCTCTCCTTGGAGGTCACCGGCGCGGCCGAAGCAGCACCCGCCGCTGTGCGGCGCTTGGCCTTCGGGGCCTCGTCCGCCGCGATGAGCTCAATCACGGCCATCTCGGCCGCGTCGCCCTTGCGCCACCCGATCTTGGTGATCCGGGTGTACCCACCGGCGCGCGCCGCGAATCGGCCCGCCACATCCGAGAACAGCTTGTGCAGCGTCTCCGCGTCGTTGACGACCCGAGCCGCAAGCCGCCGATGATGCAGCGAGCCCTTCTTGGCGTAGGTGACGCAGCGCTCTGCAAGCGATCGCATCTCCTTGGCCTTGGCGAGCGTGGTGACGATGCGCTCGTGACGCAGCAGGCTCGTGACCAGATTCTTGAGCAGCGCCTTCTTGTGCGCGTGCGTACGGCTGAGCTGCCGACCTTTGTTGAGATGACGCATGACGTGCTCCTACGCTCCGGTCGCTGTGCCGGCGCTCGGACGGCGATTCGGGTCCCAGTTGTCGAGCTTCATGCCGAGCGTGAGGCCCATCTCGGTCAGAATCTCCTTGATCTCCTTCAAGGACTTGCGACCGAAGTTCTTGGTCTTCAGCATCTCGCCTTCGCTCCGCTGCACCAGATCGCCGATGTACTTGATGTTGGCGTTCTGGAGGCAGTTGGCCGACCGCACCGAAAGCTCGAGCTCGTCGACGGTGCGATACAGGTTCTCGTTGAGCGCGGCCGGCGACTCATCGGACTTCATCATGTCCGGAGCCTCGTCGGCGCCCTCCTCGAAGTTGATGAAGATCTGAAGCTGGTGCTTGACGATCTTGGCCGCGAGCGCGAGCGCGTCCTCGGGGAGGATCGAGCCGTTCGTCCAGATCTCGAGCGTGAGCTTGTCGTAGTCCGTACGCTGACCGACGCGCGCGTTGGTGACGCGATAGTTCACGCGACGGATGGGCGAGAAGATCGCGTCGATGGGGATGGTCCCCACCGCAGCGCTCGGATCCTTGTTGGACTCCGCCGGGAAGTAGCCGCGACCTTCCTTGATGACCAGCTCCGCCGCGAACTTGCCGCCGGAAGCGACCGTGCAGATGTGGTGGTCGGCATTGAGGATCTCGACCGAATCGTCGGCGATGATGTCGCCTGCGCGAACCGCACCGGCGCCATTCTTCTCGATGCGCACCGTCTTGGGCCCGACACCGTGCATCTTAATCTGAACCTCCTTGAGGTTCAGGATGATGTCGGTCACGTCCTCCACGACGTCCGGGATGCTCGAGAACTCGTGCACCGTGCCGTCAATGAAGACGCTGGTGATGGCCGAGCCGCGGATCGAGGACAACAGGATGCGACGCAGCGCGTTGCCGATGGTGAGTCCGAAGCCACGCTCCAGCGGCTCGCAGTGGAAGCGCCCGTACGTGTCGGTCGCCTGATCCACCTTGAGCTGGCGCGGACGGATGAGATTCTGCCAATTTCTGTACATGCGACGTCCTCCTGCCTTGGGGATCGATTACTTCGAGTAGAGCTCGACGACGAGCTGCTCGTTGATGGGGGCCGTGACGTCCGCGCGGACCGGGAGCTGCTTGACCGTGGCCGCGAAGCCGTCCCGATCGAGCTCGATCCACACGGGAATGCCACGCCGATCGACAGCGCCCACCGCCTCGGCGACGCGCGCGAGCTTGGCCGACCGCTCTCGAAGCGTGACCACGTCGCCCGGGCGCACGAGAATCGACGCGATCGAGGCCTTGCGACCGTTCACGCGGAAGTGCCCGTGCCGAATGAGCAGGCGCGCCTCGGTCCGGTTGCACGCAAAGCCAGCGCGATAGACCGCGTTGTCCAGGCGACGCTCCAGAAGGATGATGAGGTTCTCGCCCGTGACACCACGCATCTGCGAGGCCATCTCGTAGTAGCGCCGGAACTGGCTCTCGAGGAGCCCGTACATGCGCTTGACCTTCTGCTTCTCTCGAAGCTGAACGCCGTAGTTCGAAAGCTTCTTGTGCGCCTGACCGTGGACGCCCGGCGCGTACGCCCGGCGCTCGATCGCGCACTTCTCGGTGTAGCACCGCTCGCCCTTGAGGAAGAGCTTCAAGCCCTCTCGACGGCAAAGACGACAAACTGGACCAATATAG